>Ga0197142_1002133_pt1 | contig 17563 bp, 14 predicted proteins | sample GBS60_MetaG_FD_148614 | JGI IMG/M metagenome (GOLD analysis project Ga0197142, IMG submission 148614) | Sediment microbial communities from Great Boiling Springs, Gerlach, Nevada, United States - GBS 60_MetaG | ecosystem: Environmental > Aquatic > Thermal springs > Hot (42-90C) > Sediment...
GTGATCTGTCGTTTTCATCCTTACAAAACCCGAGGGTTTCATTTTTGGGATGAATAAATTCAAATGAGGCTTTAGCCGTCTCAATTCGGTCTTTTTTGCTAACATCGACGAGCGTTATATTTTTTGAAATAATCCTCTCTTTTATAGCCTGTGGCAAATCTCCTCCTGCCCAAAATTCCCTTACATTAAAGGCCTTCAAAATAAAATCATAGCCACCTGAGTGGTCTGTGTCTGCATGGGTTAGGATTGCTGCATCAATTTTTCTAATCCTATTGTGCCACAAAAACCTTGAAACCACTTCTTTTCCAATATCGTATTCCACATTGGGAATACCACCTGCATCCACCAAAAAGGTACTGTGGTTTTCCAATCTTATTACACTTGCACTTCCTTGTCCCACATCCAAGAAGGAGATTTCAAGGCCAGGTTTCTTTAAAAGAGAACCGCAATTTACCCAAATTATATGTATAACCAAAAAACATAAAAGGCATATTAACCCATAGGTTTTCATCTTGTGATGGCGAATTGAGATAAAAGTGAATGCCAGAATTAGATAATAAACCACTATTTCAAAAAGATACGGAGTTACCCAATAAACTGCTGAATAGCTTAGACTACCGAAGTTTGTTGCTGTCACATCAATAAGATGAATGCCAAAACCACAAGGAAATAATAATATTTCAGCCAAGTTAGAACTTATGTTATGCATAATAATACTTGCTATGCCAAAAGGCACAACAAGAGCACCCAGGATTGGAACACACACTATATTTGACAGCACACCAACAATTGAAAATTGATTAAAATTGTAAACCAAAATCGGCAGTATAAAAAGATTGGTGCCCACACTCAACAATAACAGTGAGGTAGCATATATAATGAGCTTTCTTGGAACCCAAGGGATTTGGTTTTTGTGTTGAAACCAATTTGAAAGAGGCATCACAAGTTGTCTATTGGTCCAAAGTATTCCAACTACAGAAAGGAATGAAAGTTGAAAGGACAATGAAAAAAGTCTATGGGGATCCATGGCAACAATTAAGATGCCTGCAAAGCACAATGTGGTCCAAGGGTCAGTGAGCCTAAAGATAACAAGGGAAATCACACACATTAAGGACATAATCATAGCCCTTGTGCCGGAGATCTGTAAACCGGTGAGATATGTGTAAAGGATCACCATTCCCCCTGCAAAAAAAGCTGGCACCACAACACTGTGCCACTGTGAAACAATGGGGATATATCTTAGGGCCCATCTTATTGAAAAAAATGAAACTGCCATAACCAAACCAATGTGTAATCCAGACACCACCAACACATGACTTAGGCCTGCCTTGCTGAACAGCTCCTTTGTTTCATAAGAGAGGGGTGCCTTTTCTCCAAGGAGTATGGCACAAGCAAGGTTGTTGATACCTTCTGGCAGGTTTTGTGTTAAAAAGGATAGGGAATCTTCTCTAAGTGCCTGAAGCCATTTTCCAGGAAATTTATCTTTATTATCCAGAAAAACCAGATACCTTCCATCTTTTATTGTAAGCCTTGTATAAATCCCCTTGTTATTGTATTTCTCTTGTGTTTTAAAGGCCCCTGGAGTCCTAAAGCCCCGTATCTCAGATAATTTTCCCATCACCAGGACCCTCATACCTGGAAAGAGCCTTTGGAAATTAGTTTTGACGATTACCTGAACCTTTTCATCCACCTCTTTCCATTCCTTTGCCTTTACCTTGTAGGCCCTGAGCACAAAGATTTGTGAATCTTTAGCCCTCTTGGTTTCTTCAATTACTACACCTTCCAACCTTACATATTGGCCAGAGTCTGCAAATTCCATTAAATGGGAAGGCCTGTGCATGTGAAGGTCCAAAAAGCCTCCCAGGAAAAAGGATGTGAAAATTAAACACCAAAGCCGTTTAGTTGGCTTCAAGAAGAGGAAAATAATGAGCCCTATAGTGATGGGAACTAAAAGGAATACGGGAAGGACTTTCTCCCAAAGGTGATGAAAAATAACTATGCCTGTGAAAAAAGCTACGGAAATAACTACCAATGGCCTTTTATAAAGACCATATGACAACTTCCCCTATTCCCTTTCTCTCCAGATGGTTGCTCCAAGCCCAATAAGCTTTTTTTCAAGGGCCTCATAACCACGGTCCAGGTGATAGATTCGCCTTACTTCAGTGTAACCTCCTTCTGCCACAAGCCCTGCCAACACCAATGAGGCAGAGGCCCTCAGATCAGTTGCCATGACAGGAGCAGCCAAAAGCTTTGTCTTGCCTTTCACATAGGCCTTGTTGCCACTCACTTCTATGTCAGCTCCCATCCTCCTTAGTTCTGCCACGTGTATGAAACGGTTTTCAAAGATAGTCTCTTCAATCACACATGCACCTTTGGACACACACATAAGTGCCATAAATTGAGCTTGCAGGTCTGTTGGAAATCCTGGATAGGGCATGGTCTTCACGTCCACACACTTGATCTCTCCATTGGCACATACCCTTATCTTGTCTTTTTGAAGCTCCACATTCACATCTGCTTCCCTTAGTTTTTTTGCAAGGGCTCCCACATGCTCGGGCTTGCAGTCTTCAATGGACACGTCGCCTTGGGTTATAGCAGCTGCAATCATATATGTGCCTGTTTCTATTCGATCTGGGATAATGGTATAAATTACAGGCCTTAATTCCTTTACGCCTTCTATCACAATGGTATCAGTTCCATGGCCTTGTATATCTGCACCCATGGCCCTCAAAAGCTCTGCAAGATCCACCACCTCTGGTTCTGAGGCAGCGTTCCTGATAATGGTCTTGCCCTCTGCCAATACAGCGGCCATCATCACATTTTCAGTTCCGGTGACTGTGGGGATATCAAAGAATATGTCTGCGCCCTTTAATTTCTTGGCCTTTGCATAGATATAACCTTGCTCAAGTTGCATTTCAGCGCCCATAAGCTCCAAGGCCTTAAGATGCAGGTTCACAGGCCTTGCTCCTATGGCACAACCACCGGGAAGACTTATCTTTGCCCTGCCAAGCCTGGAAAGTAATGGCCCCAAAAACAGAATAGATGCCCTCATTGTCCTTACTAAATCATAAGGACACTCGTATGTCTTAATATCTTTAGTGTTTATCAAGACCTCATCGCCATTCCATTGGTATTGGCAACCAAGCAGCTCCAATATCTGAAGAATTGTCTTTACATCCTTGAGATTGGGGATCCTAAGGAGTTTAATGGGTTCAGGTTGAAGTATACTTGCAGCAATACACGGCAAAGCTGCATTTTTTGCGCCGCTTATCTTCACAACTCCTTTAAGTGAAACACCCCCTTTTATTACAAGCTTCTCCATTTTGCTTCCCTACTTTGTCTTCATCACATACACTCCATCCCAGTCTGGCCCAGGTGGATATTCCTTTAGGTCTTTGGACCTCTCAATGTAGATCTTGGCAACCATAAGATCAGGATCTCTTTCAATGGCCAAGGAAAACATGGAGATTGCCTCATCCCACTTCTGGGACTTATAAAACTCCAGTCCCTTCTCAAATGCCTCTTTTGCAAGGAGTTTTTGTTCTGGCACCTCGCCATTTCTACCAAGAATGGTATATATCTTAACAGGAAGGGCCTTTCCTTTAACCTTTACACTGTCTATCTCCATACATACAAACCGCTCTTTCACCTTTTCATAAGTATATTCGCTTATGAGTATATTGGTACCATAGTTTTTGTTTGCACCTTCTAAGCGAGAACCTAAATTCACTGAATCTCCCATTACTGTGTAATCAAACCTTTGCACTGACCCCATGTTGCCTACCATCATAGGCCCGGTGTTTATACCTATACCAATATCCAATCGGTTTTTTCCCTCACTCACCCATTTTTTGTTTAACTCTTCCAGCTTTTTTACCATTTCCAAAGCACTATCACATGCCTTAACTGCGTGATCTTCATAGTAAAGTGGCGCTCCATAAATTGCCATTACAGCATCACCCATATACTTATCAAGAGTTCCATCGTTTTTGAAAACCACATTTGTCATTTCTGTGAGGTATTCATTAAGTAAAGTCACAAGATCTTCTGGGTTCATCTTCTCTGATATTGAAGTAAATCCTCTGATATCGGAAAAAAGAACCGTTAACTCCATCTTATCTCCACCTAACTTTAACTTTTCTGGATTTTTTAACATCTCATTTACAACAGATGGAGCAACATAAAAGGAAAATGCACTCCTAATTTTCTTTTTTTCTCTTTCCTCTGTAACATATTTATAAACAGTGAGTGAGATAAAAACAGCAAGGCCAGATATCGTTGGATAAACCACATTTATCCAATATCCGTATCTCCAAAATAACAAAGTGGTAATAAATAGATAAAGCAGGATCATGGCCATGGAAAAGAAAGAGGATTTTAATGCTCCCACCCTCGGGATCACAAGCCACATGGAAAGGGAAATCAGAATCATTGCTATTATATCAAGGATGGTGCCCCAGTTGGGCTTAAGGATGAATTTTTGTGTGAGAATATTATCAATAACAGTGGCATGGGTCTCAAGCCCAGGATAGACAGGTGAAAAAGGGGTATTTCTCATATCGTAAATACCTATTGCCGTGGCTCCCACCAGTACCACCTTTCCCTCAAATGTGCCTTTCTTTAGCCTTCCATTCACTATGTCTGAAATGGAATAATGTGGAAAGGTCTTAGGTGGCCCTAAATAGTTTATGAGCATCTGCCCCTTTTCGTTGGTGGGGATTAAAATATCTCCAAGGCCAATGCCCTTTACACCGTAAGGACCCACCATAACCTTTATTGGAGGTTTTCCCAAGGCCTGATAGAGGCTTTGAATGGACAATGGCATATAGTGGGCCTCTTCACATTTGATCACCAAAGGCATCCATCTTACCACACCGTCTCTGTCGGTTATCATGTTGAAATAGCCCTGCCCATCGGCTACCTTTGATAGCAATGGAATATTTGCCTGTGGCATGTATGCCTTGATAAATGGATCCGTTGCCATTTGCTCACTTTCATAAATTACCAATGGATATCTGGCGTTTTGCACTTGTTTAATTTGTGAAGCTATTTCCTCTTTTGTTGGAGTATATTCCAATTGGGATGGATTCATATGGAAGAAAAATCCCAGCACAACAGGAGATTGGCTTTCTTTTATTGCATTTGCAAGTATGAGATCATTATCTGACAATTGAATTTTTTCATCCAAAACCCTTTGAACCTCAGGGGTTCTGAGATTTACATCTTCCAATTCTTTCCTTAACTGGTTAAGCAACAAAACATTATTATTTTCATCGGGTTCTAAAAAACCCACATCAAATCCGATTGCAGCTGATCCATCCTCCGATAGATACTTGATGAGTTGGGCAATCTTTGCCCTTGGCCAAGGCCACCTTCCCAATTCTTTCAAACTTTTTTCGTCTATCACAGCAAGCACAACATCTCCGGTAGGGTTTCTGACACCCCTTGAGGTCATCCTAATGTCATAAGTTCTAAGCTCCATGTGTTCAAAGAATTGAACGCCCAAGACAAACATCAAAATACACGCAAAGGTAATAGAAAAGGCAATGGTAAAAGGATTCAAGATGTTTGAGGCCTTACTAAATTTTTTCAATCCACTACCCCAAAAATTATAATAGCATTATTCAGGTAAAGGCATCACTTTCAAAAGCCCTGCTTCCTCTTTAACTTCAAATGCAAAGGGGATTAGATCCCTCTGAAGACATAATATGGTATCTTCCTCGTGCAAATATGGCCTTTTTGGATCCAAAAATTTTTTAAAGGAATCTGAAGCAAAGATTTTAATGATATCTTCGATGAAGGAATTCGGGTCCTTACCCTCCAGTAGGGAGGCAATATAATTCATACAGGCTTCATCTTCAGGAGATGGTTTGAGCCCCCTCTCACCCATGGCTACCAGTGTAACCAATGGAGGAGAAAGTTTTTTAATCCTAAAACATGTGGCTTTGGCATTTATAAATGAGGCCACAAATAATTTTTCAGCATTCCCATGTGCAAGCCACACTCCATTTACACCCGCAGTTGTGCAGTGTATTACGCTTCTTCCCCTAAAGATATGCCCATTGGATAAGATTTCATAGGGTGAATTCCCCATGTCCGAGCCTTCTAATGGCACCTCATTCTTTTCACCAACAAAGATGCCATTTAGCTTTTCTTTTAGCTCCCTTGCCCTATTGGGTTCCTTTTCCAAAATCACCTGTGATGCACCCAAATAAAACATCATCGGCACACATGTGAAGGCCCTGAACACGTCAATTATCACAACAGTTCCCTTTGCCCTCTTGGCACCTTCCAACAACCTTTCCTTAATGATCTCCACGATAAAATACCTTTTTATTTGATCACATGTAAAACTCGATTCCAATTGGGCCAAGACCAATACACTATCATTGCCTTACCCCTAAGGTGTTCAATGGGTACAAAACCCCAGTATCTGCTGTCATAACTATGGTCTCTATTGTCTCCCAAAACAAAGACATGGCCTTCTGGGACCTTAGTGGGCCCAAACCTTCCTCTAAAAACATAAGTACCTTTACTATTCTGATAATGGCCATAGGGGTCGGAGTAAAGTTTATCGTCAATATAGATCTTATTATCCCTTATCTCCACCTTTTCTCCTGGCAAGGCAATTACCCTTTTGATGAAATCCTTGCTTTTATCCTGTGGAAAGATAAATACAACCACATCTTCTCTTTTTGGCTCTTTGAAAGGTATGATAGTCTTATTAACAAATGGGAGTTTAACACCGTAGATAAATTTGTTTACAAGTATATGATCTCCCACCATAAGTGTAGGTTCCATGGATCCAGAGGGTATTTTAAATGCCTGCACAACAAAAGCCCTTATTACCAACGCCAATGCTATTGCAATGGCAGCAGACTTTGCATATTCAATTAATATTTTTTTCTTGTCCTTAACAACAGTTTCCAAACCTTCCTCCTAAGTCAATTTGAGATAAAAAACGTTTTTCATTTTGAAGCTTGTTTAGTTTCATGTCCCTCGTATTCAAGGAGTTTGTACCATTCCAGTTGAAAAAAAGTATTATACAGCATATGATCGTCTTGAACCACATAAAAACTAAGATTTGCAAAAATTTTAGTTGCAACCGATTGAACTAAATCCAGAGGAATGACACCATCATTCCTCCCGTGAAATATAATGGTGGATATTATAAGAGGTTTTTCCGGAAGCTGTTCCTTTTGTATCAAATTAATAGCAGGCGCAAGCAATATAAGCTTTTTGCACCTTGAAGGTGAAGAAATTGCAAACAAAGTGGCCATAAGCCCACCCAAACTAGAACCCACCAATATTATATCATTCTTGTCCCTTAAGAGCTCACCTAAAAGTTTCATCCTCTGGTCAAGGGACCCTACGAAATGGGGTATAAGCATATCAGGAAATCTTTCTTTAAAATAGGAACCCTTTTTCCCGGCAGGGCTACTGTCCAAGCCGTGTATAAAGATCCGAACTGCCATTAGCCACAACCTATTTTCTTTTTGGCCTGAGATTCAGAGGCCTGTTTTATCTCTTCCTCTGTGGCATCCCACACATCCAGTACCTCAAGCCAGAGGTCTGCTCCTATCCCAGCCAAGGGAGGATTAAAATCAGCCAGAACCGTATCTTCATTTATCTTTAATACCTTAAATGAAACCAGGGCTGATTTCTTTATCTGCCTGTAGTATTGACCTTCCTTTAACCTCTGGCGCAACAAACCTTTTTTGGGGATCTCCTTGATTAAAGATGGTTTATAAGGGCCGTATAGCTCTTCTGGTGACACTTTAGTCCTGAGCTCATCTCCTTTTTTTGCTCCTTTTAAAATAGCCTCCAAACTGGGGATCTGTTTTTCCACACCATACAAAAAGGTTGACTCGTGCTCATTCTTTGCTGGTGTGACTATTTTTTCACCAAAGCCTTCTTTTTTCAGATCCAACCTATACCTAATCTTTACCCACCTTCCCTCTTTGACATTTTCCATTTAGTTTATCTCCAAGATCTCATACTCTTTTATGCCACTTGGTGTGGCTACTTTCACCTCCTCCCCAGGTCTCTTTCCCAAAAGGGCTTGTCCTATTGGAGATGCAATTGATATAAGCCCTTTGTCTGGATCAGACTCATATGGCCCAACGAGTCTGTATGTAACCTCCTTGTCCTCATTGATATCGTAAAGTACCACCGTCTTTCCAAAAATCACCCTGCTATCGTTACGGTTATCGGGTTCAACCACTTCTGCCCTGGACAGGATATCGGTCAGCTCTAAGATCCTCCCTTCCAGAAAGGACTGCTTTTCCTTTGCTGCGTGATACTCTGCATTCTCAGAGAGATCACCATGTGCCCTTGCCTCCTCAATGGCCTTTATTATCTTTGGCCTTTCCACAGAGGTAAGCTGTTTTAATTCCTCTTTAAGCCTTGTATAACCCTCTAAAGTAAAAGGTATCTTCTCTACCATTGAAACCTTGCCCCCTTTTTTTCCAGTCAGTATGGGCTATAATAGTTGTTAAAATAAAAACCGCAAGGACTGGGAAATGAAACCTAAAGATTTTTTAGCCTTGGCAGAAAGAATAACCAATGGGTATATATCAACGCAACAGGATTTGTTGGACCTTTTATCAACTCCTCCATCCCAACTTCCCTACCTTATGGCAGGAGCCAATCTCATAAGGGAGACATATTTTGGCCCTGGCATACACATATGCGCTATCCAAAATGCAAAGTCAGGTAGATGCACAGAAGACTGCGCCTTTTGCAGCCAATCCCTCTATGCCAAAACAAATGCACCTGTATATGGTTTTGTTGGAAAGGATGAGATAATAAAAAACATCAATTCCTTGCCCCAACAAATTCACCGTTTTTCTGTTGTCACAAGTGGGAGAAGGCTTAAAAAATCAGATGTGGAGGAGTTAGCCCAGGCCTATTTAGAGGCCAACAACAATAATGTAAAATTTTGCGCCTCTTTGGGCTCTTTGGATAAAGAATCCCTCTCCATATTGAAAGAAGCTGGTCTTAGCAGGTATCATCACAACTTGGAGACAGCTCCCAGCCATTTTCCAAATATCTGCACCACCCATACATTTCAAGAAAGGATCAATACTTTGAAGACAGCAAAGGAACTTGGTCTTGAAATCTGTTCCGGTGGAATTTTTGGAATGGGTGAGACAGATGAACAGGTGGTGGAATTTACCCTTACATTAAGGGAACTGGATGTTGATGCAGTTCCAACAAATTTTTTAACGCCGATACAAGGCACAAGATTAGGGCATTTAAATGGTTTAGAGGCAACAAGATGCCTTAAAATAATATCAGTCCTTAGATATGCACTCCCATCAAAGGACATCATAATCTGTGGTGGTAGAGAACAAAATCTAAAAGACCTCCATCCTCTTGTTTTTTATGCGGGCGCAAGTGGTATTATGACCGGAAATTACCTTACAACAAAAGGTAGAAACTATGAGCAAGACATCTATCTCCTAAAAGCTCTAAATCTTAAACCCAGGGACTTATAGAGAAAACTCCTAAAAAGAATCTCACTACAAAGGCAACAATAAACGCCACAGACAAGTTGAAAACGACCGATACAAATGTCCACTTATATGAAAATTCACTGCCAATGGCAAGCAATGTGGGAATACAAGGAATGTATATTGCCACAAATATTAAAACCACCAGTGCAAGACCTGGGCCCCATTCTGGGTCCATCTTAAGTCTTTCTTCCAATGACCTGCCTTCGTAAGCAGACTCTATGGAATAGGCGGTGCCAAGGGTGGAAACCACCAATTCCTTTGCAAAGGCACCGGATAAAAGTGCCACGTTTAGTTTGTAGTCAAAGCCTAAGTATCCGGTAACTGTCTCCAACATTACACCTATCCTTCCAAAAAATGTATGCTTTAGGGCTGTCTCGTTCTTTTTCCTTAGAATATCTTGTGTGGCCTTCTTATGGTCCAAGTATGCCACGATTAAACCATCAGTATCTGGATCCACCTCTCTATCAAGGGCCTTTTTAACACTAAGTTTCAAGCTATCCTCCATAGGCCTATCTAACACATCTTCCTTAGTGGCAACCTCATAGGCCCTTTCCAGTTGCTCAAAACTCAGGCCCATAACCCCTTTTTCTTGGATAATCGAAATTATCTTTGCCCTTTCCATCTCAATCTGAGAATCAAATTCCGCCAAGCTTTTCTCATCCAGCCTTGGAAAATAAAGCCCTGCCCACAAAATAATGGAAAAGGCCAAGATCAAGGTCCCTGCCCTTTTGATAAAAAGCCATGTCCTCTCCCATGAATGGATCCACAAGCCCCTAAGGGTGGGCAACCTGTAAGGAGGAAGCTCCATTAAAAAAGGACTTTTGGGCCCTTTGAGAACCGTACCCCTCAAAAACCTTGCAGCAAACAAAGCCACTGCCCAAGAAAAAAGGGTAAGGATAAACATTAGCCTTGCCCTCCCTTCCGGGAAAAAGGCAGAAATGATTATGGCGTAGACTGGAAGTTTTCCTCCACAATTCATAAAAGGTGTAACCAAGGCAGTAACAAGCCTTTCCTTGGGATCTCTTAATGTTCTGGTAGCCAAAACACCGGGCACTGCACATCCACCCGAGATCCCTCCGCTTACAATAAGTGAGATCACAGATGAGCCATGCAGTCCAAAAAATCTCATAACCCTATCCATCATGTAGGCAACCCTTGCCATGTAACCACTGTCTTCCAAAATGGCAATGGCACCGAACATAAAGAAGATTAAAGGGATATACCCAAGTATTCCTCCCACACCATCAATAACACCCGACTGGATAAGACTTTTAAGCACACCATCTTCAAAAAAAGCGTCAGTTTTACGTCTCAAGAAATCAAATGCTGTTTCAAGCCAATTTATTGGCTCTGAACTTACCCAAAAGATAAAAAAATAGATCAAGTACAAGATCAATAGCATGAACACAGGACCTAAAAGCCTGTTTGTCAAGATCTTATCTATCCTATCAGAGAGATTTAGCCTTTTTTCAATGTGTCTTTTGGTACATTCTTTAATAAGGCTGCATATAAAACCATATCTATGGTCTGCAATGATTGCTTCAGGTTCCTCTCCCAAGGTATCCAAGGTGTGTTTGGAAAGGTTTTTTAATATAGTAGTTGCCTTTTTATTAAGCTCTGGATCAAGGTTAAAGATCTCTTGTATTTGAGTATCTCCTTCCAAAAACTTTAATGCCAACCATCTGGGTTCATATGCCTTGGGTATTGATTCAGATCTGCCCAACAATATCTCTATATCTGCCATAGCTCGATCTATATCACTTCCATAAGAAACCCTAAAAGGAGTCTTTTGATATGGATGTTCAATTTCTTGAACAATTGCTTCTAAAAGATCCTCCACTCCCTCACCTGAACGGGCAGTCATCGGCACTACCCTTACTCCCAGATGCTTGGAAAGGAGCCTTGTATCAATCTGGATTCCCCTGGCCTTGGCCATATCCATCATGTTTAGCGCGATTATAAGACGACACCCAAGCTCTTGTAGTTGCACAAAAAGATATAGATTTCTTTCCAGATTAGAGGCATCCACCACATCAACCACGATATCTGGCTTCTCCTCCAAAATGAAGGAGCGGGCAACCAACTCCTCTACCGAATAGGCACTAAGGGAATAGGTCCCAGGCAGGTCAATCACCTCTATTTCGTAACCCTTATGAGAGGTAAACCCCACTTTCTTTTCAACAGTCACACCAGGGTAGTTTGCAATATGCTGCTTGGAGCCAGTGAGTGCGTTAAATAGAGTGCTTTTCCCCGAGTTGGGGTTACCTGCCAAGGCCACCCTGATCTTTTTTGGTAGCATCAATCCACCTCCACCAGCACATAATCCGCTTCGTTGTTTCTAAGGGTAAGCACGCTGTCCATCACCTTTATAGCAACCGGATCCTTTAAGGGAGCCCTGCCTTGAACTGTTATTGCCACACCGGGCACAATACCCATCTCCCGTAGTCTTCTTCCCATCTCACCCTTTGCGGTAATCTTCCGCACAACACCTGTTTGTTCAACCTCCATATGTCTTATGGGTATAATCCTCCCCACCTATTCTTCCTCCATTATTCCCATTAATTTTAAAAAGTTTTTGCCTTTTATCATACTCTTATACTCACTTGAAAGTGGTAAATCATTTAGCCAGCTTGAGACCTCCAAAGGGTGTCTCCAGGGTGCATCGGTTCCAAATAAGATAAACTCAATACCCTTCCTTTCAATAATCTCAATAGCCTTTTCTTTGGATAGTATGGGAGAAATAAAGGAAGTGTCAAAGTAAACATTTGGTAGTTCATATAATGCATCCATACTATCCCATTTATAAAGACATCCCAAATGGGCTGCAATTATCTTTAGCGATGGAAATCTAAGGGCAAGATTTGCTATATCCTTTGAATCAACACTGAAGCTCTTGAATTCATCTGCCAGATGGGCTAAATGGGGTTTAAAAAATTTTAAACCCTCCATATTCATTGTGTCCAGTAGAAGGACTAAATTATTTTCAGATAAAATTTGTGCAATATTCATCATTTCTCTTGATCTTATATCTATTTGTTGAAGAAATGGATGTATCTTAATGCCTCTAATTCCCAGACTAATAATATAGTCAATTTCTTTTATTAAATCCCTGTATGCTAAGGGTAATATAGTAGCAAATGGTATTACTTGACTATAAGTTTGTGATAACTGGTAGGTCCATGTATTAATCTGTCTCAACTTTTGAGGAATTTTGGTTATGGGAAGCAAAACAAACTTATCAACTCCAGCTTTTTCTTCAGCTTCCAAAAGCCCATGAATAGTGCCATCGTGTTTTAATGACCACTTGTTGGGGTTTTCTTCATCTAATGTTCCATCCAGAAACCTTGTTTTTTCCTTTATAGACAAAAGCTCTTGACCTTGATAAGCATGGGTATGGACATCTATAAACATTCCTCTTTCCTACACCTGCCGCAATCCAAAACCTTTGAAATTTCCAGCAACGCCAAAATTATTAAAATTGAAATTAATAATCCCAATACTCCAAGCCTTTTTTCTTTATGGGGCCTTGTATATATTGTAAAAGATGCACTTCCAATTGCTTCTCCTGTGGGTCCTTGTACAATAAAAAAACCAGGGTATTGGGAATTAACCGGAGCCCATCTGTTTAAGAGACAGAAAGATATAATTTTTTGCTGATGGGGAAACAAAGTAACATTTTTGAAAGAAGGTTCACACTTTATCTCATAAGGCAAAATGGGAGTTATTTTTAACTCTTTTTTAAACCTTGAATTGTTAGACAGGACAAGTTTTAACTCTGATACATCAATCAAATTTACAGGAAAAGATATAAAATCTAAACATGGATCTGACTTAAAAGGAAAGGCATAAACGTTGAGAGGATAGCTATATTCTATACCGTTAGGTACAGTATATCTTAAAACACTATACAAAATACTTGATCCAATGCCGTTTGGGAGTGATATAAAATAACTTTGGCTTTGCTTAGTGGCTATATCGCCAATATATTGTTTTTTTACCAGTGAGTTATCTATAAAAATTTCAATTACAACATTGGTTGCTTTTTCATCACCCTGATTTCTTATGTGGAGCAATAAATCAATTACATTCTCTGAAGAAATAACTTGTACTGTGGATTCCAAACTGTATATTCCACCATAAACTAAGCAAGGAGATGTAATTGCAAACAAAGTACAGAGAATTAAAATTATCCGACAAATAAGATCCAAACTTTCTAAACTTAAAGACTAATTCTCATTGAAATCAATTATCTTGGGTCTTAACATGATCACCAGCTCTCGGTTTACGTCCTGTATATTTTCATATTTAAACAGGTTACCCAGGATGGGGATTGAACCTAAAACAGGCACCCTGGTCTCAGACTTAAGTTGATTCTTGTCAATAAGCCCGCCTATCAATAAGGCCTCTCCTTGTCTTAGCCTGGCAAATGTGCTCATCTCCTTTAATTTTACCCTTGGCAACCCAACCTGTGACCCTGCCTGGGTTCCTCCAAAGGTCATGTATTCTATTGGTTCCCTCAATTCTGAGGTGATCGGCACAATGTATAAGACCACCTCCTCCTGATTTAGAATATTTGCAAGCACTGCAACCCCAACCCCTGAAAGGATAGAAGAGGTGGAAACAGAATAGCTTACCGTTTGAGTTTGGGTATTGGATGTGGTTTCAACCTTATCTATAAACCTTATATTTTCACCCACTGTGAGGGTTGCTGTTTGGCCGTTCATTAAAGTTACCCTTGGACTACTCAGTACCCTTGTCTCACCGTAGTTTGCGAGAGCCCCTAAAATCAAATTGAAATCAAGGGCACTAAAGGTAACCTGGTCAATAATATTCCTTCTAAAATACAATATGCCTCCCTGACCTATCCTGCCGGTTAAAGTGGTTTTTGCAAGGTTGCTCCAGTCTATACCCATCTGGCTTGATTTATTTAGGATTACCTCAATGATCTTTGCCTCTATGATCACTTGTCTAAAGAGCTCTTTCTTGATATTTTTCAGATATGTTTCCACTTTTTCATGGGTGCTATTGGAGGCAGTGACAGTTATAATTCCCAATGGCTTGTCAATCAACATAACTACACCACCTTGCTCAGGGCCAATTATCTTTTTTAAATTATCTTCAACCATCTTCCAAAAGTCCATAGGTTCTTTAAATTTATTAACAACTTGTACCTCTCCCCTCATCATTCCCTTTGTCTCTCCACTACCCAGCAGGTTTCCTCCTATTGCAGTACTGAAATCTTGTGTCACGTGAGGGATTGGAAGATGATATTTCTTTGTGATAAGGTATTTAACCATCACCACATCCTCTTGTAGTTCAAAGGAATAATCCACTTGGGCCAATATTTTTGCTAAACTCTTAAAAAAATCATCATCAGGTTGTATATCCACCTCCACCAAGGCCTTAAGATCCACATCCTTGGAGGTTTCCAATTTATAGCCCTTGAGGCCCAAAAGTTCCTTTAATACCTTCTCCAAGGGTACCTTTCCATATTTGCTTTGTATCTGTGCTCCAACGGGCAAATAAACTGACCTTTGCACCCCTTCTTCTTTTTTGGAAGGTATTATGAACCCCTCCTTTTTGCTAACCCTTTCAGAAAGGCCAATCCCTTCTTTCTCTTTAGGTTTGGCCTGGGTGGGGCTTTGCATTTCCACTTGGGTGGTAGCGCACCCCAAGCCAAATAAAAAAGCAAGTAACCACATGCCTAAGAACTTCTTCATCACCTTCCCCTTTCCCCACAATTATCCCTAATACCTTCTATTATCCTAGCCTTGAAATCTTCCTCATCCAAGGATCTAACCAAGGCCAACTCTTTAAACCTTTCACATGCCTTGAGCTTGTCTCCAATTTCTCCATATAACCTTGCAATTCTTAACCCAACCCTAAGATCTGGGCCAAATTCCTGTTCATACCTCTCTAACACACCTATGGCAGACTGCTTATCTCCGATATCCTCCAAAAAACTTGCATAGTTAAACAAAAGATCGGGCTGGGTTTCTTTACCAGACATGGCAATATTAAAATACATCCTTGCCTCTGCCTCTTTACCTAACATTGAAGAACCAATTGCAGCTATGTGCGCAGCCCATGGATCGTCGGCAATGGTCAAAAGCTCCTTGGCATAGTGGTATGCCTTTTCCATATATCCATTTTTAAGGGATAGATCCACTAACTTTGATATAATCCAATGGTGAGCCTTTAAGGCTTCGGGATGAGACCTTAAAATAAGATATGCATTTTCATAGGACTCCATTGCCTTTTGCTTCTCTCCCTGTGCCTCCAACATCCTGGCCTGGTACAAAAGGCTTGCCATCTTTGCCTCCACTGCCATCCCAATGGAACTGGCCCTAAACCCAGGCATGCTTTTGGGAGGTATTTTTTTCACCACCAAGGCACCCTCTTGTTTGGGCCCCTCCAGGATTACAGGCCTTATTACCATGATTCCATCCCTTTCTTCCCTCACCAAATTATTTGCATCCAGAATCATGTCCAAGGCCTGGTCCCATGGCACATCCCTAAGGGATATGGTGACCTCTCCCTTTACCCTCTCATCCAATACTATGTTTCTGCCTGTAATCTCACTAAAGACCCTCATCACATTGTGGATATCAGTCTTATAAAAATCCATAGTAATCCTTTGTCCTGAATATACGCCCAAAGGCCTTTGCTCCTTAGGTGAGTCACCCTGGGCTAAAGCCTTCCTTTTATCCATTACACTGCATTGGATGGAAAGTTCTCCTTCCCTTTCGTCTATGGCATAAGAAAACAATTTCTTGGGATCTCTGGAATAAACTACCATCCTGACTCCGTCCTTCCACGGCATCAACTCCAACAGGCGCACAGGTGAATCCTTTAGGGGGATATTTTTTTGTACACCTGGCAAGAGTTCAGTACGATAAAACTCCAAAACAAGCCTTGCAGGGTCCTTAAACCCAGTGGCACGATATGGACCATATTCTCCCCTCACACTAATCTTTGCCTCATTCCCACCGGAGATAATTTCCACCTGAGTAATCCCTGCACATAAGGCCTCACCCCTCCCAATGAGGATCAAGGCCAAGAACACCAATATAAATCTGAACATCTGCCCCTCCTAAGACCTTGCATTGAAAGAAATGGTAAGATCCTCAATCAGCCGCTCCACAGCATACTCCAGGGCAGCCTTCAATAAGGATTCATCTCCGCCTAAATAAAAGGAACTTTCAGGGCTTACTTCCACACCTATACGATTGGCCCACAATGGAGAGCCTGTTAGTGCATCTTGAAGTACCATCTCTATATGGACAACCGCATTTTTCACCTCTCCAGACTTGTGGCTTAACAAACCCAGTCCAGGAGCACCTCCTAACCAGATACCTCTGTTTATATCTTTGATGTTTTCTTGATCTTTGGCATCAAACCTTTTTGGGTCCAGTGGGAAAGTCTCTTGGGCAAAGGCGCTACCCAGCACTGCCCCTATTGCCACTTTATTAAAGGCCTCATATGTTTCTGAACTACTTACTCCAAATATAATCCTGCTACCCGACTTGAATATAAAAGGCAAAATACCCACTTGCACTGGATTGACTGTGTCTAAACCTTTGACCTCCATTTGGTGTATCCTTCCTCTTAACACATACCTACTTTTAAACCTTTCACTCAGGGCAAACAAAATTTTTTCGTTCAGTGCAACAAATTCAATTTTGGATGGCAATTTGTCATGCTGGTATAGTTTTTTAACAAAGTCTCTGGTCTCTCTTGAATAGTCTGTTATATATTCTTCATTATAAGGTAATGATACATCTATTTTCTTTATCACCTTTTTTTGGATTAGGAAATCTATAACATCATCCTGAACAGCTGGCAGGAATCCACGTCTTATTAAACTTGAGTTTATAGAATCACTTAGCATAGCAGCACGACTACCCACTGAATAAAGATCAAATCCACTATAATCTGAAAAAGGCAAGACAATTATAGGAATGCCCTTTCCAAGGGTTTCCTTCTGGGCCATTGGAAGAGTTTCAACCACCATATGCCCACAACCTGATAGAAACACAATAACT
>Ga0197142_1002134_pt1 | contig 17542 bp, 18 predicted proteins | sample GBS60_MetaG_FD_148614 | JGI IMG/M metagenome (GOLD analysis project Ga0197142, IMG submission 148614) | Sediment microbial communities from Great Boiling Springs, Gerlach, Nevada, United States - GBS 60_MetaG | ecosystem: Environmental > Aquatic > Thermal springs > Hot (42-90C) > Sediment...
CTACATGGACGAAGTCTATCAAATCGCTTATCCTCTACTCTATAGTTTGGATCATAAAGAAAGGAGGCATCAGGCTGAATTACTCCGACACTAAGTCCTAAGAAATTATAGATAGCACCCATCCATTGAACATCTCTTCTTGCCAGATAATCATTTACTGTTACTACATGAACCCCTTTTCCTTCCAAAGCATTCAAGTAAGCAGCCAAAGTGGCAACAAGAGTTTTACCTTCTCCTGTTTTCATTTCAGCAATTTTACCTTCATGAAGCACAATTCCACCAACAAGCTGAACATCAAAATGTCGCATTCCAAGAGTTCTTTTTGCAACTTCCCGGACTGTTGCAAAAGATTCCTTTAGAAGGTCATCAAGGGTATCACCTTTAATAAGTCTCTCTTTAAATTCTTCAGTCTTTGCTTTTAATGCTTCATCGGAGAGTTTTGAAATTTCAGGTTCAAGGGCATTGATTTCTTCAACAATTTTGAAATATCTTTTAAGCTCTCTTTCATTTTTTGTTCCAAAAATTTTCTCTAATATTTTCACCATATCTGATATGTTAAACCACAGTCTATTGTTTATTCAAGTTTACTAGAAATCCTAAAATTGCCGATAGAAAAAAACTGATTTTGTCATTCCGAAGGAGTGTGAGCGACTGAGGAATCTTCTCCTTTTTCACCAGATAGATTCTTTAATGAGAGATTCCTCGGGGTATTGAACCCCTCGGAATGACTGCATAAACGAAATATTGCTTTTATTCTGTATCAGCAATTTTAGGAGAATAACTGAAAAAATGCGATATCCTATGATATTATAAAATTATGTTAAATCCTGAATTTTTTGATGCTGTTTCCTTTAATTGCGATGTCTCTGATTCTAAATATTGGGGATATTTTTCAATCTGTACTTTACTCTTACGATTAAGACAACTTTTTAAGATTGAAAGAAATCTTGAACCCTGGGAAAGTATTAATAATGATGAAATTCTTCTATGGATTGAAAAAAAAGAGGAAAAATGGAAAGAACTTGAAAATGCTCAATTAATTCAATTAAAAATTGATGACAAGTATTATCAACCCTTTGATGCTGAAGGGATAAATAGCAATATTTTAAAAAATGGTTTGATCTATGGAGCAGGTTATGCCTTATTTATGAAACCAAGTTTTTTTGTTGGTTTAGTATATAAACATGAAAAAATTGATGGTTACAACATCTTTTTTATTGATAAAGAAATAGTAAGAGATCTTTTTTCATCGTCGGGAATGAGTATCGGAAATACAATCTATATAAGATTAACAGATATAAAATACAGGCTTTGGGAAGATTTATATGGATGGATGAATAAAAAAAAGGCTCTTTATGAAAACACTCTGTCAAACTTTGGCAATCCCGTTGAATGGAAATATCCCTTTGAGGAATTTAAAAGTCTTGTTGATATATACTCCAGAATCGTACTATATCATGAAATAGCAGAACTGCAAGAAAATGTTCCCCAATGGAATGAAATTATAAAAAAAACTGACAACTCAAAGACAGAGCATATTTTAAGAGGGATTAAAGATTTAATTGCTGATTTTTCAACTAAAGGCCCTTTATATAAAGCTGTTGTTGAAAAAAATAAAGAACTTCTTGGCTTATATGTTCTTACACAAGGTGCCTATCAAAAAAAGATATTAAAACAAGCAATCTTTCAGATAGAAAAAGCATTGCTATCAGAAGATTGGCGAAAAATTGAAGAAATCCGAAAAATAGAATATGATAGATGGAAAAACAATTATGACAAAATATTAGAAATATATAAAATTCAGGGATTTGACGCAGTTAAAAATTTAACAGATAAAATATTTGAAGGAGGAATAAATTGAAAGAACTCATTCAAACTATAGAGAGACTTTCTCAAAAAATAAACAGACAAGTAAATTTTATGGAAGTTTGCGGAACACATACAGTTTCTATATTTAGACATGGCATAAGAAGCCTGATTCCATCAAATATAAAACTTCTTAGTGGTCCTGGATGTCCAGTTTGTGTAACTCCAATAGAAGACATTGATAGAATGATTTATATTGCAAAACAACCAAATGTGATTCTTACAACTTTCGGAGATATGATGAGAGTTCCTGGAAGCGATGGTTCTCTTTATAAAGCAAAAGCTGAAGGGGTTGATGTAAAAATGGTTTATTCACCACTTGATGCATTGAGAGTTGCTCAAGAAAACAAAGATAAAAAAGTAGTGTTTTTTGCTGTAGGATTTGAAACTACTTCTCCTCTTATAGCTGCAACCCTTTTTGAAGCAGACAATAAAAATATTGAAAACTTTTATATTTATTCAGTCCACAAATTAGTTCCTCCTGCATTAGAAGTTCTTGTAAATACAGAAGAACTTAAACTTGATGGATTTATTCTTCCAGGACATGTAAGCACAATCATAGGAAGCAAACCCTATGAATTTATTTCTCAAAGATATAGAAAAGCATGCGTTATTACAGGATTTGATGCCGATGATATTTTGCAGGCAATAGTAATGCTTTTAAAACAGGTTATTGAAGATGACCCAAGTATTGAAATTCAGTATAAAGATGCTGTAAAAGCAGAAGGTAATCCAAAGGCAGTTGATTTTATATATAGATATTTTAAAACTGCTGATAGTAATTGGCGTGGAATTGGAATAATTCCTAAAAGCGGACTTAAACTTAAGCCAGAATATTCATACAGGGATGCTGAAAAAATTTTTGAAATCCCAAAACTTAACTCAAAAGAGCCAAAGGGATGTCAATGCGGTCTTATATTAAGAGGAGTAAAACTTCCTCCTGAATGTCCACTCTTTGGGAAGCTTTGCACACCTGAAAATCCCGTTGGAGCCTGTATGGTCAGTTCTGAAGGAAGTTGTGCTGCCTATTACAAATATGGAAGAAATTAATCAGACTAAATAAAGGGGAATTACTCCCAGAATCAAAGTACCAAAGGCACACAGAAAAATTGCTATTTTAAGCTCTAATGAAATTAAGGATTTTGGAGTTTCAACAGGTTCCTTCATATACATATACATTACTATTCTTAAGTAATAGTAGGCAGAAACAACAGTAAGTATAACAGCAATAATTACTAACCCTGTAAATCCTGCTTTAACAGCCTGAAGAAAAATATTAAACTTAACTATAAATCCCGCTGTGGGAGGAACACCTGTAAGGGAAAACATAAATATCAACATTGCTAAGGCAAGGGCAGGATGAAATTTATGAAGTCCTTTATAGTTTTCAATATTTTCTTCATTGAAAGCAATTACCATTGCAAAGGCTCCTATATTCATTAGAGTATAAATAAACATATAAACAACAACAGCATTAAATCCTGTTTGGGTTCCAGCAATCAATCCAATTGTTATATAACCAGCATGGGCTATGCTTGAGTATGCAAGCATTCTTTTTATGTTATTTTGGAGGAGTGCAAATAGATTTCCTACTGCCATTGTTAAAATAGAAAGCACTATAAGAAAACTGCTCCAATCAATATAGTAATCTTTGAAGAGCTCAATTAAAATTCTTCCAAAGGCACCAAGAACAGCAACTTTTGGCAATGTAGAAATAAAGGCTGTAACAGGAGTTGGAGCTCCTTCATAAACATCAGGTGCCCACATATGAAAGGGAAATAAGGCTACTTTAAAGCAAAGACCTATGATAAAAAGACCAAGCCCTATATAGGACAAAGAATGATAGTTTGAAAGAGATTTTACCAACAATGAAAAATCTGTAGTATTTGTTACACCATAAATAAAAGAAATTCCGAAAAGCATAATTGCAGTGGAGACTCCACCAAGCATAAAATATTTAATTGCCGCTTCATTTGACCTTGCATCATATCTTCTTATTCCAACAAGAATATATCCACTTAAAGACATTAACTCAAAGGAGACAAAAAAGCTTATTAACTCTCTTGCTGAAACAAGAAGCATCATACCAAGGGCTGAAAATAATATTAAAGATATGCTTTCATTAAGCAAAATAAGCTTTTCTTTTAAATAGGGTGTAATAACAAGAAGGGATATTATAGTTCCAACAATTACAATAAGTTTCAAATATATTGCCAAAAAATCATTCAAGAACATTCCACCAAAGGCTTCACCTTCAAAGGAGGGTATAAATAATGCAAGTATTAGTAAAAATACTACAGAACTCCACACCAAGATTTCGTTTCTAATTTTTAATAAGCCTAAAAGTAATATTAATGAAGCAAAACCTGTAAGAAGTATTTCTGGAATTAATGCTTCAAAATTTAAGGGAACCTGTGGAATAGTCATTTTATAGCCCCCGATACTATTACTTGATTAATCAGTGCCTTTACTGACTCATCCATAAAACTTAAGAGAGCATTCGGATAAAATCCAATCCAAATTACAGCTATTGTAAGAGGAAGGAGTGTGAGTATCTCCCTTGCATTTAAATCTCCATAACCTTCTATGTGTTCTAAAACATAGGGATTTGTTTTTTCAAAGAAAACTCTTTGATAAAGCCATAGCATATATCCTGCACCGATAATTAATGCAGTTGCTGACAGAACACACATAAGTTTCCAAGCTTTAAAGGCTCCAAGAAGTATCAAAAACTCACCAATAAATCCATTTGTTCCTGGAAGTCCAATAGAGGCAAGCGTAAAAACCATAAAAAATACTGAATAGGCAGGCATAACAGTGGCAACTCCTCCATAATTAGCTATTTCACGGGTATGGGTTCTTTGATAAATCATTCCAACGCATAAAAACAAAGCTCCTGTAACAATTCCGTGATTTATCATCTGAAGAATTCCACCCTGAATACCTTGTTGATTTAGAGCAAAAATTCCGAGTGTAACAAAACCCATATGACTTACAGAACTATACGCAATAAGGCGTTTGAGATCTTTCTGCACAAGACATATTAAGGCACCATAGATAATTGCAATAACAGAAAGAACTATCATATAGGGTTTCATTGCCAAAGTAGCTTCAGGAAACATAGGAAGATTAAATCTTAGAAATCCGTATGCTCCCATTTTAATTAAAATACCTGCAAGAATAACACTTCCTGCAGTGGGTGCCTCTGTATGGGCATCAGGAAGCCATGTATGCACTGGCCACATAGGAACTTTAACTGCAAAGGCTAAAAAGAATGCCCAGAATAACCAAATTTGCATTTTATATGGATATGAAATCTTCATTAGAGTAAGAATATCAGAGGTTCCACTGTGGAAATAAAGAACCAAAATTCCAACTAACATTAATACTGAGCCAACAAAGGTATACAAAAAGAATTTTATTGCTGAATAAATTCTTCTTGGTCCTCCCCATATTCCAATAATTAGATACATTGGAATAAGCATTGCTTCCCAGAATATATAAAAAAGGAAAATATCTAAACTCATAAAAACACCAATCATTGCTGAATGGGTTAGAAGCAAAGATGCGTAAAACTCCTTTATTTTTTTATCAATCTCTTTCCATGAAACAGTGACACATAAAATTGTAAGAAGACTGCTAAGTAAAATAAAGAGAACACTTATTCCATCTATCCCAAGAGAATACTTAATTCCCCATTGAGGAATCCATAAATACTCTTCCCTAAACTGCATCTCATGAGTGGCTTTGTTAAAGGAAATATATAAAGGAATACTAAGAATGAACTCAATTATTGAAATTATAAGTGTTGAAAGTTTTATTAATTCTTTTTTATCTCTTGAAAGCATAGCTATAAAAGCAGCACCTGCAACAGGGAAAAAGATAAGAGTTGAAAGTATTGGGAAATCTAAGTTATTCACAGCAACTGCAAAGCTTACGATAGCAGCACCTATTAATGTAATAATCAAAAGAGAAATCAAAAGGTGTTTTCTTAGTTCCCTGTTACCACTGTTTTGTACTACAACGCCCTCGCGCATTTTTCAAACTCACATACTTAGAATCATTAAAACAAAAACAATTATTCCTAAAATCATAAATATTGCATAATGCTGAATTTGACCTGTCTGAACTGGTCTTATTAGTCTACTTATTTTATAAATAAGAGCCGGAACTCCATTAACGATTCCTTCTATTATCCTTATATCTGTAAATCTCTCTATAAATTTGTATGAAATCCACAAAGTTGGTTTTACAAAAAGGAAACTGTAAAGTTCATCTACATAGTATTTATTCCATAGAATTTTGTATACTCCTTTAAAGGTGTTTGTTAACTTTTCTGGTATTGTTGGTTTTGCAAGATACATATACCATGCAATAGCAATTCCAAGTAAACCTGCAATAATTGAAAATGCCATGACCATTTTTTTCTGTTCATCTGGGGCTACAAGCTTTGGTTCACCTAATAGAGGATCAAGAAAGTGAGGGATTGAAAAGTATCCAACTAGGATAGACCCAAAGGCAAGAACTATTAATGGAATAGTCATAATACTGGGAGCTTCATGAACATGCTTAAATTCCTCTTCTGTACCCCTAAACTTACCATGGAAGGCAACAAAAACTATTCTAAAGGTATAAAAAGCTGTAAGAGCTGCTGTAATTGTTAAAAGAATCCAAACAAATTTTCCATAGGGCTTTGCAGAGGCAAAGGCATACCATAGGATTTCATCTTTACTAAAAAATCCTGAAAGACCAGGAATTCCCGAAATAGTCAATGCAGCTATTAAAAAAGTTATATAAGTAATTGGCATTTTCTTTTTTAATCCACCCATTTTATAGATATCAAGCTGACCAGCCATTGCATGCATTACACTTCCTGCGCCTAAAAATAAAAGAGCCTTAAAAAAAGCATGAGTGTAGAGATGAAATACTCCAGCACCATAAGCAACCACTCCACAGGCAGCAAACATATATCCAATCTGACTTATTGTTGAATAGGCAATAATGCGTTTGATATCTCTTTGGACAAGCCCTATTGTTGCTGAGTAAAAGGCTGTTACAGTACCAGTAATTGCTACAACTGCCAAGGCTACCTCTGAGAGATTGTATAAAGGACTAAGTCTGCTTACCATAAATACTCCTGCGGTAACCATTGTTGCGGCATGAATTAAAGCACTTACAGGCGTTGGACCTTCCATGGCATCAGGTAGCCACACATAAAGTGGAATTTGTGCTGATTTTCCAACAGCCCCACAAAAAAGAAGTAAGGTAATAAGAGTTATTAAATCAACATGCCATCCAAGTAAATTTAATGTTTTACCTTGAATTTCAGGAATTTTCTGAAAAACATCGGTGTAATTTAAAGAATAAACACTTATAAAAAGAAGAAAAATTCCAAGAGCAAAACCAAAATCACCTACTCTATTCACAATAAAAGCTTTTTTCCCTGCATCGGAAGCTGATTTTTTCTCATACCAAAAACCTATTAAAAAGTATGAACATAGTCCTACTGCTTCCCATCCAAAATAAAGCATAACCAAGTTATTACCCATTACTAAAAGGAGCATTGAAAATACAAAAAGATTTAGATAAGCAAAATATCTTGAATATCCTGGATCTCCATGCATATATCCAACAGAGTAAATATGAATAAGCCAGCCAACAAAGCATACAACAAAAAGCATTACTGCAGTAAGCTGGTCTATGAGGTAGCCAAAACTGATTTTTAAATCATCCGATAGTATCCATGTATAAACATTATATTCGATTGTTTTGCCCTGAAAAACCTCTAAAATTGCAAAAATTGAAACAATTAAAGAACCAAATATAGAAAAAGTTCCTATACAGCTTACCCATTTTGTGCTTAAAAATCTTCCTATAAGAATATTAAAAAGAAATCCAGCAAGAGGAAAAAGAAGAATCAAAATATAATATTCTTTCATCTTAACCCCTCAAACTATTAATCTCATCAGAATGATTAATACCAGTGTTTCTAACAATAGCAAGAACAATGGCAAGTCCAATAACAGCCTCAGAGGCAGCAATTGCTATTGAAAATAAAACAAAAATCTGTCCTGTTAAATTTGCATTGTAATAGCTAAAAGAGGCAAAAGCAACATTTACAGCATTAAACATAATTTCAAGGCACATGAGCATTACAATCAGATCTCTCCTTATAATAAAACCAATTAAACCTATACTGAATAATGTTGCACTTAATATTAAATACCAACTAAGAGGAATCATTTTCCCTCCCTATCAATAGGAGATTTTTTTGCAAGAATAATTCCTCCTACAACAGCGATCAATAAAACAAGAGAAAGTATTTCAAAGGGTAAAAGATAATAGGAATAAAGGAGCTTGCCGAGTAAAGTTGTATCAGAGTGAGTTAAGACATTTTGATTTGATTTAACATTACTTAAGAAAATAAAAAGACTTGCGAAGAAAATTAAACTAACAGCTAATCCGATGAAAGAAAATCTTACAAATCTTCTATGCCTTAACTCTTCTTTTATATTCATTACCATTATTGCAAAAATAAAAAGAGCTAAAACTCCTCCAACATAGACAATAATCTGAATAATCATTAAAAATTCAGCATTTAAAAAAAGAAAGACAGCTGCAATATGAAGAAGAAAAACTAACAAAGAAAAGGCGCTATGAATAATATTTTTAGAGGCAATTACAGCAATACTTAGAATACAAAGACTTACAAAAAAATATATAAAAAAAGCATGTTCAATTGCTGGATTCATTTAATCCCTCCTTTTTTATCTCTACAACTCTTCTAAGTGGAATAGGCTTTTGCTCTCTCTTTGTCTTAGGCCATCTTGAAGGGTTAATTCCTGGAGGTTGCCAAAATTTATTGAAATAAAAATCATCTTTCCATTTACTTGCAAATTCATCCCAATTTTTAAGGAGTTGTTCTTTATTAAAAATCAGTTCTTTTCTTGTATATGAGGAATATTCATAATCCTCTGTAAGCACTAAAGCACATACTGGACAGGATTCAACGCAGTATGCACAATAAATACATCTTGAGGCATCAATAATGTAATCTGTTACAACCATTTTATTTTCTCTTTTTTCTCTTTTAATATAAATACATCTTGAAGGACAAACAGTTGAACATCTCATACATCCGATACATTTATCATTTTCTGTAAAAGGATCTCTTACAAGAGCATGTCTACCCCTGAAACCATCATAGACCTTTCTTCTTTCAAAGGGATACTGAATTGTTACAGATTTACTAAAAAGCATCCTTAACGTAAGGAAAAGCCCCTTAAAAATTTCAATCAAGAAAATTTTATTTATAATTTCCTTAAACTTCATTGTCCTCTCAATAGTAATATTTAAAAATTGAAGTAAGAAAAATATTTAACAAAGCTAATGGAATCAAAACTTTCCAACCAATTGCCATAAGTTGGTCATATCTATATCTTGGTAAAGTTCCCCTGAGCCAGAAAAATAAGAATATATGAAAATAAACCTTTATAAGAAACCACACAAACCCAGGAACAAATTCAAGGATGGGAAAAGTCTTTATCAAAATTGGTGGAACAGTCCAACCTCCCCAGAAACATATTGTTGCTAATGCAGACATACAAAACATCGCGAGATATTCAGCAAGATAAAAAAGGGAAAATCTTATTCCAGAGTACTCTACAAAATAACCTGCAACAAGTTCAGTCTCAGCCTCAGGAAGGTCAAAGGGTAATCGGTTAGTTTCTGCAAGCATTGCCACTACAAAAACAAAATAGGCAATAATCTGAGGGAATAAAAACATTCCATACCAGTATTCAGTTTGTTTGTTAACTATTTCTGTTAAATTAAAAGATTCTGCCATCAGTATAACACCAACCAGGCTCAAACCCAAAGCTACCTCATAACTTACCATCTGGGCTGCGGAGCGAAGACCTCCCAAGAAAGCATATTTTGAATTCGATGCCCATCCTGAAAAAATAATTCCATATGTTCCAATTCCTGCAATACCAATCACATAAAGCAAACCTACATTTATATCTGCAATAACCCAATTTTTATCTACTGGAATTACAGCAAAGGTGCTTAATGCAGCGGTTAAACTAATGATGGGAGCCACCTTAAAAATTGCTTTGTCTACTTTTGCTGGGACAATATCTTCCTTAAAAAGAAGTTTAACAACATCGGCAATTGGTTGAAGTATTCCATGAGGACCTACAACCATAGGACCAAGTCTTAGTTGAATATGTCCAATTACTTTTCTTTCAGCATAGGTGGCATAGGCAACATGAAGCATCAAGATTCCAAAATAAACTGCTGTTTTAATAATTGTTATTGCAATTATATAAAGAGTATCCATTATCTATCACATTCTCCTAAAACTATGTCTATTGAACCAATATTTGCTATTACATCTGCCACCAAGGAGCCTTCGCATAATTTCGGTAAAACTCCTGCATGAACAAAGGATGGTGCACGAACTCTCATTCTGTAAGGCTTAGATGAATCATCACAGACAATATAAAATCCGAGTTCTCCACGAGGAGCCTCTACTGAGGCATAAACTTCTGTAAACTTTTGTATAAATTCTTGAATTCCTTTGTCTTCAGTATATATTTCAAAAATAATATCTTTTTTATCAATTTTAAGGGGTGACTCTGGCATTCTTATTCGTAAAGCATTATCAGCAAGAATAGGACCCTCAGGAAGTTTTTCAATGCATTGTTTAATGATTCTTGCAGACTGCCTAAACTCAAGCATTCTGCAACGATATCTGTCGTATATGTCACCATTTTTACCAATAGGAACATCAAAATCTACTTTATCATATGCATCATAGGGAAAAAATTTTCTGACATCATAAAAAACACCAGAACCCCTTAATGTAGGACCTGTTAATCCCCAGTTTATAGCTTCTTGAGCAGTAATGACTCCCACTCCTTTAGTCCTTTTAAGCCATACTCTGTTACGGTCTATTAATGTTTCATACTCTTCTACTTTTTTGGGGAATTTCTCTATAAAAGTATAAAGTTTGTCAAGGAATTCATCGTTAATATCACATCTTACACCACCCACCCTTGGATAACTTACTGTTAATCTTGCCCCTGTTACCATTTCAAACATCTCAAGGATTTCTTCCCTGTCTCGCATAGCATACAAAAAAACCGTCATTGCACCAATGTCAAGAGCATGGGTTGCGATCCATATCAAGTGACTACTTATTCTTGCCATTTCAGCCATCATTGTTCTTATAAACTTTGCTCTTTCCGGGACTTCTATACCCATAAGTTTTTCAATGGCAACGCAAAATCCTTCATTGTTTACCATACTTGAAAGATAATCCATTCTATCAGTAAGAGGAAGACTTTGTACGTAAGTTAAGTCTTCAGAAAGCTTTTCAATTCCTCTATGTAAGTAACCTATATGGGGAATGCATTTTTTTATTACTTCTCCTTCAAGCTCAAGAACAAGACGCAAAACTCCATGAGTAGCAGGATGTTGTGGTCCCATATTTACTGTGAGTTCTTTTACTGTTGTACCTTTATTCTTCATTTTCCTTCCAAGCCTTTGCAGTTTCCTTTAATTCTTTATAAATTTCCCACTCTTTATCGCCAAGATCACTTTTTACAGGATAATCCTTTCTTAAAGGAAAACCTTCCCAGTCCTCAGGCATTAGTATTCTTCTGAGATCAGGATGTCCATTAAAATGTATGCCAAACATATCAAAACATTCTCTTTCAAACCAGTTAGCTGTTGCCCATAAATCTGTAACAGAATCTATACAACATCCCTGTTCAGGCACCTGCGCCTTTACTCTTATTCTATGTCTGTGCTTAATTGACATTAGATGATAAACAACATCAAAACGAGGTTCTCTGAAACCAAGATAATCAACTGCTGTAAGGTCTACAAGATAGTCAAATTCAAGTCCGTGAGTATTTTTAAGATATTTCAAAATTTCTTTGATTTTTTCTTTTATAACAGTAATTGAACATTCATCTCTGAAACATATAAACCATAAAACTTCTTGAGGAAATTTTTCTCTAATCTTTTTCACTATTTCTGCAGGATTCATAATTACACCCTCTCTGAGATTTATCAATCAGACAAACTCCCGAAATGCAACCTTCTTTTATATAAGATTCATTTTTAATTTTTTCCTGCAATTTCAATAATCCTTCAATTAAAGCTTCAGGTCTTGGAGGACATCCAGGAATATAGACATCTACTGGTAAAATTTCATCAATACCCTGAACAGTGCTGTAAGTATTAAAAATTCCACCACTACATGCGCAACTTCCCATTGCAATAACATATCTTGGCTCTGGCATCTGATGATAAAGGTTAACTATAATTGGAGCAATTTTTTTAGTTACTGTACCCGCAATTATCATAACATCTGCCTGTCTTGGTGTGGCTCTGAAAATTATTCCAAATCTGTCAAGGTCATAATGGGATGCACCTGTAGCCATCATTTCTATGGCACAGCAGGCAAGTCCAAATGTAAGTGGCCAGAGAGAGGAACGCCTACCCCAGCTTGCTATTCTGTCAATGGTTGTAATAATAGTATTAGCTGCTGGAATCACTCTAATCCCTTCTTCTACCTCTACAGGTTTTGTAGTTGTATCAACAATATGTATCATTCCTTGCTCCAATTGAAAACTTTTTTACCAATTGCATAAAAATAGCCAATTAACAAAATGAAAATAAAAAGATACATCTCTAATAGGGCATAAAAACCTATTTTTTTGTAAACCAATGCCCAAGGATAAAGAAAAATTATTTCAACATCAAAAATAACAAAAACAAGAGCAACAATATAAAATTTCACATTAAATTTTTCCCATGTATCCTCAGTTGATGGAATTCCACATTCATAAGGAGTAAGCTTCAAAGTATAAGGTCTTTTTGGACGGAGCAATCGACTAATTAAAAGCATTGAAAATCCAATAATAAGAGATATGATTATCACTATCAGAACAGGTAAATATCTTTGTGTTAAAGCATCTTGACCCATTTACCACCTTTACAAAAGTGATAGCTAATAGTATAACAAAAATAAAGAAAAAAAAAGTATGGCTCTCTGTTCATTAAACAGAGAGCCTGAAAGAACTTATTTATCCTCTTCTTTTTGGGCAAACATCTCTTCTTCTTTTAAAAGTCTTTCCCAGTTTTTATCTACTATTTCTTGAACTTGTTCAACTAATTTTTCTTTTCCTGGCTCAAAAAGATGTTTGAATCTTCCCTGAGCTTTTAAAAATTCAACAATAGGCTTTTTCTCTTTTGGTTTATATGTAATACGGGTAACGCCATTTTCAACCTCATAGAGGGGCCAAAAACAGGTTTCAACAGCAAGTCTGCTAAGCAAAATAGCATCATCTGTTCTTGTTCTCCAGCCACGATTACAGGGAGTGAAAATATTCATAAATTTAGGACCTTCAATTTCAAGGGCTTTTCTTACTTTCTTCATCAAATCAGGCCAGTGCGATGGTGCAGCCTGTGCAACATAGGGAATTCCGTGAGCTGCCATAATTTTTGTTAAATCTTTTCTTTTTTGAGGTTTACCGGGGATTACAGATCCTGCTGGACAGGTTGTTGTATCTGCAAATGTAGGTGTTGCACCAGAACGCTGAATTCCTGTATTCATATATGCTTCGTTGTTGTAACATATATAAAGCATATTATGCCAACGTTCCATTGCACCAGAAAGACTCTGAAAACCTATGTCATAGGTTCCACCATCTCCACAAATTGCAATAAATTTTATATCTTTATCAATCTTTCCCTGTTTCTTTAATGCTCTATACATTGTTTCAACACCGCTTAAAGTTGCAGCAGCATTTTCAAAGGCATTATGAATCCATGGCACTTTCCATGCAGTGTATGTTGATATACATGATGAAACCTCAAGACATCCGGTAGAAGATGCAACAACAACAGGCCAGTCACAGGCTGCAAGCAGTATCATCTTAACCACTGTTGGTGCTGCGCATCCAGCACATAAACGATGACCTGATGTAAATCTTAACTCCTGTTTTGAAAGTTCTTTTAGATTTAATGGTGTTGCCATTTTATTCCCTCACTCCAATGTATTCTTTTAGTATTTTTACTTTTCCTGTTTTTGCAATTTTCTGTAATTCTTCAATCACCTGTTGAGCATGCTCTGGCATGTAGTCTCTTCCACCAAGTCCGTATATTCTATTGATTAAAATCGGCTTTTCTTTGTGATTACAAAGACTTGCTGCAACATCAAGATAAAGGGGACCAAAGGAACCACCAAAGGCATCGGCTCTATCGAGAACACAAACTGCCTTTAAGTGACTTAAAGCTTTACCTACTTCTTCATAAGGAAAGGGTCTGAAAAGTCTTGGTTTAAGAAGTCCTACTTTTAATCCCTTTTCCCTGTATTCATCTATGACATCCTTTGTTGTTCCCGCTGCAGAATTTAGAATGACAATCCCAATTTCCGCATCATCGAGCCTATAAGTTTCAAAAAGTCCATATTTTCTATCTGATATTTTTTCAAATTCCTTTGCAACTTCTAAAACAACTTTTGGCACCTTTTTATACACCTCTGATTGTGACTTTCTTACTTCATGATATAAATCTGTCAAAATCAGAGGACCGTAACTTTTTGGATGCTCAACATCAAGAAGTGGATAAAGAGGTTTATACTCACCAACAAATTTCTTAACAACTTCATCTTCAAGATACTCAATTCTCTCTATTGAATGGCTTATTATAAATCCGTCATAACAAACCATTACAGGAAGTCTTATATCCATATGTTCAGCAATTCTGAATGCCTGAATTGTGTTGTCATAGGCTTCCTGAGCATTTTCACTCCATAGCTGAATCCAGCCACTGTCCCTTGCACCCATTGCATCTGAATGATCACAATGAATGTTGATTGGTGCTGAAAGAGCTCTATTAACTACAGGCATTACAATTGGAAGTCTGAATCCTGATGTAATAAATAAAATCTCCCACATTAAAGCAAGTCCCTGTGAGGAAGTGGCAGTTGCTACTCTTCCACCTGCTGCTGCAGCTCCAACACAGGCACTTAATGCTGAATGTTCACTTTCAACAAGAATTAGTTCTGTTTTAACCTGTCCATTGGATACGAAAGATGCAAATCTCTGCATAAGCTCTGTTTGAGGAGTTATTGGATAGGCTGCACATACATCAGGTTCTACCTGTCTGAAGGCATTTGCTACTGCTTCATTTCCAGTCACAGCTACTACCTTTGTCATTACTTTACCTCCTCTTCCATTACAATTGCTTTATTTCCTTTTTTACCGGGGCACTCAAGGGCACAGAGTCCGCATCCTTTACAGTAATCAAAATCAAAATCCTGTCTTTTTCCATCCTTGACCTTGACTGCATTGTCTGGACAGTAAAGCCAGCATAAAAGACATTGAATACAGTTTTCTTCTATCCATCTTGGTTTAAATGCTCTCCATGAACCCGTTTTAAATTTTAAAGCACTCCCTGGCTCAAGAATTACCATTCCTGGTGTTACGTCTTTCCATCCCATCATCCTTCCTTCACCTCCTCGTAACCTCTCTTTACAGCAAGAAGGTTACCATCTATTATTTTCTGGGCAAATTTTTTCCCAAAACTTTTTTTCACATCTTCAAGAAGAGTTTCTAAATTAACAAGTCCAGTTACTCTGTTTAAAGCTCCGACCATTGGTGAGTTTGGCATGGGTCTTCCAAAACAATCAATGGCAATTTTTGTAGCATCTACCACATAAAGTTTTTGTGTTGGTTTCAATTTAAGTTTCTCTCTTAGTTCCTTGGGATCTTTTGAGGAATTTACAATAAAGGAGGCATTATCCTTTGCTCCCTCTGTAACATCAATACTTTCTATCAATGTTGAATCAACAACTACAACAACATCAGGATTTGAAACTGGACAATGCATTCTTAGTTCCTTTGAACTTATTCTATTGTATGCTCTGAGTGGTGCACCCGCTCTTTCAGGACCATACTCTGGAAAAGCCTGAACATATCTACCACCACTCAAACAGGCATCGGCAAAAACCTTTGCAGCAGTAACCGTTCCCTGCCCTCCCCTTCCATGCCATCTAACTTCAATCTTTTCCATAAAACACCTCTCAAAATTAAATTTCTAAATATTTTAACAAAATAAGGTTAAATTTGCAAGATTAATAATGGGATAAAAAATTTTTATAATTGATAAAAAGGGGAGGATTAAATCCTCCCCTTTTTTAGATTGATTATTTCTTTACTTCTTCAGTTGATTTCTGAGCAAGATACTTTATAAATGAAGATGTAGTTGAACCATTTCTACCTACAAGGGTTCTTAATACAGAGCCCCAGAAAGCAACAGATTCGGATATGCGAGGATTCTCTGTTAGTTTGTAAACCTTTGGTGAATCCTTAAGAGCAAACACAACTCCCAATCCTCCAAGATCTGTTTCTCCATAGAGCTTATATCCCTTTGCCTTTGCTTCTTTTATAAGAGAATCTCTGTCTCCGTATTTAATTGCTTCTGTAGGACAGGTCTTAGCACAGGCTGGCGTTAGTCCTGAACGGACCCTATCAATGCATAGATGACATTTTGCAATCTTTCCCTTGCCACCCTGATCATATCTTGGGATGTCAAAAGGACATGCAGATTTGCAGGCATGACAGGCTATACATTTGTTCTTGTCGTAATAAACAATACCTGTTTCCTTATCCTTAATCAATGCTCCTACAGGACAAATCTGAACACAGGCAGGCTCTCCACAGTGCATACATCTGTGGCTTACAAAAAGCCAGCGAAGTCCCTTTGCATCGGAATGCTCAATAAAACGAATTCTGTTGAAGTTATTTGCATCAAGGTCTGGTGGATTTTCATGGGTTCCATTATTTTTTGTCTTGGTTGCAGGAAGTTGATTCCACTCCTTGCAGGCTACCTGACAGCCTCTGCAACCTATGCATAAATCAGGTGTTATCAATAATCCCTTACGCGCCATATTTCACCTCCTATGCCTTTTCTATGTTTACCATGAATGCCTTTGACTCAGGTATCATAGTGTTTGGATCACCAATTGTTGGAGTTAGAAGATTTGCACTGTCACCACCTGAGCCATCAGCTGGAAATCTCCATCCATAATGCCATGGAAGTCCAACAATATGTATCGTCTGTCCCAATACTTTTATAGGCTGAAGTCTTGGAGTAACGATTGCAATTGCCCATAATTTTCCTCTTGCTGAAGAAACAATTACTTTGTCTCCGCTCTTTATTCCCTTTTCCTTTGCTAAAACAGGATCTATTTCAGCAAAAATCTGAGGCTCCATCTCAAGTAGCCAGTCGGTGTGTCTTGTCATTACACCAGTCTGCCAGTGTTCAGTTACTCTGTATGTTGTTCCAACATATGGATATCTTGTATCACAATAAACAAAAGCATCAGCTTCTGTATCAAATAATTTTACTGTTGGATTTATTCTATGCTTTTTATATAGTGGATTCTCCTGGAATGGACATTCAAGGGGCTCATAATGAGTTGGGAAGGGTCCGTCAGCCATTCCTGAACCAAATATTGTCCCTACTCCTGATGCCTTCATTATGAATGGAAGCTTTCCACCTTCAAGTGCAAGAGGTGGTGCAGGTCCGTCTGGCACATCTCCTATCCATTTCTTGTTTGCCGCATCCCATTTGATTACAGCTCTCTTTGGATCCC
>Ga0197142_1002135_pt1 | contig 17541 bp, 12 predicted proteins | sample GBS60_MetaG_FD_148614 | JGI IMG/M metagenome (GOLD analysis project Ga0197142, IMG submission 148614) | Sediment microbial communities from Great Boiling Springs, Gerlach, Nevada, United States - GBS 60_MetaG | ecosystem: Environmental > Aquatic > Thermal springs > Hot (42-90C) > Sediment...
TTTAAGCCTTCAATAATAGCTTTACGTTGATTAGCTATTCCTTGACCTTGTAAGACTTTACTTTCGGCCTCGGCCTCGGCCGCCTTAACTTTGATAATTTTTTCTGCTTCAGCTTTTTCGGTGGCAGCTACTCTAAGTCTTTGAGAAGCGTTAATTTCGTTCATAGCGGCTTTAACTTGGAGGTCTGGATCGATATCGGTTACTGGGGCTTTCAAAATATTATAACCAAAATCATCCATAGTAGCAGACAGTTCGTTTTTCACAGCGTCGGCAATTTCGTCCTTTTTTCAAAAACTTCGTCTAACAAAAGAGATGGTACTCTGGCTCTAACTACATCAAATACAAAAGAAGTAATTTGCCGTTCTGGGTTATTCAGCAAATAAAAAGCTTTGTAAACGTTTTCTGGAGAAGCGTAATATTGCACTGAGACCACAATTTTCACAAAAACATTGTCTTTAGTCTTGGTTTCCACTTGCACATCTAATTGTTGAATGCGTAAATTTACTCTACCTACAATTTGATCTACCAAAGGAATGCGCCAATTTAAACCTGGCTTAGCAATACGGTTAAATTTACCAAACCTTTCCACGATGGCGTTGGTTTGTTGCTGGACCACAAAGAAGCCAGATAAAATGAAGGCTATAACTAAGATTATGATTAAAAGTAACATAAGCGCACCGGTTAAGTTCTAACACACTCAATAGGCTATACAAATTTTGTTAGTGTGTCAAAAATCAAGTTAATCAGTTAAATTAAAGTCTGCTAAAGCCGAAATTGGTTGGTCTGAATCTGAAATTTAAGTTGTCTCTAAAAAAAGAGTTATAACTGGCTATAGACAGGTTTAAGCCCTAGTTGTCAGAGTTTGGTTAAAATGGTTTTTAGAGTTGATTTGCCCGTCGTTGCAAAATTTAAATTATCCATTTGACTATCTTTGGGAAAATTATTTTCTACCTAGGTTTATGTTACCTAAAATTTGTTTACCCAAAAAACCGCTGTACCAAAAAGTAGAGCTTAAGGTTGATTTTTTTGAGTGGTTTAAGTTAATTGAGGACAATTTTGAGTATTGTTTCTTGCTAGAATCTCTGGGAGATCAAAATTTTGATGCGCGTTATTCCATTATTGGTTTTGGTCCGGCCAGTATTATTAAAGCTAAAGATTGGAAATTATATATCACTAAGCCAACTGTGAATGAAATTTTTGAGCCAACTAATAGTTTTAATCAGGTTGATTCTGAATTAGAATTGATTGGTTTAAACCCCTATTGGGCTTTACGAGATATAGTGCCTCAAGATATTATTTCGCGTAACTATGCGGGTGGTTTGGTTGGTTATTTAAGTTATGAAGGTGTAAACTATCTAGAACCTAAGTTAAACCTAGAACCTCATCCCGAGTTTCACCAGTTTCAATTTGGGGTTTATACTGACGGTTTGATTTATGACCAAATGACCGGGGAGATTAGCTATTTTTATTATCATCAACCAAGACTAGAGCAGGTATTAAAATTATTAAATCAAAAACCTCGTTCTAAAACTCTAAAAGTCCAATTTTTAGGCCACACTCTGTCTCAGACAGACCACCGACGTGTGGTCTCAGAAACTATGGAAGAAATTAAAGCTGGTAACTCTTTTCAATGTGAAGTTGGGTTTAAGTCAAAATACCTTTTTGAAGGCGAAAATTATTTGGCAATTTACGAAAAATTAAGGCAGGTGAATCCGTCACCCTATATGTTTTATTGTAAATTTGGTTCCGAAATTCTTTTAGGTGCTAGTCCTGAATTATTGTTTCGTACACGTAATCGAGAAATAGAAACGGTACCTTTGGCTGGTACTATTCGGCGTGGTCAAACCCTAGAGGAAGATCGCAACTTAGCTAGAGAGTTATTAAACGATCCTAAAGAGATTGCTGAGCATAACATGTTAGTAGACTTACATCGTAACGATATTGGCAGGGTGGCCGTATTTGGTAGTGTGAAAGTGAGGAGGCTAATGGAGATTAAAAAATTTAGCCATGTACAACATATTTCCAGTGAGATTGTTGGTATTTTGCGTGACGGAGAAGATATGTTTACCGGCTTGGCTAGTTTATTCCCTGGCGGAGTTTTAAGTGGTGCTCCTAAGATTGAGACGATCAAAATTATTGCTCGCAACGAAAACGAACCTAGAGGTCCTTATGGGGGAGCTTTAGGCCAGTTTGGGTTTAACGGTAACTGTACTTTCTGTATTCCTATTCGTAGTTTATTTATCAAAAGACAAGGACCACAAGCCACTGCCTACACTCAAACTTGTAGTGGTATTGTGTTTGATTCTGATCCAGATAAGGAGTATCAGGAAATTATCAACAAACTGGAAGCAATGAAGAGAGTTTTAGATAGTTTTGCTAAATAAGTAATCTGGACTAGCAGGTTTTATGGTTGAACTACTCCTTTCAAGAAAAATTTTATCTTGTGATTCCTGAATTGACAGAAAAGAAATTCGTTGACCTAGGTTTTTGCGTAAACCGGGTTCTAGATATATTCGTTGACTATTCGATTGGTTAAAATAACCAGTTGCTAACATAGGGATGGTTAAAAGAATTGTTTTTTTAATTGGCAGTAATTACCAAAATATAGTTTTCTATTTCTTTATTGATCCTAGGGTTTGTCTAGCTTAGAGAACCAAGCCACCGGAAACAATAAGTTAACTAATGTAGTCAAAAAATCGAAATATAGGTTGCGATTATTGGAATTTGGTTTGCGTTTTTGTTTAAAGTTGTGTTTACAATTTTTTCTATTTGTTTAATAATTTTAGTATGTGCACTAACTTTTTAACTGAATTACGAGAGCCAGCCATTAGGAAAAAAGTGATTAAAAGAATTATTCTTTGGTCGGTGATCGTTCTGGGGATTATAGCTTTATTCATTCCCTTTAGTTCTGCCGGGCCATTGGAAAAGACATATCTAGTAGAACCCAGAAAGGTAGTTGATTTAGCTTATTTTAGTGCTCTGTTAGCATACAACACGTTAAGTATTGACATCATAGAACCTTGTGATTTAGGCCCGTGCGTTAAAAATATAGACAAAACCAAAACTTTTGATGGTACAGTGGAATTTATCGTTTCTATTATCAACACTCTGGTTTATGTTGCCTTTGGTATTGGGGTTTTAATGCTAATTTATGCTGGGTGGAAACGAGCTTCTCCTGGATTTTCTTTAGAAATTTTAAAAGACCCTATTGTTTCTGTTGCGGTAGCTTTGGTAGGTATGGGTTTGATTTATTTCATTTTTAGGTTGGTGTTTGATTTGGTGTCCATTGTCGGCAATATTTTGCGGTAAGCATTATTTTGATTCAATTAAAAAAGATTACTACATTCCACTAACTGGTAATTTCTAAAAACTGTTTTTTAAGTACAGGATAGTGTGTTTGGTATAGATTAGCATGTAGTTTTGGTTTTATGCATTTTTATTCTGCGTGTATTTTCGGAATTGTCTTATTTTTTCGATAAACAACACAACTTTGTAATTGTAAATTCTTTTAGAAATAGAGATAAGTTTGTGTCGTTTATAAGACTACTTATTTAGATATTGATTTACTTTTTAAAGGTTTATAGCTACTAAAAATTGGTTGTTGTTACTGTAAGTAGAAAGTGTTGTTTGAATAAACGTGTTAAAAAACAGCCATGTCAAATCAACAATCGATTTTAGTGCTAATTCTGAACGAGTTGACTACCTATTCTTGTTTATCGTTGCCCTTTATTTAACTATCCTGATTTTTAGGTCAACACAGAAAATGGTTTACTAATGCTGTTTAGGAAACAGGTTTCTAGTAGAAATAATAGGATAATTTAGTTATTTTTTACTCAGCAATTTTAAACTTTGTTTAATCATTTCGTTCAGGTTTTGTTCGTCCCACAGACGCTCTGCTTTCAAACGACTGATCACTTCCACAATAGCTCTTCGGTTAAAACCCAAATTGGCCAAGGTTTCGGTAAAAGTGGTAATAGTTTGGTCATTTTGTTTAGAGTTAGCTTCTAATTCGGTTAGTTCTACTTGGGTAGATTTTAGCTCTAACACAATTTTTTTGGCTGTTTTTTGACCCAGACCTTTAACTTGGCTCAGGGCTTTTATATCACTATTTTGAACGGCTTGCAACAAGCCTTCGTGACCCAAAAGATACACTGCTTGAGCAGCTATTTTGGGACCTACACCGTCCACTTTTAAAAGTTTTTCTACCCATTCGCGATCTTGTAAGTTAGTAAAACCAAAAAGTTCGGTTTTATTATCTCGCTGCACTTCTAAAATAAACAACTCAACAGTTTCGTTGAGTATAAAATTTTGTTTTGGTGAAATCTGCACTAGGTAACCTAGTCCAGACGGAAGTCGCAGAATAATTTGATTATCAAAAATAGCAACAATCTTACCACTTAAAAAAGCTATCATAAACTACAAACTAAGTAAACGATTGCGAGCAATTTCTTTGGCTTCACCGCTAGCCTGTTTTAATACTAAAGCAAAGATTTCCCTGGCTTTTTCGGGTTCATCATACTTTAAATAAAATTCTCCTAATTGGAGCCAAATATTGTAATCTCGCAAGCCACTTTCTTGCAAACGATCCAAAATTTTTCTTTCCAGATGCTCAAAATCACTATTTTTTTTCTCTTCGGAGAGTTGGACTTTATCAGCAGCCAAGTTAAGAGTGGCAACTCGATCTTCTTCTAGAACCTGATGTGTACTTGCTGGTTTTGTTGCTTTGGCTTCTTGATCGGTCGTAGGCTTAGATACCTGCGGAGATGGTGCAGAGACTTTAAAAATCTCGCTGACATCATCAGTATGATCGTTTTTAGATAAGTCAAATGATTCGATGTTGTTAGTTTTTTTAATCTTAGTAACCACTTCAGCCATTTCTTGTTTTTGTTTTTCTTCTTTAAGAGATTGATTTTTATTGGGATCAGTAGCAGTTACGTCTGTAGTTAAAGGTTGAGCTAAACTTAACAAAAAGTGCCACCAGTTTTTCAGGGTAGTCCACCAATCTTTTTTTAGTTTTTCTAATTCTACCTTGAGTTTTTGCCACCAACTGACGTAGTCTGAAGATTGAATTAAAGCAATGGTTTTAGTATACAATTTACCAGCAGTTTGTTTAATGGTGTTGACTTCTCGTGAAAGTCGTAAACTGTTTTTTAAATCGACGTTAGTAAACTTATGGCTGGATGCTGCCTTTTTTAGAATACTATCTGTAGTTGGTTCAGGGCGAATTTGTTTAGTTAAATTATCAATCTGAGTCTGTTCCCAAGAAACAATAGCATAATTTAATAAGATCAGTAAAATTAAGCCCGAACTTATTGTCAATAACAAGCTAATAAAGATTATTAGCATAATAATTATATTTTTATATATAGCTAGAAAAACAGATCTTCGTCAAGGCTTTTTCCTCAAAAGTTAAAAGCTGAAATCTGTCAATTATGTAACTATTGCATTTACTGTTCCCATAAGAGCCAGAATCTAATTTAGCAGAATTGAATGGATTCATTGTTTGGGTATCTGTTTGCTAATTCATAAAAATATTGTTAGTTTTTTAAATAACGTTGATTAAATTATGTTGTCTACTGATTCACAAAATCATAAACCAAAAACGACTAGCTTAGTTAAGCCTGGTTTATGTTATATAGGTAGGGTAGAAGATCGGGGGTACGACAAGACTTTTGGTATTCTTAACGAAGATCGGCTGAGACATATTCATGTAATTGGTAAAACTGGGATGGGTAAGAGTACTTTGCTGGAGAATATGGTTTTACAAGATATTTATAACGGTGAGGGTGTGGGTTTTATAGATCCACATGGAGAATCAGTTAAATACATTTTAGATCGTATTCCGCCTCATAGATCGTCAGATGTAATTTACTTTAACCCAACAGATTTAGATTTTCCTTTAGGTTTTAACATTCTTAGTGATCGAGATGGTGAACCCAAATTTTTGATTTTGGCTGGGGTGATTTCGGTTTTAAAAAAGATTTGGAAGGATATGTGGTCAGCTAGGATGGAATACATTTTGAACAACGCTTTATTAGCGGTTATGGATAGCCCAGAGAATACTCTGTTGAGTGTATTGCGAATGTTTACTGATAATCATTTTATGCATCGTATTGTGCGTCGTGCAAAGGATCCTTTAGTGGTCAATTTTTGGACTAAAGAATATTTAAAATGGCCTGATAGTTATCGTTTGGAAGCTGTAGCTGCCATTCAAAATAAAATAGGTCAATTTTTTAATTCTGAAATAATTAGATACATTTTAGGACAAGCAGAAAGTACTTTTTCTTTGTTGGAAATTATGGATAATCGCAAAATTCTTTTAGTCAATCTCTCTAAAGGTGAAATCGGAGATGATGCCTCTAGACTCTTGGGTAGTATGTTGGTAACCAAATTACAATTATCGGCTATGTCTAGAGGTCGACAAGGAGATTTATCTCTGAAACCTAATTTTTATTTATATATCGATGAATTTCAAAACTTTATTGTGGACAGTTTTGCCACCATTCTTTCGGAGGCTAGAAAATATAAGCTTAGTTTGACGGTGGCTCACCAATACATGGGGCAATTAGAAGATAATGCTAGTCATAATGTACTTAAGGCTTTATTGGGTAATATAGGTACGCACGTTATATTTAACGTAGGAGCTATAGATGCTGAGTTATTGTCTCAAGAATTAGCCCCCTTTTTTCAAAAAAGCGACTTAATGTATCTGAATAAGGGCCAGGCAATTGTGAAAATGTTAGTCCAAGGGCAGCATACTACTCCTTTTATAGCTTCTACTTTACCACCTATGTTTCAAGCAAGTGGGGGTAATCAAGCAACCATTATTAGTTTGTCTAGACAAATTTATGGTCGACCTAGAGAGACAGTAGCCAAAACCATTGAATTGTGGTTGGCAAACCGTATTCCAGTGCCCAAATTGTCTTTGTTAACAAAACTAAAATTGGCTGAGTTAGCTAGTTCTGGTGCAGACTAAATTCTGGTTTTTTAACTAAATTATTTTGGCAAGCCGTTGGTAATAGTTTTTCACCGGTAGTTTTTCTACTGTACAGTAGTTTTATACATCAAGTTTTATCACGTGTACTATCTATATTTTTATTAGATTAGATCTTATCAGGATAAAAAAGTCGTTGAGTTATTTACTCTAGTTGGTCTGACAAATGTCTGCGATAAAAAGCTGGGTTAGCTAAGAAAGTAATTCATTTAGTTTAAAATAAGGTAGTTTTCGTGCTCGGCTCTACTACAAATTCCAAACGGTCGGCAAATTCAGCTTGTTTACCATAATTCCATTGATCTACGGGTCTAATGTAACCTACTACTCTGGAATAGACTTCACACTTTGCTCCACATGTGGGACAGGTTTGATGTTCGCCAGAAACATAACCACAATTTGGACAGATACTAAAAGTTGGAGTTAGGGTAAAGTAGGGTAGACGATAATTTTCGGCAATTTTTCTGACTAATTTTTTCACTGTTTCTAGGTCGTGTAAACGTTCTCCCAAAAAGGCATGAAAGACAGTACCTCCGGTATATTTAATTTGCAGTTCGTCTTGTAAATCTAAGGCCTCGAAGATATCTTCTGTAAATCCTACTGGTAATTGGGTGGAGTTAGTGTAGTAAGGTTCAGCAGTATGTTGCTCTACTTGCTGGTTATTGGCTACTATGATTTTGGGATATTTCTTTTTATCAATTTTAGCTAAACGATAACTAGTAGCTTCGGCTGGAGTAGCTTCCAAGTTATACAGATTTCCAGTTTCCTGTTGGTACTGTAGAATTTGCTCTCGCATAAAATCCATAATTTCTTTAGCTAGTTCTTGGCCTTCAGGGGTAGTGATGTCTTTACCTAAAAAGTTAAGTAATAGTTCGTTCATACCTACTAAACCAATAGTAGAAAAATGGTTAGCCCAATATTTACCAAACCTTTGTTTAACGCTACTTAAGTAAAATTTAGTGTAAGGATATAACCCGTTATCGGTGAAGTACTCAATCACTTGCCGTTTGATTTCTAAACTTTCTTTGGCCGTGTCCATTAGCTTTTTTAGTTTGGTTAACAACTCTGGCAGAGTTACGCTAGTATAACCTAATCTTGGCAAATTAATCGTGACTATTCCAGTTGAGCCAGTTAAGGGATTAGAACCAAATAAACCACCCCCTCGAGAGCGTAATTCTCGTTTGTCTAAACGTAAACGACAACACATCGAACGAACATCTTCTGGGTTCATGTCAGAGTTAATGAAGTTAGCAAAATACGGAATACCGTACTTAGCCGTCATTTCCCAAATTTTATCAAACCTAGAGTCATTCCAATCAAAATCTTTAGTAATATTATAGGTAGGTATAGGAAAAGTAAAAATACGTCCGTTATTGTCGCCAGCAATCATTACTTCAGCAAAAGCTTGGTTAAGCATATCCATTTCTTTTTGAAATTCACCATAAGTTTCGGGTTTAAACTCACCGCCAATGATAACTGGTTCGTTGGCTAAATATTTTGGAGGAGTAATATCAAAAGTAAGGTTAAAAAACGGAGTTTGAAAGCCCACGCGGGTAGCTACGTTCATGTTAAATACAAATGATTGCAGTTCTTGGCGTACTTGTTCGTAGCTTAGGTTATCATAACGTATGAAGGGAGCTAGTAGGGTGTCAAAATTAGAAAAAGCCTGAGCCCCAGCGGATTCCCCTTGCAAAGTAAACACAAAATTTACTATTTGACCCAAAGCCGAGCTAAAATGTTTAGGTGCTGAACAAGCCACCTTATTAGGTACTCCTGTAAATCCTAATCTTAAAAGATCTTGCAAATCCCAGCCACAACAGTAAGTGCTTAAATCTCCCAAGTCGTGAATATGAAAATCACCTTCCCTATGAGCCAAAGCAATATGTTCGGGATATATTTTTTCTAGCCAATATTGCTTGATAATTTCAGTGTCTATGTAGTGCCTTAAACCTTGCAAAGAAAAGCTCATGTTAGCGTTCTCTTTCACTTGCCAATCCGTTTGGTATAAATAATTATCGACTAAACCAAGTATTTCCGAATTTTTGGAATTAGTGTCTTGAGGATGGTATTGACTTAGTACCTGCCAGGTTAAAGTTGTTTGGTTAAACGAGGGTTGTGTGGCTTTGCTAGACATAACTGAAAAAGGTTAAGAGTTTCAAAAAACAACACGAACCTTATAAAGATAAAGTTGTGGTGTCGCAAAAAACTAAGTTGGGGCTAGCCTTAAGAAAAATAAAAAAGTTTGTGTCAACCCCAAATTATTGACTTGACCTTAAAAGTCTTTTATTTAAGCCACTTTTTTGACATTGAGATGAGGATTTGAGTTTTGAGGGAAGCTAAATTCAGTTTTTAAATACAATTTGAAGTATTTATCCAAAATATTAGTTACTATTAGTAGTGGTAAACTTGTCTTAGAAGAACTAATTTCGTGCTTAACCTAGTGTTTAGGTGCTTCGCTTGTGGGCTGAGCCAACAGCTTCGGCTAGGTTAGTGTAACCATCTCGGTGTAATAACTGTGCTAAACCCTGGTTAATTTTCCAAATGGTAGCCGGTCCTAGATATACCATGCCAGTAACTAATTGGACTAAATTAGCACCTAATTTAATTTTACGGTAAGCATCTTCAGGTTCAAAAACCCCTCCCACACCAATAATGAGAATTTTACCTGCAAACTCTTGGTAGATTTTAGCAATTAGTTGGTTGCTAATTGGCTCGACTGGCTTACCACTAAAATTGCCTTTAGGTGCTTGGGCAACTTCTTGAGGATCAAAAGTTGAGTAGTCTCGTTTTTTTACTAAGTTAGACACAATAATCCCGGCTACTTTATACTTAATCATTATTTCAACCAATTTTTTAGCCTTTGGCCAATCAATTTCTGCTGGAAATTTGACTAACAATGGACGAGCCAGATTGAGTTGGTTTAATTTGGCTAACAGTGTTTCCAGTACTTCTGGTTTATCCAAGGCTCCGGAACCTAATACATTGGGGCAACTGATATTCAACTCAAAATAAGCCAAATCTTGACGGTCTTTGACTAATTCAAAGCTTTTTAGAATATCTGCTATTTGCGTTTCAGCAGTGGCTGTTTGAGGCGAATTGGTGGCTCCGATACTAATTCCTACAGGAATGTCTGAAGGTAGCTGAGATAAGTTTTTACTTAAAGCTTGAGCTAGGCCAATATTTTTAAACCCTTTGTTTACTAACAAGGCTTTCGACTTGGGTAATCTAGCTAATCTGGGGGCGGGGTTGCCAGCGTAACTAGAGTAGGTTAAGGTACCTACAGAAGCAAAACCAAAACCCAACTTGCCCCATAACCCAACTAACTCAGCGTTATAATCAAAACCAGCTGCTAAACCAACCGGAGAAGCAAAATTGGTGCCCCACAAAGTTTGTTGTAAAATTTTTGGTTGATAGCCATAAATTCGCTTTAACAGACGACACAAACCTGGTTTTTGAGCCATCCGGCGACCTAGTTTAGTGGCGTAATTGTGAACTGTTTCCGCATCTATATTAAAGAGAATAGGTTTAACGAACCACGAATACACTAAACTAGTAGACCAAGGAAAGTGCCATAAAATATAACTTCCAAGGACTAGTAGGAGTCCTAAGATGACTGGCAAAATTGTCGTCAGTGGCCAAAATAGACTGCTACACCACCAAATAACATAGATTCCAATTACCCCTAAAAATACTTCGGCTAAGAAATTCAGTTTTTCTTTTAGTGAACAAGTTAAATAGTGATACATGTAGCTAACAAATAATATGCTAGCTATGGTAGCCTGAATCAAGCAAAAAGAACACCAGGTAAAAATTACGAAAGCTTCCAAACCTGTTAGATAAACAGAAAACAAAAATCCTAAAACAACAGCTAATACGTCCACTTGTAAATTCAACTTTTGTTCTAAGTTTTGAATTTTGGCAGGAAAGACGAATTTGCTTAAATTATATAAACCTATGCCAATATAGAACATTAGTCCCCAAAACGGTAACGACCAAAACCAGTGTTTTAAGCCAAACAAATGCGAAAATCCGGATTCTCTAACAGCATCGCAACCGCTGCCAGTGCCGCAGAAAGCTACCGGTGTGTTTTGATAGTAAGGGATAAATAAAAATAAGCATGTAACAATACCTAAACAACACAAAAATAGATGCCAAAAAACAGTTTTTTTAGAAAAAAAAGTCATAGACTTGACTAGTTTTATAAGTTAAAGACAGAAATGCTGTTAGGTCAACTACAGGTTGGGTTTTAAATAATTATTGGCTTACAGTTAAAACGTTTTTCTTAAAAACTAATCACTCTTTACTAAAAAAATATGAATAAAGACTGTGAAAAAACCTTTACAAACTGTTTTGAATGAAAATTAGTTGAAGTCTGGCTAAATTTAACTGCAATTCGATTGCAAAACTATTTTTCCAGTTAGTTGCAATTTTGTAATTTATTTGTAGGCAATTTTACTTAATTAACTGAATTTTTTGACTAGCTAACAATTTAGTTACTAACTTTAATTTTTACCTGGCTACCGTGTGAGTATTGCCTAATCAGGCTATTAGTTTAATTCATAGCCTCTAGCTTTGTGTCTAACAAATCGATCCAAATTCCATATTTAGATAGAAAATTTAAGGACTCGATATTATTGTGATAATCCAAAAAAAGACTAGCTACTTCTATGGGCTGGATAATTAGTCCTTTACTAGTGAAGAATTGCTTCCAAAACGAGTATTCCTTGCTGTAGAAAAAATAGCGTGTGTAAGGTCGGTCTAAAAACAAGCTAGGTACTTCAGTGCTACCTATGGGTAAGCGTGTGAGTTGTTGAGCGATGCTTTGGTATAGCTGTTCCGGACGAATTTTGAGTTTCCAATTAACTTGGGGTGGTTCTTTTTGAAAAAAGAAAAAGTCAGGTACCTGATCTTGGAGAAAAGTGTCCACAAGCGAGTTCATGGTTTCCCAAGCTTGGTCAGCATTAGCAAATTTAGTATCCAGGTACAACCACTGAGTAATTGTTTGCAACCAAAATCCGGCTATTTGTTTTTGTTTTTTGTAAGTTTCCAGTAGCCAAAATAAATAAGCTTGCAGAAACAGTTCTTTATTCTTTAACAAATCGGAATTTTGAGACTGAACAGTTTTTACTTTTATAAAATCCAGTTTTTGCCAGGCCACAAAAAGATTGTAGTTAGCTAGCATGTCTTCGGTAAACAGTCCAGAAAATTCAGCTTGTACAATATCTGACCCTAATTCCCAAACAAAATAATCTATTTCTGGTGATTGGATTAGGCTTAGTAATTCCAAATTAGGCTTGGTGTTTGGCAAGTAAACTAAAATTTGGATGTCTGGGTTAATTTGTTTTAAGTAAGCTATATTTTCTAAAATTTCCGTAAATAAACCATGAGGAGCAGTCAACACGACTAAATCTAAGTTGAACCGCAGGTTGGTTAGTAATTCTTGTAGACTAGTAGTAGTCCAATGAAGAGTATTTCTATCAAGTTCAGCAACCCAGGTTTGGCCTTTAGTAAAAAAATACTGAGCCAAAGTAGTGGGTATTAAGGGGTGTAATAAAATGTGCTCTAACTTAGTTTTAGCAAACCATGGTTCTAGAATATTAGTTAGATTAAAGTTAGCTTGTAGATTAGTACATTGATCCCAATCAAAAGACGGGTTTAACTTTTGGAGAAATTTTTTTAAGTGTAAATTACGTTCTACTAGACCCAGTTTTAGAGTGTTGGTGATTATTTCAATTTTTTGTTTAAGTAAATTAGTGTCCAAATTATTAACTAGCGGTAAATTTTGAGCAATCATAACAGGTTAACCGGAACAGGGTTGGTTGTTATTCAACATAATTTAAGCAATTAGTTATGTCAATTTAATTAGCTAACCAACTAGACTTTAGGCAATTCATTGGCTCACTATTTCGACTGATGAAAATTAACCTGGCAAGTTATAAATTTCAATTCACTCACAAAAGTGATAAGCCAAATGAATAATTTTAGGATTGGGTTGATCTTATTGATTCTTCAGAGTTCTTTGGCAGCAAAAAAAAGAATAATTTAGGTCAGACTTTTTAAGTGGTTAGTTAAAACCAAAAACTAATTAAAAATAACCGCGCCAACGAATGAGGGAGTCTCTAGTAATATCACCAAAGAAACCCGTATTGCCTGCAGGCCAAGTGAATACTCCGTCGGCTCGCATACATTCTTGAAGCTTAACTACATGAGGACCAGTTTCGTGAAAGATCCACCCAGATTCTTTCAGCTCCTGACAGGTAGACCCCATCTGACGCCAGCGCAAGAAACTAGCTCGGGTGACTTCGCCAAAGAAACCCGTATTACCAGCAGGCCAAGTGAATACACCATCAGCACGCATGCATTCTTGTAATCGACGTACTTCTTCTCCGGAAGAATACATTACCCAACCTCTTTTCTTCAATTGAGTGCAATTAGTGTTGGCATTATTGGAGTTGTTATTAGGATTAGCATTGCTATTAAAGCTTTGGCGCCAACGGTTAAGAGCTTCTTGCGTTACCGGGCCAAAGTAACCAGTAGATCCATAAGGCCAGTTGAAAAATCCGGCTCTAGTCATACAATCTTGCAACTCTCTCACCCGCTGACTACGTTCACCAAAGGTCCACTGACTATTGCGTAGTTCGGTGCAACGATCACTTGGAGTATTGTTGTTGGGAGTAGTGGCAGAGTTTTGATTGTTGGTTTGGCTAGTTGCTGGATTATTGTTAGTGGCTAGCAATTGCCTAGCTCTCTGTAAAGCTTCTTGAGTGACTGGACCAAAATAACCGGTGGAACCAAACGGATAGTTAAACGTGCCGGCTCTGGTTAAACAATTTTGGAGTTCTACTACTTGACTACCGGTTTGACCAATAGACCAGTTTTGGTTGATTAGTTGTAAGCATCGTGCGCTTAGATTAGACACCCCTGAAGCGTTGTTAGCAATGGCTAATTTGGCTTTTTGGTGGGCTTCCTGGGTGACTGAGCCGTAGAAACCAGTATTTACCGGAAAATCAAACAAACCCAGTTCCCGTAAACATTGTTGTAAATTTTTGACTTCATCGGAAGTTACTCCAAAAGTATAGTCTCGGTTAATTAAGTTTCGACACTGTTCACTAGGTTGACTGATAATAATGCCTTTGTCTCTACGAAAAGCAAAAAGGGCGTTTTGAGTAACCACACCAAAAGTAGAGGTAATTTCTGATCGCATAAAATATCCTTGTTGCCTGAGAAATCTTTGTAGTAAACCGATATCGCTACTGGTTTCTCCAAGGGTGTAATTTCTGGTGATTAAGTGATAAACTTCAGCCAAGGTAATAGGTCTTTCGTTAGGATTTAGAGATGGTCTTTGGTTTCTTAAAGGTAAATTAACTTCGTCAATTCTAGTCATGGAATAGGTTTGACTACTCTCTCCCCAACCATTGGCGGTCATGATTTTCCAAAGGTTATAGTTACCCCAATATACATGAGGAGTATAGCGGTAGTTAGCGGCGGTAGCGGCGTTACTTAAAAAGACATTGTATTCGTCTAAAGTAGCAATTGTATAATTCACTCGATAAGGTGTTCCACCACCGGTAGTAGTAGCTTGGTTAAAGTTCAGTTGCAACTGATAAGCGGCCCAGTTGAGTTGGTTTACAAAACCTCGATAATTAGGGTTGCAACTTCCGTCATCAGGGCAACCATAACCCATGGCTGCGCGAAGTCTAAATTCTGGGTCATTGACCGTGTCGTAGCCACTTAGGGTTAGTAAGGACTGTTCTTTTTGTAAGTAAGCTAAAATTAACCCAGGGTTTAATTGAGGTACCACACCCCAACGACTACTGGTTTGTCCTCTGGCTGCGGCAAAAATCCAGTAACTAGCTCGTTTGCCTTGTTCAGTGTAGTTTTTTAAGGGAGAATTAACCGAATCTAAGTATCGTTGCACCGAAGCTTCATCTGGAAACGCTCTGGTGGTGGTAAAATCAGCATCGCTCATTAAGCGATTGGGGTTAAAAATAGGTACATCCGTAGCTCCTAAAACCTGGCTTTGTAGTTTAGCTTGTTGTTTAAATTCTTTGTCGTTAGCTTGTAGATAAGTGGCTACAGCAAATATTCCTAAAATCAAATTAAAAATTAACAGGGCAATACTTAAGCCAACTAAATTTTTTTTGTTAGTCATGGTTTTGTTTTTATATTGGTATAAAATAGGCGACTAATTTAGTTAGTCAGTTTTGTGTTGGTTATACAAATCAGTATACTGAATTAACTTGGTGTTGACAAGAGGACGTTGTTGTTTGAGATTCAGTAGCTTTTGACTACCATATTCAAATGGTGGTTAGTTAGTGTTTATACTAAAAAACTTTTAGTGTTTACCAATTATGTCTTTGCAATACGATTGGTTACAATTGAAAAACAGTTTGTTATTTAACTCCAGGGAGGTTTTGCCTACGGATTTAAGGCAATTAGATCAGGAAGTACAACAATTAGTAAATTTGGCTAATCGAAGTGGAGAGGTAATTAGACACTATATTGGTTTTGAGATTAGTGGTCAAATTCACTTGGGCACTGGTATCATGACCGCTTTGACCATCAAAAAACTGCAGGAAGCTGGGGTACGTTGTTCAGTATGGCTGGCTAACTATCATACTTGGTTAAATAATAAGCTAGATGGAACTATAGACACTATTTCTAAGTTTAATCGATACTATTTTACTCCGGTATTACAACAGTGTTTACAAATAGTAGGTTGTGATGTCTCGCAAGTTGACTTTTGGTCAGCGGAAGAATTGTATTTGGGTAGGCAACACGAGGGTCGACATTTTTGGGATTTTATGATGAAAGTAGCTAAAAATCTGACTTTAGCTAGGGTGAATAAGTCGATTACGATTACCGGGAAACAAGCTGGTGAGGGAGTAGAGTTTGGACTTTTGTGTTATCCGGTGATGCAGGTAGCAGATGCCTTTTTTATGCAGACCCATGTTGTCCACGGAGGAATGGATCAACGTAAGTGTCATGTATTGATGCGGGAAGTGGCCCTAAAAATGGATGAAGGTTTTGAACTTAAGCTTGGGGGGCAGGTTGTCAAACCAATTGCAGTACATCATCCTTTGCTTTTAAGTTTAGCCATTAATCCTAAAGAGGTTAGTCAAGAATTAAACGATGATGTGCTGGAGGTCATTAAAATGTCCAAATCTAAACCCGACTCAGCAATTTGGGTGCATGACAGTCCAGAAGAAATTACTAGAAAGTTAAAAAAAGCTTACTGTCCGTTGCCTAATTTGGGTACTCAATCTCCGGAAGAAATTGCCGCCGAACAAGCTTGGAATCCGATTTTAGATTGGTGTCAAAAAATGCTTTACCCAGCTGGTAAGACTGTCAGCGTAAAGTTAATTGATGAGTCTATTGAAACCACTTTCAGTAATTTTGTTGAATTGCAACAAGCCTACTTTACTGGCTGCATTCATCCTTTAGATTTAAAATTAGCCGTGGCCAAAGTTTTAAGCGATTGGTTAGCTCCTATCAGAGAATTTGTTAATACCAACCAACAAGCTCAAGAGATGTTAGCTTTGCTAGCTAAATGGCGCAAGTAGCTAGTTGATCCTGGCTCTAAAAGTAGTGGTTAAGTAAAATAGGGTAAAAATTAACCAATTAAGACCTTGTTTAGTCAGTTTGGGGCTTAGTTTGTCTCGAATTTGGGTGAATGTTTACAGTAAACTACAGAGTCTGGTTACCTTTTGGAGTAATTGAAAATTGTTATCGGTTAAAGTTGGCTTAGCTTACAAAAAGGTGTCATAAATTAGATTTTAGCAGTTTTGGGTTTTTTAGATAAATAAGTTAAGTAGTGTGTGTTTGTGGTTAAAGCAAGCAGAACTTAGCTTAAGTTTTGGCTCAGGGTAGTTTGTTAGAATTTATTTTATAATTCCCTAATTCCACAGATGGTTGACTTATAAACTTTCCAGATGAGTTCGGGTTGTTACTTAAGTGCTCGCGGCAATGGTTTAATTAAGCATGACTAGCATAAATCTACTCGTGTTTTTTCCATAAACCGTAGCCCCAGGGATAATCATCTACTTGCCAACCCAAACGACTAATTTCAGCTCTGAAAGCATCCGCTTGAGTAAAGTTTTTTTGTTGTCTAGCAGTTTCTCGTTGATTAGCTAGAGATACTAATTTAGCGGGTAGCTTAGGAAATAGTTCTAAACTTAAAATTTTGTGGTCAAAAATGGCCAAAATGGTAGCTAGACCAACGTCTTGACTAGCTCCGGCTTGACTTAACAAAGCTTGGTACTTTTCTAAAAACTTAGGTAAGTTTAGGTTATCTAACAATAACTCCAATAGTTCAAGAAAAATTGGTTGACTAGTTACCACTGACTGATCCGAGCGGTTTACTAAGTTAGTTAGCTTGGCAGCTTCTTTGCGCAAATTCCACAATCTTAATTGAGATTGCTCGAGTTTTTCCCAAGTAAAGTTTAGTGGTTCAGTGTAGTGATGTTCCATTAGCATCAAGCGATAGGCTAGCGGCTCAAACCCTTGAAAACCGTATTTGGCTTGTAATTTACGTTTAATTTCGGTTGGTG
>Ga0197142_1002136_pt1 | contig 17539 bp, 17 predicted proteins | sample GBS60_MetaG_FD_148614 | JGI IMG/M metagenome (GOLD analysis project Ga0197142, IMG submission 148614) | Sediment microbial communities from Great Boiling Springs, Gerlach, Nevada, United States - GBS 60_MetaG | ecosystem: Environmental > Aquatic > Thermal springs > Hot (42-90C) > Sediment...
AAGTCGAGCTCCCGCACCCGGTAGCAACGCTCGGAGTCCAGCCCGGCCAGGCGAATCTTTGCCGCCAGATCGGCCGCCGGGGTTCCGGCCGCGAACAAGGGCCAGCCGAACACGCCCAGCAGGCCCAGCAGCGCCTTCACACTTTTAGTCTAACTTTCTACCGGCGCGCGTCCTGACCGGCGCCGTCGGCCCATTCCGGGGCTTCGGCGAAGACCTGTGCGTCGAAAACGTAGATACGCGCCCGGGGGTGGCGGTAGGCCGAGCCGTCAAGCCCCGCCTTTCGGGCAAGGTTCTCCAGAAACTGCTCTCGGTTCCACCCCGTTTCGCTCGCCACCTGCGGCAGCAGTGTGGCGGACTTGTCCTCGAGAAGCAGCAGCGCGCCCTTGCCCAGGCGGAACTGGCGCCAATCGCCGACCTTCTTTAGGGGCGTCAGCAGCGAGATCTCAAGCGTCACCGGCCCGTCTCCGGGCGCCAGCGGCGGGAATCGCGGATCGGCTGTCATCGCCGCCAGTGTCCGGTCGGGCACCGTCTCCCATAGAGGCTTGCGCGTCACCAACGCCCCCACGCAGCCTCGCAACTCCCCGTTTTTCTTTACCGTCACGAACACGCCGCTGCGCTGCTCGAGATCCGCCGAGCGCTCCGCTTCGGGCACCTTCACGCCGTCATGAGCCCTCTCGGCCAGATAGCGATTCAGAGTCCGGCGGGCGCTGGCTAGCAGCTTGCGCTGGTCCTCCGCGCCGATCTGGAACGCCGAGGAGGGATAGAAGGCCAGCGCCCCATAGCCGACGCTCATCGAATAGTCGCCGGTCAGCTCGCCCGAGGCCATGTAGTCGATCGGCTCCATGTAGATCTCCTCGCCGGCGCCCTCCAGCCGGCTGAGGGTCGCAAGCAGCAGGCGGATCGGGCCTTGACCGCAGATCGTGTCCCCGGTGGCCTCCAAATACCTGTCGAATTCAGCGACCCGGATCGAGCCGATCTCTTCGAAGGCGAGCATTGCCTGGCGAAACAGCCGGACTCGGATCTGCTTGTCGTTCGGATAGGGCAAATAGCCGTAGGCTTTGCCGTAATGCGTGAAGTCGGAGGAGGCGATGAGCACGTCCCCCTTGCGCAGGCGCGCGGCGAGACGGCCGGCCGCCTCTTCGAGCTGCCCGGCCGATAGCTCGCCCACGTACAGCGGCGTGATCGAGGCTTCGGGCGCGGCGCGTTGCAGGAAAGGAAGCTGGCTTTCGAGCGAGTGGTCGCACAGCTCGCGCTCCGCGCGGATGGGAAAGCCGAGCTCGGCCAACGCCTCGCGGTTCACGGCCACCGAACCGAGGGGCGTAACGTACGCCTCCAGGCGCGGCGCCACAACCCCCTCGACCGGCCGGCGGTGGCTGAAGCCCAACACGATAACGTTTTTCGGACGCTCTAGCAGGCGGTAGGCCGAGGCGGCCACCACCCCGGAGTACTGAATCGCGGCGTGGGGGGCGATGAGGGCCTTCAGGTGCTTGCGTGCCCGTACGCCTCCGGCGCGCTCTTCGGCGGCCTGAAAGACTCGGTCGAGAACCTCGATGAGCTCCTCGCGTCCGGCTGGAAACCACTTGCCCGCAAAGGGCGTCTCATGCACCTGGGCAGCGAGCGGCCGGCCGGCCAGAGCCACCCAGAGGATGGTGTTGCCGATTCGTGCCGCCCATCCGCCGGACATCGCCCGCCTCGCCGCCTACCAGAATCTATACCATTTTCTCGCGTTCGGGCTCACCGGTTGCGCGGCCGCAATGGGAGCGCTTTCGAGCACGCACCGAGGATTTTCGATGAGGAGCCGCCGGGCCGGCTCCTCGCCGAACTTGCGCCGCAGGTACTCGAAGGCGCCGGCCAGATCGGGCGGCCGGTCCACGGTGTCGTGAGCGTCGCTGGCCACCACATGCGCAAGGCCGCGGCGCACCAGCAGCTCGGCGAATTCCTTCGCCTGGCGGCCGAAGCGTCCCAGGAAGGACTGCGCCGTCAGTTGCAGCCGACAGCCCTGTTCGACCCAGCCCTCCAGCTCCTCCAGGCGTTGTTGGAGCAATTCGTTTCGCTCCGGGTGGGTAATGATCGGCACGATGCCCGCCTGGAGCAGTTTGTCGAAAATCTCGCCCGCCGTACGAATGACGAGCAAGTCCGGGAACTCCACCAGCAAGTAGCGGCCGCCGTCGATGGTGAACCGGGCGGGTTCCGCCAGGGCCTGCCGGATGTTGTCGTAGGAGAGGTGAAGGTCACAGCCGCGGTGAATGCGCGGTTGAGGTCCTGCCGCGGAGGCCAGCTCGGCGATCCTCTGCGCCGCCACTTCCGGGTCGAAGGTGAACTCCAGGTTGGCGTGAGGCGTGGCGACGATGTCGGTCGTTCCCGCCCGGGCTGCGATCCGAACCATCTCCAGACTCTCCTCCCAGGTGCGGGGGCCGTCGTCCAAGCCCGGGAGGATGTGGCTGTGGATGTCGATCATCCGGCCCCGATCCGCGGCGCCGTCAAATGAACATCTCTTCGTCGGTGGTGGCCTGCGCGACGTTCGGCCGGCCGCCCCGCGCCAGATAGTGGATCGCGGTGCGGATGCCGGCGCCCACGGCGCTGATCTCCCGAAGCGGCCAGAGAATTCCCTTGTTGAGGACCACAACGGTCTCGTGCACCCGGCTGATGGTGTCGTCAAGCACCAGCTCGATCCGATCCAGTTGAATCCGAGCCCGCCCGGTCAGCTCGGTGAGAAACTCATCGGTTCTTCCGAGCTGCGCGCGAGTCGCCTCGAGGGCGGCGTTGGCCTTGGAGGTGAATTCGGCGGCCTTGGCCGTCAGTTCGGAGATGCGCGTGTGGCTGTCGGTGAGGGTCTTTTCCGCCGATTCGAGCACGGACTCGGCCTTGGGCACCAGCTCGGCGAGCTGAGACCGCACCGCCGCGGCCGCCCGCGCCAGCCGGATCATCGACACGGCCGTCAGCAGCAACGCCGCCGCGGAGATCAACAAGGCGGCGACCATGACGTACAACAAGGGCTCCTGGACTTCCATGTCTGCTATTTCGTTTCCGTAAATAGGACGCTCAGCTTTGGGCTTCGCCTTCGGCCTTGGCCTCCGGCGGCCGGCCGACGGCCTCGCGGTACGCCTGCTTTCCGGCCTCCACGGCCGCCGCCAGATGCTCGCGCTGGCGGCTGATCGCCTCCTTGCCCTTTTCCACCAGTTCGCTCGCCGACTGGCGAACCTCTTCCGTGCGCCTCTTCACATATTCCCGGCCTTCATCGGCCTTGGATTTGATGAGCTGGCGCGTCTCTTCACCCGATTTCGGGGCAAACAGAATGCCGATTCCCACGCCGATTCCCAAACCGAGAAAAAAGTACGCCAACTTGTTGTTGTCCTCCACGGCAGTGTTCCTTTCTGTTTCGAGTGTACTCCGACTATCCTTGAAGATAGCACCAAAGGTTCCGGCCATGGCGGCGGAAAAGTCTCCGAAGACGCAGAAGGCGCGCAAGCTGGACGCCGCAGCGCTCTGGGAGAACGCTCTGCGGCTGCTGGCCGCGCGCGCCTTTTCCGTGGCCGAGCTTCGGGACAGGCTCCGCCGGCGGGCGGCCGATCCGGCCGATGTCGCACGCATCATTGAGCGATTGAGGTCCTACGGATACTTGGACGACCAGGCCTACGCAGAGAACTACGCCGGGGCCCGACTGGAAGGGCGCGGCCATGGAAAACTGCGCGTGCTGCGCGAGCTCCGCCGGCGTCGCGTCGCGGCCGGCGTGGCGCGCGCGGCGGTCGAGAAGGTATATGCGGGCACTGAGGAGACCGAGCTGATCGAGGAGTTCTTGCGCCGCAAATACCGCAACGTGGAGCTGGCCGAATACCTGGCCGACCCGCGCCGCCTGGCCGCCGCGTACCGCAGGTTGCGGTACGCCGGTTTCAGCGCCGCCGGCGCCATCCGCGTGCTCGAGCGCTATTCGGCAGCCGCCGGGGAACTCGAAGCGGGCGAGGAGGACGACCTGCCCGGCTGACGGCAGACCGGCGGGCGGGCGACCCGGCCGGAAATTGGGAATTGAGTAGACTGTCCCCGCTTTCTTATGCTGAAAATGCCATGCGGCGCCTGCGCCGTCTGCTGCTTGTCGCCGTCGGACTCCTCTTGGCCGCCGTGGGCTTCACCTACTGGGCCCGCCGTACCATGCTCGAGCGCCGGACGCCGCCGGTGGCCGCCGCCCTGCCTCACTCCATTCAGGCCGAGGGCCGGGATTGGGTCTACACACACCATGAAGGCGAGCGGCCCCGGGTCGAGGTCCGCGCCACACGCATGCGCCAGATCGCCGAGCCCGCCGAGTTCGAACTCGAGGGCGTTCAACTGCGCATCTTCCACTCCGACGGGCGCACCTACGACCTCGTCAAGAGCGCGTTTGCGCGCTTCGACGTCAAAAAGTCCGAGCTGTACTCCGACGGCGAGGTCGACATCACCTTGGGGCTGCCGGTCTCCGGCGCTCCCGCGGAGAACCCCGTGATCATCCGCACCTCCGGCGTACGGTTTGAGACCACGACCGGCAAAGCGCTTACCGAACGGCCCACGTCCTTCCGCTACGGCCGGGCCGAAGGCCGCAGCCTCGGCGCCTCGTTCGATCCGGCCTGGAGCGACCTACGCATGCTCGGCGGGGCCGAATTGCGCTGGCAGCCCGATCGGCCGGGCGCGAAGCCGATCACCGTGGCGGCCGATGAGTTGCTGTACAAACAGGACCAGGATCGTGTCTATTTGACGCCCTGGTCCCGGCTGGTGCGCGGCAGCTTTGAGATCGAGGCCGGCTCCAGCGTCGTCACGCTCGAAAATGACCAACTGCGGCGGGTCGAGGCCGCCAACGCCCGCGGCCGGGACCGCTACCCGAGACGCTCGATCGAGTTCCACGCCGGCCGACTCCTTGTGGAGTTTGACGACGGCGCCGTGGTGAGGAAGGTCGTCGGGCAAGAGGGTGCGCGCCTGGTGGCGACCTCCGATGCCGACCGCACCGGCATCGAATCGCGCGAGCTGTTTCTCGATTTTAAGGCCGTCTCCGGCGACAGCGTGCTCGAATCGGCCTTGGCGATGGGCGGGGGCGTGCTCGAGTCCCGGCCCCTGGCCAGGGCCGACAAGCCGGCCGCTGAAACCCGTGTGCTGCGCGCCGAAGTCATCAAAACGCTAATGCGGCCCGGCGGAGACGAGATCGCCGTCATCGAGACGCATACGCCCGGCGTGGTCGAGTTCCTTCCCAACCGCCCCGAGCAGCGCAAGCGCCGCATCGAAGCGGAACGCCTCTGGCTGCACTTTGCCGAAGGCAATCGCATCGAGACTTTCCGCGCCACCCGGGTGGCCACGCGCACGGAACCGCCGGTCGCCTCCGAACGGCCCGGCGAGCCCACACTGACCTCGAGCCAGGACCTGCTGGCCAGCTTCGATGCCGCCTCCGGCGACCTCGTCGGACTCGAGCAGTGGGGCGACTTCCGCTACCAGGAGGGCAGCCGACGCGCCTCCGCCGACAAGGGAACCCTCGATGAGGCGAACAGGACCATCGCCTTGAGCGGCAAGGCCCGCCTGTGGGATGAGACGGGCTCGACCGCCGCCGACGAGCTCTTTCTTGAGCAAACCAGCGGGAATGTGACGGCAACAGGCCGGGTGCGCACCACGCGGAAGCCGGAGTCCGAGCCGGGCGCCGGTCTGCTGGCATCCGGCGAGCCGATCCACGCGGCCGCCGAGCGGATGGCTGTCACCGGCAAACGGTCGAAGATCGTTTTTGAGGGAGAGGCGGTGATGTGGCAAGGGGCCGACCGGTTGGAGGCGCCCCGGATTGAAATCGACCGAGCCGACAGACTCCTGCACGCCTCCGGGGGCGTCTATAGCCGCTTCCTCGAAAAGGGTGCGCCGGCGCGGGATGGGAACGGCCCCGCGGCCCCCGTGTATCTGACGGTGCGCGCCGCCGAATTGCTGTATGTCGAGAAAGAACGCCTGGCTCACTACCGCGGCGGCGTGCAACTCCGGCGGGGCCCCCTTGAGGTGGCGGCCGAACAACTCTGGGCCTACTTTTCGGCCAGCAGACCGGACGACGTGCAGAGCCGTCTGGAGCGCGCCCTGGCCGAGGGCAACGTGCGGATCGTCGAGACCCGCCCCGCCCGCACCCGGACCGGCTCGGGCGACTCCGCCGAGTATCTGGTGGCGGCGGAGAAAGTCCTGCTCCGGGGGGCGCCGGCGAGGCTCGCCGATTCCGCCCGCGGCGCCACCGAGGGCGAACGATTGATCTACTTTGCCGGAAATGATAGGCTGCTCGTAGAGGGTGGAAGGTCGCGGCCCGCGGTCACCCGACTTCGCCGTGAGTGATCCATGCGCACGCTCGAGGCGGTCGAAATCTCGAAAGCCTACCGCGGCAGGAAGGTCGTCGACGACGTCTCGCTCCGCGTCGAGCAGGGCGAGGTGGTGGGTCTGCTCGGGCCGAACGGCGCCGGCAAGACGACGACCTTTTATATGATCGTCGGCCTCATCAGCCCGGACTCAGGCAGTGTCCTGCTGGACGGCGAGGACATCACCACCCTGCCCATGTACCGGCGAGCCCGGCGCGGCATCAGCTACCTGCCGCAGGAACCCTCGATCTTCCGCAAGCTGACGGTCGAGGAGAACCTGATGGCGATTCTTGAAACCATGCCCCTCAGCCGCCACCAGCGTCGCGAGCGCATGGAGTTGCTCATCGAGCAGTTAGGCCTGGAAAGAGTCCGCCACAATCGAGGCTATGCCCTCTCGGGCGGAGAACGGCGGCGCGTCGAGGTGGCCCGCTCGCTGGTGATCGAACCCGCCTTCCTGTTGCTGGATGAGCCGTTCTCGGGCATCGATCCCATTCAAGTGCTCGAGCTTCAGAAGATCATCTCCGATTTGAAGCGCTCCGGCATCGGCATCCTGGTCACCGACCACAACGTGCGGGAAACCCTGGCCGTCACCGACCGGGCCTACATCATCACGAACGGCAAGATCTTCCGTGCGGGTACGCCCGAGGCGCTGGGACGCGATCCGGAGGTCAAACGAATCTATCTCGGCGAGGCCTTCGAGTTCGACCGGGTGCGCACGGGCGGTGCGCTGTGAAGCCTCAGGCGCCGCTCGAGCCGAAGCCTCCGGCGGCGCGCCGACTCCCGCTGAGCTCCCCTTCCTCCCATTCCACGGCCTCGTAACGCGCAATCACCATCTGCGCGATGCGGTCGCCGGCGCGGACGCGGTACGGCTCGCGGCCGAGATTCAGCAGGATGACGCGAATCTCGCCCCGGTAACCGGGATCGATCGTGGCCGGGGCGTTGGGCAGGGTAATGGCATGATGGAGCGCCAGCCCGCTGCGCGGGCGGATTTGGGCTTCGAATCCCGGCGGCAGCTCGATGGCCAGGCCCGTGGGCACCGCGCACGGCACCCCCGGCGGAAGAACGACCTCCTCCAGCGCTCGAAGATCCATGCCCGCGTCCTCGGCCGGTCCGTGCGCATAAGCGGGCAGCGCCGCCTCCGGATGGAGCCGCTTGATCTTCACCCGCATCGAATCCGCTATGATAGCCGTTTCGTGAACGCTCCCGGCCACCGGCGCGTCCGTTCCGTCGCTCCGCTGCCGCCGGAAAAGTGCGCCTACGCGCTGGCCCGTTACAGCCGCTCGCCCGATTCCATCGCCGAATCGCTCGACTGGGTCCGCTCGCACGATTCGCAGAAGTTTCTTGAAAGCTACTACTTTCAGTACGGCCACGCCTCGATCGCCGATCTCGGACACCTCGTGCTCTGCTTTGAGGGCATTTCCGAGCTTGCGGCCACCGAGATCGAAGACGAGCCGCTCTGGGACGGCCAGGCCCGCTCCAGCCGCTATCAGGACTTCTCCCGGTGCGGCGTGGTGACGCCGCCGGAGTTCGACGCGGCTCAAGCGGCCGCCTATCGCGGCGCGGCGGAGAGACTGCTGGCCGCCTATCAAACGCTGCACGCCGCAGCCGTCGAGCGCCTCCGCGAGGAGCTGCCTCGCCCGCCGGAGATGGACCCAAACGCCTATGAACGCACTCTCCGCGCCCGGGCCTTCGATGTGGCTCGTTACCTGCTGTTTCTTGGGGTGCCGACCAGCGTGGGGCAGGTCACCAGCATTCGCACGCTCGAAAAGCAGATCCGGCGCCTGCGGGTGAGCGAGTACGCCGAGGTGCGCGAGATCGCGCGGGAGATGGCGGAAGCCTGCGCCGCCGAACCGGATTGTGCATGGGACGCCGCAGCCCGCCGCGAGCCGCTGGCGCCGACGCTGGCTCGCCACGTCGACGCCGATGAGCACCTGCGGCGCTCGCGAGAGGATCTGCGCCGCTGGGCCGCCGAGAACCTGCCGCCGCCGGCGCTTGAGAGGGTCCCGGACGTCGACCTCGTGCGGCCGGCCGATTCCGTCGCCGACGCCGTGGCGAGTCTGCTCTATCCGGCAACCGACCGCTCGTACCGGGAACTCTATGAGCTCGCCTCCGGCTGGAGCGAAGCCCGACGCCGCGAGGTGATCGACCTCGCGCTCGCCTCGCGCACGCGCCGCGACGAGCTCTCGCGGGCCTTCCGCAGCGCGCCGTACGTCTTTGACATCGTCATGGACATCGGCGCCTGGCGCGATCTGCACCGGCACCGCCGCTGCCACCAGGCCCGGCAGGCTTTTACGAGCGCGCTCGGCTATGCGACGCCGCCGGCGATCTCCCGCTGGCGGCTCGAAGCCTTGTACCGCCCGCCGCTCGATGAGGCTTTCCGGACGGTTGATGCGCTGCCCGCCCCCGGCGCCCACTTTCTGCTGCCGTTCGCCGCGCGCGGCCGTTTCCTCTTCAAAATGGATTTCGCCGAAGCCGAATATGTCATCCGGCTGCGCAGCGGCGTCAAAGGGCACTTCAGCTACCGCGAGATCGCCTGGCGGATGAAGGAGAAGCTTGAGGAGGCCGAACCGGAGCTGGCCCGGCTGATCCAGGCCACGCCGCCTTGGGTGGAGGAGCCGCTCACGCGCTGAGGCGCCGGCCTCAGTCGCGGGCGCGCGAGATCCGCCTGGCCCGCAGGAAGCTCCCCACGCCGAACCAGATCATGAGCACGGCGAACAGGCCGGCCAGAAAGACGCGGAAGAAGCTTTCGGCATCGCCGTCGAATTCGCGGACCGCGCGCAGCGTCGAGGGCGTCGCCCAGACGGCCAGCGCCAGAAAGACGAAGCCGATCACCTGATTCCAAAGCACGCGCAGCGGGCGGACGACACCGGGCAAAACGTACTGAAGAAATTGCCGGATCTTCGCACCCATCGATGCGGGCACCCATCATCCTAGCAAACCGGGTCGGGCTGGGATAATCAGGACGGAAGGGCGTGATTTTCGAGAACGTACAGCCGGGCCCGGGCGCCCTGGAGAGGTTGGCGACTCGCTGCAAGCCCACCGTTCGCTACCTGATGCAGGTGGAGGTGCACGTCTACGCCTTCTCCATGGCGGCCAACGTGCTCCTGTCATTCTTCCCGTTCCTGATCGTCATGGTCTCGCTGTGCCGCTATGTGCTCGAGTGGAAGGCGGCTGAGCAGATGATCTTCCTGGCGCTCCGCGACTATATCCCCGATCCGATGGGCGCCTTCGTCGAGCGGAATCTGCGCGCCACAGTGGCCTCGCGGGGTCCGTTTCAGGCCGTCTCCGTGGTGCTGTTGCTTTACACGGCCAACGGGATCTTCGAGCCGCTCGAGGTGGCGCTCAATCGCGCCTGGGGAATTCCCGCCAACCGGAGCTATTTCCGCAACCAGCTCATCAGCCTGGGGCTGATCTTCGTCTGTGGGGGATTGGCGCTCGCCTCGGCCGTACTGGCGGCCGTTAACCAAGAGGTCTGGGCTCGCTTGGGCCTGCTCGGCCCGAAATGGACCGCGGTCGTGGCTCTCACGGCCTTCAAGACGGCCATGGTTCCTGCGCTTATCTTGTTGCTGGTCCTGGTGTACTGGATTTTGCCCAACGGGCGGATCCCGGCCCGGCCGCTGGTGCCGGCGGCGATCGTCGTCGGGCTGCTGCTGGAGGCGCTCAAGTACGTCATGGTGTTGATCTGGCCCTGGCTGCGCCGGAAGCTCGAGATGGAGTACGGTCCGTTCGTCTACTCGGTGACGATCGTGCTGTGGGCCTTTCTGGCGTCGATGATCGTGCTGGCCGGCGCGGAGTGGGCGGCGCGCTCCCACCGCGAGCTTAAAGAGGGCGCCGGCGCGCCATTGCAGACGGCGCAGGAAAGCCGATAGACTCGAATTTGAAACGAACGTTTTGATTCCCCACAAGAGGTGCAGCCGTGCCAGAGAAGAACGATCTGACCCGCCGCGAGGTCGTCAAGATGGCAGGAGGGACCGCCGCCATGGCGGCCGCCGCCAAACTCCAGGGAGCGCCGGCCATTCAAAAGGTCAAGGCCGCCAACGAAGTCGTCACCTTCGCCGTCATCGGCACCGGCGGCCGCGGCACGTATCTGATTCGGCATTTCAACGGCCTGGACGGCGGGCGCTGCGTGGCCGTTTGCGACGTCGACGAGCAGGCCGTCAAACAGGCGCAGCAGACCTCCAAAGACAAACCCGAGGCCTATCGGGACTACCGCGAGGTGCTGGCGCGCAAGGACGTCGATGCCGTGGTGATCGCCGTGCCGCTCTACTTGCACTTTCCGATCACCCGCGATGCGCTGCTGGCCGGCAAGCACGTCTTCTGTGAAAAGAGTCTGGTCTTCAAGCCCGAAGAGGTCCACGCCCTGCGCGCGCTCAAGGAGCAGCACCCCAAGCAGGTGCTCGTGACCGGATTGCAGCGCCGCTGGAGCCGTTTCTACCGCACCGCCAAGCAGATGATCGACAAGGGCATGATCGGCGAGGTCACCCACGTGACGGCCCAGTGGCACCGCAACCCCGGCTGGCGCATGCGCCAGTACCCGGACCGTCAACGCGAGCGGAACTGGCGCCTGTTCCGGGAGTTTTCCGGAGGCCTGACGGCGGAGCTCGCCTCGCACCAGATCGACGTCGCCACCTGGATGTTCGGACACGAGCCGGAGTTTGTGGTGGGCGTGGGCGGCCTGGACTTCATGCGCGACGGCCGCGACGTCTACGACCACATCCAGCTCATCTTTACCTACCCGCGGGGCCGCCGCTTGATGTACTCCTCCATCTCGACCAACAATCATCTGGCGCTGTTTCACGGCGAGCGTACCGAGTTCGGCGAGATGATCATGGGCACCGAAGGCACAATCCACATCACCGTGGGCACCGACAACGAGCCGGCGCTCGGCATGTGGTTCTACGAGCCGCGGCCCAAAGAGGTCAAATCCGCCGAGGAGCTGGCGAAAGAAAAGGAGAAGCCCGTCATTGCCGGAGCGACGCTCGCCGCCACGGGAAAGGGCCGCCGCGGCTGGCCGATCCTCTTCGACGAGGCCTTGATCACCGGACGGGAGTCCTTCCTGGCGCGCGAGCTCAAGTACGCCAAGATGTGGCTCTACCAGAAAGGCGTTGTGGTGCCGGAAGAGCGCAATCCGGTGGACACCATGCTAGAGGATTTCTTCGAGTGCGTGCGCACCGGCAAGCGGCCTCCGGCCGATGTCGAAGTGGGCCTGGCCGACTCGACCGCCGTCATTCTGGCGAACCTCGCCATGGATGAGGGCCGCCGCGTCTACTTCCACGAGATCGAGAAGATGGGCCGCGGCGAGCCGCCGGCGAGGAAGACTTAGCCGCTCGAGTGCAGCTCCTCCAGGCGCGCGGCGGCTGACTGTCTCTCAAGCCGAAGGTCGCCGATAGCGAAATCTTCAGTCTCCTCGGTTCCCGCCAGCCGAGCCCGAAGCGGTTCGCCGAACATCGGTCCATCCAAAACGCAGGTGTGAAACTCGCCGTTCTCTCCGCAGGGGTCGACGTCCGGCGGCAGCTCCTCCAACAGGGTCCGATCAAAGCGCCTGCCAAGGAAAGCAGGCGAGAGCTTCCGCTTGTCGACACCAGTGATCACCGCTACCAGCCCGGCATCCATGATTTTCCTTGCCAGCGCGGCGGTCGGGTGGCGCCAAATCGGGAAGAGCGGTTCGAGACCGGATCCGGCCAACAGCTGCCTCCGGTAGTCGCGCACGTCTTCAAGAAACAGGTCGCCGAAGGCGAGGTGAGTTGCGCCTCGCCCCAGACCGTTCTCGATGGCCCGGCGTATCGCGCGCTCGTAAACCTCATTCGAGCACGGCCAGGGCAGCGGCACGACCTCAAGCGGTAACCCAACCGCACGCGCCTGCGCCTGCACGGTCTCCAAGCGTGTTCCATGCAGAGGGACTCGCCTGCGGGCGCCATCGATCGTTGTGATAAGACCGACGAGTTCAACCTCGGCTTGCTGCCGAAGCACGTGCAATGACCAGGCGCTGTCCTTTCCGGAGCTCCACGCCAGGAGCACGCGGCGTTGCATCAGACGCGGACCGGGGCGACGCCCTCGATTTCGACAGCCTGGTTCAGGCGGAGGGCCGGGACAAGACCGGGGGGCAGTCGATGCACTTCCGGATGCAGCGCGTTGGCAAGAATCTCCAGGCTGTCGACGAGTCGAGGGCCAGGTCGGCTGAAATAGTGCGAACCGTCAGCCACATAGACCCGGCCGGACTTGACCGCGGGCAAGTCCGGCCACTCCGAAAGCCGCTGAATGACGGCCAGATCGCGGAGCGTGCGATCGATGCCAAAGCCGCAGCAGGCGATGAAGATCACCTCAGGTTGCCAGGCCGTCACCTCGTGCCAGCGGACGGTTCGCGAGGGTTGCGCCTCTCGGCCCAGCCCCTCAACCCCTCCTGCCAGCCGGACCAACTCGGGATTCCAATGGCCGCAGCAGAACGGCGGATCAAGCCATTCCAGGAGCGCCACGCGCGGTCGACTCGCCAACCGGCGAGTGCGCGCCTCAACGGCTGCCACGCGCGCCCGCAGACCGCTCAAGACCTCCTCGGCGCGCTCCCCGACGCCGGCGACGGCGGCAAGCCGGCGCATCGAGGCGAAGACGTCATCGAGAGTCTGCGGCGCCAGGTTGACCACCAAGGGCCGATTGGCGAGTCGGCATTGGGCGGCCCGCACCTCGGCTTCGGAGACGGCGCAGACGTCGCACAGCGCCTGCGTGACGATCAGATCAGGGCGAAGTTCCTCCAACACGGGCAGATCCAACGTGTAGAGGGCCCGCTGCGTCCGCAAGCGCTCCCGCACCATCCGGTCGATTTCGGCGCTCGAGGCGTCAGCGGGGATGAGGGTGCGCGTCACCTTCGGCAGCCTCGTGACCGACGGCGGGTAGTCGCACTCGTGTGTCACGCCCACCAGATGCTGTTCGAGTCCCAGGGCGCAGACAATCTCGGTGGCGCTCGGAAGCAGCGAAACGATTCGCATTCGTCGGATCAGTGGAAGCGGGCCGGCGCCAGGATTCTCTTCTCGGCGAGGGCCCACGCGCCGAAGAGGGCCGCCGCGTAACAGGCGTCCCCGAGCAGCGTGTTTCTGAAGAACGGGATGGCGGCGGTGTAGCAGGCGAGCAAGCCCTCCCAGGTTTTCGGATACCAGGAGCTATACAGCCAAACGCCGAAATTCGTCACCAGGAAAAACAGCACCGAGCCGGCCAGGCTCGCTGCCGCGATCGAGGCCACCGTGCGCCGTGAGCGGAGCCGGAAGCCGAGCAACACGATGAGGGCGAAGCTCCCATAGACGAACGGCATGAGTCGGTGAAGGCCGACCGACATGTCCCCACGCAGAGCCGCCAAACCCAAATCGCTGACGAGCAGGGCGGCCAAGGGCGCCGCGAACGCCCCGAGGCGGCTCGGTGAGCAAGCGCCGGAGAAAAGAGCGAGCGCGCCAATCGGAGTAAAGTTCGGCGGGTGGGGAATCAACCGCGAGACCGCCGCCAACAGAATCATGACCAGCACAAGCGAGGAACGAGATCGCCACATCGTCGCCAGCTCCCTCAGCAAGCTCCAGTTTACGTTTTCTCAGTCTATCACCAGTGCGGTTCGGCTGGAAACGGCTACTTCGTGAGGCCGGCGGGCGTGCGCTTGCCGGCTAACGGCGACCCTATGGCTCGCGCAGCTTCAAGCGCTGGTTTGCCGCCACGTTCTCCAGAATCTGCACCGCGCCGCTCGGCCAGCGGATCTCCAGCCGGCGCACAGCCGTATCTCGCCCCAGGCCGAAATGCACCCGCCGCGTGCTCGCGCTGGCGTAGCCCACCGACGTCGTGACATGGTTGTACTGCACGAGGCCGGAGGCCGATTCCACCCGAACCTTCGCCCCGATGGCGTCACGGTTGCTCCGCACGCCCTCGAGTTCGAGCTGGAGCCAGTTCTGCGCCGGATCGGAGGCGTTTCGCCAGAGCAGGGCCCGCTCCTTGATCGCCGAAACAGCTACGTCGATGCGGCCGTCGTTGTCGAAATCGGCGAAGGCGGCGCCCCGGTGAAAGCGCTCCCGCCATAGCGCCGACTCGGACCCGTCTGCCCCGTCAGCGAACCGCTCCCCGTCCAAGTTCACAAAGATGCGATTGGGCTGACGCGATTTCCGGCTGCTGTACAGCTCTTGGTTGTCCAGCACATGGGAGCCGGCGGTGAAAATATCTTTGAAGCCGTCGTTGTTGAAGTCGAACACGCCGGTGCTGAAGCCGCCCCAAGGCAGCGTCAGAAAGCCCAAACGGCTCGCGTAGGTGATCTCCTGGAAACTGCCGCGGCCCAGGTTCTTGAACAGCGGAAAGGTTTCGTTGGACAGGGCGGTGACGAAGACGTCGGGCGCGCCGTCGTTGTTAATGTCCCGAAAATCGACGCCCATGGTCGAGACCGCCACGCCGTCCTCGGTCAGCCCGACGCCGGCGCGGAGCCCAACCTCGCTGAAGGTTCCGTCGCCGTTGTTGCGGAACAGGAAGTTGCGAACCGTGTCGTTGCAGACGAACACGTCCGTCCAGCCGTCGCCGTCATAGTCGGCAAAGGCCACGCCCATGCCTTTGCCGATGTGCGGGGCGATGCCCGCCGGCTCGGAGACATCGGTGAACGTGCCGTCGCCGTTGTTCCGGTACAGTTGGTTCGGCAAGCCTTCGTAGTGTTTCGGATGGCAATAGGCGCGGTAGCCCGGCTTTCGAAGCCCGCAGTAGGGTTCCGTTCTCGGATCCCATTTGCAGTAGTTCACCACGAACAGATCCAGATCCCCGTCGTTGTCGTAGTCGAACCAGCCGGCCGAAATCGACCAGCGTTTTTGCGGTTTGTCGCCCGCCACGCCGGCTTGCGCCGTCACGTCGGTGAAGGTTCCGTCGCCGTTGTTGCGATACAAGATGTTCCGGTTGACGCCGGCGACGAACAGATCGCTTGAGCCGTCATTGTCGTAGTCGCCCACCGCCACCGCCATGCCGTAGCCGGCCCCGGCGACGCCCGCCTTTTCGGTGACGTCGGTGAAGCGGAACCCTCCCAGGTTGCGGTACAGGCGGTTCCAGTGGGCCGGACGCGTCTTCTCGAGCGAGGGGATCGATGCCCCGTTGACGAAGTACAGATCCTCCAGGCCGTCGTTGTCGTAGTCGATCACTCCGACGCCGCCCACCATGGTCTCGATCTGGTGCTTGTTTTCCGTGGCCTCGTTTTCGAGCACGAAATCGACGCCCGAGCCGTCGCTCACGTCGACGAAAACGACGGGAAGGAACGGCCTGGCAGCGGCCAGAGCCAGTGCGGCGCAGACCAGCGTCACGGCGTGCGCCCGCGTCATGGCGCCAGCGCCTCCCGCTTGCGCAGCGCCTCGGCGGCCTCCTCAGCGCAGCCCATATCCAAAAGGATGCGCGCGAGCAGGTGATAGAGCCGCGCCGCCTCCTCGGGCTTGGCTGTGCCGGTCGCCAGCGCCGATTCCACCGCCCGCCGCGCCGGCTCGAACCTTCCTTGCCGGTAGAGCAGCTTCGCAAGTTCAAAGTGCGGCTCCCAGAGGCCAGGTTCCAGTTCCACGGCGCGGCGGAGCTGTTTCTCGCTCTCCTCCAACCGGCCCAGTTTCAACAGCAAGGCGCCGTAGGTGAAGTGCGGGCGAAAACTCGGAGCCGGCAACCTCTCATTGGCCGCCACCGCCGTCCGGTAGGCCTGCTCGGCTTCGGCTACCCGCCCGAGCGCCTCGAACGTCAGCCCGCGGAACGTGTGCACCCGCGGGTCGCGCCCAGCGAGCCTCCGGGCGGTTTCCAGCGCCTCCGCCGCCTTGTCGAAGAAGTTCATCTTGTAGTAATGCCGGCCGAGAAAGAACCACGCCTCGGCATCTTTCGGCGTCAACTCGGTGGCGCGCCGGAAAGCGGATTCTGCCTTCTCGTCGTCCTCGGTGAGCTGGTAGCAGAGGCCGAGCAGCTTGGCGATGGCGGGCTGCCGCGGGTTCAGCTCGAGCGAACGCTCGAGCGCCGCCGCCGCCTCGGCCGGCCGGCGCTGCTTGAAGAGCTCGGCGCCCTGCCGGTTGAGCACCTCCCAGGATTCGCCGGCTAGCGCGAGGGCGGCCGGCAGCATCCACGAGCCGATCCGGCGCCCGAGGCGTCTCACTGATAGCGTACCCAGATCGGACTGGACCAGGCGAGCTGGCCGTCCTCCTGCTCCAGCCGCACGTAGTAATAATGCAGGCTGCTCGGCGCCTGGCGCGGCTCGGCCGGCGTGTTCACATCCTGCCAGGTGAACTCCACCTGCTGACTCCGCGGCGCGGTCTCGTAGACATAGCCGTTGTTCTTGATCACCACGATGCGCCGGATCGGCGCGGTGCCGATGGCGCGCACGCGCAGGCGCACCGGTTCGGAGGAGGTGAACTCGTCGCCCATCAGGTGCTCGCCGGCCCGTACGTCGAGAACGATGTTATCGGTCGCTCCATAGGTGTGCCGGCGGCGGAAGGCGTCGAGCAGCGCCTCGCGGCTGGCCGCCTCTGCGATCGCCACCGCATAGCTCATGTGCGTGCTCACATGGTCGCTCGAGCTCTGCACGCCCAGGCGGTGACCGCGGGCCCAGGCGTTCCACACGTAGCCGGCCGGCTGGTAGCCGCCGATCTGCGTCTCCGGCGTCGCGCTGCGCGGCGCCCCGCTGTGCTCGTAATTGTGCCGGAGCCCTTGATAGATCTCGACGACCGGCTCGACCTGCGGGTCGTTGTCGCGCCAGTCCGTGCCCATATTCGTCGCGCTCGTGTGGACCGAGCAGATACCCCCGAAATGCCGCAAGTAGGCGTAAAGCAGTTTGGTGTCCGGCGTGCCTTCTTCGGCCGTACCCGGCAGCCCGCCGCGCGGGAGCGGCCGAATGCCGCGCCGGGCGAACATGACGTTGCGGTGGCCGTTGGGGTATACGACCGAGCGCTCGTAGGTGAACGGCGGCACAAAACGCGGCGGATGATGAAAGATGTCGGTCACCTTTTGGATCACCCACCAGGCGTACTCGCGGCCGTAGCCGTTGTCGTGGTCGCCGTTGCCGATCCAGTCCATGGCCGCTCCGTCCAAGCCGTAGCGCCACATCTCCTCCAGGCCCCCGTCCTGGTCGCGGTGGCTCGTGTATTCAGTGTGCCGGTGGAACTCGCCCCGCAGCAGCCGGTACGTCTTGCCGCCGGCCTCGATCCGGTACGCCCGCATCCGCGCGATATCGTCTCGCTCACTCGGGTGGA
>Ga0197142_1002138_pt1 | contig 17526 bp, 14 predicted proteins | sample GBS60_MetaG_FD_148614 | JGI IMG/M metagenome (GOLD analysis project Ga0197142, IMG submission 148614) | Sediment microbial communities from Great Boiling Springs, Gerlach, Nevada, United States - GBS 60_MetaG | ecosystem: Environmental > Aquatic > Thermal springs > Hot (42-90C) > Sediment...
GGGGCGGAGGTGGTCTGCCACTGGTGCGGGGAGGTCTACCGCTTCAACCCCGAGGAGATCCGCTCCCTGGTGGCCGAGGTCCGCTGCCCCGACTGCGGAACCCTTTGGCTTTATCCCCGCTCCGATGGCACGGTCTTCCGCATAGAGGGGGACACTTGCCGTTGCGGCAGGAGAGTGGAGATCCCTACGGAAAAGCGGGCCCAGGCCTGAAGGCTCCCGGTTGGGGTAGAATGCCCCTATGTTCAAGACCATCCTCCTGGCCTACGACGGCTCGGACCACGCCAGGCGGGCCGCCCAGGTGGCCAAGGCCGAGGCGGAGGCCCACGGGGCCAGGCTCGTGGTGGTGCACGCCTACGAGCCCGTGCCCGACTACCTGGGGGAGCCCTTCTTTGAGGAGGCCCTGAATAGGAGGCTGGAGCGGGCGGAGAGGGTGCTGGCCGAGGCCATGGCCCTCACCGGGGTTCCCCGGGAGGACGCCCTCCTCCTGGAGGGGCGGCCGGCGGAGGCCATCCTCCAGGCGGCTTTGGGGGAAAAGGCGGACCTGATCGTCATGGGCACCCGGGGGCTGGGGGCGGTGGGGAGCCTCTTTTTGGGGAGCCAGAGCCAGAAGGTGGTGGCCGAGGCCCCCTGTCCCGTGCTCCTGGTACGCTAGGGGGTATGGAGTACGAAACTCTGGCGGTTCACGCGGGCCTCCCCGAGGACCCCTATGGGGCCCTGGGGCTTCCCATCTACGCCGTGGCCGCCTACGGCTTCAAGACCCTGGAGGAGGGAGCGGAGCGCTTCGCCACCGGGGAGGGGTACGTCTACGCCCGGCAGAAGGACCCCACCTCTAGGGCCCTGGAGGAGCGCCTTCGGGCCCTGGAGGGGGCGGATTACGCCGTGGCCTTCGCTAGCGGCCAGGCGGCCACCTTCGCCGCCCTTCTGGCTCTTCTCCGCCAGGGGGACGAGGTGGTGGCGGCCAAGGGGCTCTTCGGCCAGACCATCGGGCTTTTCGGGCAGGTCCTGGGGCTCATGGGGGTGCGGGTGCGCTACGTGGATCCCGAGCCCAATAGGGTGCGGGAGGCCCTAAGTGCCAGCACCCGGGCCATCTTCGTGGAGACTATGGCCAACCCGGCCCTGGAGGTTCCGGACCTCGAGGGCCTGGCGGCCCTGGCCGAGGAGCGGGGCGTGGCCCTGGTGGTGGACAACACCTTCGGGGCGGCGGGGGCGCTTTGCCAGCCCCTGAGGTGGGGGGCCCACGTGGTGATGCAAAGCCTCACCAAGTGGGCCAGCGGCCACGGCTCGGTGCTGGGGGGGGCGGTGCTTTCCCGGGAAACGGAACTTTGGGCCCGCTATCCCCAGTTCCTGGAAAAGGACCCAAGGGGACAGGTGCCCTGGGAGGCCCTTAAGGGGCGGTGCTACCCGGAGAGGGTCCGCACCCTGGGCCTCTCCCTCCTGGGCATGGCCCTTTCCCCCTTCCACGCCTACCTCCTCTTCCAGGGCCTGGAGACCGTGGCCCTTAGGGTGCGGCGGATGAGCGAGACCGCCCGCTTCCTCGCCGAGCACCTCCAGGGCCATCCCAAGGTGAAAGCCCTCCGCTACCCGGGCCTGCCCCAGGACCCTTCCTATGAGCGGGCTAAGAAGTACCTTAGCGCCTTCGGCCCCATGCTCACCCTGGACCTGGGAAGCCAGGAGGCGGGGAGCCGCTTCCTAAAGGCCATTCCCCTCCCCAAGGCCGCCAACCTGGGGGACGCCCGCACCCTCCTCGTCCACCCCTGGACCACCACCCATAGCCGCCTTTCCGAGGAGGGGAGGCTCCAGGCGGGGGTTACCCCGGGCCTGGTGCGGGTTTCCGTGGGCCTCGAGGGCCCGGAGGACCTCCTGGGGATGTTCCTGGAGGCGCTCGAGGCTGTATAGGAGAGACAAGGCACAAGCGGAACATATCGTGAAGAGTAGCACAAAAGGCCCTCTCTTAAAGACGAGAAGGGGCGGCCTCTTTCGGCCGCCCCGGTGAGCCCTCGGGCCTTTAGATCACCCAAAGCCCCCGCCGCATGAGGGGCACCCGGGTCCCGTCCTCATAGAGGCCGTCCACGTCCACCTCCTCGGAGCCGATCATCCAGTCCACGTGGACCAGGCTCTCGTTGCCTCCCCGGCGCCGGAACGCCTCGCCGCTGGGGCGGCCCTCGAGGTTCTCGGCGTAGGCCTGGCCGAAGGCGATGTGGCTGGCGGCGTTCTCGTCAAAGAGGGTGTCAAAGAAGACCAGGCCCGTTTTGGCGATGGGGTTGTCGGCGGGGACCAGGGCCACCTCTCCCAGGCGCCGGGCTCCCTCGTCCGTGTCCAGAAGCTTCTTCAGCACCTCCTCCCCCTTTTCCGCCCCCACCTCCACGGCCACGCCCCCCGCAAACCGGGCCCAGATCCCCTCCACCAGCTGGCCGGAGAGGGCCAGGGGACGGGTTGCCCGCACCACGCCCTCCACCCTCTCCCGGTGGGGGGCGGTGAAGACCTCCTCCGTGGGCAGGTTGGGGTTGCAAAGCCTTCCCTTCTTGGTGGGGGTGGCCCCGCCCTGCCACAGGTGCCCCTCGGCCAGACCCACGGTGAGGTCGGTGCCCGGGCCCTGGAAGTGGAGGGCGTGGAAGCGCCTTTCGTTCAGGAAGGCCACCTTGGCGTGGAGGGCGCGGTTGTGGGCCTCCCAGGCGGCCACGGGGTCCTCCTGGTCCACCCTCGTGGCCTGGAAGATGGCCTGCCAGAGCCTTTCCACCGCCTCCTCCTCCGGGAGGTCCGGGAAGACCGCCTTGGCCCAGCCCGGGTGGGCGAAGGGGACGATGGTCCAGTTGGTGACGAACTCGGTGATGGCGGAGAGGGCGGGCTTGTAGGCCCGGCTCTGGGCCTGCTGGGCCCGGCCCACCCGCTCAGGGGGAAGGCCCTCCAGGGCCTTGGGGTCGTTACCGCTCACCGCCAGCCGGGCCGCCCCCTCGTGGAAGGCTTTGGCCATGCCCTCGTAGAGCCAGGCGGGGGCTTTGTCCAGGTGGGCCTCCGGCACCAGGGCCAGGCGCTTCCTGGCGAGGAGGTTGTCCCCGTAGAGGACGGTGAAGAGGCTCGCCCCGTGCGCGTAGGCCTTTTCCGCCAGGAGGCGGACGAAGTCCAGGGCCTCTATGGGGGCGGTGGCGATGACCTCCTGCCCCTCCTCCAGGTTGAGCCCCACCCTGACCGCCAGCTCCGCCAGCTTTTCCAGGTTCTTCTCCAAGGCGTCCACGCCCTAAGTCTTGGCCCCTGGAGGGGTTTCGTCAAGGGCGGGGGCAGGACCTGGGCCTTCCCAGAAGAAGGGCCAGGCCAGAGAGGAGGAGGAAAAGGGGCCGGTAGGCCTCGAGGAAGAGGGCCAGGAGGAGGAAGAGGAGGGCGAGGAGGTAGCGGACTGGGCCCAGCACCCCTCCATTCTACCCCCAGGGACATTCCTCACCTTGGGGTGGGGGTAGGGTAGGGGAGAGGTGAAGCCTATGCGCCCCATCACCGTGGACGGCAACGAGGCGGTGGCCCGGGTGGCCTACCGCCTTTCCGAGGTCATCGCCATCTACCCCATCACCCCCTCCAGCCCCATGGCGGAGCTTTCCGACGAGTGGGCGGCCAAGGGGGAGCCCAACCTCCTGGGCCTGGTGCCCAAGGTGGTGGAGATGCAGTCCGAGGGCGGGGCCGCCGGGGCCCTGCACGGGGCCTTACAGGAGGGCGCCCTGGCCACCACCTTCACCGCCAGCCAGGGCCTCCTCCTCATGATCCCCGACATGTTTAAGATCGCCGGCCAGGCCCTGCCGGGGGTGATCCACGTGGCCGCAAGGGCCCTCGCCACCCACGCCCTTTCCATCTTCGGCGACCACCAGGACCTCTACGCCGCCCGCCCCACGGGGTGGGCCATCCTGGTCTCTGACTCGGTTCAGGCGGCCCAGGACCTGGCGGCCATCGCCCACCTCTCCGCCCTGAAGGCCAGCCTGCCCTTCCTCCACGCCATGGACGGCTTCCGCACCTCCCACGAGGTGCAGAAGATCACCCCCCTCTCGGATCGGGAGCTCAAGGCCCTTTTCCCGTGGGAGGCCCTCGAGGCCTTCCGCCAGCGGGCCCTCACCCCCGAGGCCCCGGTGATCCGGGGCACGGCCCAGAACCCCGACCACTACTTCCAAAACCGCGAGGCCATCAACCCCTACTACGAGCGCCTGCCCGGGGTGGTCCAGGAGGTCATGGACCGCTTCGCCGAGATCACCGGCAGGCGCTACGAGCCCTACGCGTACTTCGGCCACCCGGAGGCGGAGCGGGTGGTGGTGGTCATGGGCTCCGCCTCCTTGGCGGTGGAGGAGGCGGTGGAATACCTCCTCAAGCGGGGGGAGCGGGTGGGGATGGTGCGCATCCGGCTCTACCGCCCCTTCCACGCGGAGGCCTTCCTGAAGGCCCTGCCCCCCACGGTCAGGAAGGTGGCGGTGCTGGACCGGGGCAAGGAGCCCGGGGCGGTGGGGGAGCCCCTCTTCCAGGAGGTGGCCGCCGCCTTGGCCCTGAAGGGGGGCGAGCTTCCCCTTGTGGTGGGGGGGCGGTACGGCCTCTCCTCCAAGGAGTTCACCCCGGCCATGGCCCTGGGGGTCTACGAGGAGCTCAAGAAGGAGCGGCCCCGCCACGGCTTCACCGTGGGCATTCTGGACGACCTCACGGGCAAGAGCCTCCCTTACCCCGAGGTGGACTTTGAGGACCCCGCCTCCGTGCGGGCGGTCTTCTTCGCCCTGGGGGCCGACGGGACCGTGTCCGCCAACAAGAACACCATCAAGATCATCGGCGAGGAAACCCCCCTCCACGCCCAGGGCTACTTCGTCTACGACTCCAAGAAGTCGGGCTCCCGCACGGTGAGCCACCTGCGCTTCGGGCCCAACCCCCTGGAGAAGCCCTACCTGATCCAGAGGGCCAGCTTCGTGGGCATCCACCAGTGGGGCTTCCTGGAGCGCCTGCCCATGCTCCACCTGGCGGACGAGGGGGCCACGGTCCTCCTCAACGCCCCTTACCCCAAGGAGGAGGTCTGGGACCGGCTTCCCAGGCCCGTGCAGGAGGAGATCCTGAGGAAGAACCTGAGGGTCTACGTGGTGAACGCCTACGAGCTGGCCCGAAAAGTGGGCCTCCCCGGGCGCATCAACACCATCATGCAGGCGGCCTTCTTCAAGCTTTCCGGGATCCTCCCCGAGGAGGAGGCCAAGGCCCGCATCAAGAAGGGCATTGAAAAGAGCTACGGCAAGCGGGGAAGGAGCGTTTTGGAGAAGAACTTCGAGGCGGTGGAGCTGGGCTTTGGGGCCGTGGAGCCCCTTCCCATCCCGGGGCGCATCACCTCCGACCGGGGCCTGATTCCCCCCATGGTGGGCGACCCGCCTCCTTTCGTGCGGGACGTGCTGGGGCCCATCGCCCTGGGGATGGGGGATGGCCTTCCCGTTTCCGCCTTCCCCCCGGACGGCACCTACCCCACGGGCACCGCCCGCTACGAGAAGCGGGGCATCGCCGAGTTTATCCCCACCTGGGACCCCGAGGTCTGCGTCCAGTGCGGGAAGTGCGTGTTGGTCTGTCCCCACGCCGTCATCCGGGCCAAGGTGGTGCCCGAGGAGGCCCTAGCGGGGGCTCCCGAGGGCTTTCCCCACCGCAAGGCCATGTGGAAGGAGCTTTCCGGGGAGTTCACCCTCGCCATCAGCCCCGAGGACTGCACGGGGTGCGCCCTCTGCGTGGAGGCCTGCCCGGCCAAGGACAAGCGGAACCCCAGCCGCAAGGCCCTGAACATGGCCCCCCGCCTCGAGGTCCGGGAGGCCATGAACCGGCACTGGGACTTCTTCCTCTCCCTGCCGGAAACCCCCAGGGCGGGCCTCAAGCTCCACACGGTGAAGGACGTCCAGCTTCTAGAGCCCCTCTTTGAGTTCCCCGGGGCCTGCGCCGGGTGCGGGGAAACCCCCTACCTCCGCCTCCTCTCCCAGCTTTTCGGGGACCGCCTCATCGTGGCCAACGCCACGGGGTGCAGCTCCATCTACGGGGGGAACCTGCCCACCACCCCCTGGTCCAAGAACAAGGAGGGCCGGGGCCCCGCCTGGGCCAACTCCCTCTTTGAGGACAACGCCGAGTTTGGCCTGGGCATGTGCCTGGCCTTGGACAAGAAGGCGGAGTACGCCAGGAGGCTCCTCCCCGAGTTCCGGGAGGTCCTGGGGGAGGCTTTGGTGGCGAGGCTTCTTGAGGAGGTGGGCCCCGAGGCCCTGGACGAAAGGCGGAAGGACGTGGCCCTCCTGAAGGAGAGGCTCGCTTCCCTGGAGGACCCCCGGGCCAAGGACCTCCTGGCGGTGGCCGATGCCCTCATTCCCCACACCGTGTGGATCGTGGGCGGGGACGGCTGGGCTTATGACATCGGCTACGGAGGCCTGGACCACGTGCTGGCCAGCGGGGCCCGGGTGCGGGTCTTGGTCCTGGACACCGAGGTCTACTCCAACACCGGTGGGCAGGCCTCCAAGGCCACGGGCCTGGGGGCCATCGCCAAGTTCGCCATGGCGGGCAAGCCCACCCCCAAGAAGGACCTGGCCTTCATGGCCATGAGCTACGGCCACGTCTACGTGGCCCAGGTGGCCATGGGGGCGGGCGACGCCCACACCGTGCGGGCCTTCCTTGAGGCCGAGGCCCACCCTGGCCCGAGCCTCATCCTCGCCTACAGCCACTGCATCGCCCACGGCATAGACATGGCCAAGGGCATGGACCACCAGAGGATGGCCGAGCGCTCCGGCTACTGGCCCCTCTTCCGCTACAAGCCCGGGGAAGGGCTTATCCTGGACTCCAAGCCGCCCACCCTTCCCTTGCGGGAGTACCTCTACGCAGAGAACCGCTACCGCCTGCTCCTCCAGACCCACCCCGAGGAGGCGGAAACCTTCCTGCGGCTGGCGGAGGAGGCGGTGCGGGCCCGGTGGGAAAGGCTATGGCGCATGGCGGCCAAAGCGCCTGTGGAAGTCTAAGGAGGAGGCCATGGACCTTAGGACCACGTACCTTGGGCTTGAGCTGGAACACCCCCTGGTGGCCTCCGCCTCCCCCCTCACGGAGAGGCTGGAGGGCTTCTTGCGTCTGGAGGACGGCGGGGCGGCGGCCATCGTCATGCACTCCCTCTTTGAGGAGCAGGTCCTCGAGGAGGAGGCGGCCTTGGACCACTACCTCCACTACGGCCACGAGAGCTACGCCGAGGCCCTTTCCTACTTCCCCAAGGCCCACGAGTACCGCCTCACCCCGGAGCGCCACCTGGACCTCCTCGCCCGGGCCAAGGAGCGGGTCTCCGTCCCCATCATCGCCAGCCTGAACGGGGTGAGCCGGGGGGGCTGGGTGGAGTACGCCAGGCTCCTGGAGGAGGCGGGGGCCGATGCCCTGGAGCTCAACCTCTACTACATCCCCACCGACCCCGCCCTTTCCGGGACTGAGGTGGAGGCCATGTACCTGGACACCATCCGGGCGGTGGTGGAGAGCGTCCGTATCCCCGTGGCGGTCAAGGTGGGCCACGCCTTCACCGCCTTCGCCCACTTCGCCAAAAGGGTGGAGGCCACGGGGGCCAGGGCCCTGGTCCTCTTCAACCGCTTCTACCAGCCGGACTTTGATCTGGAAACCCTCTCCGTGCTCCCCACCTTGAGCCTTTCCCAGCCCTACGAGTCCCTCCTCCGCGTCCATTGGATCGCGCTTCTCTTTGGTCGGGTGCACTTGGAGCTGGCCCTCACGGGCGGGGTGCATTCCGGCAAAGAGGCGGTGAAGGGGATTCTGGCGGGGGCCCAGGTGGTCATGATGACCTCGGCCCTTCTCCAGAAGGGCCCCGGCCACTTCCGCGCCGTGCTTTCTGAGCTGAAGGCCTTCATGGAGGAGAAGGGCTACGGGAGCGTGGAAGAGATGCGGGGGGTCATGAGCTACCAGAAGGTGGCCGAGCCCGCCGCCTTTGAGCGGGCCAACTACCTCAAGGTTCTGGCCTCCTACCGCCTTCTTCCCTAAGGGCGTAAAGCCCCTCGCCCAGGGCCACCACCGGGCTTCTGTCCCAGCGGGCCAGGGCGGAGAGGCGGATCTTGGCGATCTTCTCCGGTTCCCGCACCTCTGCCCAGAGGCCCATCTCCTTGAGGCGGCGGCCGATCTCCGTGTAGTGGAGAGGGCGACCCTCGGCCTTCAGGAGGGCCACCACGGCCTTTCGGAAGCGGTCCGGCCTGGGCATGGGGGCAGTATACCCGTATAGTGGAGCCATGCGAAACCAGGAGCTGGCCCGGATCTTTGAGGAGATCGGGCTCATGAGCGAGTTTATGGGGGACAACCCCTTCCGGGTCCGGGCCTACTACCAAGCGGCCCGCACCCTCTACGATCTAGACACCCCCATAGAAGAGGTAGCCAAGAAGGGCAAGGAGGCCCTTCTGGAGCTTCCCGGCATCGGGCCGGATCTGGCGGAGAAGATCCTGGAGTACCTTTCCACGGACGAGGTGAAAAAGCACGAGGAGCTTTCCCAGCGGGTGCCGAGGGGGGTCCTCGAGGTCATGGAGGTCCCGGGAGTGGGGCCCAAGACCGCCCGCCAGCTCTACGAGGCCCTTGGCGTAGACTCCCTGGAAAAGCTCAAGGAGGCCCTGGAGCGGGGGGACCTCCTGAGGCTTAGGGGTTTTGGCGCCAAGAAGGCGGAGCGCATCCGGGAAGGGCTTCTCCTGGCCCAGGCGGCGGGGAAGAGAAGGCCTTTGGGAGCGGTCCTCTCCCTGGCCCGCAACCTCTTGGCGGAGATCCGGGCCCTCCCCGGGGTGGAGAGGGCCGAGCTTTGCGGCTCCGCCCGCCGCTACAAGGACACCGTGGGGGACCTGGACTACCTGGCGGCGAGCCGGGAACCGGAAAGGGTGGTGGCGGGCTTCGTGGCCCTACCCGGGGTCAAGGAGGTCTTCGCTAAGGGAAAGGAGCGGGCCACGGTCTTCCTAAAAAATGGCCTCCAGGTGGACCTCCGGGTGGTGCCCCCGGAGAGCTACGGGGCGGGCCTCCAGTACCTCACGGGGAGCAAAGAGCACTCCATCCGCCTCAGGGCCCTGGCCCAGGGGATGGGCCTAAAGCTCTCCGAGTACGGGGTTTTCCGGGGCGAGGAGCGGATCGCCGGGGAGACCGAGGAGGGGGTCTATGCCGCCCTGGGCCTCCCCTACATCCCCCCGCCCCTCAGGGAGGACCACGGGGAGATTGAGGCGGCCCAGAGGGGGGAGCTCCCCAGGCTTCTGGAGCTTTCCCAGGTGAAGGGGGACCTTCAGGTCCACTCCACCTACTCCGACGGAAAAAACACCCTGGAGGAGCTCTGGCAGGCGGCCAGGGAGCTGGGCTACCAGTACCTGGCCCTCACCGACCACTCCCCGGCGGTGCGGGTGGCGGGGGGGCCCTCGGCGGAGGAGGCCCTGAAGCGCATAGAGGCCATCCGCCGCTTCAACGAGGCCCACGGCCCCCCCTACCTTCTGGCGGGGGCGGAGGTGGACATCCGGCCCGACGGCTCTTTGGACTACCCGGACTGGGTCTTGAGGGAGCTGGACATCGTCCTCGTTTCCATCCACTCCCAGTTCAAGCTCCCCAAGGCCGACCAGACGAGGCGCATCCTCAAGGCCCTGGAGAACCCCTTCGTCCACGTCCTGGCTCACCCCACCGCCAGGCTCATTGGCCGCAGGCCCCCCATAGAGGCGGACTGGGAGGCCATCTTCCAGAAGGCCCGGGAGCGGGGGGTGGCGGTGGAGATTGACGGCTACTACGACCGCATGGACCTGCCCGACGATCTGGCCCGCATGGCCTACGGGATGGGGCTATGGGTGAGCCTCTCCACCGACGCCCACCAGCTGGACCACCTCCGCTTCATGGAGCTGGCCGTGGGCACGGCCCAGAGGGCCTGGATTGGGGCAGAGCGGGTCCTGAACACCCTCTCCTACCAGGAACTCATGGCCTGGCTCAAAGCCCAGCGAGGCGCTTAGCCAGGAGGAGGACCTCCAAAAACATCTCCCGGGTGAGCCTCCCCGTCTGGGTGTTTTGCCGGGAAACGTGGTAGCTATCCAGGAGGTACCGCTCCTCTCCCAGGGGGTAGACCCGGCCGTGGGCGAAGGGGAAGTCCCGCTTCCTGAGCCCCAGATGGGCCAGGAGGGCCTCGTGGGCGATGTGGCCCAGGGCCAGGTAAACCCGGACCTCGGGGAGGAGGGAAAGCTCCCATTCCGTCCAGCGGGCGCAGGTCCTGAGCTCCTCCCCCGTGGGCCGGTTCCCCGGCGGGGCGCAGCGCACGGCGGCGGTGAGGTAGATGCCATAGAGCCTCAGGTCATCCCCGGGGCGGCTTTCCGGCTTGCTGGCCAGGCCCGCCTCGTGGAGGAGGGGGTAGAGGAAGGCCCCGGAGGCGTCCCCGGTGAAGGGGCGGCCCGTGCGGTTGGCGCCGTGGGCCCCGGGGGCCAGGCCGAAGAGGAGGATCCTGGCCCTGGGGTCCCCGAAACCGGGTACGGGCCTCGCCCAGTAGGCCTCTTCCCGGAAGGCCCGCTTGGTCCCCGCCACCCCCTCCCGCCAGGCCACGAGCCTGGGGCAGAGGCGGCATTGGGCTAGACGCTGGGCAAAAGTCTCCAGGCCCACGGCCCCCAGCATAAAAGAAGCCCCCCCGGAAAGGGGGGCCTTGAGGGAAAAGCCCTCAGTAGGGGCTATCAAAGGGGCAGGCCTCCGGGCCGGGCTGGACGAAGGTGCGGTTGTTGTTGGCCCAGTCAAAGGCGTTCTTCAGGGCCTCCTGGTAGCTCCGCCAGGGGTCGCCGTCGTAGGCCGTGGGGTGGGTGCCGAGCTCCACGTCGGCCTCGTTGAGGAGGTCCCCCACGGTGGCGAAGCCGGCGGCGTTGGCGCTAGAGGTGCCCGGGGCGTAGACCAGGGCGCTTGCGCTCACGAAACCGGCCCGCACGTTCAGGTACATGGCCGCCATCTGGGCGGAGAGCATGTAGGCCATGTTGGTGGCGTTGGCGGAGAGGATCCAGTTGCGGAACTCGGTGTAGGCGTTGGGCTCAAAGGGGGAGCCATCCGCCTTCACTAGGTTCACAGCCCTGAGCTCGCTCAGGATGGCGTCCATGCCCAGGTCGCTCAAGGTGTTATGTCCGTTCTTGTTGCTCCAGAAGCCCAGGGTCTTACCGCCGCCGGCGCCGAGGCAGACGTTGCCGAAGTCGGGTCCGTGGACGTCCGCCGTTTCCACGGTCACCGTGCCGGAGGTGGGGGTGGTGTTGATCCACCGGCCCGCGGGCCACCAGCCGGGGGGCGGGGGCACCTCGGAGATGGTGTAGGTGCCAGAGTTTGCGGGCACCAGGAAGCTGTACTGGCCGCTTGCGCTGGTGTAGGTCACATCGGAGGGCTCAGGGGGCACCTTCTCAATGCGCCAGCCCGGGATGGGGGGTTCGCCCTCGTCCCAAACCCCGTTGGTGTTGGTGTCGTACCACTTGTAGCCGTAGATGGCCACGTTGGCCGGTTCCTCTCCCCCCATCATGCGCACCTTGAAGTTGTCCGTCTTGCTCCTAGCGGGGAGGAAGCCAAAGACCCCCTGGGTGGGATCGTAATCCGTTACTGGGGTAAGCCAGACCTTGTACTCGCCTCCGAGGTTCGGGGTGTCGTTGTAGGGGAAGAGGCCTACGCTGATGGCCCCCGGACAGCGGCCTACGCCCACGGCGTGGGTGGCGCCCAGGTACTGGGTGAAGACCCCGCCCGAAACCCTAACTTTCCGCTCATCAATGCTGTCGGAGCTGAGGAGAACAGCCCCAGAGGGGTCCGTGACCTGGAAGTAGTAGTCCCCGTCCGGCAGGCCTGCGGCGGTGCAGGGGGCGTTGGGAGGTGGCCCGCCGTTGAGGTAGACCTCCTCCTTGCTGTCGTAGACGTTGCCGTTCACCAAGGAGCCGTCCCCCTTGGTGGTGTAAATGGCCCCCGTGAGAGAACCGCTCCCTCCGGAGGTTGTGGTGCTCAGTCCACCGCCCTGAAGACCCATCTGGCCACCGCAGGCGGCCAGGATGAGGGCCAGGGTCAGACCTATGGGCCATATCCATCTAGAGCGTTTCATGACCCCCTCCTTTCACCTTCACCCTAGCGAGGAGTTAGAGCGGATTCAACAGACTTCGAGCTTAGGTTCTGTTAATGCCAAGTCCTAGGACTTAGATTTAAAGAAGGAAGCGCACCAGGGCCAGCTCGGAGCGGCGTTTCACACCCAGCTTCTGAAAGGCCAGGCTGAGGTGGGCCTTGACCGTCTTCACGGAAATGCCGAGCTCCTTGGCGATCTCCTCGTTGGAAAGCCCCAGGGCGGCCAGGGCGGCCACCTCCTTTTCCCTGGGGGTGAGACGGGGGGTGGGGTTTTCCAAGACCTCGGCCACCAGGCGGCGCTCGGCCCAGACCTCGCCCCGGGCCACGGCCTCGAGGGCCTTCACGACCACCTCCAGGCCCTGGTCCGGGTAGAGGTAGCCTTTATACCCTTTCCGCAAGGCTTCGGCGGCCTGGCTCTTCTCTTTGAGGAGGAGCAGGGAGGGGATGGGCGGGGATGGGGGCACCTCCCAGTCTGGGCCCACCAGCCCCACCTGGGCCTGAAAGGGGTGGGGGACCACCTCGAGGCCCCGCTCCTTCAGGGCCACCTCCATGGCCTCCTGAAGAGCTAAAACAGGAAACTGGAGCCAGACCTTCGCCATGGTCTGGCTCCAGTTTAGCCCAACTTAACCCTTAGCGCACAAGGTTGAAGTGCGTCTCCGCCAGCTTGATGCCGGCGTAGCTCACCACCGTGCGGTAGCAGCCCGTGGCCCAGGCGGTCTGGGTCTTCAGGTTGAAGACGTACTGGCCGCTATCCGGATCGTAGCGCCAGGCGGTGGAGCCGGCGGCGAAATCGTCCCCCTCGTAGGTCTCCGAGGTGTCGGCGGCGCAGTTTGTGGTGCGCACCAGGACCAGCCTGAGCCCCTCCGCCAGGTCCGTCGCCGGGGTGCCGTCGGCGTACTTGGGCGGGTAGAGCTTGTGGGGGACGGTGGAGCCCCGCTTGTGGTTGCTATAGGGGGTGGCCATCCGCAAGGGGGGCAGGAAGCCCGTGGGGTCCACGTCCAGGGTGACGAAGACGGTGAAGGTGATGGGAGCGCTTTCGTTGGGCGGTGGTGGGGCGGAGCTCACCGGGGCCCGGTAGGTGGCGCTGTCCCTGGCGGTGCAGGTTACGGTGTAGGTGCCGCCGATGGCCAGATAGGTGCCTTCGGGCGGATCGCAGGTGACGCTGACGGGAGGGGAGACCTCCCCGGGATCCGTGGCCGCGATGCCCAGTTCCGAGAGGCTCAAGGCCCAGCCCTGAATGTTCTGGGCGATCCGGGTCACCGCCGGGCCCGTGGGCACCCCGCTGAAGACCGGGGGCGTGGAGTCCTCCACGTAGACGGGGAAGGTGGCGCTGGCGCTGAGGCCGCCCGAGTCGGTCACGGTGCAGGCCACCTGGGTTTCCCCGATGGGGAAGAGGGAGCCGCTTGCCGGGGTGCAGGCCACGCTCCCCGTGAGGTCCCCGTCCTCAGCGTCCGTGGCGGTCACCAGGAAGTTCACATGGGCCCCATTGGGCCCCGTGGCCTCGGCCAGGACGTGGTTGGGCACCACCAGGGTGGGCGGGGTGTTGGCGGGCGGGGCGGGGCAGTCGGTGAAGGTCACGTTGGCGGTGACCTTGGAGTTGTCGGTGAGGTTGACCTTGCCAGTTCCGGTGCTGGGCTGGGGGTTGTAGGGGTTCACCTCCAAGGTGCTGGTGCCCGAGGCTGGGGCAGAGCCGTTCTTGACGGTGAGGGTCACGGTCTTGGGCTGATCGGTGGCGCTCTGGAAGGTGACCGTGATGGGGTCGCTTCCTATCCAGGAGCCGCCCTCGTAGGTCCAGGTGGTGTTGATGTCAAAGCTGGCGGGGTAGGTTTGCGGCGGGGGTGTCTTGATGGTGTAGAAGACGGTCACAGTGCTGGGCGCGCCGTTGGCGCAGCCGTCCACAGCAAGGTTGGTGGTGTTGGAGCCCGTAACGCTTCCCGCTTTGGCCTCGAGGTTCCCCAAGGGCCGCACCGGCTCCCCTGTGGCCTTGGGAGCTGGGATGCCCTCGGTGATCACCATCTCTTGGAGCCCCACCTCCCCCTGGGGCCCGGAGCAGGCCACCAAGAGAAGGGCAAGCCCAAGCCCTGCCAGAAGCGCCTTGCCGTATGAGGATGCCTTCATAATTGCTTCACCTCCTTATGGGGTGACTGTACCCCGGCTTTCCCGGAAAAAAAAAACAGACCAAAGTCCTAGGACTTTGGTCGTAGGTCCGGGCGCCCACTACATGGGAATGTTGTCGTGCTTTTTCCAGGGGCGCTCTTCTTTTTTCTCCCAGAGCATCTTCAGGTGGCGGTAGAGGAGGCGGCGGGTCTGGGCGGGATCTATGACGTCGTCAATGTATCCCCGGCCCGCGGCTATCCAGGGGTTGTCAAAGGCCCGGCGGTACTCCTCAATCTTCTTCCTGCGGGTCTCCTCGGGGTTTTGGGAAGTCTGGATCTCCCGGCGGAAGACGATGTTGGCCGCCCCCTCCGCCCCCATGACCGCCACCGCCGCCGTGGGCCAGGCCAGGACCACGTCCGCCCCCATGTCCTTGGAGTTCATGGCCAGGTAGGCCCCCCCGTAGGCCTTGCGCACGATCAGGGTGATCTTGGGCACCGTGGCCTCGGCGTAGGCGAAGAGCATCTTGGCCCCGTGGCGGATGATGCCCCCGTGCTCCTGGGCCACCCCGGGCAGGAAGCCGGTCACGTCGACCAGGGTGAGGAGGGGGATGTTGAAGGCGTCCATGGTGCGGATGAAGCGGGCGGCCTTGTCCGAGGCGTTGATGTCCAGGGCGCCGGCCATGAAGCGGGGGTTGTTGGCGATGACCCCCACGGGGTACCCCCCGAGCCGCCCCAGGCCCACGATGATGTTGCGGGCGAAGCGGGGCTGGATCTCCAAAAACTCCCCTCCGTCCAGGAGGGCCCGGATGAGGGCGTGCATGTTGTAGGGCTTTCTGGCGTCGGGGTGGACGATCTCCAGGACCTCGGGCACCGGGCGGTGGGGGTCGTCCTTGGGGTCCAGGACCGGGGGCTTTTCCCGGCTGTTTTGCGGCAGGTAGCTCAGGAGCTTTTTGATGAGGTCCAGGACCTCCCGGTCGTCCTCGCCTTCCAGGTGGGCCACCCCGCTTCTTTCCATGTGGACCTCGGCCCCGCCCAGCTCCTCAAAGCTCACCTCCTCCCGGGTGACGCTTTTGATGACCTCGGGGCCGGTGATGAACATGTAGCTTTTGCGGCTCATGAGGATGAAGTCGGTCATGGCGGGGCTGTAGACCGCTCCCCCAGCGCAGGGCCCCAGGATGGCGGAGATCTGGGGGATGACCCCGGAGTAAATGGCGTTGCGGTAGAAGACCTCCCCGTAGCCGGAGAGGCTGTCCACCCCCTCCTGGATCCGGGCCCCGGCGGAGTCGTTGAGGCCGATGATGGGGGCCCCCACCTTGGCCGCCAGGTCCATGAGGCTGGCGATCTTGCGGCCGTGCATCTTGCCCAGGGAGCCCCCTAAGACGGTGAAGTCCTGGCTGAAGACGAAGACCCTCCGGCCGCCGATGGTGCCGTAGCCGGTGACCACGCCGTCGGCGGGGGCCTCGAGGCCCTCCATGAGCCCGGTTTCCAGGTGCTCCACGAAGGGCATGAGCTCCACGAAACTCCCCTCGTCCAGGAGGTAGGCTATCCGCTCCCGGGCGGTGAGCTTGCCCTGCTCGTGCTGTTTCCGGATGCGTTCCGGGCCGCCCCCCAGGAGCACCTTGCGCCGCCTCTCCTCCAGCTCGGCCAGAAGCTCGTCCAGGATAAGCTTGGCGTTATCGGCCATCCTGGGGGCATGATACACTAAGGAGGGCTTTTCAAGAGGGCGTCGCCCCGGCCCAGAAAGGAGGTGGACATGTGGCGTAGCCTAGGTGGGGTTTTGGCCGTGGTCCTGGTCCTGCTCCTGGCTTGGGCGGGGTACGCCGCCTACCAGGGCTACCAGAGCCTGGCCTCCCGGGTGAGCGCCCTCGAGGCCCAGGTCCAGGCCCAGGGAGAAACTTTGAAGACCCTTTCCGAGAGGCTTGGCAAGGTGGAGGAGGAGGTCTTCAAGACCCCGGCGCCCCCCATCTCCCTGCCCGAGCCCTCAGAGGTTACGGGGTCTCCGGCTTGGCCCTACGTGGCGGGGCTTTTGGTGCTCCTGGTGGTCCTCTTCTTGGTCCTCCGCCTTCTGAAGCGTCCCAATAAGGAGGCCCCGGAAGAGGTGTCCCCGTCCCAGGAGGTGGCCTCCACCGAGGAAGCCCGCATGGTGGACGAGGGTGCCCCTCCCAAGCCGGGGGAGGAGGGCAAGGCCTAGAAAAAGGGCCCGGGGGTTTCCCCGGGCCCCTGGGTTTTTCCCTCAGTCCTTGAGCTTCTTGGCCGCCTCAATGAGGGCGGGGAGGAGCTGGTGCACGTCCCCCACGATGCCGTAGTCCGCGTGCTTGAAGATGGGAGCCTCGGGGTCCTTGTTCACCGCCACGATGTACTTGCTCTTGTTCATCCCCGCCAGGTGCTGCACTGCCCCGGAAACCCCAAAGCCCATGTAGAGGGTGGGCTGGACCGTTTTGCCCGTCTGGCCCACCTGCTCGCTGTAGGGCCGCCAGCCGGCGTCCACCACCGCCCGGGTGGCCCCCACGGCCCCACCCAGGAGGGCGGCCAGCTCCTCCAGGAGCTTAAAAGCCTCGGGGCCGCCCATGCCCCGGCCCCCGGTGACCACCACGTCCGCCTCGGTGAGGGAGACCCCCTTCTTCTCTTCCTGCACCCTCTCCAACACCTCCACCGTGGGCACCTCCGGCACCGCCAGGGCCACCACCTCCGCCGAGGCCTCCAGGGGCTCCGCCAGGGGGGTGGTGTTGGGCTTCACCGTGAGGACCACGGGGAGGGCCGCCTTCACCCTTTGCGTGACCCGGTTCAGGTAGGCGTACCGGGTGGCCTGGACCTCGCCTCCCACCAGGGACGAGTCCAGGGTGTCCTCCAAAAGGCCCGCCTTCAGGGCGAAGGCCACCCGGCCCAGGTAGGTGCGGCTCTGCCGGCTGGAGGGGGCCACCACCGCCTTGGCCCCCTCCTTGGCCGCCGCCAGCACCCCGGCGGCCCACCGCTCGGCGGTGTAGGGGCCTAAGGTGGCGGTGTAGAGGACCTCCACGTACTTCCTGGCCTCCTCCAGGGGGGCCTTTTCCTCGGCCAGGAGCACCCCCGCCACCTTCTCCCCCAGGCCCCGGGCCAGCTCCCTGGCCCGGGTGAGGGCCTCGAGGGCCCCCTTCCTCAGCTTGTTGCCGTCGTGGTCCAGGACAACGAGAATCATGGTCTCCTCCTCAGATGACCTTGGCCTCTTCGTGGAGAAGCCTCACCAGCTCCTCCGCCGCCGCCACCGGGTCCTTGCCGTCCAGGAGCTTGCCCAGGCGCTCTTTCTCCTGGATTTCCTCAGAAAGGAGCTCCACCTTGGGCCTCACCTCCGCCTGGACCTTGCGGATCTCCTTCTTCTTGGCCTTCATGATGC
>Ga0197142_1002140_pt1 | contig 17525 bp, 14 predicted proteins | sample GBS60_MetaG_FD_148614 | JGI IMG/M metagenome (GOLD analysis project Ga0197142, IMG submission 148614) | Sediment microbial communities from Great Boiling Springs, Gerlach, Nevada, United States - GBS 60_MetaG | ecosystem: Environmental > Aquatic > Thermal springs > Hot (42-90C) > Sediment...
GATGCCCTTGATCATCGGCACCCCCCTGTTGCCGCGCCGCGCCCGAAGCGGCGCTTATGGGGCTCATAAGCCGCCCCCTTTCTTGCGGTCAAGGCCCGAACGGTGGGCGCTTGACGAGCCGTCCGCCTTGCCCCTTTTCGTATCCCTCCGACCGCGGTTCGCGGTGCAAGATCTCGAAGAACAGGGAGGGAGTTCCACCGTGACCCGTCCGGCCCGCTCCCGCTGGAGCGCACTCTTGGCACTGTTCGGCCTTCTCCTGGCGGCGCCGCTCGCCTCGGCCGGCGAGCTCGGCACTGTCCGTGCGGGTGTCCTCAAGTTCGGCACGGTGAGCTGGGAGCTCGACGTGGTGAAGCATCACGGCCTCGATCGGAAGGAGGGCTTCACGCTCGTCGTCAACGAATTCGCCAGCAACGACGCGGCGAACGTCGCCTTCATGGGTGATGCGGTCGACGTCATCGTCGAGGACTGGCTCTGGGTCGCCCGCCAACGCGCCGAAGGCGTGGCGATCTCCTTTCTTCCCTATTCGAGCGCCGTTGGTGCGGTGATCGCCCGCCCCGATCGCGGCATCAACGGCCTTGCCGATCTCGCCGGCAAGAAGCTCGGCGTGGCCGGTGGCGCGCTCGACAAGAGCTGGCTGATGCTCCAAGCCTTGGCCCGTCGACAGGGTTTGGATCTCGCGGCCGCGGCGAGCCCGGTGTTCGGCGCCCCGCCGCTGCTCAGCGAAAAGCTCGTGCAGGGCGAGCTCGATGCCGCGTTGGTCTATTGGCCGTTCGCCGCCCGGCTCGAGGCCCGGGGTCTGCACCGGCTGATCGCCATCGCCGACGTCCAAGAGGCGCTCGGCGTACCGCGCACCACGCCGCAACTCGGCTACATCTTCAAGGAAAGCTGGGCCAAGGCGTCCCCCGAGCGGGTCGCCGCGTTCGCCCGCGCCTCGCGCGCCGCCAAGGCGATCATGAAAGAGAGCGATGCCGAGTGGGAGCGGCTGCGGCCGCTCACCCGCGCCGAGGACGACGCCACGCTCGTGGCGTTGCGCCAACGCTATCGTGAAGGCATCGTGGCGAGCTGGGGGGAGGCCGAGCGCCAGGCGGCCGCCAAGCTCTTCGCGGTGCTCGCCGAGCTCGGCGGCGAGAAACTCGTGGGCAAGGCCAAGACGCTCCCCGATGGCACGTTCTGGCCCATTGTCTGGTGAGGCCGGGCTGACACCTGCCGAGGCCGCGGCCGTCGCGCTCGCTCCCCCGGCGGTCGGCCCGCGCCCCCGCCGGTTCTTGCCGCTCGCCTCCTTCCTCCTCTTGGTCGCGCTCTGGACTCTGGTCGCCGCCCTCGCCCAAGCGCCGCGCACATTTCCCGGACCGCTCGCGGTTCTGGACGCCGCGTGGCGCGAGCTCCTCGCGGGCGAGCTCCTGCACCATCTGGGCGCCACCGTGGCAAGGGTCGCGGCGAGCTTCGCGATCGCCATGACCGTGGGCTCGGCGATCGGCATCCTGATGGGCCGCTCGGCGCTGGCCGACGCATTCGGCCGCCCCTGGCTCTTGCTCGCCCTCAACATGCCGGCCTTGGTCACGATCGTCCTCTGCTACGTCTGGATCGGGCTCGTCGAGGCGGCGGCGGTCACCGCGGTCGCTCTCAACAAGATCCCGAACGTCGCGGTCACCGTCCGCGAGGGCGCCAAGGCGCTCGATCGCGGCCTGCTGGAGATGGCCCAGGCTTTCGCCGTCCCGCGCGGCCGGGTCCTCGTTCACCTCGTCCTGCCGCAACTCGCTCCTTACCTGTTGGGCGCCGCTCGCTCGGGCCTCGCGCTCGTCTGGAAGATCGTCCTCGTGGTCGAGCTTCTCGGCCGTCCCAACGGCGTCGGTTTCCAGATCCACACCGCCTTCCAGCTGTTCGACGTGGCGACGATCCTGGCCTACGCCCTGGCTTTCGTGGTGATCGTCCAGCTCGTCGAGTGGGGAGCGCTGGAGCCCCTCGCCCGCCGGCTCGACCGGTGGCGCCGCTGAGCCTCCACGTTCTCACCTGCGCCGCTGTGCCGCGGCCCCCTTGACAAGGTGCGGTCGTTTCGCGCCTAGCCGCGGGGTCCCGTGCCATGCGCTGGGAAGGGAGGTTCCATGCGTTCAACACATACCGTGTTCTTGGCCGGTTGCGCTGCGACCGCGCTCGTCGCGACCGCCGGCTTCGCGGCCGATACGGGCTGGCCCATGTACGGCGGTAATTACGCCAAGTGGCACTACAGCGAACTCACCAAGATCAACCGCGACAACGTCAAGAACTTGTCGTTCGCCTGGGCCCGTTCGCTCGGCAACGCTTTCTCGCAGGAAAGCACGCCGCTCGTGATCGGCGACACGCTCTACGTCACGAGCGCCAACGGCCCGCAATATGTGATGGCGCTGGACGCGGCGACGGGGGCGATCCGCTGGAAGGTCGAGCTCGAGATGCCGGCGGGTGTCCAACAATATGCCTGCTGCGGCGTGGTCAACCGCGGTCCGGCTTACAGCGACGGCACGATCTATGTCGGCCGGCTCGACGGTGCTCTTTCGGCCTTCGACGCGAAAACCGGCGAAGAAAAGTGGACCGTCGAAGTCGTCGATTACAAACAGGGCTCGGTGATCACCTCGCCGCCCCTTATCGTGAAGGACCTCGTGATCACCGGCTTCGGCGGCGGCGAGTACGGCGCGCGTGGCTACATCGTGGCCTACGACAAGAAGACCGGCAAGGAGCGGTGGAAGACCTGGACCGTGCCCGGTCCGGGCGAGCCCGGTAACGAGTCGTGGAAGGGCGATTCCTGGAAACACGGTGGCGGTACGGTCTGGCTCGTCGCGTCGTACGATCCCGAGCGCAACCTCGCCTATTTCGGGACCTCGAACCCGGCGCCGTGGGCGGCGCACGTCCGCGGCCCGAACACGTCGGACTTCGGTCAATATTCGAACAAATGGACCGCCGCCACGATCGCCGTGAACCCGGACGACGGGAAGATCGTCTGGGGCTTCCAGGGCACGCCGCACGACGCGTGGGACTATGACGGCGTGAACGAGCTCGTCCTCGTCGACATCGACGTCACGGGCGACGGCAAGCCCGACCCGGTCGGGCTCAAGGCCGACCGGAACGGTTTCTTCTTCGTCCTCGACCGGGTGACGGGCAAGGCACTGTCGGCTCAGCCCTTCGTGCCGACCAACTGGGCCAAGGGGTTCGACCTCGCCACCCAACGGCCGATCGAGGATCCGGCCAAGCGCCCCGGCCTCAAGAAGAAGGCCGTCGACATTTGCCCGAACCTGATCGGCGGCAAGAATTGGCAGCCGATGGCCTGGAGCCCGCAAACCAACCTCGTCTACATCCCGGCCAACAATCTCTGCATGGACATGGAGGACAGCGAGGTCGAATACAAGCGCGGCTCGTTCTATCTCGGCAAGGACTTCCCGACCAAGCCGGGGCCCGGCGGCTATCTCGGTGAGCTGATCGCTTGGGACCCCGTCAAGCAAACCAAGGTTTGGGGCATCAAGGAGAAGTGGCCGTTCAACGGCGGCGTGCTCGCGACCGCGGGCGGCCTCGTCTTCGCCGGTAATTACGAGGGCGAGTTCCGTGCGATCGACGCCAAGACCGGCGAGATCCTTTGGAAGAAGCAGCTGGGCTCGGGCATCCATGCCGGCCCCTCGACCTACGAGGTCGGCGGCAAGCAATATGTCGTCGTCTCGGTCGGCCGCTCGGAGACCATTCCGGGCTTCTTGGGCGAGATCGGTCGCCAGATGATCGAAGCCCAGCCGACCGGCGGCATGCTGTTCGCTTTCACCCTCGAGTGACGTTCCGTGGACGGGCGGCTCCGGCCGCCCGTCCCCCTACCTCGTGGAGACGCCCCCATGCGACGCCTCCCCACGCTCGCCGGTGCCGCAGCCCTCGCGCTCCTCGCGGCCCGGCCCGGGACCGCCGCCGAGCCGCTGCGGGTCTGCCTCGACCCCGACACCCCGCCCTTGAGCATGGTCCAAGGCGAGCGGCACGGCATTTACTACGAGGTCGGCGAGCGGCTCGCGGCCGCCCTCGGCCGACCGTTCCAGGTCTATTGGTGGCCCACCGATCTCGGCAAACGCGCGATCCGGCTCACCCTTCTGGCCGATCGCTGCGACGTCATGCTGGGTGTGCCGAACGTCAAAGGCCTCATGGGACCGCGTCTCTTGGTCGCCGGCCCGTTGCTCGAGCTCGGCTACGTGCTGGTGCTACCCGAGGGCGCGTCGGTCGCCGGCGTCGAGGAGCTGCGCGGCAAGCGGGTGGCCGTGGCCTTCAACAGCGAAGCGCAGAGCGCGCTCGCCACTCTGGACGGCGTCGTTCCGATGACCTTCCGCGAGCCCGAGCAAGCGCTGCGCGCGCTCGCCGCGGGCGAGGCCGACGCGGCCTTCGTCTGGGAGGCGTCGGTTCCCTGGGTCGAGCGGGAGACGGGCCGGCGCTTCACCGTGATCGCGGTCGACGGTCCCCGCTTGCGCTGGCAATCGGCCGCCGGGGTCGCGCGCGCCAACAAGCCCTTGCGCGACCGGCTCGACGCGATCTTGCAAGGCATGCGCGGCGAGATCGCGGCGATCGCCCGCAGCTACGGGTTGCGCTACGACGGTTGGATCGCTTGGAATTGGCTGCCGGCCACGGCCGAACAGCGGGGCGAGCTGCCGCTCACCCCCTCACCGATCGTCCGGGTCGCTGCCGAGGCGCCGGCCGGCTCGGACGCGCAGGCGATCGCCGAACGCGGCCGCGAGCTTTTCAATTCCGTGCTCGGCTGCGCGCATTGCCACGGGCCCGACGCCGTGGGTCCCGACAAGCCACGCGATCTTCGCCGGATGAAGATCCGCTACCGCTCCGGTTGGACCGACACTTATTGGGAGACGGTCCGCGAGGGCCGTCTGCAGACCCAGTCGGGACTCGTCATGCCGGCCTGGAAAGACACGGCGAGCCAAGAGGAGCTCGAAGCGATCCTCGCTTGGCTCACGGGCCTACAGGTGACCCGCTGAGCCGCGCCATTCGCCCCGGGCGGAAGGTCTCGACTTGGGTTGGAGCCGTCGTCCGGCGGCCGAAGAGGTTCCGAGCCGCTCGGAGGTTTCCGAGCGGTGGCCGGGTCGTGTCGGACTCTCGTCGCACGCCTCGCCGATTTTCGGGTTCCGTGCGACGCCGGCAGGGCCCTTTTGCGCAACCCGTCGCGGTGCCGGCGGGAAGGAAGTGCGGCCGCCCCACTTCACCGCTTGAGCAGCGAGCCCAGGATGCCGCGGACGAGAGCGGTGCCGAGCTGCCGGCCGATCTGGCTCGAGACGCTGCGGGCGAGGCTCTTGACCGCCGCCTCGGCGACCCCCTGACGACGGCCGCCGCCTCCGGTCAGGATGTCGCCCAGGATCCCGCCCGTCCCGGTGGGCTGTGGCGGTGGCTCCAGGGCCCGCCGGCGGTTGGTCGAGCTCGCCGGCGCGCCCCCCACAGCTCCGCCTCCCATGCGCCGCGCCATCCCTCCGGGGGTCGTTCCCCAGGGGTTACCGGATCGGATGGGTGCGGGCTGGCCGCCCCGAGGCAGATGCGGTTCGACCTGCTCCGGTGTGCGGGTGGCACGGCCCAGGAGGATCTCGTAGGCCGATTCGCGGTCGATCGGATCCTCGTACTTGCCGAAGAGCGGGCTCTGCTCGATCACCGCCCGCCGTTCCTCTGGCGTGAGCGGTCCGATCCGCGAACGCGGCGGACAGATCCGCGCCCGCTCGACGACGCTCGGCACACCCCCCGGTTCGAGGGTCGAAACCAGGGCCTCGCCGACCGCGAGCTCGGTGATCACCACCTCGGTCTTGAACTTGGGGTTGGGGCGGAAGGTCTCGGCCGCCGCCCGGACCGCCTTCAGCTCGAGGGGCGTGAAGGCACGGAGCGCGTGCTGGATCCGGTTGCCGAGCTGACCGAGTACGGTAGGGGGCAGATCGAGCGGGTTCTGGGTGACGAAATAGACGCCCACGCCCTTGGACCGGATCAGGCGGACCACCTGCTCGACCTTCTCGACGAGCGCTTTCGGTGCGTCTTTGAAGAGCAAGTGCGCCTCGTCGAAGAAGAAGACGAGCTTGGGCTTGTCGCGATCACCGACTTCCGGAAGCTCCTCGAACAGCTCGGACAGCAGCCAGAGCAAGAAGGTCGCGTAGAGCCGCGGGCTCTGAATCAGCTGGTCGGCCATCAGAACGTTGACCGCACCCCGACCGTCGGGGGTGACGAGCAGGAGATCCTCGAGTTCGAGCGCAGGCTCGCCGAAGAAATGCTCCCCACCTTGTTGCTCGAGCGTGAGGAGCCGACGTTGGATCGTGCCGACCGTGGCCTTCGAGACGTTGCCGTAGGTGGTGGTGATCCGATCGGCCTGCTCGGCCACGAACTGCAGGATCGCCGTCAGGTCCTTGAAGTCGAGGAGGAGCAGGCCTTCCTCGTCGGCGAGCTTGAAGGCGATGTTCAGCACCCCCTCCTGCGCCTCGTTGAGCTCCAGGAGGCGCGCGAGGAGGAGTGGGCCCATCTCGCTGACCGTCGCCCGGATCGGATGGCCCTGGCGACCGAACAGGTCCCAGAAGATCACCGGCGCCGCCTCGTAAGCGAAGTCGCCGACACCGAGCTCGGCCGCTCGCTTTTCGAGCTTGGGGTTGGGGGACCCCGGCATGGCGAGGCCCGAGAGATCGCCCTTGACGTCGGCGCAGAACACCGGAACGCCGGCCCGCGAGAGGTTCTCGGCCATCACCTGCAGGGTGATCGTTTTGCCGGTGCCCGTGGCCCCGGCCACGAGCCCGTGCCGGTTGGCGAGCGGGAGATGCAGCCGAACCTCCCGCTCGCCCTTGCCCAACAGGATCGATCCGCCACCCGCCATGGCACCCTTCCTCAGCCGCCCCGGCCCCGATATAGGCGAGCCACGTGGGGCGGGCGACCGGAACCTCGCGATGAGCGCGCCGGCACCGGAGGCGGAGCACCGGATCCGGCTGCCGGACGGCCGTCGGCTCGTGTGTGCCGAATACGGCCGCCCCGGGCTGTCGATCCCGGTTCTCTACCTGCACGGCTTTCTCGGCAGCCGGCTCGAGCCGCGCGTCGCCGGCGATCTGGGCCTCCACCTCTTCGCCCCCGACCGGCCCGGTTACGGCGCCTCCGAGCCGATGCCCGAGCACAGCTTGCGGGGGTTCGGGGCGGACATGGGCGCCGCGCTCGATGCCCTCGGGATCGGCGAGGCCGCGGTCGTCGGCGTCTCGGCCGGCGGACCCTACGCGCTCGCGACCGCCGCCGCGCTGGGCCCCCGCGTTCGCCGGCTGGCGCTCGTGGCGGCCGTCGCCAACAAGAAGGTCTTGCGCCGCGAGGGAGGGGCCGTCCGGCTGATGCACCTGGCTCGACGCCGAGGCCGCTTCGCTCTCGGCCTCGCACCGGTTCTGCTGCGCCATTTGCGGCTGCACGGCCTGGACGAGACGGTGCTGCGGCTGATCCTCCTGCCCGAACGCCCACTTTTGCGCGCCGAGGTCGACGTGGCCGCGCTCGAGCGGCTCATCCTCGTCTCGCTGCGCGAGGGCACGCGGCGTGGCCTCGCCGGGGCCGAAGCGGATCTCGAGAACCTGACGCGACGCTGGGATGTGCGTCCTGAAGAGGTGCGTTGTCCGACTCTCGTCCTGCACGGCGGGCGCGACCGGGTCGTGCCGCCTGCGCACGCCCGCTGGTACGCGGCCCGGTTGCCGGCGGCACGGCTCGAGATCGTACCCGAGGACGGCCACATCTCGCTCGCGGTCAACGAGGCGCCCCGCATCGCCGCTTTCGTGCGCGGCGAGGCTTGACGGGCCTCACGCCAGCCCGGGGGCACGTACGCTCTGCCCAGGCCGCGCCTGGTAGCGTCCCGAGCATAGTGAACCGTCGCGACATCGAGCGCCCGGATCGCCGTGAGCTGATCCTATACTCCTTTTTTTTTTAGTGGTGGTCTTCGATGCAGACAATGCGGAAAACGACGAGACGGGCGACGCACCGCAGTCGGGCACTCTCGAGGCTCCTCCCACGTGACCGCACGCGCCCCGGCCACATCCCCCGCTCCGGGCCCATAAACCGGCGTACCGGGTACGGATGGCCTCAGAGTTCGACGCTATTCGATAGGTTCCAGTCCTCAGTTATCCCCGCCTCGGTCATGCCGTCCACATTCTGAGAGTTGTACCTGAATTCGACTCTGCAACAATTGAGGTCGGGTTATGCCATTCGCCGGTCCTTGCTGGCGTCGCCCAACAACGGTAGTGAGACCAGCGTGTTGTTCATGATAATCACGAGATCATCGAGCGGGCCCTGTGCTGCCCATCTGCGGGACTGCAGAGCCTCGGGGTTGCGCTTGCGATTCGAGCAACAGTCAAGGAGTACTTTTTCTATCAACAGATCCAGGCTCACAATACCCCCGCGTTCGCCACTTAGCGCACCCGCAGACGGTGCGGGCCGGCCGAGCAGAACCCTACTTCAAAGGCGTTAGTTCGTAGCACTACTTTTTGATGGTCCCCAGGAGGGATTTTTTTGAAAGTTCATAGACACTTCGCGCATCACCATCGAGATCCGTGTCATCGCGCAGATCCTATTTGGATACAGTTAACGGTTGCGAACCCAGACATAATTTGGTTGTATCCCAAGGCACAAATCATTACGTTTACCATGGCGCCTTCTCACCATGGTACCATTCTCTTTCTTCAAGGCCTCGCAGAAATCTATCGACTTTGTCCAGCTGGCCATGCTGTTCAGCCCACGTTATATGATACGCCAGCCGTTCGGCTTTTTCCCAATCGCTTGAGAAGTCCCATCCTGCGAGTATCAAGGGCGGAAGGGGCTGCCACGTCAAACCAACCGGCCTGCGGTTTGGAAGAAGGAGCCAAAGCTCGTGCCATTTCCACGGTTTAGGACAAACGCGCCCGTTCGCGCGACAATACTCCAATAATTTTCTGGCTTTTTCTGTTTCCGTTTGATCACGCATAAGTCGAACTCTCCCACAGCGTAGGGCTCGCGCACTGACAGCGTTCTTGAAGTGGCTTCAGCTCCCGAAGCAGAGGCGAGTCGTTGCTGCTACAATACGTGCAGAAAACATCTTGGATCGCAACCTTTCCCGAGCCCCACCCACCGCCGCGGGCAGCGAAGCCTTGGTCGACCGGCCCCCGCCACCAAAGCGCCACGCTAATCGCGGCAGCATTGGCGTCGCCCCGAGAGTCGCTGTCCCGACTACCGCTCTTACTAGGATACGTCGACCGCCACGTCCATCCTTCCCTGGTTCGAGTCGGCGAGGCGGTACAGTCTGAACTTGCCACTTGAGCCACGCGGCGACGCGGCCCGCCCCGGCCGACCGGTTCAGCAGGCCTGCGGCCCGCTCGGCGGCGGACATTCTTTGAAGTCGAACGGCATCATCGGGTCGGTCCGGCTCGCATCGAACACCCGTCCGTCCTCGCAATGGGCTTTCGCGAAGACGATTTGGCGGCCGTCGACGGAGCGCTCGACGACCCGGCTCAAGAAGACGACCGTGCAGCCCTTGGCGACACGCAGTTCGAGCGCGAGGTCCTCTTGCCAGCCTGCGGAAGCCAGGCCCGCGTCGAGCAGGACTACGCCCACCAGAAGGACCGGCAGCCGATACCGCATTCGCCCACCTCCCGCACAACCCGGCCGGGCTCGGCGCCCGGCGCGATCGAGAACTCCTTTACCGCCCGGTTGTCGGTCAAGCGGGCCGGCTCGCCCGGTGCCGCCACCGCCCGCACCGCACCCGGCACTTTCCGCCGGGCTCGACCGGCCGCCTCCCGGTGCCGGCCGGACCCGATCCATTGCCCCCCACCTCGCAACCGTGGCGTGGCTGCGGCGTAAAGCCCTGTGCGCCGCGCGGTCGCCTCGACGGTCGACGGCAGCCGGGCTATCGCACCGCAGCAAAAGATCGGAGCCCCGCATGGCAGCCACCGTCCGCCCCCGGCGCAGCGCGCTCTACGTGCCCGGCTCGAACGAACGAGCCCTCGACAAGGCCCGTACGCTTCCCGCCGACGTCCTGTTGCTCGACCTCGAGGACGCGGTGGCGCCCGACGCGAAAGAGGCGGCGCGCCGAAACGTGCTCGCCGCGCTCGCCGCCCGCGCGAGCTTCGGCTTGCGCGAACTCGTCGTCCGCGTGAACGGCCTCGACACGCCATGGGGCCACGGTGATCTCGTGGCCTTGGCCGCTTCCGGTGCCGACGCGATCCTCCTCCCCAAAGTCGAAAGCGCCGATGCGGTGCGGCGGGCGCGGGCGGTGCTCGCCGCCGCCGGGGCCGAAGAGACGTTGCCCCTCTGGTGCATGATGGAGACACCGCGTGGCATCCTGCACGCCGAGGAAATCGCCGACGCGCCGGGGGTGGCCTGCCTCGTCATGGGCACGTCCGACCTCACCAAGGACCTCCACGCGCTTCACACCGGCGAGCGACTACCGATGCTCGTGGCGCTCGGGACCTGCCTTCTGGCCGCCCGCGCGGCCGGGATCGCGATCCTCGACGGGGTCCATCTCGATCTGAACGATGCCGAGGGCTTCCTCGCTGCCTGCCGGCAGGGCCGCGAGCTCGGCTTCGACGGCAAGACGCTGATCCACCCGAGCCAGATCGGCCCGGCCAACGCCGCTTTCGGCCCGGACGCCGCGGCGGTCGAACAGGCTCGTCGGATCGTCGCCGCCTACGAAGAAGCGCGGGCCCGGGGCGCCGGCGTCGCGGTCCTCGACGGGCGGTTGATCGAGGTGCTCCACGTGCGCGAAGCCGAGCGGATCCTGGCACTCGCCGCGGCGATCGAGGAACGCGGCGGCTGAACAAACGGAAGGCGGAACGCGGGAGGTGACGCGATCCTGGGCCGCAGGTGGATGGGCGCGCCGTCGCTCAATCGGCTGCCCGAGTCGGCTCGGCCGGCGTGGCGGCCTCGAAGGCCACGACCGCGTCCCAGAGCTCTTCGACGACCCGCTGCGGGAGGTTTCGCGTCACGAAGACGAGCCGGCTCGACCGGTCGGCCGAGGGCCAGTGGTCGAGTTCGACCGGCTCGTGGACGACGTGCTGCACCGCGTGGATCACGAGTGGCCGGTCCGGCTCCTCGCGGATCGCCAAAAGCCCCTTGACGCGCAGCAGGTCCGGGCCGCGATGTGCCGTGAGCAGCGAGAGCAGAAGGCCTGCCGCGTCGGCCGTAAGCGGCTCGGTGCGTCGGACGCAAAAAGTCCGGATACCGGCCTCGTGCGACCGCTGCTCGCCCGGCTGCTCGGATCCTTCGGGGGGCTCGTGGTCGTGCACGTGATCGTCCGCGTCGCCACCGTGGTGGTGCGCTGCGGACCTTTCCGCGATCGTGCTCTCACCCAGCCAGCGCTCGACTTCGGGCCGCCGGCCGGCGCTGCTCCACGGCCCGCAATCGAGGATGGCCGCCGGCTCGATCTCGCCCCGGACGACGCGGTGGATCGGTGCGAGCGGGTTGAGCCCTCGCAACCGAACCTCGAGCGCCGCGATCGCAGCGGGCTCGGCCAGATCGACCTTGCTGACCAGCAACCGGTCGGCCATCGCCACCTGCCGGACGGCTTCTGGCGCCCGATCGAGGGTCGCGGCGCCGTTGATCCCGTCGACCAAGGTCACCACGCCGTCCAGCCGATAGCGGTCGACGACAACCGGATCGACCATCAAGGTGTGCAGGATCGGCGCCGGGTCGGCGAGCCCCGTGGTCTCGATCGTCACCCGCTCGATTTCGGCGCCGCGGGCCCGCCTTCGCCACAACCGATCGAGCGCCCGGAGCAGGTCACCCCGAACCGTGCAGCAGAGACAGCCGCCCGGGAGCTCGAGAAGACTCTCCTCGGCCGTCTCGAGCAGATCGTGGTCGATACCGATCTCGCCGAACTCGTTGACGATGACCGCGCTGCGCGCGAACTGCGGTCGCCGCAACAGGCGGGCCAGCACGGTCGTTTTGCCCGCGCCGAGATAGCCCGTCAGCACGGTGACCGGTACGCGCTCGTTCGGATCACGCGTCATCTCGTCGCCTCTCCGGCCGGGCACGGCCCGCGCGCCCGTTCCACGAAGCAATATCATAACATCATAACCGGAGTTTCCAAGATCATCGAAGGTCGGCCGGGCCGCGGCGCAACCCGGTCGGCACCGCAGCCCCGCCGGGCGTCCCGCTCTTTGTCCGCCGAGCTCGGTAAGAGGTGAACGAACGGTCCGTGCGATGGAGTATGCGATGAGCAAGGGGGATCGCGGCCGCTTCTTCGAGGATTTCGAAATCGGGGAGGTTCTGGAGCACGCGGGACCTCGCACGGTGAGCGCCGCCGACGCCGCGCTTTATCTGGCGCTCACGGGCTCGCGATTCGCCTTGCATGGGGCCGAGCCGATCGCCCGCGCCTGGGGCCTCCCGGCGATGCCGCTCGACGACCTCCTCGTCTTTCACCTGATCTTCGGCATGTCGGTGCCCGACCTTTCGGTCAACGCAGTGGCCAATCTCGGCTACGCGGACGGCCGGTTCCTCGCCCTCGTCTTCCCGGGCGACACGTTGTGCGCCCGATCGACCGTCATCGGCCGCAAGGAGACCTCCTCGGGTCGTACCGGGATCGTGTGGGTGCGCACCGAGGGATTCAAGGCCGACGGAACACCGGTGCTCGCTTACGTCCGTTGGGTGCTGGTCAACAAGCGCGACCCGGCCTCACCGGCCCCCGCGCCGGTCGTGCCGGATCTGCCCGCGTTCGTCACGCCCGATCGGCTCGCGGTGCCGGCCGGTCTCGCGCCGCGTGAGGTCGACCCTCGCGTGACCGGCTCGCCCTGGTTCTTCGAAGACTACGCGATCGGCGAGCGGATCGACCATGTCGACGGCATGGCGGTCATGGAGAGCGAGCACCGGCTCGCCACCCGGCTCTACCGCAACACGGCGCGGGTCCATTTCAACGACCACGTGGAGCGCCAGGGTCGGCTCGGCTCGGTCATCGTCTATGGCGGGGTGGTGATGTCGATCGCCCGGGCGCTCTCGTTCAACGGCCTCGGGAACGGGTGGACGCTCCTCGCCATCAACGCCGGCACGCACGCGAACCCCTGCCGGCCGGGCGACACCATCTATGCCTGGTCGGAAGTGCTCGACCGGGCGGAATTGCGGGGGCGCCAGGATGTGGGCGCCCTCCGGCTGCGGCTCGTCGCACTCAAGAACCAGCCGGCGGGCACTTTCCCGCTGAAGGACGCGTCGGGCGCCTACCGGCCCGAAGTGCTGCTGGACCTCGACTATTGGGCCCTCCTGCCGCGCCGTGCCACGGCGGCTCCGTACGTCCGTCGTTAACGGAACATCAACCCTCCCCTGCCAAGCTCACCCGGGAGTAGGGCGCGTCGTGGCGCGCTGGAACGACGGAGTCCCCCCATGGGCGAGCTGCCGCCGGTAGCCGGCATCACGTCGACGGCCGTGGTCGGTAGAGGTTCGAGCGCCGATCCGTCGGCTGCCGACCGCAGCCCAACCGGGCACGGCCGGGCCTTGCCGCGACCTCCGCCCGTTGCTCGCATGCCCTCGACCGAGCGCCACGGGCCGGCCGTCGAGATGGCGCGGCAAGGCCTCTTGCTCGAGGCGCTGGTTCGGGGGCGAGCGGAGCCGGCCCAACGAGGTCGGCCGTACGGACTCGCGGGCACGGTTCGCGTCGTCCCGCTCGCCCCGGGCGCGCCCGAACCGGCCGCCGAGGCGGGAACACGAACCGGACCCTGGCGCGAGGGTACGCGCCTCTTCAGGGTCCTCGGCCCGGCCGGACCGGACGGTTTGCTCGCCCGAGGCGACGGGATCACCCTCCTCCTCCGGGGCGCCCATCTCCACCTGCCGCCCGATGCCCGCGTTCGGGTCACCTGGGAAGGCACACCGCGAACCCTCGAGGAGGCGCCACGCGGGCTCGATTCACCCGGATCAGCCGAAACGCCGGGTCGTGTATCGGAAGCGAGACCGGGCCTGTCGGCCGCGCTTCGAAGCACGACCGGGGCACCGACCTCGCCCTCTTCGCCCGGCTTGCCGGACGACGTCGGCCTCGCCCCGCCGCTCGTTCGCTCGCCGATCCTTCCGGCGCGCAGCCCGGCGACGGCGCCCCGCGCCCCACCGAGCGAACCGATGATTCCCGTTCGGCCGATCCCCGGAACGGCGACCGATACCGCGTCCCCGACCCGCGTTCCACCGCGAGCCCCGGCAGCCGGACCGGCCGTGGATCCCGCTCGGGATCCTGACGCGGCGATCCTTTCGAGGGCAGCGAGCGCCGTGCGGCCGCGAAACATGCCGATCGCCCCGGGCCCCGACGCGGAGCTGTCGCCGTCGCAGCCGGCGGAGCCCGCCGCGACGGGTTGCGCAGCCGAGGACCGCGCCGAAACGGCCCCGCGGCTCGGAGCCGGTCCCGCCCACGAGACGCCGGCGACGCGGCAGGTGGTCGTCGGCCGTGCCGAGGGGCTACCGCTCGCCGAGGCGCTCGCTCACCTCGGTCGCGGGCTCGGATTCGCGATCGAAGAGGTGGATGAGGGGGACGAGCGCGCTCCGCAGCCCCGACCGGCGGGGGCCGAGCTCGAGGAGGGTCGCTGCCGGTTCGCGCTGGTTTTGCCCGAACTCGGCCGGGTCGAGCTGCGGCTCGCTTGGTCGCCCCGAGGAGTCGATCTCACCGTCTCGGGTCTCCCGGTCTTGAGCGGGGCGGAACGTGCAGCGTTCCTGCGCGCCTTCGAGGCGGCTCTGTCGGCGGCGGGTGCGCGTGGCCGAGCGGTAATCCTGACGAAGGGGCCGAGCCCCGCCACGATCGGCGGCAGCGCAGCCGACCACGCCACGGGCGCCGAGGCGGGTCGCGCGAACGGGGGATGAGAGACGGCGGATCCGACCGGCCCCCCGGTTTCGGGGGAGCGGGGCAGCGCGGTCGGTACGGCCCGCCCGCCGCATGGACAAGGGGCGACCGCGACTGCTAGGTGCTGGCGTCGTCTTGGTGCGATGCAACACGCGCTTGCCGGAGGTGATCGGCATGTCCGAGCTCGATCGTCCGCTTTCGCCGCACCTGCAGATCTACCGCTGGCATTTCACGATGGCGCTGTCGATCCTGCACCGCGCCACCGGCTTGGCGCTGGCGGCGGGCCTGCTTCTCCTGACCTGGTGGCTCACGGCGCTCGCCCACGGACCCGAGGCGTTCGCCACGGTCCGGGCGGCCATCGACCACCCCTTGGGCGGGATCGTCCTGTTCGGGTTCACGCTGGCCCTCCTCTACCACCTGGCCAACGGGGTGCGGCACCTGTTGTGGGATCTCGGGTACGGCCTCGGTAAGGAGGAGGCCTTCCGCTCGGGGCTCGTCGTACTCGGTTTCGCCGGGCTCGGAACCCTTCTCCTCTGGCTCGTGATCCTGGCCTTTTGAGGAGCGGCGCGATGATCGCGACGGGCCGCAGTGACATCTCCCGGATCAAGGCCCGAGGCTCGGCCAAGAGCGGGGCCGAGCACTGGTGGCGCCAGCGGGTGACGGCGATCGCCAACCTCGTGCTCGTCATCTGGTTCCTGGTCTCGGCCGTATCACTGTCGGGTGCGGGCTACGAGGAAGCTCGCGCCTGGCTCGGCGGGCAGTTCAACGCCACGATGATGGTGCTGCTGGTGATCTCGCTGTTCTGGCACGCCCGTCTCGGCGTTCAGGTCGTACTCGAGGACTATGTGCACGCTCGTGGTCTCCGTCTTGCGGCACAGGTCGGACTCGATTTCCTCGCCGTGGCCCTCGCCGTCTCCTGCCTGTTGGCGATCCTCCAGGTTTCGCTCGGGAGCTGATCCGCATGTCGCGTGCCTATCCGATCGTCGACCACGCCTTCGACTGTGTCGTCGTCGGCGCCGGCGGCTCCGGTCTCAGAGCGGCCGTCGGCATGGTCGAGGCCGGCCTCGAGGTCGCCTGCATCACCAAAGTATACCCGACCCGCTCGCACACGGTGGCGGCTCAAGGCGGGATCAACGCCGCGCTCGGGAACATGAATCCCGACGACTGGCGCTACCACATGTACGACACGGTCAAGGGCTCGGACTGGCTCGGTGATCAGGATGCGATCGAGTACATGACCAAGAACGCCCCTGCGGCGGTCTACGAGCTCGAACATTACGGCGTGCCCTTCTCGCGGACACCCGACGGACGGATCTATCAGCGCGCCTTCGGCGGCCAATCGGTCGAGTACGGCAAAGCACAGGCTTATCGCACTTGTGCGGCAGCCGACCGGACGGGTCATGCGATTTTACATACTCTCTTTCAGCAGGCTTTGAAGAACAAAGTACGCTTCTTCAACGAATATTTTGCGCTCGACCTGCTGATGGACGAGGATGGCGCCTGTGCGGGCGTCATCGCCATGAACATCGCCGATGGCTCGATCCACAGGTTCGCGGCCCATCTGACCTGCCTCGCGACGGGCGGCTACGGCCGGGTCTATTTCTCCTGCACGAGCGCCCATACCTGCACCGGCGACGGCAACGCCATGGTCCTGCGCGCGGGCCTGCCGCTCCAGGACATGGAATTCGTGCAGTTCCATCCGACCGGCATCTACGGCGCCGGCTGCCTCATCACGGAAGGGGCGCGCGGTGAAGGAGGGTATCTCACCAACGCTCTCGGCGAGCGTTTCATGGAGCGCTACGCGCCGACCGCCAAGGACCTCGCCTCACGAGATGTCGTAGCTCGCGCCATGACGATCGAGATCAACGAAGGGCGCGGCTGCGGTCCCAACAAGGATTACATCGAGCTGCACCTCGAGCATCTCGATCCGGAAGTGCTCAAGGAGCGGCTTCCGGGTATCTCGGAAACCGCCAAGATTTTCGCGGGCGTGGACGTGACGCGTCAGCCGATCCCGGTCGTGCCGACCTGCCATTACAACATGGGTGGCATCCCGACCAACTGGCGGGCCGAGGTCGTCGCCCCCGCGAACGGCGATCCGGACGCGGTCGTGCCCGGTCTCATGGCGGTCGGGGAGGCGGCCTGCGCCTCCGTCCACGGCGCCAACCGGCTGGGCGGCAACTCGCTCATCGACCTCGTCGTGTTCGGCCGGGCCGCGGCCCACCGCGCTGCCGAGCTCGTTCGCCCGCACTCGCCGCCGCGACGGTTGCCGAAGAACGCCGGCGAAGAAGCGCTCGACCGGCTCGATCGGATCCGCCACGCGAACGGGGAGCTCACGACCGGCGAGATCCGGCTCGCCATGCAGCGTATCATGCAGCGCCACGCCGCCGTGTTCCGCGACGGTCCGACGCTCGACGAGGGCTGCGCGAAGCTCGCCGAAGTCGTGAGCCGGCTCGAGCGGCTCAAGATCGCCGACCGCTCGCTCGTCTGGAACAGCGACCTCGTCGAGGCGCTCGAGCTCCACAACCTCGTGCCGCAAGCCATCGCGACGATGCACGCGGCACGCTTCCGCACGGAAAGCCGAGGCGCGCACGCTCGCGAGGACTATCCCGAGCGCGACGACGTCAACTGGCTCGTGCACACGTTGATCTGGGTCGATCGACAGGGCGGTGTGAGACTCGGCACCCGTCCGGTCCATCTCTCGCCCCTCTCCAACGAAGTCGAGCCGATTCCGCCGGCCAAACGGGTGTATTGAGGAATCGGCTCCAGC
>Ga0197142_1002141_pt1 | contig 17512 bp, 20 predicted proteins | sample GBS60_MetaG_FD_148614 | JGI IMG/M metagenome (GOLD analysis project Ga0197142, IMG submission 148614) | Sediment microbial communities from Great Boiling Springs, Gerlach, Nevada, United States - GBS 60_MetaG | ecosystem: Environmental > Aquatic > Thermal springs > Hot (42-90C) > Sediment...
CCTGGTGGCCTTCCGGGTTGTCGCCGCCTGGACGCTGGCGGCGGATCCGAGGGAGTGGGCGGCCATTGTGGGCACGGTCGGCGAAGCGCAAAGGGTTGTTGCCGGCGGTCGCAGTATCGTTCTCTCCATCGCTTCGTATGCTTCCTGGTTCGGCGTTCCGGGGGCATACGTGATGTATGTTTTCCAGAAGATGTCGGCCAACTCGCTGGTGAATCCGCTGGCGCGGGCCGGGGAAGTCGCCTGGCTAATCCGCCAGCGGCCAGATTAACAACCTGGCAACCGATGGCACGACTACTGGCCCCACTTCGGGGGTAGTCGGCCCGGCGCAGTGGAGGGGCTTTCTCCTTTCCCTGCCCGTATGACCCGTTCCCCGATGCTCATTCTTTGCTCTCGCCGCAAGACTCTCCAGTCCGGTCTGGGCGCAGCGTGCCGTACATGCGAAGTTCGGCCCGGGCGAGGCGTTGAGCCGGGGGTTCGGCTCAAATCTCTCTTCGGGACCCGGGGAGGTCCCGGGGAAAGATTTGAGCCGAACCCTAAATGCTCAAGGAGGCGAAAGATGTACGACCTGTGCTGGAGACTTGCGATCTTCCTGCTTGCCGTCTGCGTGGCCGCGTTGCACATTCTGCGACTCCGCAGGGAATCGCAGGAGCGGCAACTGTGGCTCCAGGACATGGCAGAGCGGCAACGGGAACGGGCCGAAAGGCAACAGGAGCGAGCCGAGCGGCGGCAGGAACGGGCTGCGCGGCAGGGGCGTCGGATGTACTCCCCTGAAGAGTACAAGGAGGAAGCTTCTCTCTACTGATGATTTTCTCATCTTGCCCTCCTTGTGTCTGACCTGTGCCTTTGGCGCAGGTCGGACCACAGGGCACAACTTTCGGGTTGCGCTCTGTGGTCCGACCTGGCCTGGAAGAACCCCACAGACTTCACAGGGAACCACAAGCGTCACGAACAGGTCCAGGTGTGGGGACCGGGCACCCTCAGTTCTGCCGGATGAGTGTCGCAAAACGAACCCGTCGGGTTGACGGCTTCGCTTCCCCCAGAAGACAGTCATCCGGCACAATCCAGGTCGGGCCGGATACGGCAGGGCGGGGCGCTTCGGTGCCCTGCTCTGCCCCCAACAGGTTCGGCGGAGAATGATAGACCGTATTCCCGTACTGAGCCGAATTTCGCAGAGGGTCCAGCAGGCCCGGCAGCAGCATCAGACGCCGGCCCAACGGGTGCCGGACGATCTGCAAATCCTGGACTCCGGGGCGGTGTACACCGACGACGGAACGCTGGACTACCTCTGGTATCACCTGGAAGAGCGCCAGGCTGGTCGCACGCGCCGGTTGTACAAAGCGGTGTGTTTGCACGTTCTGACCTATCTCCCGCGCGAGGTGCGGGAGATGACCAATCTGTTTGAGAAAACCCGCAAGGCTCTGAAGGGCCTGCACAATGCGAAGGTGGACCTGGTGCATCTGTACGGGCATCTTCCCGGATACGGCGAAGTGCAGTTGTACGGCGCTCAGGCTTCCAGCGAACAGGGGTTGGAAGAGGCCGTCCTTCGTGCGCGCCAGGGAATGGCCGCCGTTCGCGCGGTGATGGCAAACTTTGAGCAGAGCCGCCTGTCTCCGCCGGACCTGGGATTGACCGAAGCCATCCGGGAGGCATTCCGGATGCCGATGGCGCAGGTTGTTGTTGGGCATCCGGACCCCCGTGAGGGCGCACCGGGGATGTCGCTGGGAGGCACCGATCCGGCCCGGTCGGCCCGTCCCGCCGAGGTGGGACTTCAACAGAAGTCCTACCTGATGCGCGGGATGTCCGAAGGGGGACACACCTATCTGGGTGTCGTCATCCTGAGCCGGGCCGGGGATGATGACCGCCGGGACATCTTTGCGCTTCAGGAGCGGGTTGCCACCCGGCTGTCTCCCATTGCCAGCCGGGAGGAATTCCAGGAAGGCATCGGCATTCACCTGGGAGCCACTGCATTGCTGACCGGCAGCATTGCGGACGGGGCCAGCGCCGGGTACGGGAGCGGGTACTCCCAGGGCACCGGGGACGCCGTAGGGCGGACGGTCGGCCAGGCTCACACGGAAAGCCAGATGGAGTCCAGTTCGTGGGCCAGGTCTCACACAACCGGCGAAGCCTGGGGCACGGCGGACTCTTCCGGGAGCACCTGGAGCCACACCGTGTCACACACTGCCGGAATCGCCGATGGCACATCCCATGTCAAAAGCGAAGCGTGGGGCACGGCAGACAGTCATGGTTCCGGCACCTCTTCAGGGAGTTCGTGGGCCAGTTCAACCTCGTTCACCCAGGGGGCTGCGATGTCCCACAATATGGGTGGGAGTGTGGGGTTGTGGGGAACCGGACTCAACGAATCATACGGCTTGACCCAGAGCGTCGCCCGCACGGATGCATTCTCGGCGGGCGGGTTCTCATCGTCCTCTTCGTTCTCGTCCCACACCGACAGTCACTCGTGGGGGGTAGCCGACGGCACTTCCCACGTGGTCAGTTCCAGCACGACCGTGGCCGACAGTTTCGGCGGGTTTTCCTCGCATACCGAATCGCATTCCACGTCGGTGGCGGACACCACAACGGTGGGCGGCTCGCGGGCGACCGGCCGCGCCGATACCACTTCATCGGCGGACTCCACCGTTCATTCCAGGATGGCATCGTTCAACGTTGCTCGCGGGCAATCCCTTAACACGGCTCAGGGATACGGGATGGTGATGGGCATCGCGCCCGCCATATCCCTCACCAAGTCCTATCACGGTCAGAACCGTCAGTACACCATGCTGGCAAACCCTCTTCGGCAAATGGAGCGGATGGTAGAAACGATTGCCGTGGAGGGAGCATATTACACCGACCACTATTTTCTCTGCGGGACGCCGGAGGCGTACCAGGCGTTGGAAGCTCTCATCCCCCAGGCGTATCACGGTACAGAAGATGTGATTGTCGGCGTGCGATGCCGGGTACTTTCTCCGGAAGAGCAGGCGTACATCCGGAAGCATGCCTTCACATTCACGCCGTCCAATCGCCCGGAGAACAACCCCTGGGCGTTGGAGCCTTGGAAGGATACGACGCTTCTGAAACTGGAGCAGGCGGCGGCCTACATCGCCCCGGCAACGTTTGAGGAAGGGGTAGCGATCACCGTGCGGGAGCAGGTTCCCCCGCTGGCCTTCGTGCCGGATATGCCGGGGCAGGTGGTGCTGGGACACCAGTACAGTTACGAACGAAGCACAGAGAAACCTACGGGATACCCCCTGCGGCTGGCGCGGGAGCTAATGTCCAACTGGGCTTTTTGCGCCGACACGCGGATGGGCAAAAGCGTGGCGGCAGAACGGCTGGTTTTTGAACTGGTTATCCAGGAAGGGTTCCGTGTAGTGGTGATGGACTACGGCGCTGGCTGGGCGCGGATGCTGACGGCCCTGCCGCTGGACATGGTGGACTACTGGAGCCTGGCCCCCTGGGGGGCTCGTCCGATGCGCTGGAATTTCCTGCAAATCGGGCAGCGGATTTCCCCGCGCGAGCAGATGTCCGCGACGGTGGAGTTGCTCTGCACCGCCGGGCGGATGGGGGAGCGCCAGGCCGGTTTCCTGCTTCAAACCCTGGAGGAATTGTACGTTGCCCGGGGTGTCCTCACGTTTGACGATGAGGTCCTGGAGCACGACAAGTGGGGGCTGGTTCAGGATGATGAGTGGGCCGTCCTGGATCGGTCCAGGCAAAAGCGGGGGTTGCCGCCGCTCCCCCGGCGCAAAACCTGGCTGCGGGACCTGGAAGACGCGGACCTTCAGGCCCTGGCCGTTCACCGGTCAAAGCGGGTAGATGCGCGGGAGTGGTACGACCGCATTTCGGTGCTGGCGAAGACCGTCAAGGATACCACCAGCAAAAGCGCGCTGGAGGGCATCCGGCTACGTCTCCAGCACCTGGTCAAGGGACAGGTCGGAAAGATGTACGGGTCCGGGGATGACAGTGTGGCGATAGAGGACCTGGTTCCCCAGACCGGCGGCCTGACCATTCTGGCCGGCGGCGCGCGGATGAGCGCGTATGCCCGCGCCGCGCTGTTGTCCCTGATGACCTATCATCTCTATACCGACTCGGTGGTTCGGCGGGAAGAACGGCTGGCAGGGATTGAGCATCCCCCGTTGTTCATCGTCATTGAGGAGGCCAACAAGGTGTTGGGTGGCTCCGATGATACCCGCAAGGGGGACGGGCCGCCGATTCAATCGGACATCATCCCGTCCTTCTTCCGGGACGCCGGGAAGTACCAGGTTTACCTGGCCGCCATTGCCCAGTCTCCGGCCTCGTTGCCCGCCGGGATTCTCTCATCCTGCAACAATCTGGTCATCGGTCAGTTGAAGAATCCCGATGATGTGCGCGAGGTGATGTCCGCAATGGCCCGGTCGCCTCACGGGTTTGTGGACGTGCCGTACGCGCATTTCATCGGGGACCTGGAAGTGGGCCAGATGCTCATCCGGTTGGGGCTGGCCCGGGGCGGGCGGGGGAATTTCCCCATCCTGTACCGTCCGCTGATGGTTCAGGCCCGCGAGCCGTCCCCGTCCGAACTGGAAGAAATCGCTGCGCTGCTGGATATGCGCCGGAAGCAACAGAACGGCAACGGGAATGGGAACGGCAACGGGAACGGCAACGGGAGTAGCAAAGGATAATGTTTGCGCGCAAACATTCTGACGCGGCAACCCATCTACTTTATTCCGGCGGATCGGGCCGAATAAAGTAGATGCGTTGTTCAATCCAACCCAATCCAATCCAGGGTCCCCAGAGGACGGAAAGGAGAAACAATGAAAGGCAAAGGAACAAGAGCACTTCTGATCACCGTTGGCGGCGGGCTGCTGGTCTTCCTGCTGCTGGCCGCTTTCCTGGGCAGTTTGCGGAACACCCAGCCGACCGTCGTTGCCACCAAGCCCCTGCCGGCGGGGGCGCGACTGACGGCGAATGTGCTGGCCGTCAAGGAAATCCACACGTCGGCAAGGTTGCCCAATGCCCTGTCCAGTATCCAGGATGCCGAAGGACAGGTGCTGACCATCGCTCGTTCCACGGGTGACCAGATTACCGCCGATATGCTGGGCGACCAGGCGGTGGTAGGCATTGCGGCCCAGTTGGAGCCGGGGCACCGGGCCGTCGCCGTTCGGGTCACCCAGGCCGGCGGCCTGGCCGGTATCATCCGCCCCGGCGACCGGGTAGCGATTGTCGCCGTCATTGAACCCCGGCAGGCCGAAGCGGAAACATCCTATCTTCAGCCGCTGGGAGAAATCCCGGCCATCCCGGAGGAAACTCCAGGAAAAACACCGGCCCCGGAGACGCCTTCGGAGCCGATGACCCCAACGGTTCAGTCCACCGTTGCCTACGTCGCCATTTCCGGACTGCGGATTCTCCTGGTGCCCCAGTCGTTCCGATACGAGGAGGTCCTTCCCGAAGAGGACTCTTCCGGGCTATTCACCGTAGCCAGGACGACTGCATCGGCGCAACAGGAATCGGTCATCCTGCTGGACGTGCCGATGGAGCCGGTAGATGTTGCAGGCATCCGGGTTTCGCCGGTTACCCTGCTCCCGCTCCTGGATGCGAAAGCGCAGATATACCTGGTGATGGAACCGGTCCAGGATGACGGTATTCGGGTAACGACCGGTGCGAACCTGGGTGAACTGTACCGGTCCATCCTGAAGCAATCTCCTGCTCCTTAACAGAAGACAGAGGAAGCGCCATGTCATCGCAACCGATTCAGGTGCTGCTGTCCGCGCCCGGCCAGCAGGCGCTGAACGCGATCTACTCTCAATTCATCTCCGACCGGCGTTTGCTGGTGGTAGCGCTGGCAACGACGCCGCAAATGCTGGAAATGTCCCTGCTCCAGACGCCGCCGGAGGTGGCGGTGGTGGACGCCGAACTCCTGGTGGACCAGGGAGAGCGGGGGATTGTGGAATTTCTCTCTTCCCGGCTGGGTCAGGCGGTGGCCATTGTTCTCCTGCCCCGGCAGTTGGAGCGGCTGGCCGGGCCGATCTCCCATCTGGACCGGGTGCGGGAGGTGATGGTCAAGCCGGTCTCGGTAGCGCAGGTCATTGACCGCTGCTACCAGGTGGGCCTGTCGGAGCGGGTGGCGCGGGAGGCGATGGCTCCTGCAACGGCATACACCGCATCGGCTCTGGCCCAGACCACCGGGGCGGCCCGGGCGATAGCGATGGCCGGAACGCGAGTTTTTGCCATCGGTGGTGGCAAGGGTGGTCCCGGGAAAACCACTGTGGCTGTCAATTTGGCATACCGCTTGACCCAGGTAGGCATCCGCACCCTGCTGATGGGATTTGATGTCCCCGACGCGGTCGGGGTGCAACTGGGGTTGCCGATGGCTCCCAACAGCCTCAACTGGTTCCGGCGGCCATCACGGGAAGGGTTTGCGGCTTCCCTTCAGCACAAGGACGGGCTGGACGTTTGCCTTTCCCCCAATGACAAAGTGGAGGCCGCCCGGATTGCCACTCGTGGATTTGACCAGGAAGGGTCCATCGCGCGACTGGTGGAGGCAGCGCGGGATCACCACCCGCCCTATGCGGCGATTGTGATGGACCTGCCGCCAACGGAGTCGGAGTGGAGCGTTCAACCGCTCCTGCGGGCCAACACGGTTATCCTGGTGTGCGAGCCGGACCTGGGCTCGGCAGTCAACCTGGTCTTCACAATCCGGCTGCTGACCGGCGTGTTTGACGACAAGCACAAAGTACCTCGCGACGCGATTTTCGCTGTAATGAATCGGGTAACGCCGCAGGACGTAATAACTCCGGACCGGATGCAGAGCGCGGTCAAGGAGCAATTGGACGGCTGGGCACCGCCGTTCATTGCAGTCATCCCGGCGGATCCGGGCGTGCGGGCCTGTCAGGTGGATTTCGTTGTGCCGGTGACCCGTCGGCAGGAATTCGCCGCCGGGATAGACCAGATTGTGGATTTCTTCTACGGGGACACCCTGGGCAAGCCGGCATCGAAAGCGGCAGGAGCGCGCGAAAAGGGGTTCCTGGGTATCAAAGTCCGGCTGACGTAGGAGGCGGGATATGGTGTTTCAGTACGTTGCACAACAGGCGGCCCGGACCGATATAGACCCGGAGACGGCATCGGCGATTGCCGAGGCGGTTGCCGCGCACATCAACAGCGAATTCCCCCCGTCCCAGATTCTGACCCCGGACGACGCGACTCGCCAGGCCATCACAGAGCGCATCCGCTACTGGGTAAGCGCCGAACTGCGCGCGCGGGGGCTGGGGGGCGTGGACTACCACGTGGAGGCCGACCTGGCGCTGCGAATCCAGCACCAGATGCTGGGGCTGGGCTTCCTGGAGCCGCTTCTGGAGCACGGCGGCCTTTCGGAGATTATGATGAATCAGGATGGCTCTATCTTTGTGCTCCCGAAGGGCCAGACCCACCCAATACGGGTAGAGGAGGTTATACCGAAATTCACCCGCCCCACGGTGACGGAAGTGCGGGTTGTCATTGACAAACTCCTGGGTGCGGTAGGGCGGCGGGTGAACGAGGCGGAACCGATTGTGGCGGCAAAGCTCCCGCGCAGTCCCCGGCTTCCGGCGGGGGCCCGGGTGAACGTGGTGATTCCGCCGATTGCCAACGGGCCGTATCCGGAGTTGAACATCCGCTTCTACGAAGCCAGACCGGTGAAACCAGAGCAACTGCTGGCCTGGGGGGAACTCAACGAGGCGATGCTGGAAATGCTCTGCCGGGCAGTGGAAAATCAACTGCGGCTGATGATCGCCGGCGGTACGGCAACCGGCAAGACCACGTTGCTGTCCGGCCTGGCCAACCTGATTCCGCCGCACCATCGCATCATCCTGGTGGAAGACCCCGCCGAGATTTTCCTGGATCACCCCCACGTGGTCAGTATGGAGGCCCGCCCGCCGACGGTGGAGGGCAAGTACGGCGTTTCACTGGGAGACCTGGTGACCACGGCAATGAGAATGACTCCCAGATGGTTAGTCGTGGGGGAGGTGCGGCACGGCAAGGCGGCAGTGTGGTTGTTGAGGGCTCAAATGTCGGACCACCCTGGGATGAGCACGATTCACGCCGACGATCCGAAGAACGCCGTGCGGACGCTTTGCCTTCTGGCGGCGATTGACAACAACCCGCCGGTACGGGCGCAGGATACCAAAGAACTGATTGCCGCGGCGGTGGACCTGTTCATCCAGATCGGCATAGACCCCTGGGGGGTGCGGCGGATTGTGCGGATCGGCCAGGTCGCGCCGGACCTGAAAGCCGGTGAAGTCTGGATTGATAATGTTTGGCTGTACCGTCCGGACCGCTCCACCCGCGAGCAGCCGGTATGGGAGCAGGTGGGGGAACTCACCCGCTCACGGACGGTTGCATAGCATAGGAGGTTGGAATGAGCCTGAATTTTCCGGAAATCCCGGTCTGGCTGGTGGCCGGAATCGGCGGCATCTGGGCCGCGCTGATCCTGTGGCAGTTATTTGGCCGCAGGGTCATTGATGCATCCCGGGACCGGGTCCGAATGGCCCGGGTGACCGGCACGGGCGAAGAGATATCGGTGGCCCCGACCGGCGATATGGCAACGGAACTGGAACAGGCAGGGCTAAATCTGTCCCCCGCGGCATTCAACCTGATCCGCATCGCCGGAGCCGTCGCGGTCATTCTCGTTGTTCTGGCCCTGAATCTGCCGCCCCTGCTGGGCATCGGCGGAGCGGTTGCCGTCTGGTTCGGAGTCCGTTCCTGGGTAAAAGGGAAAGCAGAAAGCCGGGGGCGGAAAATGGAGGAGGAACTCCCGACGGCGCTGTCCCGCATTGCCGCGCTGGTGGATATAGAGCAGGATATGCCTTCCCTGCTCAACGCCGTTGCGGAAAGCCTGGCGGCGACCAACCCGGCCTCTCCGCTGGCGGAAGAATTGCGTCGCACGGCGGGAGACCTGAGGAGTCGGGGGACGGTAGCGCTGGCCGACCTGGAGGCCCGGTCTCCCAGCCCGTCGGTGGCAACGATGGCATTCAATCTCCGGGTCTTTATGGATGCCGGCGGCGAGCAGTCAAAGTTGATAGCAGACGCCGCCGCACGGATGCAGCGGCTGATTGAGGGGCGCAACGCGGCGCGTGCGAAAGCCTCATCCGCTCTGACCCTGGCAAAGATGTTTCCGTTGCTCCTGGTCGGTGTGAGCATTTTCACTTTCCAGGACCCGGACATCGGCGCTTTCTATCGCTCTATCCCCGGCCAGGTTTTGCTGCTGCTGATTGCCGGGATGATGGTGATGGGATACCGCTCTATCCAGAAGATGGTGGAGAACGTGGCCTGATGAACGGGGAACCCGACCTGATTGCGGTGGTAGTCTGCGAGGATGTGCTGGCAAATCCGTCAGGGCGGTTAACGCTGTACAATCTCTTTCAGGACCTGACCGCCGACCGGTTTCCGGCGGTTTTCCCCCGCCTGCACGTGGTAACAACCTGGCACAATCCCTTGCCTGAACTGGCCCGGGCGGTGATCCAGGTGGGGATTGTGGCTCCGGACGGAATGACCATCGGGAATGCGGCGGCAACCATCACGGTTGCTCCAAACGCATACCATACCCAGATTTCCCGCTTCCAGGGGCTGATTTTCCCCGTTCCTGGAGATTACCGGGTCCAGGTCCAGCGGGGCAGTCGGCAGATATGCAATCTACCGCTGGTAGTCGTGGCACCTGAAGAAGAGAAGGAGGAGCAATAATGCACCTGCTGGTGGCATTTGTGGCAGCAGTCTGGGTTGCGATGATGCTGTACCGGCTGGTTCCGGTTCCGGCATCTGTGGACAGAGCAAGAATGGGACGGGTGATGGCCACGGAGGCCCCACCCCCTCTTCCGTTCTGGCGGGTTCTGCTCATTCCCTTCAACGCCGTTGCAGCCAAACTCCCCCCGGCGATGAGTCTGAGCGTAGAGCGCTATCTGTACTGGGCGCAATTTGAGGGCAAATGGGTAGGCTGGACGGCGGTGGAATTCTGGGGGCTCCGTTTGGCGATAATGCTGGTCGGATTTGCCCTGGGGATGCTGGCTCTGGAAGACTGGATGCTGGCCGGAATTGCGGCGGTCATCGGATATGCGTGGATCGGGTCCCGTCTTTCCGGCCCGGCGGAGAAGGCCATTCGGGAAATAGAACAGGGATTACCCGAAGTGGCCGGGCAAATTGCAATGCTTGTGGGCACCGGCAAGCCGATCTCCGAAGCGCTGCGAATTGTGGCCGCCGGCAAGGGCATCATTGCTCGCTGGCTGCAATGGACGCTGGCGCGCCGCCCGGCGGAGCGGCCTCTACTGGGCCGGTCGGCGGGAGGCAGACCGGGGTGGCTTCGTGAGGAAGCAGAGCAAAGCCGGGTGCCCGGGCTGGTCAATCTGGCCGTGCAACTGGACATCCTTCAGGAAGCGGGTACAGGAAGTAGATTGCTCCTGAACAGCCTGGCCGAATCTGTCGCGGCTGAGTATCAGGCCCGGGTGATGGCCCGTGCCGAGGCGCTGGATGACAAGCTCGTGCCCATCGTCGCGGTTTTCTACCTGATCCCCTACCTGGCCGGTCTCCTGATTCCGGTCTTTGCCGGTAGTGCCGGATCATTGCTCGGCGGATGGTGATGAGAAGATCATCTGTTTTCCCGGTCATTCTCCTGGCAGGGTTGCTGCTGGCCTGTACGTTTACGGGGACGGCATACCCGACACCTGTACCGACGCCAGCCGCCGCGCCAACCCGTGAGGCTCCCGTGTCTGGCTCATTTCAAATCCAGGTAAACGAGGTGGAGGTAGGGAGCACCGTGATGATTTCGCTGACCGTGCAGGCTTCCGGTCCTGCGGCGCTGCTCTTTGACACCCCTACCCTGGATGGGGAGTATCCTACGCCGGAAAGCCTGGAGCAGGCCCGATTTGCCCTGCTGGACCTGACCGGCGGCCAGGCGCAGATTTCTCTGGAATTCCCGCGACCGGCCAGCGGACCACCCTGGATGCTGGTGTTCAACCCAATGCATACACCGGAGAACCAGGTAGCGCCGCGGGTAGAAGTGAAGATTGGAGAATGATGTGGAAAACGATAGCTCAAGCGGTGGGGACGTTTTTAACCCTGATTGTACTGGGCGTCATCGGCTGGACCGGAGCACTGAATGAGGATGCGGGTGCTCCTGTACTCACCCCCACCCCAACGCCCTGGGGTACGCCGCCCTGGGCGGACCGGTGGGTGGTCACCGCGTGCTCGCTTCGGGACACCGCGCGGCCTACCCCGAACGCCCGAGGGGAGATCACCTTTGACGGGACCAATACGGTCTGCTACGATTTGCCGCCTGATGACGTGGCCTGGCAGATCGTGGAGGCCGCTGCGGTGTGGGGGCTTCCGGGCGGGCAGGTGACACGGTGTAAGTCCCCGGTTGAGTGTGCTGTGGAGGTCGGCGAGAGCCGGGCGTGCTACTTTGCTCGCTGGTATCCCGCCGGTCACCCGGACCGGCCTTCCGGCGGCTGGGCCTTCCGGCCTGCGCCGGAGGGGTTCCCCTGCCGTCCGGTGCCCTGGAGCATTGCCCGTCCCGCGATCCCCTACGGCACACCCACGCCGGTCTCGGTTCCGATTACCCCGATTGTACTGCCGTGAAAGGGGAAGATGAAAGATGAAAATCATCGGAGTGGTTCCTTTCAGAGAACTTCTGGTTGAGGGAGAAGCGATTTCTCTTCGTGATGTTTTTCCACGCTTTCGCTCGCATCGCGCCGGAGATGTAATTGTATTCTCTGTTGCGGTGATGCTGTTCAATGAGGAGGGGGATCGGGGAGACTACCCTCTGGTCATAGAGATGGCGGACCCGGAAGGGGAAACTCTTTACAAATCTACATCCACCGTTCCCGCCGGGGATGCGGGATGCTACACAATGCAGATACAGACCATTGTGGCAAAGGTTGCCGGACCCGGGCTGTACCACCTGGATGTAACACTGGATGATACAGAGATTGTTTCTCTACCGCTCATCTTCTTTGGGAAAGGAGAAATCTGATGAATACAGGAACCCTCTCACTCATTGCAAGCCTGGTGGGCACACTTGGCTTTGTGCCGATTGTCGGACAAATCATCGGCATCTGGCTGGGGAAAAAGGCTTTGCGCGAGGGGACGGACAACGGCCTGGCGAAAGCGGGAATTCTGGTTGGTTGGGTCGGCCTGGGGCTCCAGGCTTTCACTATCTGCGCCTTCCTGGGGCTGATGGCGCTGGGGGTAATGAGCAACCTTTCTGCTGCCGAGCCGTCGGATATTGCGCCGCCGTCCGTTGCAAAGCCGGGGACCGAGCCTGGTGTCGGGCCGGTTGCCGTTGAGCCTTCCGGCCCGCCCGCGATTCCGACCGTTGTCTCATTCTCATCCCCGGCCTTGCTGGGGGTGGAGTGCGAGGATGATGCAAACGGCGCCCGGGTGACCCGTGTGGTGCCGGGCACTCCGGCGGAACAGGCGGGGCTGAAAGTCGGTGACGTGATTGTTGCTGTGGACAGTCGCTGGATTAACAGTTGTGCCGACCTGCGCTCCGAAATCCGGGCCCGGTCGGCGGGGGACGAGGTGGAAATCTCGTTTCGGCGCGGGGACGAGACGGTTCGGGTCAGTGTCACCCTGGCAGAACGATGAACGACACGTTCCTGGCCTTTCTGAGCAGTCAAATTCTGCCGCCGTTCACGGCAGCGTGCGCCATTGCATTCTTCCTGGCTTTTCTGTCGGTGCTGTGGCGGTCTTTGTGGGACCTGACCGCGCGGGTAGCGTTGTTTGCTTGCTCTATGCTCCCCGGCGTAGGGCTGGTGCCGGCGGCGGTGCTTGACCTGGCCTACAGGGACAAATCCGCCCTGGTGATGCAGGGGGTCATCCTCTTCCTCTCCGTGCCCCTGGCCCTCTGGGGGGCGCCGCTGTTACCGGACTGACCACCGATCACCGGGTGGACCGGGTAGTCCACGGGGAGGAAAAATGATTGGGGCTGTGCTCTACCTGGCAGGATGCTGGACAATCTTGATTGCTACCTGGATTATCCTGGATGGTGCCGTATGAGCGCCGAACAGATCGGGGGAATTCTGTTTTGGTCTCTCTTCGCCGCGCTGATTCTGGCATTCCTGGGCCTGCTCCTGGGCATCCGGGTTCCGGCGCGATTTCTGGCAAAGGTGGGCGGGGGGCTTGTTGCCTGCACGGTAGCAATTCTGGTCATTTCCCGCCTACCGGCGGAAACAATCGGAGGCATTTTGACTTGGGGCTCATTGGCATCAATGGGTCTTGGGCTGCTCTGGGTGCTGACCAGATGATGTACCAGCATTTTGTGCTCAAGGTTCTGCTAATTCAAGTGTTCTTTCTTGCTGTCCCAATTGCTGTTTTCGCTCTCATCTACTTCGGTGCAGGTATGCATAAAGAAGAATACCGGGGATGTGCTCTCGCTGTAATCGGGGGATTCTGCGGCTGTTGGCTTATCTTCAACGCCTGGGGTTGCTTTCCGGAAATATACGACTGCGTTCAGTATCTCCGTCAGGGAGATTCATACGTCCGCGAGGACGTTTGTCACCTTGAGGATGTTAGAAGCTCGGTTGGAAGGGTGGGACTTGTGACCGCCCGGAACCGCCTGCACTGCCGGGATGGGAAGGAATTCGTCAGCGAGTACCGGCGAGACTACCCCAGAGTGCTTTGGCGCTGGGCAAAGGAACAACGCATACTCCGGGTGAGGTATCTTCCTCGCTCGTTACTGGTGCTGGAATTGAATGATTTGGGTTCTGGGTATTGAAAGGATGACAGCAGACGAAATCCTGGCTATTGTCCACCGGGTCCGCCTGCCGGAGTGGGAGGACAATCTGCGACGCTGGATCGCGGTTGCGGCAACAGGCGAAAACGGTCGTGTGCCGACCGATGACGAAATTCGCTCCTGGCTATCCGATGAATTTGTAGCGGCAAATATAGCTTGCCTTGTGCGGCGAATTCCGGAGTCCTGGCTGAAGGAGGTCTAATGTTTCTGTTCATACTGGGAGTGATTACCGGGTTATTTGTCTCCGGCGTGCTCATTGGGATCCGGACTCCCTGGCCCTGGGTGACCCTGTCTTTCTTGTTCTTCTCCGGAGCCGGGTTGCTTTCGGGTGCGCTGTGTGAAGCCGCCGCCCGGGCAGACGGGGAAATGGAGGCTCTATGCGAACGAGCAAAATCCTTTGCCGAATCGGGCGACACCGGTGGGTAGTGGATACCTGGATTCCGGTCGCGGGAGGCCGGGCCAGAGCAATTGTACGGTACCGATGCTGTAGGTGTGGCGCAATCAAGAATGCCTGGGAACCCTGGCCGTCTGTGACCAGGAGCATCATTAAGTGAAGATGCTCGGCAGAAAACGGAAAAGAATCATCGTCGTGATGGCAACGCGGCATCCCGGCGCGCTGGCGGCGCTGGAAAATGCCGGAGGAGATGTAGAGGTCCGGGAGGCTATGACGACCGGCGGGCTGTATCGGTCTCTTCCGGGCGCGCATCTGGCCGTGGTGGACCCGGAACTGCTGACCGAGACTTCGGTAACCCGCGAGCAGGTGTCGCGGCTTCTCCAGGATATGCTCTGTGTGAGCGGAGCAGATTTCGCGGCCAATCCGGACGAGTGGCTGGCCCGCGCGCGGCTGGCTTCCGGGCTGGGGCTGGAAACCCTGCCCGCGCGGGTGGTGGCGCTGACTTCGCTTTCCGGCGGCGTGGGCAAGACGACTCTCTCGTTGAGCCTGGCGCGCTACCTTCGCTCCAGAGGGATCACCGTAGCGGTGGCCGAATTGACGGTGGGGCCCAGCGCATTGCAAACGCTGATGACGGATGGGTACTTCCCGCACATTTATGAAGTCACAACTCAGAACAAAACCTGGGCAACCTGGAACGGGATCACAATTGCGCCGATGGATTGGCGTTCGGCGCAATTGCTGACAACGGACCAGGCAGGGCGGGTATGGAGTGAACTGACTACCGGCCACGTGGTGACCATCTTTGACGCGCCGGCGTATCACCCCTTCTGGCCGGTGGTGGAGAAATTGTGTCACGTGGTGCTGGCCATCGCCGATCCCAGGCCGGATTCCCTGGCCAACGCGCTGTTTTTGTCCGAGACGACGGACGGAAAGGCCCGGATCGTGCTCAACCGCTCCGGCCTTTCGGTCCGGCTGATGGTGGAGAACCCGGCGGCAGTTGTGCCCGATGTGGGGAGCGATGCGCGGGGGTTCCCGCCGTCGCTGGCCCGGCGGCTTGCGCCAGTGGTTTATCCAGGCTGGAGGGCGTGATGTCCAGGCGCACACAGATATTCCTTGCTCTTATTTCCCTTCTGGTTGCCGCCGGGAGCGGGCTACTGGTGTATTCCTGGTTTGACCGGATGGTGACCGTGGCGGAAGTCGTTGTGCCGGCGCGTGCGATTCCGGCGGGGGCGCTGATTCGCTCGGATATGCTGACCCTGAAAGAGGTTGCCCGGCCTCTCCTGAGAGAGAACATCTACATCCGACCGGATGACCTGGCCGGACGGGTGGCCGTAGTGCCGCTTCAGCCTGGGATGCTCGTATATCGTCCGTTTGCCGTACCGCTTCAGGAATATCGTCTCGTGGACGATCCCAGCCTGGAGGTGGTCAGTTTCCCCATCAACCCGGCCCGGGCGGTGGGGGGGCAAATCCAGCCCGGGCACCGGATCAACATCTGGGAACTGGCTGCGACGCGCCCCATCTCGCAGACCGATCTGCTGGAACTGGCATCTGGGCGATGGGCTACGGCCACGCTGGTACTGGAATCCGTCCTGGTGGTGGATGTGCGGGCCGCGACCGGCCAGGCAGTGGCCCGCTCGCCCCAGGCCGTGCCCGGCCAGGTGGAAGGGGGTCAATCCCAGATCTCTTCGTCTTCCGGTGCGTTGCAGATTCTGACCGTGGCTGTGCCCCGCGACCAGGCCGGAATGATTCTCCACCTGGCCGCGATGGAGAACGGCGGGGCGCAGATATGGGTCAGCCTGGCTCCCGTGGAGTAGCCGGATGGACTTGTTGAGCGTCTTGCCGGTCGTCCAGGAGCAGGTATTGAGCCGGGGGATTCCGGTTCCCGGCTGGCGGGACACGGAGACCGAGCACCGGCGCTTCGCTTCGGCGGTGGCACAAGTGTTGACGGAATTGCGGCTGGCCACGGGTCTGCCGCCGGGAGAGGCCGCGAAGGTCCTGGCCAGGGCAATGACCGGAATTGGAGTTCTCCAGCCTCTGCTGGGGCAGGATGGTGTTGAGGAAGTCATCGTCCGTAACGGGTTTGTCCAGGTGGAGCGCCGGGGGGTGATTGAGAATGTTGGAAGTTTGGCGCCGGACTCCCACTTTGAGCAGGTGGCCCGGCGGGCTGCCGATCTGGGCCAGCGGATGCTCAAAGGAGACCGGCCCTATGTCCTTGTGGACCTGCCGGACGGTAGCCGATTTACGGCTATCATCCCGCCGCTCTCCCGGCGGGGGACGGCGATCAACATCCGGGTCTTTGCCCGCACCGCGCTGTCCCTGAACGACCTGGCGCGGTTCCGGACGTTTGAGCCGATGCCGGATGCTCCGCCGGATGCTCCGGAGGAAGACCTGACAACGGGGCCGGAGCCGGATATGCTCCCGCCGGTGGCGCGGTTTCTCCGCGCCGTCGCGGAGCGAAACGCCGCGACCGTGCTCGTCTCCGGCGAGTTCGGGGCCGGGAAGACCACCCTGCTCAATGCCATCAGCCGGTACATTCCGGATGATGTGCAACTTGCCGTGGTAGAAACGTTTGAGGAACTGAAGATTGCCCACCCTCACCCCCTACGGGTGGTGGTTCCCGAGGGGCGCGAGGGTAATTTTCCCACAATGGACGAGGTATTGAACATTGTGGTAACCCGGATGCGTCCGGACTTGCTCGTCGTGGGGGAAATCGTCCGGGACGAGGCCCCCAGGTTTTTGGACGCAATCAACCTTGGCAAAAAGGCGTGGAGCACGATCCACGGAAATGACGCCCTGGGGGCTCTGTACCGGCTGGAAACGAAAGCGCTGGTCTCCGGCCTGCCGCACACGGCGATCCGGGAGCAGATTGCCGCCGGGGTGGACCTGATCGTCCATATGCGGAAGTACCGCGGTCGCCGGTACGTGGCCGAGGTTGCCCGGGTGGAGGGGTTGGACACAGAGGGATACTACCGTCTGCGCTATCTCTACCGGACGGGCTGGGGTGGCGACGATCTGCAATTCTTGACGAAAGAATTGGGAGAACTGGAATGCGCCTGACGGCTTCGTTCCTGGTGCTGATACCGGTCCTGGCTTTCTCCGTGAGTGCAGGGCTCCTGACCCACTGGGGGCTGGTATCCATTGCCGACCTGGTGCGGGTGTTGCATCGGCGTTTCTCCCGCCGGTATCGGCTGGACCGGGTCCTGGGACGGGTAACCGGTGTCACCGCAGAACGACAATCTTCGCGGCGACTGCCCGTTCCCGTCCTGGTCGGTCTGGGAGCGGGGCTGGCGCTGGCCGTAGCATGGCATCATCCGATTATCTCGCCTTGGTGGGTGGTTCTCGGTGTCTTGGCGGGGTGGATGCTGGTCTCCACCCGGTCCTCTCTGCAACGGGAG
>Ga0197142_1002142_pt1 | contig 17505 bp, 14 predicted proteins | sample GBS60_MetaG_FD_148614 | JGI IMG/M metagenome (GOLD analysis project Ga0197142, IMG submission 148614) | Sediment microbial communities from Great Boiling Springs, Gerlach, Nevada, United States - GBS 60_MetaG | ecosystem: Environmental > Aquatic > Thermal springs > Hot (42-90C) > Sediment...
CGCACCGCGACACGGCGGCCCTGCGCGGGTTTCTCGACGAACTCGGTCCGCGCGCCCCGCTCGGGGTGGTCGTCACCCGTGGCGACCAGCCGACCGTCGACGATCCTCGGATCGTGACCCTGCCTTTGGCGAGCCTGCTTTTGTTGCGTTGAAGCCGGGAGGGACCGCGAGCGGGGCCCACGGTCCCTCGGCGCGGCGGGCTCAATTCTTCGCCTTGTCGACGAGCTTCTTGGCGGCGATCCAGGGCATCATGGCGCGCAGCCGCTCGCCGACCGCCTCGATCGGATGCGCCGCGGCGCGCGCCCGCATCGCCTTGAAGCTCACCTGGCCCGCCTTGTTCTCGAGCACCCAGTCCTTGGCGAACTTGCCGGTCTGGATGTCGGCCAAGACCCGCTTCATCTCGGCCCGCACCCGCTCGTCGATGATCCGCGGGCCCGTGGTGTAGTCACCGTACTCGGCCGTGTTCGAGATCGAATAGCGCATGTTGGCGAGGCCGCCCTCGTAAATGAGATCGACGATCAGCTTGACCTCGTGCACGCACTCGAAATAAGCCATCTCGGGCGCGTAGCCGGCCTCGACGAGCGTCTCGTAGCCCGCCTGGATCAAGGCGCAAAGCCCGCCGCACAAGACCACCTGCTCGCCGAAGAGGTCGGTTTCGACCTCTTCTTTGAAGGTCGTCTCGATGATCCCGGCCCGTCCGCCGCCGATCGCCGAAGCGTAGGAGAGGCCGAGCTCGTGGGCGGTGCCGCTGGCGTCCTGGTGGATCGCCAGGAGACACGGCACGCCGCCGCCGGCCACGTATTCCGAACGCACGAGATGGCCCGGGCCCTTCGGGGCGACCATCAAGACGTCGAGGTCGGGCCGCGGCTCGATGAGCTTGAAGTGGATGTTGAAGCCGTGGGCGAACATGAGCGCCGCGCCCTCTTTCATGTTGGGCGCGAGTTCCTCCCGGTAGAGGTCGGCCTGCAGCTCGTCGGGGACGAGGACCATGACGACGTCGGCCCAGCGGGCGGCCTCGGCCGGGGTCATGCACCGCAAGCCCGCGGCTTCGACCTTCTTGCGGGTCGGCGAGCCGGCCCTCAGTGCGACGACGACCTCGGCGACGCCGCTGTCCTTGAGGTTGTTCGAGTGGCCGAAGCCCTGGCTGCCGTAGCCCACGACGGCGACCTTCTTGCTCTTGACGAGGTTCAGGTCGGCGTCCCGGTCGTAATAGACCCGCATGGTCTCCTCTCTCCCCTGGTTGGTCGAGCCTCGGTCGGGCCCGAGGCGGTCAGATCCGCTCCGGCGTGAGGGCTTTGGGCCCGCGGGCGATCGCGACGACGCCCGCGCGGCTCACCTCGATCGGCTCGACGAGCGCGATGAAGGCGTCGAGCTCGTCGGAAGTCCCCGTGACCTCGAAGATCAGGCTGTCGGGCCGGCTGTCGACCAGCCGGGCGTGCATGAAATCGGCGATCCTGAGCGCCTGGACCAGCCGCTCGCGGTCGCCCGCCACTTTGACGAGCGCGAGCTCGCGCTCGACGGCCGGTCCCTCGACGGTGAGGTCCTGAACCTTGTGGACCGGCACGAGCTTGGCCAAGAGCGCTTTGATCTGCTCGATGACGTAGGCCGTGCCGGAGGTCACGATGTTGATGCGCGAGAGCCCCCGCTCCTTGTCGACCTCGGCCACCGTCAAGCTGTCGATGTTGTAGCCGCGACCCGAGAAGAGCCCGATGACGCGCGCGAGTACGCCCGGCTCGTTGTCGACCAGCACGACGATCGTGTGACGGCGTTCTTCTTCCTGCTTCCCGTTCATCACCTGTCCCGGGCTCGCGACCGCGGCCTCGCCCTTAGGGCCTCGAGGGGACCATGGCAAGCGATGCGGTACGCCTGCCACGCAACCCTCTTCGGCATGAGGCAGGTTCGTCACCGGCCTGGCACCGACCCGTCACCGGCCGGGTCTACATCGGCACCGCGCGACAAGCTGGAGGAACGCGGATGCGGATCCCGAAGTGGTTTCTCGCGGGCGTGGTGGGCGGCGGCCTCGCCCTCGCGCCCGTCGCGGCGGCGCGTGCCGATCGGCTCGTCCTCGATTGGTGGCACGCGCTCTCGGGCGAGCTCGGTGCGGCGCTCGAGAGGGTCGCCGAACGGTTCAACGCGAGCCAGGACCGATACGAGCTCAAACCCGTCTACAAGGGCAACTACGTGGCGACGCTCAACGCCGCGATCGCCGCTTGGCGCGCCAAGGAGCACCCGCTCATCCTCATGAACAACGAGACCGGCGTGCTCACCATGATGCTCTCGGGCGCGATCGTTCCGGTGCACGACGTGCTCGACAAGTACAAGGTCGAGGTGAAGCTCGAGCAGTATCTTCGCCCGGTGGTCCAGACCTACACCGACCGGAACGGTCGCCTGTTGGCGATGCCGTTCAACAGCTCGACCCCGATCCTGTTCTACAACAAAGACATCCTGGACGCGGCCGGAATCCCGGCGCCGCCCCGGACCTGGCAGGAGATGGAGGAGCAGATCCGCACGATCCGCGCCAAAGGGGTCGCCGATTGCGGCTATTCCTTCTCCGCCGGACCCTGGCAGGAGCTCGAGAACTACAGCGTCTGGCACGACATCCCGATCGCCACCCGGCGCAACGGCTTCGACGGGCTCGACGCCGTGCTCGTCTTCAACAAGACGCGCTTCGTGCAGCACATCGAGCGGCTGAAGCGCTGGGTCGACGAGGGCCTCGCGACCTTCGGTGCCGCCGCCGCGCACACCTGGGCGAGTGCCGCGCGCACCAACTTCATCGAAGGCCGCTGCGCCTTCTGGATCGACAGCACGGCTTGGCACAGCACGGTCGAGGCCGGCGCCAAGATGAAGTGGGGGGCGTCGTTCCTGCCGCACGAGGCGGACATTAAGCCCAACCACTCGATGATCGGCGGGGCCGCGCTCTACCTCTTCAAGGGCTTCTCGGACGCGCACTACGAGGGGGCGGCGGCGTTCTTCCGCTTCTTGACCGACCCCGAGGTCCAGCTCGACTGGCACAAGGCCACGGGCTACGTGCCGATCACGGTCGCGGCGTGGGAGCTCGCCAAGAAACAGGGCTATTACGAGACCCATCCCACCCGCGGCATCGCCGTCGAGCAGCTCTTGATGGGTGAGGAGCGGGAGAACTCGCGCACCATCCGCCTCGGCAACTACGAGAACGTGCGCAAGGCCCTGACCGACCAGCTCGAGCTCGTCTGGGCCGGCAAGAAGGGGGTGAAGGAAGCGCTCGACAAGGCGGTCGAGGACGGTAACGCCATCCTCCGCCGCTTCGAGCAGCAGAACAAGGGCAAGATCTGAGCGCGGCGGCGCGAGTTTCCGGCAGCCGGCGGCGGAAGGAGCCACGATGATCAAGCGGGTTCTCTTTCGCGGCCGGCTCCTGCCCTGGCTCCTCCTCGCGCCACAGCTCGTCGTTCTCCTGCTCTTCTTCTTCTGGCCGGCCGGGCAAGCGATCGTCCAGGCGCTTTTCGTGGTCGAGCCCTTCTCGGGCGAGCTGCAGTGGGTCGGGCTCCTCAATTTCGAGCAGCTGCTGGCGAGCCCGGCCTATCGCCAGGCGATCCTCACCACGCTCGTCTTCTGCGGTGCCACGGCCGGGCTCGCGATGCTCGTTGGCCTCTTTCTCGCGGTCCTGGTCGACCGGGCGGTGCGCGGCCGGGCCCTCTACCGGACGCTCTCGATCTGGCCCTACGCCGTCGCCCCGGCGATCGCCGGCGCGCTGTTCCTCTTCCTGCTCAATCCGGCGATGGGGGTCTTGGCGTTCGCCCTGCGCCAGGGGCTGGGCTTCCCTTGGGACCCCAGCCTCGATGCGGCGCACGCGATGATCCTCGTCGTCTCGGCGGCGGCCTGGAAGCAGGTCGCTTACAATTTCGTCTTCTTCTTGGCCGGCCTGCAGGCGATCCCGCGGGTCCTGATGGAGGCGGCCGCGCTCGACGGCGCGGGGCCGTGGCAGCGCCTGGCGCGCGTGACCCTCCCACTCCTCTCCCCGACCGCCTTCTTCCTGCTCGTCATGAACCTCGTCTACGCCTTCTTCGACACGTTCGGGATCGTCGCCACGACCACCGAGGGCGGACCCGGCGGGGCGACCCGGATCCTCGTCTACAAGGTCTGGGAGGACGGCTTCGTCGGCCTCGATCTCGGCAGTTCGGCCGCCCAATCGGTGATCTTGATGGCGATCGTCGTGGCCTTGACCGTCCTCCAGTTCCGCTTCCTGGAGCGACGGGTGCAGTACGCGGGCTGAAGCCGTGGTCGAGCGTGCGCCGCTCCTCGATGTCCTGACCCACCTGCTCCTGATCCTGGCCCTCGCGGCTCTCTGCCTGCCGGTCTGGCTCGCCCTCGTCGCCGCCTCGCTGCCGCTCGAGGAGGCGGCCCGCTCGCCCTTGCCGCTTCTGCCGGGCGATCGGTTGCTCGAGAACCTGGCGGCCGCCTGGCAGCGCGCCGATCTCGGCCGGGCGCTGCTCAACTCGACGGTCATGGCGGCCGGGATCGCCACCGGGAAGATCGCCTTGGCGGTGCTTTCGGCCTTCGCGCTCGTCTATTTCCGCCTGCGGCTGCGCTGGTTCGCCTTCTGGGCGATCTTCCTCTCGCTCATGCTGCCGGTCGAGGTCCGCATCGTCCCGACCTACGAGGTCGTGGCCAACGTGCTCGTGCCGGTCCAGAGCCTCGCGGGCTGGCTCGGGCTCGGCCCGGCGCTCGCCGCCGAAGCCGCGGGCGGGACGACGAAAGTGAGCCTGTTGAACTCCTATGCCGGGCTGATCCTGCCCTTGACCGCGTCGGCCACCGCGACCTTCCTCTTCCGCCAGGTGTTCCTCACGGTGCCCGAGGAATTGACCGAGGCGGCCCTGGTCGACGGCTGCCGGCCGATGGCGTTCCTGCGGCTCGTCCTCTTGCCGCTCTCGCGCACCAACCTGGCGGCGCTCTTCATCATCCTGTTCGTTTGGAGCTGGAACCAGTATCTCTGGCCGCTCCTCGTGGTCACCGACCCGGCCTACGACACGGCCGTGGTGGCCGTGACGCGCCTCATGCCGAGCATGGACGCGCTACCGCGCTGGCACGAGACGATGGCCGCGGCCCTCCTCGCGATGGCGCCGCCCGTGCTCGTCGTGCTCTTGTTCCAGCGCTGGTTCGTCCAGGGCCTGATCGAGCACGATCGCTGAGCGCTCGGGAGACGGGCGGGGAGCGGACCGGAGCGCCCGGCCGCGCGCCGTTCAGACGAGCACCATCCCCTCTTCCGAGATCGCCTCGTGCGGGCCGTCGTCCTCGGGGCTGAGTTTGATCTCGTTGTGGGCGGCTCCACCCGGGATCATCGGGTAGACGTTCTCCGTCCGCTCGACCACGACGTCGACCAGCACCGGCTTGTCGGCCCGCAAGGCCGCCTCGATCACCGGGTCGAGCTCGTCGATCGTCGAGGCGCGCAGGCCCACGGCACCGAAGGCCTCGGCGAGCTTCACGAAGTCGGGCAAGGCGTCCATGTAGCTCTCGGCGTGGCGCCGGCCGTGGAAGAAGTCCTGCCACTGCCGGACCATCCCCATGGAGCTGTTGTTGAGGATGAAGGTCTTGATCGGCAGGCGGTACTGCATGGCGGTCGACAGCTCCTGCATGTTCATGACGAAGGAGGCGTCGCCCGAGATGCAGAGGACGGTGGCCTCGGGGTGGGCGAGCTGGACGCCGATCGCCGCCGGGAAGCCGTAGCCCATCGTCCCGAGACCGCCCGAGGTGAGCCAACGCATGGGCTTGTCGAACTTGAAGTGCTGCGCCGCCCACATCTGGTGCTGGCCGACGTCGGTCGTGACGTAGACGTCTCGATCGCGGGTCGCTTCCCAGAGCCGTTTGATCGCGGTCTGCGGCTTGATCACCTTACCGGTCTGCCGGAAGCGCAGCGAATCGACGGCCTGCCAGCTCGCGATCTTCCGCCACCAGCCATCGAGCCGGCTCCGGTCGACCTGGTTGGCGCGCCGCTGCCAGGCGTCGAGCATGGCCAAGAGCGTGAGCTCGGCATCACCCACGATCGGCACGTCGACGACGACGTTCTTGTTGATCGAGGAAGGGTCGATGTCGACGTGGACCTTTTTCGAGCGCGGCGAGAACCCGTCGAGCCGGCCGGTCACCCGGTCGTCGAAGCGGGCGCCGATCGCGAGCATCAAGTCGCACTCGTACATGGCCATGTTGGCCTCGTAGGTGCCGTGCATGCCGAGCATGCCGATGAACTGCGGATCGGAGGCCGGATAGGCACCGAGACCCATGAGGGTGAGGGTGATCGGCGCGCCGGTCGCGCGCACGAGCTCGGTCAAGAGCACGCACGCCGCGGGGCCGGCATTGATCACCCCACCACCCACGTAGAAGATGGGCCGTTGGGCGCGGGCGAGGAGCTCGATCGCCTCTTCGACCCGCGCCGGATCGGGCTCGCGGCGCGGTTGGTAGCCGCGCGGTGCCACCGCCGACGGGCCGACGTAGGGCGCCTTCGCCATCTGGATGTTCTTGGGCAGGTCGACGACCACCGGCCCGGGCCGGCCCGAGCGGGCGACGTAGAAGGCTTCGTGGATGATCCGGGCGAGGTCCTCGGCCCGCTTCACGAGGTAATTGTGCTTCGTGCACGGACGGGTGATGCCGACCGTGTCGGCCTCCTGGAAGGCGTCGTTGCCGATCATGTGGGTCGGCACTTGGCCCGTGAGGCAGACGATGGGCACGCTGTCCATGAGCGCGTCGGTGAGGCCGGTCACGGTGTTGGTCGCCCCGGGGCCGGAGGTGACCAGCACCACCCCGACCTTGCCCGTCGAGCGCGCATAACCCTCGGCCGCGTGAACCGCCGCCTGCTCGTGGCGGACCAGGACGTGGCGAATTTTGTCCTGCTGGAAGAGCACGTCGTAGAGCGGCAGGACAGCCCCGCCCGGATAGCCGAAGATGAGCTCCACGCCCTGCTCCTGCAGCGCCTTGACGATCACCTGGGCGCCGGTGAGCTGGGCGGTGTCGGCCGTGGGGGCGGTGGTCGTCGGCATCGAGGCCCTCCTCGGGGAAGCGAAGGGAACGAGAACCCGGCACAGCCGGGCCCTCGCTACCTAGGGGCCGTCCGCCCGCTGGTCAACGCGTGCCCGCAGCCGCGCCTTGACGGCGGCGGGGCGGGGTGGAACAGCCTCCCGCCGCGCTCGGCGCCACCCGAATCGTCCGGAGCATCCGATGAGCACGGCCCCGACCGCACGTCCCGTGCGCGGCACCCACGATCTGTTCGGCGAGGAGCTTCGCCGCCACCGCGCGGTCGCCGAGACCGGGCGAAAGATCGCCGAGCGCTGGGGCTATCAGGAGATCGTGACGCCGATCTTCGAGCGCACCGAGGTCTTCGCCCGCTCGCTCGGCGACGTCTCCGACATCGTCACCAAGGAGATGTACACCTTCACCGATCGGGGTGGCGAATCGATCACGCTCAGGCCCGAGAACACCGCGGGCGTGTGCCGGGCGGTGATCAGCCTCGGCCTTTTCCAGCAACTACCGGTCAAGCTCTTCTATTACGGGCCGATGTTCCGCTACGAGCGGCCGCAGAAAGGCCGCCTCAGGCAATTCCACCAGATCGGCATCGAATGCATCGGCGCGCCCGAGCCCTTGGCGGATGCCGAGGTGATCGCGGCCGGCGCGCACGCGCTCGAGGCCCTGGGCGTGCTCGAGGCGACGGTGCTCGAGTTGAACACGCTGGGCGATCTCGAAAGCCGGGCCCGCTATCGCGACGCGCTGGTCGGCTACCTGCGGGCCCACGAGGCGCGGCTCTCGGCCGACAGCCGGCTGCGCCTCGAGCGCAATCCCTTGCGGATCCTCGACAGCAAGGACGAGGGCGACCGGGCGATCGTGGCCGGCGCGCCGCTCCTCCACGACTTCCTGAACGAGCCGAGCCGGACCTTCTACGCCCGCGTCAAAGAAGCGCTCGACCGGCTCGAAGTGCGCTACGTCGAGAACCCGCGGCTCGTGCGGGGGCTCGACTATTACACCCATACCGCCTTCGAGTTCACCACGAGCCGGCTCGGCGCCCAGGGGGCGGTCCTGGCCGGGGGCCGCTACGACGGGCTCGTCAGGACGCTCGGCGGGCCGGACATCCCCGGCGTCGGCTGGGCCGCCGGGGTGGAGCGGCTGGCGCTGCTCCTGAACGAAGCACCGCCGCCCGTCCGGCCGGTGGCGATCGTGCCGATCGGCGACGTGGCCGAGGCCGAGGCTTTGGTCCTCGCGCGCGACCTCCGCCGGGCGGGTTTCGCGGTCGAGCTCGCCTTCGAGGGCAAACCGGGCAAGCGGATGAAGCGGGCCGACCGGCTCGGCGCCCGGCTCGCCCTGTTCCTGGGCGAAGAGGAGCTTGCCCGCGGCGTGGTCAAGCTCCGCCTGCTCGACAGTGGGCGGGAGGAGGAGGTGGCGCGGGAGGCCCTGGCGGAACGGCTCGCGGCCTCGATGGGAGGGTGAGCCCGGTATCGCACCGGCCCCGGCCGCGCGGGACCCTTGATCGGCCCGCGGCTCGGGCCCAACTGCCGAGCCGTGAGCCTGCCGGATCTCGACCGTCGCCTCGATTCGATCCTCGCCCGCCGCGACGAGCTCGCCGCGCTCTTGGCCGAGGCCGACCCCGCGAGCTACGCTGCGCTCGCCAAGGAGCTCGCCGAGCTCGAGCCCGTGGCCGAGCGGATCGAGGCGTATCGCCGCGTCCGTCGCGAGCTCGAAGGTCTCGATCAGCTCCTGGCCGATCCCGCGACCGACCCCGAGATGCGGGCGCTCGCGCGGGAGGAGCGAGCCGAGCTCGAGAAGCGCCTCGCCGAGCTCGAGCGAGCGGTGCGCCGGGCGCTCCTGCCCAAAGACGCGGCCGACGAGAAGAGCGCCATCCTCGAGATCCGCGCCGGCACGGGTGGTGAGGAAGCGGCGTTGTTCGCAGCCGATCTGCTCGCCATGTACCGCCGCTACGCCGAGCTGCGCGGCTGGCGCTTCGAGCTCTTGGACGTGGCGGAGACCGATCTCGGCGGGATCAAGGAGGCCGTGGCCCGGATCGAGGGCAAAGGCGTCTTCGCCGAGCTCAAGTTCGAGGCCGGGGTGCACCGGGTCCAGCGGGTACCGGTGACCGAAGCGGGCGGGCGCATCCACACGTCGGCCGCGACCGTGGCGGTCCTCCCCGAGGCCGAGGAGGTCGACCTCGTCCTCGACGAGCGGGAGCTCGAGATCGACGTGTTCCGCGCCTCCGGAGCCGGCGGCCAGCACGTCAACCGTACCGAGAGTGCGGTCAGGATCACCCACAAGCCCACGGGGATCAGTGTGGTCGTTCAGGACGAACGCTCGCAGCACCGCAACAAGGCCCGTGCCATGGCGCTTTTGCGGTCGCGGCTGCTCGAGCGGGAACGGGCGGCCAAGAGTGCCGCGCGGGCTGCCGACCGGCGGGTGCAGATCGGCACGGGCGATCGCAGCGAGCGGATCCGGACGTACAATTTCCCGCAGAACCGGGTCACCGACCACCGGATCGACCTCACCCTCTACGCCCTCGACCGGGTGATGAGCGGCGAGGGGCTCGGCCGGATCGTCGAGGCCCTGATGACCGCCGACGAGGCGGCCCGCCTCGCCGAGGCCGGCTGAGGACCAATTCGAACGGTGACGACGATCGCCCGGGCCCTCTGCGCCGCGACGCGCCGGCTGCGCGCCGCCGGGATCGAAGGCGCACGGGCCGAGGCCCGCCTGCTCCTGCGCCACGTGACGGGCCTTCCGCGCGAGGCGCTCGTCGCGGACCGTGACCGGACACTCGACGCCGAGGCGCTGACCCGCTTCGAGTCCGTCGTGGCCCGCCGCGCCGCCCGTGAGCCGATGGCGTACATCTCGGGCGAGCGCGAATTCTGGTCCTTGCGGCTTGCCGTGGGGCCCGGCGTGCTCGTGCCGCGGCCGGAGACCGAAACGCTCGTCGAGGCGGCGCTCGAGGCCTTCCCCGACCGGCGTGTGCCGCTCCGGATCCTCGACCTCGGTACGGGCTCGGGTTGCCTGCTCCTGGCGCTGCTGCGGGAATATCCGAACGCCGTCGGGGTCGGCGTCGACCGCTCGGCCGCAGCGCTCGGCCACGCCGCGCGGAATGCCCGCCGGCACGGGCTCGCCGGCCGCGCTCTTCTGGTCCAGGGCGATTGGGGCCGGGCGCTCGCCGGACCGTTCGAGCTGATCGTCGCCAACCCGCCTTACGTCGCGAGCGGCGAGCTCGCCGCGCTCGCCCCCGAGATCGCCCGCTACGAGCCGCGGGCCGCGCTCGACGGCGGGCCCGACGGGCTCGACGCCTATCGCGCGATCCTGCCCGATCTGCCGCGGCTTTTGGCTCCGGGCGGGGTCGCCTGCCTCGAGATCGGCGCGGGCCAGGCGGCGACGCTGTCGAGTCTCGCCGCAACGGTAGGCCTGGCGGTCGGGTCGCGTGCCGATCTGGCCGGGATCCCGCGCTGCCTCGTGCTGCGGCACCGGGCTCCGTGACCCGCGGGCGACCCCGTCGTCGGTGCGGCGCTCGGCCGCCATTTTACTCTTGCTTTCGGCCGACGCCCTGTCATGTTGGCGATCGTGGGCCACGACAGCGAAAGGAGGTGATCCAGTGCGTATCTCTGCCTTCGTGCTCGCAGCGGCGATGCTCTTGGCCGCGGCTGGCGCCGCCTTCGCTGAAGGTGGCTGCGCCAACTGGATCGCGACCGCTTCGAAGTCGAAAGAGGCGACGGTGGCGCAGAGCCAGGCGCAGCCGAACCAGAGCCGTCCGTCGCCCGAGAGCTGAGCTACACGGCACGAACCGCAGCCGACCGCGGGTCGGGCGAGAGGGTCGGGGGCCACCCCCCGGCCCTTTCCGCTTCTCCGGGCACCGCGATCGCTCTACGAGGGGCGGGCCGGCAGCGTGGGAGAAGAGGGGTGGCACCGCTCGCGCTCGTGCTCCTGGGTGGCGTCGAGCGCTGGCTCGACCGGGTGATCGCCGCGGGGCTCGAACCCTGGGTCCGGGCGGGGGACCTTTCCGGCGCAGGAGGCCGGGACCGCGCAGGGATCGGGACCGTGGACAGCCTGCTCGAGCTCCGGGAGCGGCTCGAGGCGCCGCGGATCTTCCTGCTCGACGGATCCGCGGACTCGGTCGACGCGGTGATCGACCCCGCCTCGCGCGAGATCGAGCCGGGCGACGTGGTTCTCGATTTCGCGCCCTCCTGGTGGTGCGACACGCTGCGCCGCCACCGCCGGCTGCGCCACCGCTCGCTGTTCCATCTGGATGTCGCCGAGCTCGCGGGGCCCGAGGGGCGGGTCCTGCTCGTGGGTGGCGACGCCCGCGCGCTCGAGCTCGCCCGACCGGTACTCGAGGCGCTCGCCGCACCGGGGCGGCTCGTCCCGGCCGGGGGCGCCGGGGCGGCGCACTGGGCGGCCGAGGTCGCAGCCGGCCTCGCCACCGCCCGCGCCCAGGCCGAGAGCGAGGCGCGGGCGCTCTTCGAAGCGTTCCCGAACGGGCTCGCGGCCGGACGGGTCGCAACGGCCCTGGGGCTCGGCACCGCGGCTTCCGATCCGCGCGCGCTCTGGTTGCCGGACGACGCCCTGCGGCTGCAGGCGCCCGCCCCGCTCCTCGCGCACGCGGCGATGTTGGAGCTCGGCTCCGCGCTCGACGAGGAGCGCGAGCACCCGCCCCCGCCCCGCCTCGGCCCGTTCCAGCTGCCCGAAGAGATTCTGTGAGGGGGGCGAGGCTAGGCCTGTGGTCCCGACCATTCGGGGACCAGCTGATCGCGGCGCAGCCGCATCCGTTGGACCTCCATGGCCGCGAACAAGTCATCGAGGCGGGATTCGGCGCCCTCGGCCGGTTCGAAGGGCAGGCTCGCCCGAGCCTCCAAAAAGAACCGCTCGGCGAACGCTTCGCTGCGGGTCCACGCCGTCTCCCAGAACGAGGCGATCCGTTCGCGCGCCCGGAGGAGGGCGTCGCGGCTCGGCAGGCGATCTCGCTTGGCCTGGTTGACCTCGACTGCGGCCGGCAGGAGGTTCCACAGATCGTCGCACGGCCAGACGGTCCTCGGGAAGCAATGGTCGATCTCGATCCGCGAAGGATCGTGGATCTTCTTGCCACTCCAGATGCAGTAGACCGGGGTGCCTTTCTCGAACATCCGGCCGACCAGCGCGCGCACGATGCCGGTGTCGCGCTTCGGGTCGATCCAACGGAGGGACTGCGCGATCGCGTCGCCGGACAGGCTGCGCCCCTGCCGCTCGGCGTAAGCGCGCGTGAGCCGCACCCATTCGGCCACCAACATGGGCTCGATCCAGGCGGCGAGCCGGCGAAGTGCCCACCAGAGCTCGACCGGGACGTCGCTGTACCCGAAGGTCCACAGGAGCTCGGGATCGAGCACGGCGGAGCCGCGCGGCCGCGGCCGCCCGGCATAAGTCGTGGGAAACATGGGTCGGCCGTCGGGCCACGTGATGTAGTGGGCCGGCATCTCGGCGATGGTCCGAGCGCAATCCCCGAGGGCCCGCACGACCGTCGAGGCGAGCTCGGCCGCGAACCGGGCCCCGACACGGAGTTCGGTCGGCGCTACCGGCCGCAGCGCATGGAAGGGCTCTTTGACGAACCCCAGGCCGGCCCCGGACCCGTGCCGGGGCGACTGCGGGTAGCCGAGCTCGATCAGCGGCTTGAACATCCGCAACCAGAACAGGGCCAGGAGACCGAGGGGTAGGCGAACGAAGGCCTCGCCGTCGTGGCGCGCGAGCGATCCGGCGGTGTCCGCCGCTTTGGCCAAGACCCGCAACAGGGCGAGCTTGTAGGTCGCGGCCTTGACATCTTCGAGGATGATCGAACGGAGGAGCGGCAAGGCCTCCGAGCCGTCGTCGGGCAGTTGCAGGACCAGGTTGGACCACCGGACGTCGTGCCGGCCCAACCGATCGTGGTCGTCGATCCGACCGACCGTGCGCAGCCCGTGGACGATGGCCAGTCGCTCGATCTCCTCGCTCGACACCGGGAACATCGCCCGGTCCGGGTCCGGAGGACCGAGACGCAAGCTCACGACGAAGCGGCCGCCGGGTCGAAGTAGGGTCGCGATACGGCGAAACGCCCGTCCGCGATCCGCCGGCGGCACGTGCATCCAGACCGCGCTCGCCCAGATCAGATCGAAGGAGAGCCCGAGCTTGTGGACCTTCGCGAGATCGGGGAGGCGGTCGTCGAGCCAATGCACGGTCGGCGAGCGGTGCAAGGTCTGGCCGATCCGCCGGAAACCTTCCTCGGGCTCCACCGCCCAGACCTCGAAGCCCTTACCGGCCAGCCACGCGGCGTCGCGACCGGTCCCCGCGCCGATGTCCAACACGAGGCCGGGCGGGCTCGGCAGGAAGGGCAGGAGGCGGGCGTGTAGCGCCTCCGGCTGCAAGCTTTCGTAGCGGGCGGCGAACTCTTGCAGCCCGCGCCCGTAGGCGGATCCGCTACTCTGCTCGTCACCCGTGGTCTACTCTGCTCGTCACCCGTGGTCATACTAGTGCTCTGCCGCCGAACGGGTCGCTCGGGCAAGCCGGATCGGACCCGACGCGGCCCCTCGGGCAGCGTGCCGGAGGCTGCCGAGGCGGTGGGGATCGTCGCGCACGCCGGGTGCGACGGTCGGTCGAGGCCGATCCCGCACTCGAGCGCGCCCGGCGGAGGTCCGGTCGAGCAGTAGGGCCGAACGATCCAAGATCGTCCCAGGCATGGCCCACCGATCCGACTACGTCCACAAGGTCGAGATTTCATCCTCTCGCGAGCTCGGACTCTCGAGTCGGGACAGTCGGAACATGCGGGAGTTCGATCTCTCGGCCGGGGAAAAGCAGATCTTCACCCAGGCGCTGTTCGCCGCGGTTGCGAAGGTATCGGGGCGGACGTTCCCCCTCGTCATCGATACCCCGTTGGGTCGGCTCGACGAGGAACATCGGTTGAACGTGCTGAAACAACTCGCCGATCGGGAAGGTCAGGTCATCCTGATTTCGACCAATACGGAGGTTGTCGGACCCTACCTCGAGGCGATCCGTCCGAAGATCGCGAAGGCGTATCGGCTCGAGAGCGTGACCCGCGGGGACATTCGCGTCACGTTTCCGGTGCCGGGTTATTTCCCGGGGGCCGGCTTGGACGTCGCAGTCTAGGGGCTCGGACGATGGTGGACAGCGACCGACGGGACGACGGGCCATCGATCACACTGGACCAGGTGGCGACGAGCGCGTTCCGTTGCACGAGGGAAACCGACAAACTGGCGGAGGGTCTGAAAGACCTCTTGGGCTTCGGCACGCACAACATTCCGGCACGACTGGCGATCGCCCGGTCACTTGCGGTTCCCGAACCACCGCCGCCGGCGCAGGGCGAGCCGGGCCGCACGATCCGCGGCGACGTCCTGTTCGGGACGGGGGACGTCCTCGCGACGTGGCTTTCCCTGTTGATCGAGCACGAGGAACGGCCGATCGAATCGATCGCCGATCTGCAGCGGCGGGTGCGCGACCATTGGGCCCGCGGGATGACGATGTTGTCCGAACTCCTCGAGAGTTCGGACAGGAGCGCGATCAATTTCTGGCGACGACTTGCCGAAACCGCGCTGCCCTCCGGCCGTCCCCGCGACGACCAGGAAGTCGGTCCACCGGGGCCCGCCGACCTGGCGGCGCCGCGTCCCATCGCGCTGCCGATCGGCCCGCGCGGGGTGGACGCGCGGACCGGCGAACCGGTCCGCTTCTCCCCGGTCGCCCCGGGGGCGAGCCCGCATGTCGCGATCATGGGCGGGGTGGGGAGCGGCAAGACCCGAACCGCCCTCACCATGCTCGGCAAGCTCCGCGAGCAGAGCTCCGTCCCGCTCCTCGCTTTCGACTTCAAGGGCGACATGGTGGGCGGCGAGGTCGGGCTCGACGTGACGTTCGGCGCCGAGGTCGTCGCCCCGCCGCACGCGCCCGTCCCGCTCGACGTGCTGGCGGTCGGCGGGACCGGCGAAACCGCCGTCAAGTTGGCCGCCCAGCGGCTGCGCGACAGCCTCGCCACCCTCAAAGGGGCGGGCTTCGGAGCCCAGCAGCGGGATCTTTTGGCCGAGGCGGCCGAACGCGCGCTCGCCGCGCACCGGCCCTGCCGGATCCAGGACGTCCGCGACGCGCTGCTCGAGGTCTACCGCGAACGCGACAAGGCCCCGGACGGCGCGGTCGCCACGCTCAACGATCTCTGCCGTTTCGAGCTGTTCAGACCGGACCTGCCGCCCGAGGAATTTTTCGCGCGCTCCCGGGTCGTGCGGATCGGCCAGCAACTCCCCGACCTCGTGCGCACCGTCGTCGTCACGCTCACCACCGACGCCCTCGACCGCTGGTTGAACGGCCTGCCCGACTCGCCGGTCGACGGCGAGGGCAACCGGGCGCTGCGCATCGTCGCGGTGATCGACGAGGCGCACCGGGTGCTGGGGTGCAAGCTGCCGGGCCTTTCGAACCTCGTACGGCTGTCGCGCTCGAAGGGCGGGATGGTCTGGCTGATCTCGCAATCGCCCGAAGATTTCGAGGGCGAGGAGCAGGATTTCCTGGCCGAGATGGGCCTCGTCTTGGCCTTCGCGACCAACGCCGCACCCGGGGCCACCCGGCGGATCTTCGGGACCCAGGCACGCCTCGAGCAGCTGCCCACGGGCCGGGCCTGGGCCAAGCTCCGCGGCGAACCCGCCCGCGAGCTCGCCGTCTGGTAGCGCGCCGGGGCGGGGACGGTTGACCCGTCGCCGGGATCGGGTTTTTCTTCGCAAAGTTGAAACGTTCGTGATCGAAAGCCGGCGGTGTGACGGCGGGAGCGGGCGCGAGCCTCGATCGGTTCGAAGCGGCATTGCGTGGCCGCCTGGCGGAAGCGGATTCCGCGCCCTTTCTCGGCCACCATCCCTTTCCGCCCGAAGCTTCCGAAGCGTTGCGCGCGAGGCTCGTCACGGGCGAGTTCCCCAAAGCCCTGCGCGGTCTCTTCTGGAAATGGCCGGCGCTCACCGCCTGCTGGATCGCCCGCACGGTGCGCGAACGGTACGGCGAAGACGACGATCAACGCTTCTGGCCGCTCTTGGCCGAGCTCTTCGGCCGCGAGGTCTCGACCGACGATCGCGCGATGGTGGCCCGGTATTTCGCTTGGGCCTGCGGCAAGCTCGATCTCGCTCGGCCGAGCGAGGGCACTCACGTCGATCGGATCGTCGTCCAGGCAGGCGCGCCCACCCACCAGCTCGACATGTTCGTCCGCCGCTGCCTCGAGGCGGAGCGCGTCGAAGGCCTGCCGGATCCGGAGGACGAGCCCGGCCTTCAGCGTTTCGCGGCCGCCGTGGCCGAGCGACTGCGTACGAACAACCCGCGCCTCGCTCGGGTGCTCGAGGCCGACCGGACGGGTTGGTACCTGCGCCGCTGGATCGCTTTGCGTCTGGATCTGGACGATCCTGCCGACGCCCATTTCTCGGCCGCGCTCCGGGCGGCGCTCGAAAAGGTCCCGGAACGGACCGCGGCGCTCGCCGTGCCGAGGCTGGTGTGGGGCGACGGCGGCCTTGTCGTCCGCCTGCCCCGGCTGGCCGAAGGGCGGATCGTGCTCGAGGCGGGGGGCTCCGTTCTCCAGCTCGACGGGCCACGGGAGGAGGAGCGGGTGAGTCTCGCCGAGCTCGGCGTTCGCCGTGCGCTTTCGGCCGGGCTGCGTTGGCGGATCGAAGCCAGGGGATCGTCGCGTGGGGGCAGTCTGCCGCTCCCGGCCGGCGACGGCTCCGAACTCGCGATCTTCGCTCCGCCGGGTGGAACGCTCGTCGAGCGCGCCGCCTTCACGAGCCCGCCGACGCGGCGCGAGCTCGCGCCCGGCCCGCTCGTCGTCGTGGCGGCGGGACGCTTCACCGCCCCCGACGGCCCCGCCGAGCCGCTCGACGACGGGCTGTTCGTCACGGAAATCGAGCTCGGCAGCGAACCCGTGGCGCTCCGGCGCGGCGCCCTCGGGGTCGAGCTCGCGCCCGAGCCGCGGCCGCGGGTCGTGCCGACCGGTGCACCGGCCTTCGTGGCCCTCGGGGGCGAGGTGGTCCATGCCGGGCCGGGCCTCGAGGTCCGTGTCGAGCACCCCTCGCACGACGGGGTGGACAGCTACGAGCTCCGGGTCGAGGTCGACGCCGTCGAACAGGGGCGGCTGCCGCTCCACTTCGAGGAGAGTGCAACGACCGCCGAGCTCGAGCCGGTGCTGAGCGCCTTGGCGCCCCGGCTCCTGCGCTGTCGGCTCGGGCTGGTTCGCAAGGGGGAGCGGCGGGCGCTCGCGCGAGCGAGGCTGCTCGTCTGGAACCACCTCGAGGCGGTCGAGGACGGCCGCTTCCGCGGGCCGCCACCCGACAATCTCGATCGACGCGAAAGCCGGCCGGTCGTGGTCGACGCGGCCGGCGTCGCGCTCGTGCGCGACCAACGGTACCTCGAGGCCGTGCTCGTCTTCACGCTCGCGGAGGAGCGCATCGAGCTGCGGCTGCCGTCACCCGATCCCGTGGCGCTGGTCGAGCGCCGCGAGCCGGGGGGAGGCCTGCTCGTCCAGCTCCTCGAGCCGACCGAGCCGATCGTGGTCCAGCC
>Ga0197142_1002144_pt1 | contig 17492 bp, 19 predicted proteins | sample GBS60_MetaG_FD_148614 | JGI IMG/M metagenome (GOLD analysis project Ga0197142, IMG submission 148614) | Sediment microbial communities from Great Boiling Springs, Gerlach, Nevada, United States - GBS 60_MetaG | ecosystem: Environmental > Aquatic > Thermal springs > Hot (42-90C) > Sediment...
GGGAATTAAGTAATATAGAGATAGATAAGGCATACATAGGCTCATGTACAGGGGCAAAGTATACAGATCTACTAGAGGCAGCAAGGATACTAAAGGGCAAGAGATCAAAGGTTAGACTTGAAGTATTACCAGCATCACAGAGTATATATATGAAAGCATTAAAGGATGGTTTGATAAATATATTCCTTGAGGCAGGTGCTGTTATAGGTCCTCCTACATGTGGTGCATGCTGTGGAGCACATATGGGTGTATTAGCAAAGGATGAGGTATGTATAAGTACTACAAATAGGAACTTCCCAGGCAGGATGGGTCATGTTGAGTCAAAGACGTATCTAGCATCACCAAAGGTTGTTGCTGCATCAGCAGTAACAGGTAAGATAACAGACCCAAGAGATATAATAAAGTAATTAGTTAGGTGAGTAATGTCATGTTGCTTAGAGGAAGAGTCCATAAGTATGCTAAAGATAACATAGATACAGATGTTATAATCCCAGGTCCATATCTAAAGATAATGGACCCTAACGAGTTAGCAAAGCATGCAATGGAAGGCTTAGATCGAGAGTTTGTTAAGAAGGTGAAGAAAGGTGATTTTATACTTGCTGGGAGTAACTTTGGTTGCGGCTCAAGCAGGGAGCATGCACCTATAGCATTAAGCTACGCTGGAATAAAGGCTGTGTTAGCATTATCATTTGCTAGGATATTTTATAGGAATGCTGTTGATGGTGCATACCTCTTACCCATAGAGGTGGATGAGAAGGCATACAATGAGATAAACGATGGTGATGAGTTAGAGATAGATATAGATAGCAATACGATCAAGGATATAAGTACTAACAAGGTATATAAGATGAAACCATTCCCTCCATTGATCAAGGAGATAATTGATGCTGGAGGATTGTTCAATTACACCCCAAGAGGCTGATTTAATTACTAGACCACAATAATAATTCTATTAATATAATAGTCTCTCATTTTTATTAATTAAAAAGATTATTAATATGCTTAACGTTTATTATATTATGGCTGACGATAATAATAAGGAGAGGGAGTATATACATACGGTAACCAAATTAGGCACCATATCAATACCAATACCCCTAAGGCGTAAGTATGGGATAACAAAAGGCTCAAAGATAAAGTTCGTAGATAGCAGTGAAGGTATAAGGCTCATACCATTGGTCTCATTACGCAATATGTTTGGTATAGATAGAGGTAATGCTACTATCATAAGAAGGATAATATATGAGATAATAGAGGGTAGGAAGAGTGTAACATAAGCAATTAATCGGGGGACTATTTATGTATGCTATTAATTCAGGAAAGGACATGGATACTATGGTAAAAGGCATAAGAAAGGCTTATGTTATAGACTCAACTGTTATACTTCTATACTTCTTAGGTAACAAAAAGGCTTCAGAGGTTATAGGCTCTATACTAGATGAGAATGCAATAGGTTACATACTTGAACCTTGTATAGCAGAGCTCTTCCAGAAGTTAACACAATACCTAGGTTATACAGTTGCTAGCAGTAGACTTGAGGCTATAAAGAACTCAAATATAAGACTCATAAACATAGACTTTGATCTTATAAGGGATGCTGGTAGGATAAAGGCCATGAATCCAAGTATGTCTATGCTCTATGCTTACATGATAGCATTAGCAAAGAGGTTCAATGCAGTTATAGTTACTGCAGATAAGAACATTAGGACAGATGAGTGTGCTGTGGAGTATATAGATATTGAAGATAGATTACTAACATATTGAATATCTGCTTGTTAACGCATACTCTCATTCTCCATCTCCTCAAATCTTTCTATCCTTGCCTTACCCCTCTTCATCACTGCAAATATAACCATTATTACAGTAACCCATATAGCACTCATTATTACATTCTGTAAGCTTACATATACGTAAGGTATAGCCTCCTCTATATTCCTCTCAAGCATTGCTAACTCTGCTCTAACATCACCTATACCAGTATTGAAGGCCTCTGAGTCTTTAGGTATAACAGAGAATAATCTTAATCTCTCCTTTATACCATCTATACTCTTATGCATAAGAGCAAAGTCAGTCTTTGCAGTTGGGAATACCCATACAGGGTTACCCTGCTCTGGTATTAATGCCTCTGCACTTACAATGTAATCCAGCATCTCTGTAGGCGAGGGGGATGTAATGGCAACACGTAGATAACCTCTAGCCTTCTCCAATGGGTATACTGTGGATGCATAACCTACATAAGCCATGACTACACCAAAGATGAGCAGGGCAAGTATACCACCAAGCACAACCTTGTATCTATTCATATTAACCTCTGCTTTATCTGGGGTAACTTGCTTATTAACTTTAACACGACTCTGCTCATCCATGAACTTGTTGTTATCATCCTTGTAATCGATCTTATTAATGCTATAATCATTATTGTTCCTACTCTTACCTATGTTTACTGAGTGGGCTATGCTAAGTGCTGCTATATATAAGAAGCCGGATGCCTGTATAGCAAGTATAGGTGCAAATACAGCATTACCATTGAATATGGATATAAATATGCCTAATATACCATATGCAGCAAAGAATATCTCCAGCAGGGTTGTCTTTGTGAATGGCAATACGTAATCCTTGCTCCTCCAATCCTCCCCCTTCTTTGTTATACCAAACTTTGGTGTTCTATGAAATACTGATTTGCTTCCTAGCAGTGCATCAAATACTGCTATAGTATTACTTACAGATATGCCTGTAAAGAATAGAGTAAGAAAGAAGTACGACTTTAGCCTTGATAATACTCTACCAGGGAATAGCCTATTTATTATATAAATGTAGAAGGCAGGACCAAAGATGATATAAACTAACAATGGAGACATAGGGGATGTTGAGATAGGATATATGTTGTAATTTATTGCTATAAGCAGTGGCAAGAGCAGGTATTGTATCAATAACAATGGATGAACAATATGCCTAGTAAGCTGTATAAATGCTTGGATCTTAGTATCTAATGGCAAGTTCTTGCTTAAGAGTATCTTATCAAGGAGTTTTAATGCACACTGTATTGAACCCTTTGCCCATCTATACTGTTGCCTCTTTGCAGCATTTATCTGCACTGGTAATTCAGCATCAACTACAACATCATCAAGGAATATGCACTTCCAGCCTCTCATCTGTGCCCTATAGCTTAGATCAAGATCCTCAACTAATGTACCTACATGCCATCCACCACTATCCTCTATACATCTCTTCCTCCATACTCCAGCGGTACCATTAAAGTTCATGAATATATGGGTTAGGCTCTTAGCCTTCTGCTCTACAATGAAATGGAAGTCTAGGCTTAATGCTTGTGCTTGAGTTAGTGTTGAGTAATCCTCATTAACATGCCCCCATCTACACTGCACTAATCCTATACGCTCATCGTTAAAGTAAGGCATAACCCTCTTAAGGAACCATGGCGGGGGTATGAAGTCAGCATCGAATATGGCTATGAACTCACCCTTTGCTATCTTCAAGCCTTCCTTCAATGCACCTGCCTTGTAACCCTTCCTATTGTTACGTGTTATATGCACTATATCATAACCCTTTGACCTGTAATACTCTACTATCTCTCTGCATATCTCCCTAGTCTCATCTGTAGAGTCATCTAACACCTGTATCTCTAGCCTATCCTTTGGGTAATCTATACTACATACTGCCTTTATAAGCCTTCTAGCAACATACTTCTCATTGTATATAGGTAATTGTATGGTAACCTTAGGGTAATCGTTATTCTGATAGTATGATAATGCTATAGCCTTGCCTCCTTTCCCAGAGGCGTTTTTTGCTAATATCCTTACAATCCTTTCATTGTTCCTATTCTTTAATGAGAGGAAGAAGAGATAATAAAAGTTAAAACCATAAATGCTCATCATCCATGATACCATTACAAATACCATGAACATTATATACTCTATCACGCTTACCCTAATGACTGTTAGGAATATAAGTAATACTGGTATACTAAGTTAATAAATATATAATAAAATTATAGAATGATATTAAATAAATTTATTAAGGTATAAATAAAATATTCTTACTTAACCTCTTTTAGTTATCTTTATAGCCATTGGAGGACAGACGGTCTCACATGCAAGACAGAATATGCAATCAGCCTCCCTTGCAGGATCAGCCTTCTTCTCTGATGCTGGATGCCCTGGTGTCTCAAACCACTCATACACATTTACTGGGCATGCCTCTATACAAGCACCATCAGCAACGCATATATCAAAATCTACAGCAACATATGTGCCATGGATGCCTAGTAGTTGAGGAGGGTTTACTGGACCCCATACTGCATGGCCAGCATGCTCCCCTACAACTTGCCTATTGTTCCTAAAGTTTGGATCTATACCTTTACCAGTGTGAGCTGCTGTAGTTGGCTTTGCTGCAGTTGTAGCAGTAGTAGTTGTTGCTGTTGCTGTTGATGTTACCTTTGCTTGTGCCTGAGGTACCTGTTGCGTCTGTTGTTTAGACTGCTGTACTTGCTGCTGCTGTTGCTGAGCCTGAGGTACCTGTTGAACCTGCTGCTGAGCAACTGCCTGCTGTACCATTACAACTCTTGCTAGAGGTGTTAAGCCTTCAAGCCTCCTCCTTGCTGTGCTTTCATCCATCTTGTATTTGTTTATCCAGTACTTGACTAGTTTATCACCTATTATAGTATTCCTTAGTATTGTATCTATTACCATCTTTGCATAGTTATCAGCCTTTATCCTATAGTTCTTAACCCAGTATGCATCAGGGAAGTAATCGAGTGGTTTTATCTGATATATTATATCTATAACATCTCCAGTAACTATCTCTACAGTAACCTCTAACTCTGCCTCTTTCCACTCCTCAGGTTTGGTTGATGTAACATCCTGCTCCTTCCATTTATAAGTAACATATATCCTATCAGCATATGTATCAACCTTAAACATACTACTTAATGCACTTACAACACTACTTACATCTTCTTTGCTAGTTAACTCAACTGGTAGCCTATACAACCCATACTTGTAACCATGTAAAGGATAGACTCCTCTCTTTGTAGTCTCTGATAAAACTGCATATACCTTATCCTCAAGCAGTGAAGACATATGGTATATTTAATTCCCTTACCTAAAAACTTTTATTTTATAAATTTTAATCTAGGCAAGAAAATTTATATAAATCAAACTTATTTAGATTAGGTATGAAAAGAAGAGTGCTGGGCATATTCGGACCAGCAACAGTAGTTAGTGTAGCATACATGGACCCTGGGAACTTTGGTAGCAATATATCCTCTGGCTCAATATATGGCTTAGATCTACTCTGGGTAGTATGGGTATCAAGCATAATAGCAATGCTACTACAGTACCTCTCTGGCAAGTTAGGTATACTTACTGGTAGATCAATAGTTGATCTAACTTTAGAGAGACTTAACCACCATGGCATGATAGGAAGAGTGTTCAGTAAACTTTACACTATACCTTTATTTGCAGTTGTTATAGCAACTGATATGGCAGAGTTTCTAGGCATAACCCTAGGCTTGCATCTACTTACAGGTATACCTTTGCTACTTGCTGCATTACTTGCTGTAGTTGATATACTTATACTATTTGCATTAACTGATAGAAAGGGTAAGCTTGAGATGCTTATAGGTTCCCTAGTTGCTATTATAGGCTTCAGTTATGTTATACAACTGTCTATAATTGCTCCAGACCCAGATACTATACTTGAGAAGAGCTTTACACCAACTCTAAATGATGATAGGCAGGTTATGCTAGCAGCAAGTATACTTGGTGCAACCGTTATGCCCCATGCACTCATGCTACATGGATATCTTACTGCAGATAGATGGAATGGGGTGAAGGAGAAGATAAAGAGGCATATAAAGGAGACTATAGTATACCTTAGCATAGCAGCGCTTATAAATGCATCATTGCAGATAGCAGCATATGGAGCATTCTATAGCAGAGGTATAGAGGTTGCAGATATAGATGAGGCTTATCATACTCTAAAGCCTTTATATGGATCGTTTGCAGCAAATGCATTTGGTATTGCCTTGCTAGCATCTGGTATATCCTCAAGTTTAGTTAGCGTAGTTGCTGGGCAGAGAGTTATTGAGAGTATAAGAGGTAAGAGGATAGAGCAGTGGAAGGTTAGACTCTTGATAAGGTTAGTTAATATGGTACCCTTGCTTATAGCATTGCTAGTTGGTGTAAAGGCAATAGATATACTAGTATATTCTCAAGTCATGTTATCACTGATGCTACCTTTCATAGCTGTACCTCTAGTAGTATTTGCATCTAACATTGGTTTAATAAATACTTATACAAAGATTGCAAGTATTATAGCAACAGTATTCATAGTAATACTTAATATAATACTTGTACTATCTGATTCAATAATACACTAGTTTATTTGTATAATGTTTATCTTACCTTCCCTAGTAGTACATAAAGATAACATTGATATTAACATTTACTGTTATAGCAGTTAGTTTTTATTTAATTAATTCTATATGCTATATGATGCATCTAAAGAATATATTACTAGTAACTAGGTATGGTAGTGATAAAGCAGTAGATGTTGCAGTAAAGGTAATAAATACACTTAAAAGCATGTTGGAAGGTATAGAAGTTTATACGGTTAAGCCTATATTCATTGAGGGTACGAACAGTATAGATGAGAATGATGTTAAGAGTATAAAATTTGACCTAGCAATAACTGTAGGAGGTGATGGTACAGTTTTAAGAGCAAGCAGGTGGTTAAGTAACCCAACACCTATACTTGCTGTAAAGTTACCTACAAGCAAGGGTATCCTTGCAGAGGTAACAGCTGAGGAGATAGACTCTATTATGCCAAGGCTACTAAAGAACTCTTACTACATAGAGAAGAGGATGCGTTTAATAGCGAAGGTTAATAACAATCCTTTACAACCAGCTCTAAACGAGGTATTCATAGTTAGGGACACATTGACAAAGACACCAACTTACAGGATAAAAATGATGGGTGAGGAGTTAAGTTATAGGATGGATGGGCTGATAATAGCTACCCCTACAGGTTCTACAGGGCATTCATTATCGCTTGGAGGACCAATAGTTTACGAGTTGATGGAATCGATGATACTTACCCCTCTTGCCCCTATAAACCATCTTCCATGCATAGTACTCCCTTACAATACTAGGATAGAGGTTGAGTGTAATACAGATGCTAATGTAGTAATAGATGGGCAGGTAGTTAACAAAGCTAAGCAAGGCTCAATAATAGATATTGCAAGGTATGATCATGATGCACACTTCCTAAGGTTTAAAGCAAGGGGTATGAGGCAGATTGCAAGCATATAATAGCAATAACACTAACAACAGAAGTAGTAAAGATAATAACACCATACTTATATTTGATGCAACAGCGTTCTATGCTGGAGTACCGTTCTTAGTTTGCAATAATGGGTCACTTACTTATGATTACTATACTACGCCTAGCGTTATAGAGGAGATCAAGCATATAAAGCATAGATTAGATGCTGTAAACATACTAGTAAGCATGCAAAGGATAAAGGTTATAGAACCTAGCCATGAGTATACTGTAAAGGCTAAAGATTATGCAAGGGTCTATGGGGAGTATGAGTTATCTGATACAGATATATCTATCATAGCATTAGCGTTGATGCTTAAAGAGAAGCAGCCTTACATGCATAATGATAATAATATAATCATAGCTAGTGATGACTTCTCAATAGCAAATGTGGCAAGAGCAATAGGTATAGATGTTACATTTATTACAAATAAGGGTATAACACACATAATAAAATGGATTAGATACTGTAAGATATGTAAGATTTATTACTATGAAAGGTTAAGGGTATGTAGAGTATGTGGTAATGAGTTAAGGAAGAGGAAGATGGTAGAAGATAGAGCAAAAGAAGAATAAAATAAAGATTGGGTTTGTAGCCCAATAGGGCTTATCTCTTATCCTTTGTTATTTATGGCTTTTATGGTATGCTCCTGCTGTATAGCTTGCCCTCTAGTGCAAGCTTGTACATCTCTGCTACGTATGGGTTCTTTGGTGGAGTCTCTACACCAAGCTCTACCATCCTTACGTATAGCCTAACTACGTATGCTAATGCACCCATGAATGCTACTACTACACCCATGTTGAATGACCAGTGGTTTGGTACTGCGAATACCTCCTCTACGAACCAGAAGTGCCACATCTCGTTTATACCTATTGTGAACATGGTAGCTAGATAGCCTATTATGGTCATCTTTATACCAGTGTTAACACTGTTGTTTGGACCCCTCATTATTGGTACCCTTCTGTCATATATCATTATTGCACCCCAGCCTAGTGGTAGTGCTATGAAGTGGGAGTATAGCCACCAGTGTGCTGGTGTGAATGCACTGTCCCTTATACTTGTCTGGTGTAGAGACCCATCAACGAAGTTATCTACCTCTACACTTGCTGCTATTGAACCCATCACTATTACCATTATGAGTATCTTCTTCAGCCTCTGTATCTCAACTTCCTTTGGGAGTAGTGCTGGTATCTGAGCCATATGCGCTCAGTGGAGAGTTAAACAAGCAAGTATATTTACCTTCCAATAAAATAATCATAATATATTTTATAGAAATCACAATATGAATATAGATGATAAATAATTTATAGTAATCTTCATCTTATAATAAAGAGGAAATATAATAGAGTATCGTTAAGCAACAATGTTAATCATTGGAATCTAACATACTCTTCGTGTAATTATCTAAACTAGTGGTCTTCATATTACTGCTATTAGTATTACACTCTAATACTCTCTTTATCCTTGCTGCCCTTGCATAACCTATGCCTTCAACACGGGCTAGTTCTACTAAAGGTGCGTTAAACACATTCAATGGAGTAGCAAATCTATCAAGTAACCTTAAGGCTAGCCTGTTCCCTACACCTGGTAATGATGCTACAATGCTTATCTGCTGCTCTCTTAATGAGTTACCCTTACTTATCTTCTTAAGCAGTACTGGTTTACTATCATGCAAGTATCTCCTTGCTAATGCTATAAGCATATAAGCAGTATGCATATATGAGTATGTAGATATAACAGATGCCTTAAAGTCAGATATGAGAGATGCTAATGCACCATAGACTACCATAGGATCATCAATATCAAGCTCCTCTATACTACCCTCTACTATAACTACAGCATGTGCATAATTATTAAGCATCTCCCTTAACTGTAAGAATATCCTACCATCGTATATTGAGTTAAGTAGATCCCTGACACTCTTCCTCTCAACGCAGCAATCATATGATACAACGTAATCACCAACCTTTAGAGTAGCAAAATCTACACTTACACCCAGTTGAGTAAGCATATCTGGTACTTTACTTCTCTTCTCATGCTCATCTACAACTATCCTTATCCTCTCTTTACTCTTAGACTTACCATCGCTCATAGAGGATCAAGCCTACCTATCCTATCTCTTATTATATCCATGATCTTACTACATAACTCCTCCTCACTACACTCTAATGCTATTGATGCTGCAGTAGGATGCCCTCCGCCTGCATCACTTATAGTAGCCAAGAGATCTGTGCCTATATGTAATCTAGTCTTAGCATAGAACTCTTGCGTTGATCTAACACTTGCCCTTGCTAATGTGCCCTCAGTGCTCATAACTATTGCTAGATCTGCACCAAGATCTATGAGTGCCTTTGCTGCTGATGCATGATATGAACCAACTTTAGAGAATGCTATTATGAACCCATTGGCTTTGTATAATCTGCATCTCTGTGCAGCCTTCAACCTTGCTACCTTCTCAGAGTAATCCCTACCAACTGCAAGTATACTTCTAGCATCCTCTATAGATACAGATCTACATAACATACTTACAACCTCTATACTCTTACATCTTGCTATGGTTAGATGCTGAGAGTCTGTTAGTATTCCTAATAGCAATGCCCCTGCAACATCCTTGCTTATCTTAATCCTTCTCTCTTTAAACAATCTGTATACTAATTCACATGTTGAGGATGCATCTGTATCTATTATAACTTCACCTGCTATACTATGTATATCCTTAGATGGGGCGTGATGATCTATTATAACCTTATCACACTTGCTCTCTACTACAAGTTTATAAGCATCACCAAGCATGACTGGATTATTCGTATCTGCTATTATTATTACATCTGCATTAATATTTATATCATGAGTATAGTTGTAATAAACGTTAGTAGTAAGCAAGGATAAATTATAGTACTCCTTAACTCTACAGGCTAAAGAGTTTAGACCGTCTGGGAATATAGCATGTATGTACCTTATACTCTTATAATATCTGAGCAATGATGCTAAAGAATATACTGAGCAGTATGCATCAACATCAGCAAGCCTATGGGTTACTATACAGGCTGTCTTAACCCCAGATAGCCTCATAGTTAAACCTAGTTACATTATAAATAAATACTTTGGACTTGACTTAACTAAATCTATATTTTATTTATTATCTACTCACTCAGCCCTTGGTCTACTCACTCCTCTAACCATCTCATCTATTCTACCCTGTACCTCTTTAAGATTCTCCTTAAGCCTTGACTCCTGCTTAGATAATACTGCTATCCTTGTGTTAAGGAGCTCCTTCTTCTCCTCAAGCTCCTTTATTAGATCATCCTTCTTACTCCTTATAAGTATTGGACCTGCACTCTTGTATACAATATCATCAGGCGTTGCCTTCTTTAACTCCTCCAAAGCCTTATCTATCTCCATACCCTCTATCTCTAACTGCTGCTTCTGCATCAGTATAGCTTGTAGGTTCTGCTGTAGTTGGTTAAGCCTTGCTAGTTGCTCCTTCAGCCATGGAGGTATCTCTTGCTCACTCATACTAAAGCATACTTCATACTAGAATAAATGCATATTCATTAAGAGCAAAGATAATAAAGTAATAATCATCATATACACTTATGAGCATAGTATGGCAGGTAACTAGGGAAGATATACAATATTACATCTATGATGATAAAGCAAATGCTATAGGCTACTTCACACCAGATTATGGTACTAATGAGGAGGATAGGATAATAGATCTTATAACAGATGAGGCTAGTGTAAGAGGAGGTAGGCTCTCCCTATATCTTAGCATAGTGCCAATAGATGATATAAACTACAGTAAGTTCTTAGAATGGATTAATGATATAAACGATAGATTAAAGAAGATTAGGGATTATCAGGTATCAAAAGGCTTAGATGAGCCATCGGTTAGAGTAGAGCATAACATGCTACTTGCTACATTTGATATCAAATTTGATAGAAGGGTTGAGTTAACCAAGAAGAGCCTTACTAATGCACTAAGCAATATACTTAATGAGATGAAATCAAATAATATAATTTGATACGATATATCTATAGTAAATTTATTTAATTGTAATTAGCAAATAAATTATTGATTGGTTATCAATCATCTTAAAAATGATAAGCCTGAGGACCTATGCTCTTCTTCCAATCCGCCTTTATACCAGGTTTACCAGCAAGCTTCTGTAGATAGTTGTACGCTGATATACCTGCCTTTGCACCTTCTCCAGCAGCTACTATAACTTGCTTGTAAGGCATCGTGGTAGCATCTCCAGCAGCAAATATCCCCTTATGAGATGTCTCACAGAACTCATTAACCTCTATCTCTCCTCTCTGATTTATCTTAACCAGGTGCTTAACAAAATCAGTATATATCTTAAAGCCCATCTCAACGAACAAGCCTTCAACCTCTACTATACTTGTATTACCTTGGTTATCCCTAACCTTTATAGCCTTTAGGTTTAAGTTACCTTCTAAACCTACTATCTCACTGTTGGGTATATACTTAACATTATCCATCTTCTCTAATGCAGATATCATATCCTTATCCCCAGCCATCTTGCTTGTTCTATATATTACGTAAACCTCCTTTGCAAATCTACTAAGTAATAATGCTGATTCAACAAGGTAATTACCTACGCCTGTTGTAGCAACTACCCTACCCTGATAGAATGGAGCATCACATTTTGTACAGTAAGATAAACCTCTGTTCATGAACCGCTTCTCATTCTCTACTCCTAACTCCCTAGGTACTTTACCTATTGCAAGTATCAATGCCTTGCATTCATACACCTTATCACTACTGGTCTTAACCTGAAATAAAGAGTCTTCTAACTCATTTATGATCTCAACCTTATCATAGATAATCTGTCCTCCATATGTTAATACTTGCTGCTCTAGTGTTCTTGCAAGTAACTCACCACTTGTAAGAATTATCCCAGGGTAGTTCTCAAGCTTTGGTATTAGATTAAGTTGTCCCCCTAGATCCTGTGAGATAACCAAAGTATTAACCCCTTGCCTTGATGCAAACATAGCAGCAGATAATCCTGCTATACCACCACCTACAACTATGATCTCATACTGCATATTATCTTCTCTCTCACCTACTTATTTAAACATTCTAAAGAATTATTATAAACTATAATAATTAGTTTAGTTTTTATTACTGCTAGTAGAGATCTCTTTTTATGGATATTATGAGATTACTTAAAGAGATATGTTACAGTGTAAGAGAGGAGGTTACAAAGTTAAGCAAGAAGGAGGCTAACGAGGCTTATGGTATAGGTGCTGGGGGAGATATAGCAAGGAAGATAGATCTAGTTGCTGAGAGTAAAGCAATAGAGGTTATAAAGAGGTATGGTATGCAATGCAGTTTACTCAGTGAGGAGGCTGGTTTAGTTAACCTTGCTGATGATCCAAGTAAATATGAGGATGGTATATTTGTGCTAGATGCAATAGATGGTACTACTAATGCATTAAGGGGTTTGCCTATATACTCATGCTCAATAGCATATGCTGAGTCAGATACTTTAAGCAGTGTAAAGTATGCTGCAGTAATAGATATACCAAATGGGGATATATATTATGCTATAAAGGGTAATGGTGCATATATGAACAACTCAAGGCTTGAGCATGGCTTATCTAGTAATACTGGTAAGGGTTATGTTATTGGAGTAAATGTATCTGGTATAGATGAAGGCAAGCTTGATAGGTTAAGGCATATACTATCTAAGGCAAATCATGTAAGACAACTTGGCTCAAATGCATTAGAACTCTGCTTTATTGCAAGTGGGCTCTTAGATGCTTACATAGATATAAGGGGTAAGATTAGGGTTACAGATATAGCTGCTGCTTACCTTATACTTAAAGAAGCTGGAGGTGTAATAGTAGATGATAATGCTAATGAGTTAGATGTAAAACTGGATATTGGTAAAAGGTTATCTTATATAGCAGCAGCTAATAAAGATGTACTTAAATATATATTGGCTTATCTATGATGATTATACTTGATTAATTGTTAATTTTCTCAATAACAATCTATATCTAACCTTCGCATAACATAGTTTAAATCGAATGCATTACTTGATCTCATCCATGCCTCCTCTACAAAGAACCTTAACGCTATGGCAAGTGAGTTATCATCTATAGTTATTATATCAGAATCTGTTATGAAGAATTTAAGTAAAGATAGGGTGGATGCTAACTGTAATGCCTTCTTCTCAAGCCTTATAGAGAATGGTACTCTATCCTCACTCATACTATCAAGTATTAACCTTGATGCACATTCTATTCTTTCAATTACACTATCATCAACCATGATATCCTTAGCATTAAATCCATCCCTTACAATAGAGTCTCTTATCTGTATAGCATAAACAAGAGTTAGATGGTCTCTAATCGCATATGCCATCTCTAACATCTTCTCTTGCATCAAACCTTTCATAAGTTCTCTCTGCCTCTTTGCTAGTTCATAGTACTTATCCTTTGTAAGCCTATGTAGCCTACAGAGCATTCTATCCTCTATAGCCTTGAAGTTTGGGTCCTCGATGGTAACCTTGTAACCATTGCTAGATATGATTGTATTATAGTTCACTGAGAAGAAAGAGGTAAACTTGTAAGCCCTAACGCTATAAGACTTTGTCTCATACCTTATAATACCCCTCTCCATTGCTATCTTCAATGGCTCAACCATACCTTTGTACTTGAACCACTCATTGAACTCAGTTACTATGAAGTTGAACCTCCTACCCTCATATGCCTCTCCAATAGCAATGAACTTGGCTGGTGTTACTCCCCCACAATATCTATTAATACCAGGCAGACCATATGCTGGTACACTATGCTCCTCAGCCCCTAGTATAAGATCCTTGATCGTGAATGTCTTCCCGCTACCAGAGTCACCAAATAATGCTAAATTGAATCCTGTGCCTAGTACTCTAGTATTGTTACTACTAACTATACTAGTATCTGAGAGTGAGTATTGCTGTGCTATAGCAAGTAATGGATCAAAGTATAGAATACCAAATAATTCATTTAGATGCTTTATCAATACACTAACGTTAAAGTTCTTTCCAAATCTAATAACATCCTCCAATCTATTCTTCACAAGGTTAAGCAAGTAAGATCTAAACTCATTCTCCATTCTAAGTATCTCCTCAAACTCAGCATAAGCATCTCTAGTGCTTAATCTAGGAATGCTTATTGAGTTTATAATCTCTTGCACCAATGGTTTAACCTCTTCAAGTAAAGCCCATAACATACCCTTACCATAGTTGTTACCATTGTTGTTATTATCTATACCTCTCTTAATGCTTGGGTTATATACTATCTTCCATCTATCCCTCATATCTCTTAGTATCTCATCTACCTCAGTATTCTGCATCCTCTCACCATAAAACCTACTTGCAAATGATGCTATTGCTGATGTACTTGCATGCTCAAACTCCAACAATGCCTTAAATATAGCATATGCTCTCCTACCATATACATGCATGATTATACACATGATATCATCTTTCAGTTTATCCCATGAACTTCTATGTTGTAATATACCATTTGTGAATGTATAGTAATTACCTCTAAATACCAGGTCCTTATGTATTGATAGCATGAGCAACCTCTCTAACTGCTCATCACTAAGTATCTTTGCAAGTGAATTTATGTTAATATCTGTAATAGGTAAACCTTCCTGCTCCAAGTATCTTATTACCTTTACTCTAAACTCATAATACTCAGGGATATCTAACTCTGGTATTAGTCTCTTAAGTAGTATGATCCTCTCCTTTAACCTTAACCCATCATTAGAATAGTTAGCATCTTCAATCAACGCATTACACCCCTTTATTATATTTATACAGAATATCTTTAGATAGGATACTATACCAATTACCCCAGTTATACCATTAGTTTACTGTTATTCCTCTTCTCTAATATTTGGTTGCTTGATCCCTCTATTAGTTAAAGAAGCACATATCTCTGGTACAGCAAATAAGAACCCTACATGTAAGCAATCGCTCCTTGAGCAATGCCTACAGTATAGTACTCTATCCTTTATCTCAACCTCTACTATCCTATCTATCATATAATCATATATGAATGATACATTGCTATCTGTGCCTATTAACTTTAAGAAGGGTCCATATCTTCTAAGATGCTCATAGTATTCTATGTACTCAAAGAGTATTGTCTTTGCTGCATTGCTGAATGTCCTGCCCTTGAACTTATCGTGCTTCTTTATAAACTCCTCCAACTTCTTACTCTCTTCCTCCTTTAACACTATCTGAGTGTATCCTTTACGCATAGTACATTATAATATGTTCTCATACTTATACTTTGTCCCAATAAATAAGTAAAGTTTAAATAATCATATTTTTAACTAATAATATGGAACAGTTGGTACAATTAGGTACATGTAGATGTGTTGTGTGTAATAACAAGGTTCTATACTCTGATAATAACGAGATAGTATGCTCTAAGTGTGGAACAGTACTAGGATATGATAATATAAGCTATGATAACTATACTACTGCTAGTGAGCTTAACCTTTACAATATGGTAAGCATAGGAAGCAAGAGTAACTATACAAGTAATTATATTCATAATTTCAATGATGAATTATCGCTGTTCTCAAATCTATGCGATAAACTAGAATTACCGAGATACATTGCAATTGAGTGTTGGAAGAACTATAAAAAGTTAACAAAGTATCTAGGTATAAGTAATGCAGAGATAGCAACGTTAGCAATATACTTTACATGTAAGAAGTACTCGTATAAACAATACAATAAAGATCTTCTTATTGATATAGTAGCATCAATATATTCTAGGGTACGCTTGCCTACACTTGATAAGTTGATATCAAACTTTCTAGATAGAGTTTATAAATGTAACGATAAAGATGCCATGCAGTTCTACCTTACATTACTGAGTGATGATGATAGAGTAAAGGCTAGAGCTGTAAAGGTATCCATGCTGTTAACCAAGGCTAACCTTAAGGAGGTGCTTGCTCTTGCTTGCTAATATTAATATTAAGAACCTTAATTATTTAGATCATATAGTAACTTTATCAACTATACCAACTATAAAAAGTATGAGTGAAGCATTAAAGAGAGGTGAAGAATTGCAACCAATAGTAGTTGCAAAGGTAAATGATGAATACTATATACTAGATGGTTATGCTAGAGTAGAGGCTCATAAACTTGCTAACATTGATAGTGTAAAGGCATATGTAATAGAGTTAAAGAGTAAGGAAGAAGCACAATTATGGCATATAAGGCTTAACATCAGATCATCACTAAACATACTAAAGCTGTATGAGGCTTTAAAGCATCATAACAAGGATATTAACAGTCTCGGTTTAGACGAAACAATGTTAAAGATAATAAAAAGATTAGATAGGATTAAAGGTAGAGCATACACAAGACTTGCCTACTATTTAGATATACTAAGACAAAGGTTTGCTAGAGTTCCACAGATACCATACTATATTATAGTACTTGTATCTGAATTAGAAGATGAGGAATTACAAGAGCGTGCGGTTGATTTTGCATTCATTAACATAGAAGATAGAGAAGATGTATTCTCTTATCAAGATTATGATAGAATGCTCTCATTTATAAAAATACTTAAATCAAGAGATATTAGTATGAAGAGTGCTATAGATAATGAGATTTCTTATATAAACATCAATAATATAATAAAGAAAGATAGGAAGGTTCAATATTATAAGGGCGAGTTAATGAATACTTTTACTTGCAAATGCGGTAAGATATATGCAGTAAGTGCCAAGAGTAGTAAAGGGTATACAATAAACGAGGTTGAAGAACATAAAGATCTTATAGTTATTAAAGGAAGTAATGATTCATTAATTCATATCGTGCCTAATGATGTTGTTGAACTACTTGGATTAAATTCACATAAACCTAGATGGCATGTAGTTGACGCTTATAAAATAATTGAGTTATTACCATTCCTTAAGGGTAAGATTGCAATACTTACAGTTGAGTGATTATACACTGCTGATGGAGAATGAATAGCATAATAAAGCTAAAATGGAGGTTTAGAAGTAATGCAAAATTAATCACTGATATATTAAGATATATAGGGTTTGAAGAAAAGGATAGGAAAGAATTATTAAATGTAATAATAAATGATTGTAATGATAAGAAAT
>Ga0197142_1002145_pt1 | contig 17485 bp, 14 predicted proteins | sample GBS60_MetaG_FD_148614 | JGI IMG/M metagenome (GOLD analysis project Ga0197142, IMG submission 148614) | Sediment microbial communities from Great Boiling Springs, Gerlach, Nevada, United States - GBS 60_MetaG | ecosystem: Environmental > Aquatic > Thermal springs > Hot (42-90C) > Sediment...
CAGCGCTTCTTTCGCGCTCATCGGGGTAAATGCGCCACCAACCGATACCTTGCGTACGCGCTCGCGCACTGCTGGCGGCACGCTGCCCCGGCGAGTGACATCGAAGACCATCCCCCCAATGAGCGTGAGATCGGTCATTCCGTACCGTTCGACGGCCCAGAACAACGCGTCAACGTCGAAGCGCGGAAACAACAGCACCGTTGCCCCAAACAAAATCCGGCACAACACGTGGGATACAAACACGGGTGTGTGACTGAGAGCACTAAGTGCAGCTCCCACCTCGTTTCCGTTGTCACCGCGCGCGGCCGAGCACGCCAACGCAGACCAGAATAGATTTTCATGGGTAAGCATGACCGCTTTCGGTTTTCCCGTGGTTCCCGACGTCCCTGCAAGAACGGCAAGACCCGAACCCACGCTCCTTCGCGACTTAGATGCCGCCCTACAAGGGCGGGACACTACTCGTACGGTTCCTCCAGGCGTTGGCGGGCACTCGAGTACCGCAAGGGGACGTCCCTGCCAGACCGGTTCGAGAGGGGCGACCGACTCTGGATCCAGGAGAAGAGCGTGCGGCTCGAGATGGTCGAGTGCGCGCGCGATTTCCTCGTTGTTCGCGCGTGCGGGCAAAGGGGCTGCCGTTGCTCCGATGGCCCACGCAGCATAGTGGCTAGCGACCGCCAAAGGAGAGTTCGGAACGCGAAACGCGATGCGCTGGCCCGTCGTGCATCCGGCGGCGACTAACTCCGTGGCAAGCGCTTCCACCCAAGCCGCGAGTCCTCCATACGACCACAGCCGGTCTTGGAACAATAGACCTCGCTGGTCGCCGGTGCGCGCTGCTTGCAGGCGTAAAAAGCGGACGTCGGTAGGAAGCAGCATAGGCCAGCTACGCCGTTTCGCTCCGCTGCCGTGCATGGCGCCAGCAACTAACGTTTGTTCGCTCACACTGTCAAGCGAGGCCACAAGCCAGTGAAAGGTCGGTACCTAGTTGCGCGCCGCGTCCGTTGGCTTGAGCGGTGCCGGGTTCCTAGGCCCCACCGACTCCAGGCTCAACATGGATCTAGGTGGTTCGTGGGCGAACGCACCGCTGGCAAGGAGTCTTGCGTGAGGACGGTCAGCCGGCGTTCCCTCGTGTGCGGTCTGGTGGCGTGATGGCTCGTACGCCTGTCGCCCGGTTACGGGGGAGGAGCGTGCAGAAGTGAGTCAACAGTCGGAAGGGAAGACGCAAATTGTGGAACTGCCGGCACGGTGGCTTCTCGCTGGATGTGTCGTGGCGGCGGTCCTGGTCTCGGTTCTAGGTGCACTTCGCCCGCTGCCGGTGTGGTTGTTGGGGGTAGAAATGCTGCTCACGGTCCTCGCACTGTTTGTGGTTGGCTCGATTCGTTACCGGTTGGACAAGAACGCGTTGACCTATGGTGCGGCGCTCGTGGTGGTGGCCACCTTTTGGTGAGTTTGGTGCCCTCAGGCGGAAATGCGCGAAATCGTTGCGCGCGAAGGTTGGATGCTGTTCCTCCGGGTCGTTGCGTTTCACCTCTTCACGCTGGAAGGGCTCGACCGGCCCGTTCACGCCGACACCATGCTTTTTCCGCTTGGTCTGACACTCTTCGTATCGGTCGTTTCGCAAACGCGGCTATTGGAAAGCGTCGGCTTTCAGGTGCTGCGAACGAACCGGGGCGCCGTATAGCGCCCACTGGCCTCGCCAACACGGCGCTCGTGTCGTTCGCCTCTGGGATCTTGGACGGAGTGTCCATGATCGGCCTCGCCCTGCGCATCTTGGTGATCATTCTCTTTTTGGCCGACGCAAAGCCTTGCCGACGTGCGCTGTGCGGTCATGGTATCGACCGTGGTCGCGACGGTGTGAGGGATGCGGCTCGCGTACGGAGAGCCGCCTAACCTGATCATGAAGGCAAACCTTCGTCCGCACCTCGATCACGCGTTCTTCCTCGCTTACTGCGCGCCCTTGGCTGTGGCGAGTTATTTCGTGGTTGCCTGCAGTCTGTGGAGCCGTTTTCGTGGCAGCCGTGTCGCATGGAGAGAGTTGGATCTTGTCGATCACTACGCGGCGGACGTCCGCTTTCTCCAAGCGGAGCGCCATGGCGAGGTGTGGATGCCCATCGAGCTCCTAGAACGCGGGCTGCGTTGGTGGGAGAGCGGCTGCCTTCGTTGGTGGAGCGGCCCCACCACGGCACTCCGCTTGGCGCCGCGCTTGTACAAGAAAATGTGCCGGCACGGGTCCGCCGCGAACTGCTGGGCGCCTACGTGCACGAAGAATTGGCCAAAGCTTTGGGCGACGATGATCGCCTTGTAGTTGCAGGCGATTCCGTTGCAGCCCGCCAAGCAGAGGCTCCGGTGCGTGCCATTTTGCGGCGCATCCAACGCCGCCGAGTCTTTGCTCAACGAGTGGGGCGTTTCGCATTCGCTCCCTTCATTGTGCTTCTGGTGGCTCACGCCATCGATCATTAGTTTCGGCTGATTTATGCGTCGTTTGCGGGTTTCCTCCTAGCCGTGGCTGGGATTTGGTCGCTTCCGCGCACGCGCCGGCTGGCACTTTTGGAGGCTTGGCACGAGTACCGAGAATATTTGTTTCTCCTCCCGCTGTTTCTTTCAATCACACTCATGCAAGTGGCGAGCTTTTTTGACCCCTTAGAAACAGCACTGCGGAGCGGAATCGCACATTGGGGCGAAGCGCATATGGCCTGGTTGCAGTTCGCTGCTGCTACGGTGTTCTCAGCCCTTCTGGACAACAACGTCGTCGCTGATTTTGCTGCCCGCGCGTTGCACGATCTCGATCCCCACCTCATTCATTTTTTTCCATGGCGCAAATCGCTGGCTACGCGCTGGGCGGGTGCTGGACCCACATTCGTTGTGTCCAATCGGTGGTCGCGCACGCTTTTTTGGTGAAAGATGTGGACTCCACACTCACCCCCATGCGATGGATTCGCGCCATGACCGGGATCTTACGGAGCCTGTTCGTGATGCTGACGGTTGCCTTCTGCTTGCGTGCGTGGATGTTGCCGTAGCAGCCACAAGCCTCGGAGTGGCCTCCGCCGCTTATTGCCTACCTGTTTGTGCAGAGGATCCAGCTGTGCTGCTACGCGCCTCGACCAGCGCTTTCAGTAGCTGAGATAAAGTTTCGGGAGTTTCCACGCGGTAACGGGCCGCCGTGGGAACGTCACTGGCGGAGACGCGGATGGTTACCGCGCCGGACGGCAACACGCGAAATGCGTCCTCGTCGGTCGCATCGTCCCCAGCGTACATGGGAAGGGCATCCGCTCGGGAGGTAGCGAGCAATCGGAGCGCTGCATCGCCTTTGTGCACTCCACGCATGCGAAGCTCGTACACACAGTGGCCTTCGAGGAGTTCCAGAGGAGCCCCCTCGGCACAAAGGCGGTCGCGGACCTTGCGAACTACGCTGGCGGCAGCAACGCGCGCTGCTTCCGTAGCGAGGCGCACATGACATGCAAGCGCATACCGCTTGTCTTCGATCCAAACTCCTTCGAGTTGCGAGAGTTCGTGGTCCAGGTGGCGGCGGGCTTGGTCCAGCCACCGGGCAAGATGTTCGATCCCTTCTGCCAGCGAGCGGCGGCCGTCAGGCCAGAGAATTTCTGCCCCGTGCAGCCCGACATAGTAGATCCCCGAAACCGGTACCAAGCTGGAAATCTCTTCGGCACGCCGACCACTGACCAGTGCCACCTGCACGTCGGGAAGCTTCGCCAGGCGACCTAAGAGATCGGCAGTGCCCGGCAACGGTCGGGCAACTTCCGGGCGTGGCGCGATTGGAGCGAGGGTGCCGTCGTAGTCAAGGAAACAGAAGAGTGCGGGGGCGCCTGCGAGGGCGGCAACGACGTGCGACCAACTCCCTGGAGTGAGCAGCTCGGTCACAGGGTGCCTTCGAAACGCCTGCGCGCCGCAATTCGAACCATGGCGCTCACGATCTTGCCGGCCCAGCGGTAAATGTTGTTGCGAGCGACCGTGTCGCGCAGCGCCGCCATGCGTGCCTTTCGCTCGGAAACATCCATACTGAGCGCTGCGTGCAGGGCCTGGGCGAGTTCGTCGACGGCGTAAGGATTGACTTGCAAGGCTTCTTCTAATTCCCGTGCGACGCCGGTAAAGCGGCTTAATACCAGAACACCATCGAGATCCGGCTTGGCAGCGACGTATTCCTTGGCGACTAGGTTCATGCCATCGTGGAGCGAGCTGACGACGCAAACCTCCGCCAGGCGGTAGAACGCAAGCACCTCCTCGGGGGAATGGGCGATGTCCAAGTACAACACTGGGGTCCACCGCCCGACGGCGTACTTCCAGTTGATATCCGCGACGAGCGAGTCCAGCTCGGTAGCCAGCGCCTTGTATGTTGGGATGCGGCTACGGCTTGGGGCACCAATTTGTACGAACGTGACCTGCCCCCGGTACTCCGGGTGGTTTTGCAAGAGTTGATCGAACGCCCGTAGGCGCTCCGGAATTCCTTTTGTGTAGTCGATTCGATCCACTCCGAGTAGAATCCGCTGTCCCTCGAGGCCAAGTTCGCTCCGCAGTTGCTCACAGCGCTCGGCAAGTTGTGGATTCCGCACCTCGTCGCTGATTGCGTCGATATCCAAGCTGATGGGAAACGGACGAACGAAGGTAGTGCGGCTACGGCGGGTTACGCACGACTGTTCGTCGTCGACCCGAGCTTCAACCGTAGCAGCAATGGTCTCGAGGAAATTCTGGCAGTGGTAACGGGTGTGGAATCCGAGCAAGTCATTACCCAAAAGCCCGTCGAGAATCTCTTCCCCCCAAGGGCATATGCGGAATGCCTCGCGGTTCGGCCACGGGATGTGCCAGAACTGAGCGACCAAGAGATGCGGGTCGGCCTCCCGCAGCATCCGCGGAAGAAGAGCAAAGTGGTAGTCTTGGATGAGCACGATGCTCGCGTTGTCCCGAGCCTCATCCAAAATCACTTCGGCAAATTGGCGGTTCACCCGGCGGTACGCATGCCAGTGCTCGGTGCGGAATACAGGTCGTTGAAACACGATGTGGCAAAGCGGCCAGAGAGCCTGGTTTGCAAACCCGTAGTAATAGTCTTGCTCGTCCTCCTTGCTGAGCCAAATGCGCCGCAGTGTGTACGCCGGGGCTTCAGGCGGCACAGCAACCCGGCCATGTTCGTCAGCGACCTCCCGGTCCGCGTTTCCGCTGCCGTGGGCAACCCAAGTGCCTCCGCAAGCGCGCATCACGGGCTCGAGAGCTGTAACCAGGCCGCTGACCGGCCGCTCGCAAACGATTCGCCCGCCCTCGAGGCGGTGGACGTAGGGCTCGCGGTTCGAAACGACGATGAGCTTGTAGCCCTGGAGTGCGCGTTCGACCACTTGGTGCAGGGTGTCACGACTCCAAAAGCGCGGGAATTCCTCGCTACTTTCCAGCGCGTCAACAGGGCTGAACGGCAGTTCGCGCATCGCATGCCAACTTATGCGTCGAAGGAGGTCAGCGCAACCGAAGGCACTCCCCTTGCGGCTGCCGTGTGCTTTTGCCAGCGACACACGCATGCTGCCAAGGGATCCGCTGTGGTACAAAGACGCGATCATCTACGAGCTTCGTGTTGGGTCCTTTCAAGACAGCAATGCCGACGGCATTGGCGACTTTCGCGGGTTGTTGCAGCGACTCGACTACTTGGCCGACCTGGGGATTACCGCGATTTGGATTCTCCCATTTTACCCGTCGCCGATGCGCGACGACGGGTATGACATTGCGGACTACCAGAACGTCCACCCGGATTTCGGGACGCTGCAAGATTTCAAGGCGTTTCTGCGTGCGGCTCACGAGCGCGGGTTGCGGGTGATCACCGAGCTCGTGATCAACCACACGTCGGACCGACATCCTTGGTTCCAACGTGCTCGGAAATCGCCTCCCGGCAGCCGCTACCGAAATTACTACGTCTGGAGCGACACCCCTGAGCGTTACGCGGAGGCCCGAATTATTTTCAAGGACTTCGAACCGTCGAACTGGAGTTGGGATCCCGTTGCGAAGGCATATTACTGGCACCGATTCTACGCGCACCAGCCCGACCTGAATTTCGACAGTCCCGACGTGCGCCGCGCAGTGCTGCGAAGCGTGGATTTCTGGATGCGCCTGGGAGTGGACGGGATGCGGCTCGACGCAGTGCCATACTTGTTCGAGCGCGAAGGAACGATCTGTGAAAATTTGCCCGAAACGCACGCATTTCTGCGCGAGCTGCGCGCCCATATCGATGCCCGGTTTCGCGATCGCATGCTCCTTGCGGAGGCCAATCAATGGCCGGAGGATGCCGTGGCGTACTTCGGCCAGGGCGACGAGTGCCATATGGCTTTTCACTTCCCCATCATGCCGCGGCTGTTCATGGCCCTCCACATGGAAGATCGGTTCCCCATCATCGACATCATCGAGCAAACGCCAGCGATTCCCGAGACCTGTCAATGGGCCTTGTTCCTGCGGAATCACGACGAGCTGACGCTGGAAATGGTTACGGACGAAGAGCGCGATTACATGTACCGCGTCTACGCGCACGACGCGCAGGCACGGATCAACCTTGGAATCCGCCGCCGGCTTGCTCCCCTGCTGGGCAAGGACCGCCGGAGGATCGAGCTCATGAATGCCCTGTTGTTGTCGCTGCCGGGGACGCCCGTGATTTATTACGGCGACGAAATTGGCATGGGGGACAATATCTTTTTGGGCGATCGCAACGGTGTCCGTACCCCCATGCAATGGAGTGCAGACCGCAACGCCGGGTTTTCTCGGGCAAATCCGCAGCGGCTCCAGTTGCCCGTGATCGTCGATCCGGAGTTTCATTACGAAAGCGTGAACGTAGAAGCGCAACAGAGCAACCCGCACTCCCTGCTCTGGTGGATGAAGCGCGTGATTGCCCTGCGCAAGCGTTACCGCGCGTTTGGTCGCGGAAGCCTGCGCTTCTTGTCAGCCGATAATCGCAAAGTGCTGGCCTTCGTGCGCGAATATCAGGACGAACGCATTTTGGTGGTTTGCAACCTGTCCCGCTTTGTGCAGCCTGTGGAGCTTGCACTGGGCGAGTTTCGCGGTCGGCAACTGGTGGAGGTTTTCGGCCACACGCGGTTTCCCCCGATCGGAGAGTCCCCTTATCAGTTGACCCTGGGGCCCCATTCGTTTTACTGGTTTGCGTTGGAACCGCCAGAGCGCCGAATCGAAATCTCGCCGGCGACCAGGACGGTGCCCGAGTTGTCGGTGCGCGGCAACTGGTCGTTGGTGTTTCGGGACGTGGCGCGACAACAACTGGAACGGGCCCTAGCCGAATTTCTCCCTGCACAGCCATGGTTTCGTCGCGCCCCTGGAAGGATTCTGCGCGCCTCGATCAAGGACGTGATCGAGTTGGCAAACGAGCAGGCTCCCATCGTGCTGGTCGTGCTTCGTGTGGAGCGCGGTACTGGAGAAAAGGACTGGTACACTCTCCCATTGCGTTTCGACCCTCACCGTGGAGACCAGAGCGGAAACGAGGGCAGCATGGTCGCTCGCGTGCATTGTGAGGAGCACGGGGTTGCAGTCGAGGGAAGCCTCGTAGAGTGCGGGGCAGATGTACGCACTGGCTTAGCGTTGGTGGATGCCGTGGTGCGACGCCGGCAGGTGCGCGGCGAGCACGGCCAGGTCACTCCGGTGCACACCCCGGCCTTACGAGCGATTGCGCCTGATCCGAGCAAACTGTTTCCTGTGGCAGTGCACCAACCCCAGTGGAACCCCGGATTCGTTGCGGGTGGCCGGTTACGTGTGAAACTCTACCGGGAACCGTTTTTGGGTCTGCATCCGGAAGTGGAGATCGGTCAAGCACTGCTTTCGGTGGCGGGGCGATTGTGTGTGCCCCCCTTGGCGGGGTTCTTGGAGTACCGACAAAACGCAGGAGAGCCGCTGACTTTGGCCGTTGCCCACGAATTTGTTCCGCACGAGAGCGACCTGTGGTCGTACACTGTGGATCATTTGAAGCAGTATTTCGATCGTGCAGTGGCGACGTACGGAGGCGGTCGGGCAGTCGAACTGCCTCCGGTGAGGCTGCTCGAACTCGTTGGTAAAACCCCACCAGAAATTTTTTCCGAGCTAGCTGGCAGCTACCTGGAAATTGCGCGCCTTTTGGGCGTGCGAATTGCAGAGTTGCACCAGGCGCTCTCAGCGGTGGAAGATCAGCCGGATTTTGCTCCCGAGCCGGTCACGAGTTTGTACCAGCGCTCGCTGTATCAAAGCTTGCGGAACCTCTGGGGCCGGGTGGCCATCGCCTTGCAGGAGCGCATGAGGGACTTGCGCCTATCTGACCAGGACCCCGCGGCGCGGTTGTTGCAAGAGGGAGAGGCGGTGCTGCGGCTTGCTCAACGTGTGGTCGGGGAACGCATGGCCGGGATGAGAATTCGGACCCATGGGGATCTACACTTGGGGAGAATCCTGCATACGGGAAAGGACCTGTATATCGTCGGCTTTGCTGGCGATCCAAGCCGCTCACCGCTGGAGGCGCGGATCAAACGTACGCCCCTGCGGGATGTTGCTAGCATGTTGCGTTCGTTCGAGTTCGCGGTCGACCGTATTCTTTACGGTCCGGCGGCCACAGGATTGCTACGTCCAGAGGATGTTCCTGCACTGGAGCCGTGGGGGCACTTGTGGGAACGCTGGGTAGGTGCGGTCTTTTTGCGAAGCTACCTAGAAACCATGCAGCAAACGAGACTGCTCCCGAGCAACTCCGCGGACCTGGAACGTTTGCTCACGGCGAGTCTGATCGAGCGGAGTCTTCTGTCACTCGAGGAGGAGATTCGGTTCCGTCCAGACCACGCCGGTATTCCCATTCGAGGCTTGCTGGAACTGGTGGAAAAAGAAAGCCCCTCAAGAGGAAAGTGAGAGGCGCGTGGAGACCCAAGTTCAGGAGCCGTTTTTGATCCGCATGCCGTAAAAAGAACGGTAAATGAACGTCACCGCCGCGGCGAAAAATGCGAGCGCCAGAAAGCGCGTCACTCCCCAGGAAAGGGTCACGGCCAGCTCCACTGCCAAAAGACCGAACAGGGTGGTAAACTTGATCACAGGGTTCATGGCCACCGAGGAAGTATCCTTGAACGGGTCGCCAACAGTATCTCCAACCACAGTGGCGGCGTGGAGCTCGGATCCTTTTTCCTTGAGCTCAGTTTCGACCACCTTTTTCGCGTTGTCCCAAGCACCCCCGGCGTTTGCCATGAAGATTGCCTGGAACAGCCCAAATAGGGCAATGGATATCAGGTAACCCACGAAGAAGAATGGGTCCAAGCTGGCAAAGGCAAGCGTCGAGAAAAACACAGCCAGGAAAATGTTAAACATGCCCGACTGAGCGTACTGTGTGCAAATCTCGACGACACGCTTCGAATCGGCAATCGAGGCTTTTTCAACTCCTTCGAGGCGGATATTCGCCTTGATAAACTCCACAGCGCGGTACGCGCCAGTTACGACTGCCTGGATGGTGGCGCCGGTGAACCAGTAAATCATCGCACCTCCGGCCACGAGGCCGAGCAGAAAGGGCGCGTTTAACAGAGACAGCTTGCCCAAATGCTCGGGCTGAAGCCCGTTCGTGAGCGCCACAATGATGGAAAAGATCATCGTCGTGGCACCGACAACGGCCGTACCAATGAGAACAGGCTTCGCCGTTGCTTTGAACGTGTTCCCCGCGCCGTCGTTTTCCTCCAAATACTGCTTCGCCCGCTCGAAGGCCGGAACAAAGCCAAAGTCCCGATTGATTTCTTCCTTGACTCCCGGAATGTTTTCGATCACCGAGAGCTCGTAGACCGACTGAGCATTGTCCGTCACCGGGCCATAGCTATCGACCGCGATCGTCACTGGTCCCATGCCCAAGAAGCCAAACGCCACCAACCCGAAGGCGAACACGGGTGCGGTCATGTCGGCTGTGGCCTGAGGCATGGCCGCGTGCAAGTCTCCACCGCTGACGATCCATGCTAGGCCCATCAAAACGATAAACGTGATCCCCATCCAATAAGAGGAGTAATTGCCTGCGGTAAGGCCGCTCAAAATATTGAGCGACGCGCCGCCCTCTCGCGATGCGGTGACCACCTCACGAACGTGCCCGGAGTCCGTGGAGGTGAACACTTTGACCATTTCCGGAATCAGTGCACCGGCAATCGTGCCACAACTGATGATCGTCGAAAGCTGCCACCAAAGGTCGCCTGTGCCCAGATTGCCAATCAAGATGTAGGAAACGATGTACGTAAGAGTGATGGACACGATCGAGGTGAGCCACACTAAGAATGTCAGCGGCTTTTCGAAGTTCATCTGGTCGGCGTTGCCATAGCGCGCTCGCTGGATCACTTCGTTCAAGAGGTACGAACCGCCAGATGCGACGATCATCATGATGCGCATGGTGAACAACCATACGAGCAACGTAACTTGCAGTTCTGGAGTCTCCCCGAGCACCAGCAAAATGAACGTGATCAGGGCGACGCCCGTTACTCCGTAGGTTTCGAAGCCGTCCGCCGAGGGGCCGACGGAATCGCCAGCATTGTCGCCCGTGCAGTCGGCTATCACGCCAGGATTGCGCGCATCGTCTTCCTTGATGTTGAAGACGATCTTCATCAAATCTGAGCCGATGTCCGCGATCTTGGTGAAAATACCACCCGCGATCCGCAGCGCTGAAGCTCCGAGCGATTCACCGATCGCAAAGCCAATAAAACAGGGGCCAGCAAACGTTGCCGGGATGTACAAAAGAATGATCAACATGATCAGGAGTTCGGTGGAAATCAGCACCATCCCGATGCTCATTCCCGCCTTCAGCGGAATCTCGTAGGTGGGGAACGGTTTGCCTCGCAAAGCAGCGAAGGCTGCACGTGAGTTGGCGAAATTGTTCACCCGCATTCCAAACCAGGCTACTCCGTAGCTACCGCCAATCCCCACGAGGCTAAAAAAGAGAACGATCAGAACCTTGAGCAGGTCCCCCTCGAATGCCCGGTAAAAGTACACTGCCATGATGACCCCGATGAAAAACTCGAGGATCAGGATGAATTTTCCCTGCGTCAAAAGGTAGGTCTTGCACGTCTCGTAAATGAGTTCGGAAATCTCCCGCATTGCGCGGTGCACAGGCAGGGTTTGCAACTGTTTGTAGATGACCAGGCCGAACAAAAAGCCAAGAGCGCAAATGAGAATCCCTAACGAAAGCAATGTGTGTCCGTTGAGACCAAGGAAATGAACGGTGGTGAAGTCCGGCAAAACCAGGTGCATCTCGCCATGGGCCTGCGGTGCGGCCGCCCACGCAGGCGCAAGCCCCAGAAGGCTCGCAGCCAACATCCCGAAGATCCCACGTACGATTGTTCGAGTCATTTGCGTGTCACTCCTCGTGTGCGTGTATTTCTGAGCCAGTTTTGAGTCGCACCGCCGCGGGTCCGAGAGCCTGCGCGGTAAGCCCACCTCGCCGCTCCCTCCCTCATCGATTCCCGGGCAGGCGTTCTCCTTGAAAACTCGCGCCTTATCGCAAAAGCCCTTCCGGCACGCAAGAACGCCGGTGCGTCAAGTGAACAGAGTGCCGACGTCGGGGGCTTGGAAACGTGGGTGATCCGTGACGGCCGCGACAACGGCGAAGGTGTGCATCGTAGCGTCACATGATTCGCGAGGCGGGACTTAGGGCAATCGAGTGAGGGCGAAGGCAGGCGAAAGCGATTGTTTTCCCGGCCCACGCGCCTGCTGGTTACACCTTTTCGCCGGGAGCTTCGGCTACGAATGAATCAGGCAAATAGCGAAAGTCGGTTTGGTAGCTCCTTAGTTTGCTCTGCGGGTGTTGCTCGAGACGTTGAAAACGCACACCCGTCGAGGAGTGACGACGTCTCCCGCCAAGGCTAACAAGCAGCGCATGGTGGCGATCCCGTCCCTCGGACCTAATGACCGCGCAATGCTTTCCGACCTGGCCCGAGAAGCCATTCGGAGTGCGGTGACCGGCAGCCCTGAGCCAAGCTTGCAGGCTGTGCCCCCGGCGCTCGAAGCCCGAGCTGGAGTGTTCGTCACCCTCTACCGGCATGGGCAACTCCGAGGCTGTGTAGGGACGCTTCGGGACGACGAGCCGCTACACGTCGCAGTGCGCCGGATCGCCGAGGCAGCAGCATTGCAAGACGGCCGCTTCGATCCCGTCGGAAGGGAAGAGGTCGACGAGCTGGAAATTGAAATTTCCGTACTGTCTCCGCTCAGACCTGTGGCACGGCCAGAGGAAATTGTCGTGGGTGAGCACGGAGTCGTTCTGGAGTGCGACGGATACCGTGCCGTGTTTCTGCCGAAGGTGGCGGTGGAACACGGATGGTCCCGGCAAATCCTTCTCGACCAATTGTGCTTGAAAGCAGGTCTGCCCCGAGGGGCGTGGCAAGATCCTTCTGCCCGCCTCTACGTGTTTACCGTGGAAAGCTGGAAAAACGGAGCTGACCACGGACGGTGACCCTTTCCCGCTGTGAAAGCGGCTACGAAAACTACAGGCGTGTTCGCGAGCCGCGCATGCCCCCGCGGTCCGCTGCGGCGATGTACTCGGGAGGATGCGCGATTACCGACCAAGTTCCACCAACGCCCTCGCGATACGGTCGAGCCCTTCCTGCAAGTTCTCGATCGAGTTTGCGTAGGAGATGCGGATGTGGTCCGGGTAGCCGAAGTCGGTCCCCCCGACTACGGCGACGTGGGTTTTCTCGATCAGGTAGGCCGCGAGTTCGTCGCCGGTTTTGGGTCCGGACCCTTTTCCCAGATAAGCGCTTACCTTCGGGAACACATAAAATGCGCCTTGCGGCTTAGGGCAGTGGAGCCCCGGGATTGCTTGGAGGCGTTCGACGACAAAGTCGCGCCGCTTGCCAAACTCGGCCATCATTCGCGGCACCGAGTCCTGATTGCCAGCCAGGGCCTCCGCCGCTGCGGCTTGCGCGATCGAGGATGGATTCGACGTCATCTGACCTTGCAGTGTGGTCATCGCACGGATCACTTCTGCCGGACCCGCTGTGTACCCCACTCGCCAGCCAGTCATCGCGTACGTTTTCGATACCGAGTTGCACAGGATCGTGCGCGGCCGAAGGTCTGGGCGTAAGCGCAAAACCTGCCCGAGCTGGAAATCTCCGTAGACCATTTTCTCGTAGACGTCGTCGCTGATGATCCAGCAAGAGTGCTGAGCGATGACGTCTAGCAACGCGGCGAGCTCCTCCGGGGAGTAAGCCACCCCTGCAGGGTTGCTCGGACTGTTGAGAATGATGGCTTTGGTGCGAGGCGTCAAGGCCGCGTCCAAGTCTTCCGGAGCAAGTTTGAAACTGTTTCGTGCTTTAGGAAAGACAATGCGGGCCCGCGCTCCAGCGAGCAAGAGCATGTCGGGATAACTGACCCAGTATGGCGCGGGCACGAGCACTTCGTCGCCCTCGTTGAACAACGCTTGAAACAAGACGAACAAAGCGTGCTTACCGCCGCAACTCGCAATCACCTCGTTCTTGGCGTACTCGAGGCCATTGTCCCGAGCGAGCTTAGTGACAATGGCCGACTTTAGTTCGTCTGTTCCGCCAACGGGCGTGTACTTAGTTTGGCCAGCAGCGAGCGCTCTCCGAGCCGCCTCTTTAATGTTTTCCGGTGTGTCGAAATCCGGCTCGCCCGCGCCAAGGTCGATTACCTGGATTCCTTGGCGGCGTAGCGCGGCCGCCTTCTCGGTCACCGCAAGTGTGGCCGATGGCTTGATCCACCGCACACGTTCGCTGAGTTGCATGGATGCCTCCCGTCGAGCCTCTAGGCAAATGGCGCCCACCTAGCGAACACGAGCGATCAACGCGAGGGGTTCAGTTTCTCCAAGAGCCGCCGACGTACCACTTCGGGGACTTGCCCGGAAATGTCACCGCCCAGGGCCGCCACTTCCTTGACCAACCGCGAAGAGGTGTACGAATGCGCCTCGCTGGTGGGCAGAAACAGGGTGTGGATATGCGGCTTGAGATGACGATTCATCATCGCCATTTGAAACTCGTACTCGAAGTCCGATACAGCACGAAGGCCACGGATGATCACGCGCGCCCCTACGCGGTCGCAGTAGTCGACCAACAGCCCGCCAAAACTGTCCACGACCACACGCTCGCCAGCATCGGCAAGGGCATCACGGATCATCTCGACGCGTTCTTCCGAGGTAAACAGGGCGCTCCCCTTCTTCGCGTCGGTCGTCACACCCGCGACGGCAACGATCACTTGATCGAAAATCTCCACTGCTCGGCGGACAATATCGATGTGGCCGTTTGTGATGGGGTCGAACGACCCGGCATAAACGGCTTTGAGAGGTGGCCGCGTGATCTGGGTCATCGCAGTCTGCGCCATCGTCTTGGAAAAGAGAGTGACAGCCGTCTTTCCATACCGCCGCGACTGAATCAATTGCAGGTTTGGAAAAGTACCGCTGGGTGTTTCATCGACGTGGTGCTCTAACGCCACCCACCCTCCGGCTGCCAAGACGGGAGAGGTAGCGAGCTTAGTCAGAAGAGAGGCGACTTCACCGCGATTGTAGGGAGGGTCGGCGAGTACGCCATCGAACGATTCGCCTTGTTGCTCCAGGCGCCGAAGCGCCACCTGCGCACTGCTGCGGAGAACTTTGGCCCGCCGGGTAAATCCGCAGCGCTCCAGGTTGGTGCGAACAACTTGGGCGGCGGCCCCTTCTTGCTCGACAAACGTGACAGTGGCTGCTCCGCGGCTGAGCGCTTCGATTCCAAGCGCGCCACTCCCTGCGTAAAGATCCAAAATGCGCGCCCCTCGAATCGAGAAGCGATGCTCGAGCATGTTGAAGAGCGCTCCTTTGACCTTTTCCGCGGTGGGCCGAATACTCTGGCCGCGCAGAGTCAAAAGTTTGCGTCCTTTTGCCTCGCCGGCAATGACACGCATGCAGTTCGCTCAAGCGGAGGGCGGCTGAATTCAGTCTAGACTTGCAAGCGCAAATCGGGCTGCAGCGACACCAAAGTCGGCGGCGCGCACGACCGTGTCCATGTCGATGCGGTCAGGGGTATCGGTCACCTGATGGTAGTTGCGCGGCACCCCGTTTTCCTCGAGCGCGATGATCGAGAGCGTCGGGTAACCGAGCCGTGCGGGCACGTTTCCGTCGGTGCCAGCGAGGAGGTGCACGGGAGTGACCGGGCCGAATCGGCCACTCGCCGCAAGGCGCCCTGCCACCGCTAGGAGGTCCGGCGGGTAGTACGTGCGGCCAAGCAGCCCTTCGCTCACCACGTAATGGAGCTCGCCACCTCCCACACATTCGAAGTTCACGAACAAGGTTCGGGTGCGGTCCCAGTGCGGATGCCCCTCGAGGAGTTCCCACATTCCACCACATCCACACTCTTCAGCGCCTGTACCGACGGCGATGAGTTCCGTGTCGGGTGGAAGATCCTTGATCAATTCGTCCGCCGCCAACAGCATGGCTGCTACCGCAGAAGCGTTGTCATTCGCGCCTGGCGTGGGCCGCGCCAGGACCCATTGCAACCCCAACCCAGTTGTAGTTGCGAGCCCCAAGATGCTTGCCAGGCGAATGAGCGAAAACAGTGCTCCGTGTGCGCCGAACCATTCCGCGGTAACCACCAGGAGTCCTGCCAGCAGCAGAAAGTAAGGCAACGCCAGCGGTGGCAAGGGTACTCGGCTGGCGTCGGAGCTCGTGCGGTGGTTCCAGCTAGCGAACAAGTTGGCGAGCGCTGGAGCGAATACCAACCCTGCTTCCGTCGTGTCGATGTGAGCGGAGAGGACGACCCTGTTTTTCGCCTGCGGTGGGCCGTGACGCCCAATGACGTCCACAGAATCGGGAGAGCGGAGGAGTTTCGAAAGCACCGGCCTTCGCCGTCCGAATTCACTGAGGAACGACCAAGCGGAGAGCCCTGCGAGAACGATTCCAACGAAACCGCCCCACAGCACTCCAAGCAATCCAACCGCTGCGTGGAGCGCCAAAACGAGTCCCGGACGCGGCCCTCCACGGACTGGCACGATTTGCACGTCTTTGATGCCGAGTTGATGGAGCCAGTCGGACACCATTTCCGCAGCTTGGCGCTCGTAAAGGCTACCCGAGATGCGATGGGGCATTGCGGCAAGAGCGCGAATCCATTCGAGTGCCCGTTGTTTCCGCTCTGCGACTATGGCTTCGGTCATGGCCCTGACTATCCTTTCCTGTGAGGCGACGTTCCTGTGCAGTTTCGCACTTACTCGAGATCCAAGTCTTCTCGTCCGGCTTGCGCCAACGCTTCGATCGACATGCCTAGCTTTTGTGCCAAACGCACAATTTGCCGTTCTGCGCGCGCTAAGCGGCTTTCGAGGTCTTTGACCCGCTCTTGCAACGCCGCGTATTCATCCGAACGTTCGATCGGCGTGTTCCCTGTGGGATGGGCGTCAGGGGAAAGGAGTTGGGCGTAACGCTCCGCTCGCGAACCCGGAGCGGGCGGCAGGCGCTCCACAAGTCCCCGTTCGATCAATGGCTGCAACATTGCGTACAAGGATTCGAGGGAGTCGATGGTCACCATGCGGCTCACATGCACGCGCAATTCACCTGGGGTTTGCGGCCCTCGCAACAAGAGTTCGGCCAGCACCGCGAGCGGGCCAGCCTCCAAGCTAAATGCGTCTTTGCCGTTGTGACTGAACTTCTCCACGCGGCTGTTGGCAGGCCATTGCCGCCTGGCAAGGAACTTGCTCGCGAGGGTGTCGAGCGCTCGGGAAACTTCGACTTCGTCAAGTTCCATCACTGGATCACGATTGGTCTTTTGATTCGCGGCGGCGGTCACGGCCGCAAGTGTCAGGGGGTAATTGTCGGGTGTGGTGAACGCCTTCTCGATGAGGCAGCCGAACACCCGTGCCTCCACCTTGTTCAGACGAACCTGGAACTCCATAGCGCGGCCACGTTAGCAAACGTTTGCGCGATTGTCGCCACAAACAGGCGGCTGCGAAGCGCGGGGAAATGCCCGCTGCAGAGAATGGATTCATGCCTCGCTTTGTGGCGATGGGGCGTGCTTGACTGTCGGCTGCGAATCCCGAGCCCGCCACACCAGGAAGGCCCCTGTGGCCATGAGCCCGATACTCCACGCCTGCGCGGTGGTGAGGCCCCATAGCCAGGCAGGGTTTCGGCGAACGAATTCGATCAAGAAGCGCAGCGCCGGCCCCAGGATAAGGTACATACCAACAATCTTTCCAGGCACCGCGCTCCTTCGCATTCTCCAAAGGCACGCGAAAATCACGAACGACCCGGCCATCTCGTACAGTGGCGCAGGGTGTACCCGTTCGACAGTTGGAACCACCCCGTTCGGGTAGCTCATTCCCCACGGCAAGTTGGTGGGAATGCCATAGTCGCCGTCGCCGCTGAGCTGGCAGCCGATCCGGCCGATGGCCAGCCCTAAGGCAAGAGCTGGAGCGCACGCGTCCGCCAGAAGAATAAACGGGATCCCGCGGCTGCGTGCGAGCAACCATACCGCAAAGGCCCCGCCAGCCACACCCCCGTACCAGACCCATCCACTGCCGGAGAGCAAGAACGCGATGGGATCCGAACGGAACAACTCCCACG
>Ga0197142_1002146_pt1 | contig 17483 bp, 20 predicted proteins | sample GBS60_MetaG_FD_148614 | JGI IMG/M metagenome (GOLD analysis project Ga0197142, IMG submission 148614) | Sediment microbial communities from Great Boiling Springs, Gerlach, Nevada, United States - GBS 60_MetaG | ecosystem: Environmental > Aquatic > Thermal springs > Hot (42-90C) > Sediment...
AACGGGTCTTTTTGCTGCATTCGCCCCGGATCGCCAGCGTACAGGTGTTGCGTCGGTCGGTGGTACGGCGCGCCAAACTATACTACCTGCGGCAACGGATGGGGAAAGCGACCCGTTTGAAACAGCGCTTTACCTAGGGAGACCGACCAGCGCAATCGGAGGGGCGGTTGTGCTGGGGACAGCAATCGCTACGGGGTGAAAAAAACTAGGGTGTTGGTCTTGGTGGGTCGGCGGGATTGAGGTTACCGCCAATTTTCGGTGTGGGCTTTTGTTGGCGGCTCATGTCCGGGAACCGGTGGTTACCGATGGCGGCCTGCGCCGCGCCCGGTGAGCAATGGAACTTTGCTTCCCTTTTCTCGCCCGACCCATCCCCCGCCCCGGCGGCAGAAGGATGAGAGGAACCCTACTATAGCTAGGTAGGTTAAGGTTGTCGCCTTAAGATTCATGGCTACGCCACGCAAGCTATGGGAAACCAATGTGTGGTTACGCCCAGTGAACCATATCACGTCAACCTTTGTATGCTTAGCTATAAAACAATTTTCTTCCCTGCTCCAATTGTGGGCAACAACATCTCTGTTAACCAGGCAATCAATCCTTGCAAATTACAACTATAGCTGGGTAGGTTAAGGTTGTCGCCTTAAGATTCATGGCTGCGCCACGCAAGCTATGGGAAACCAATGTGGGGCTACGCCCAGCGACCCATATCATGTCAACCTTTGTATGCTTAGCTATGGGACGACCTTACCCTGCTTGACTATATGACAACAACACCAAAAGTTGGTACTACGGGGTGACCTACGAGCGACAGCCGGTGGTCTCTTCGGGTTTGGCCGGGTATTTGGCCCAGGGGGTGGTGTCGTGATGAAGGGGATAGGACATGTCACCACAACGCAAACAGAAACAAAACCGCCCCGCCAACGCCCGCCCCGTCAGCCACATAAGCCCAAAAGGGAGGCCTCACATGTATAGGGTCGTAATCCCCTTTACCTTTGACCGGCTTTATGAGGTGGGGGAGGTGCTGGAAACGCTGCCGCCGGATGGGTTGCCGCTGTGGATTTCGATGGGCTTGGTGGAGCAATTCGAGCCGGAGTCTGCGCCGCCTCCGTACCAGAAGCCTGCATTGCCGCAACTGGAGGATGAACGATGAATTACGTGACGCCCCAGGATTATCTCGACCGATATGGCTATGAGCAGGCATTGAAGCTCACAAATTTGGATAATCCCCAGGCGACTACGATTGACTCTCTCAAGCTGCAAAAGGCCTGTGATGATGCGAATAATTTAATTGCGGCTTATGTGCCGCCCCTGACTACTGTGCCGCCTTTGCTGGTGCGGCTGGGGGCGCAAATTGCCAACCGTTTCTTGCACATTTTTGACCCGCCCGAAAATGTCATAGAAGAGTACAACGAGGCCATGAGGATTTTGCGGGAAATAGCCGCCGGAAAAATATCTTTGGAGACGGCTGAAGGGGAAATAGATATTCACTGGCCGTCTTATTTTGCGCCAGACACGTGGTGGACGCCGGAGCGAAAGCATGCCTATTTCAACCCCTAACCATATCCCCGAAATTCCAGGGGTTCTAGAGGATTTGGCGCAGCGGTTGGAGCCGGTGGTCAAGCCTAAAGATTTTTTCTTAATCCAACGCCCGAATGCAGAGGGGCGACCGGTCGGGCGCGGGGAAATTTATTTATCGCTGGAGGGGATAAGATATTTGCCCCCCCAAACGCTGGAAGATGCGCGTCAGCAGGCCACTGTGACGATTCAAATCTTGGTTCGCTATTTCGACCCTAGGGCACAGACGAGCGCCTATGAGGTGATGAGTCTCATTCGCAAAACTTTGGTGGGGTATCGTTTGCCGAATTGCAGCCCTATGTGGATTGACCAGAAGTTTTATTCGGGTGGCCCAGATGAGACTGGGGCGCACGAATATCGTCAACTGTTCCAATTCAAATCCACTTTTTTCCCGTTTTATGCAGGAGGTTGATTATTATGCCGTTTCTTTACGCCTCTCATGCTCCCCAGGCTATTTACAATCAAATTCCCCTGGAAATTTATCCGAATGGGCTTGGGGATTTAGGTCAGCCTGATATGCCCTCTTGTTTGCAAAATACAGCGCTAGCGGCTAAAGGGGCGACGACAATTTCAATTCGCCCAACGGGAAAGGCCTGGAAAATGAAACATGGCCGCTTTCTTCAGTTCGTTGATCCGGAGACCCGTAAGCCTTATCTGGCGGTTCTAAAGGCAGATATTGGGGAAAATGATACTTCGATTTCGGTTGAACCTCTGGATGAGGCGATTCCTGCCAATTGTTTCGTGGATTATCCCTATAGATGCTATGGCCGGTTGGAGTCCTCCCTAGTGCCGGAGCAAAACTACACAGGGTCGGCGCCGCTGGAAACTTCAGGGTTTACGCCGCAGTCGCCAACGGACTATAAATTTGGCGGGTCTTTTCAAATCCAAACGAGCGATTTGGACGCTACTTTGCTCCAGGCTCGTTACCAAGGTGACCATAATTTGCCCATTTTTATCCGGGATATTAATCCTAGCCCTCGCTCAGGTTGGATTGGGCAAATTGTCCAGGGCAACTATTACATCTCGAAGCCAGAGGAACCCAAAACTGCCGATACCCGCATTAGTACGTTCCAGCTACAAGCGATTACCGAACCGGAACGGATTCGCCCGCAAGCCGGAGATGACCTGTTTGGCAAGATTCTCTGTGTGGTGGTGAGTGGCAATAACATCACCATTTATGGACATGGATTGGATGGTTTGAGCACCGTTCGATATGGGACAACCAAAGCGGCGGTTGACCAGGGCGGCACGCCTACGGCAACCAGTAATGTCACCACAAATAATGGGGTCAAAATCTCTTCAACGCTCCCGGAAAATTTGCAAGCGGGGAGCTATTTTATAGGTCTAACGGATGCGGGTCAAACGCGGTTTGTGGTGACGGATTACAGCCGGTTTACCAAGTAAGAGCTAAAAGGCGAAGGGAGGCATTATGTTTGAGCAGATTGAGTGGGTGGATTTGGGGATGGATTTGGCGGGGAATCCGGTCAGGATTCAGCGGTTCGGCACGATTACGGTGGCCGAGCACATCGCTTTGGCGGATGTGGAACTCTCGCTGAAAAAGCTCTTTGATGAGAAGGGCTTAGTCTCGCAGCGGGAATTAGATTATCGCTCGGCGTTGGAGTTTTATCGCCTGCGGGCGGGGCTATCAGATAGTTTTGAAACCCTTAGTAAGCGCCTCACGTTTACGCAGGCACAGAGGCTTTATGAGCTATTGCAGGAGGAGTTGGCGGGGATTCCCCCAGCAGAGGGGGAAGATGAACCAACCCCCCAGTTGACCCCAACAGCCTCCGAGAACAATACAGGGAAATCTTCTGGCGACTCTGCCACTGGTTCCCCGGACGATTCAACGAACATAGTTTTGGTTCCGAGCGGCTGACGACGATCCGAGAGGCTTTGCATATGGCGCTCACGCTGGAGGCGCAAAGGAACGAGACGGTTGCCCAAGTAGGGGTGCTGGTGGCGGCGGCGGCTGGCTCAAAGCAGTTGGAGGAGGTTTATTGGGGCCTTAATCCCCAGGCTAAGCAGTTGGCCCAATTGGAGGCGCGCCGCAAGATTGACCCCATAACGGCGGCGTTGGTGCTTCAGGAGCGTTACCCGCCGGAATTGCTCAAGCTTATCCCGCTGGAGACATTGACGCTGGCGGCGGCGAAACGGGCTGTGCTCCCACCGGGGCATATCCGGGTTTTGGGAGGGTCAGGGGCCTGGGCCTGCAATTGCCGTCTTGACCCGAAAGGGCTGTGGTGTGGGGTGTTGGTCGTCTTTGCCCCAGGGGAAACAACTTTGACCGATTGGGAATCTGGGCAAAGTTATCGGGTGGTGATCCCGCCTGGGGTGGTTGGGGGTACGGATGTTGTTTTGGAGGTGGCACGATGACCTATTGGCATTTGCCGGAGCCGGATACGGCGGAAGATTTGGTGATTTTGGCGGTCCAACGCTATCTGGCGCAAGGGGGCGAAGCCGTTTGGCACTGGTGGTCTGAAAGACCTGGAGAGTTCGGGGGGTGGCGGCCTAATGCCAACGAGCTGACCCCAATTTCTTATCGGCGGTGTTTGGCAATTTTGGAGCGCTATTCCCCGAATGGGATGATTATGATCCAACCGCTGGAACGCCCGACTCTGGGGTTGGGCGTGCAACCGCAAGCAAGTGCAGGGCCGCCTGAGGGGGCTTGTTCCGGCTCGTTTTGTGAGATTGCTGACCGGCACGACAAAGGGGGTTTGGCGGCCTGATGGCGGCGGCAAATACGGTCGAAATTGTCACCAAGCTGGATGTGGCGCCTGCGCTGCAGGGGGCAGAGGAGCTTTCGCAAAAGCTGGCCAAAATCCCAGATGTCAAAATCGCCGTTGACGCTGGGGAGCTGGTCAATCTGGAGAGCAAGCTGGAGGCAATTTTCAAAGGGCAATTGGTCCAGGTCATCGTAGAAACGGTCGGGGAGGAGGCGCTCAATAACCTGGCAGAAACCCTCAATCAAATTGGCGAATCAGCCCGCAACGCTACTGAAGCCGTCCAGGGAGTACTCAAACAATTGGCAGACGCTGCTAGCCAAGCGGCTTTGGAAATAGAAGATGTGACGGACAAACTCGCTACCATCACCGACCAGGCTGATGCGTTGACGGCCCAAATCCGCCAACTCAGCGGGTCTTTGGATTATGCCGTTGGCACAGGGGAATTGTTGGGCAGCGCCTATGAGGTCATCTCGGCGGGATTTTCGGATGCGGCAGACACGCTCAAGATTCTGGAGGCGGCAGCAAAGGGCGCAACGGCAGGATTTTCCCAAACGGTAACGGTGGTGGATGCGCTGACTTCCACCCTGAACGCCTATGGCGAGGGGGCAGACCTGGCAGCCAAAAGAGTGGATCAATTCATCCAAATCCAAAATTTGGGCAAGTTGACGGTGGATGACCTTGCCCAGTCCCTGGGAAATGTGATTACAACGGCTGCTCAGGCAGGGGTCAGTTTTGAAGAGGTTGGGGGGTTTATCGCTGTCGCCACAGGCAAGGGGGTGAGCGCTTCTGAGGCAATTGTGGGGCTAAACCGGGCACTCTCGGCAGTGCTGACGCCCAGTGAACAGGCAAAAAAACTAGCGGAAGAGCTGGGCATTCAGTTTGATGCGGCAGCTTTGCGCACCAAGGGGCTAACGGGCATTCTGGCTGAATTGCAGCAAAAAGGGGCTGACTCGGTTGAAAATCTCAATATCCTGTTTGGGTCGTTAGAGGCTCTGCGCACAATTTTGCCTGCAACCGGGGAGGGGGCAGAAATTCTGGCGCAAGCGATTCAAAAAATTTCCAATGCGTCGGGAACCACTGAAACGGCCTTTGCTCAGGTGCAACAGGGTTTGGGGGCGGAATTGGCCCGCCTAACGGGACAAATTCAGGAGTTGTTGGCCCAATTGGGGGAGGGGGCCAATGCGGTGCTTACGCCCCTAGTGCAAGCCTTGAACAAGCTTTTAGAAGTTATCAATGCCATCCCCGAACCAATCAAACGGGTTGTGGGGGGAGCGGCGGCGTTTCTGGGAATTTTTGCGGGGGTGACCGTCACAGTCGGGCTGGTGGCTCTCAAGTTGGCCTTGCTCCAGGGGGGAATTTCTTTGCTGCAGGGGGGGTTAAAGAAATTAGGCATTGACTTTGATGCATCTGGGTTGCGGCTCCAGGCCTGGATATTGGCGCTCACCGGCTCGGTAAGTGCGGCTGCGGCGGTGGGGACGGAGCTGACTGATTTGAGTCTTGCCCAATCTGAATTTGGACAAGCGGTTATCCGGGCCACAAAGGCATTGATTGCCCAAGGTCAAGAACTTGCCAAATCCTCTGGCATTGTTGCGGGAATTGCCACTGAGGTGCGGCAAACAAGTCAGATGATTGACCAATTCGTGGCACAGGCCACCCAGAAACTCAATAAATTCGCCCAGGTAACAGCCGCACAAATTCCTCAACTCGATCAAGAAGGGTCGGCTTTGTCAAAAGTTTCTGCGGCGCGGGCGGCCTACAATGCGGCATTGGAAAGGACAATTGCCCTGAAACAAAAAGAGGCTGCCTTACTCGACAGGGCAGATGTTTTAAGTACGAAAGAGACCATCTTGCAAGAGCGAGTTAAAGATACAGGACTGGATTTGGACGTGCAGAAAATTAATGCTCAGAAGGCTCAAGCCAAATTCAGAGAGGCTGCCGAGCAGGGGGAAAACCTAGAGTTTTTGGCAGAGTTGGCAGAAGATGCAGCGCTAGCGCAGGAGCGTCTAACAATTGCCCAACAAGGCAATTCCAAGGCAACAGAACAACTCTCGAAAGTACAGAAGTTGGCAGCGATTAATGCAGAGCAATTAGCTTCTGTGCAGCAACAATTAGAGGAAGCTTCGGAGCGGGCGGCTAAAGCCAAAGAAAGATTCAATGAGGCTTTAGCTCAAGCCCAAAACCCGGCGCAAAAGGCGGCAGAAGCGACGACTAAATCTAAAAATGCCCTCATGGGCCTGGTAGGGGCGATTGGCCCCATGTTGGCTCAAATGGCCCTGATGTATGCCGCTTTTGAGACGATGGGGGCAATCATGCGAACCTTTGAAGATGGGGCGGCAGAACTTTCCCAAACTCTGACAGAAATTGATGAGGAGCTAGACCGGCTCTCCAAAAAACGGGATGCTTTGCAGTTTGAAGCAGAGCCGCCTAAAGATGCGGACTGGCTCGATCCAATTCGCCGTTTTCTGGGCTTGACGACCCTAGCCCAAAAGCGGCTGGTTGATGTCCAAATCGCCTTTGAAAAGGCGGCAGAAACGGCTGACCGACTAGGAGAAAGAACCAAGGAAATTCTAGCTGCCGACGTCGGAGGCGAACGGATCGCCAAAATTGACACGGCCTTAAAAGCAATCGCTACTGGAGGGGCTGTCACGGAAACCCAACTAAAAAATATCCAAAAGGCGCTGCGGGAACTTCCTGCCTCTGTCCCCGCTGAGGCAATTGCCGCCTTCCAAAAAGAATTAGCAAAGTTGGAAATAGGCGATAGTCTATCACCAGAACGATTAAAGCAGTTACAGATTGCCCTGCAAAATCTGCAGGGGGCGGCGAATAATACAGCAATTCGAGAGCAAATTCAATTAATTGACCAACTGATCAAGAAAATTGAGGAGCAATTAAAGGTTCAAGGTTTGGATGATTTCACCATAGCTAGGATGGAAAATGTTTTGCAAAGTTTGCGGAATCAAAAGACGCAGCTAGAACAGAATCGTGCCGCTACGATTGATCTGGCGACTGCCCAACAAGAATTGGCAAAAACGGCAGAAGAAGCGGCAAAAGCGGCAGAAGAGGCTTATGCGCAGGCACTAGAGGGGATAAAAAATGCGGAGCAGGCTGCCTATACGGAGATCGCCCAGGCGCAAGCGACGGGGGCGATTACTGCTCAAGAGGCTGACCAACAGCGTCTGGAAGCCAAACGAGCGGCACTGGAAGAGGAATTAAAGCTGGCAAAAGAGGCTGGGAAAGATACGGCAAAAATAGAAGAGGATATAGCCAAAACTGAAATAGAACTACAGGAAAAAGCTAAGGATCAAACTATTAAGGGGATAGAACTTAGGAAAAAAGCGATAGAAGCTTACTACGATGCGGCGATCAAGGGGCAAGAGGCACTGGCGCAGGAAATAGAACAGGAGAGCAAACTGATTGATCAACAAATACAGGGCCTCAACAAGCAGTTAAAGGGGCTTTCCCTAGACAAAGAATTTGAAATTAAGAAAATCAAGGATGACGAGAGTTTATCAGATAAAGAAAAAGAGGAGCAAATCAAAAAGAAAAACCAAGAATTTTTATTAAAGGAATTTGAAATTAAAGAAAAGATACTCCAATTGGAGCAAAAACAAGCGGAGCTTGCTGCACGCAAACTGGAGATAGAAGCAAAGAAGGCGGTTTTAGCTGCAACAAAACAATTAAAGCAGGCGGAATTAGAATTGCAGTCTGCTCGGAAGGAGGGGGATGCCAAGGCAATTAAAGAAGCCGAAAATAAGTTGGCGATGGCAAGAGAAGAATTAGCACTAGCAAAAGACCAAAAGGCTTTTGCCGATGAAAATAGTAAAGCGCAAAAGGAATTAGCACGCATAACAGCAGAGAATTTTCAAAAAGAAAAACGAAACGCCCTACAAGAAGCGGGTTTAACACATGAAGCTAATGCCCTGGCGCAGAAGATAAAGCAGGGCGCTGCCGGTTTGGGCGCAATAGGGGGAAGGATTGGCGAAATTAAGGGGCGCATTGAGGGAATGACGATGGCGATGGATGGTTTTACAGGTAGCGTTGCTGCCGCTAATTCTGCTTTAGAGCGAATGGGCAACCTACTTGGCAAGGGTGACGGGATGTCGCTATCGGTAGGCGATGGTGGTATGCCGAGTGGGGCATCGTTAGGAGATTTACTAGGGAGGTTCGACAAGGGCTTAAGCAATTTAATACCGGGCGGGGGTAGTGCGCCTGGGAGGGGCGGCATGCCGGGTGGAGCATCGTTAGGAGATTTGCTAGGACGGGCCGGGAGGGGATTAGGGAATCTGATGCCTGGTGGTTGGGGTGGAAATAGAGGATTACCAGGCGGCGCATGGTTTGGGAATATGCTGGGCAGAGAGGGCGGGCTTAAGTCCTGGGCCAGTACCAATATCGAAAACGTGAACATTAATTTTGGTCAGGCAGAAAAAGCTACTTTAACCGGGGCAAAATCTGCTTTAAGGGGGAGGTTTTAATGATTTATTTTCCGCATTTACGGCTGATTAAAGGTTCCTTGGACTTGACTATTAGGACCGGTGAGCATATGCAGTATCGGCGCTATTTGCTTAATGCGCCGTCCGCTGTCGCTAAAGCACAACGCACCACATACTATGACGGCCCGTTTTTGCGTAGTTTGAAATATGTTTGGGAAATTGAACTGTTTATCAAGCATACAGACGTAAGGGCGATGGTGTTAAACCAGCTTTACTTATCTTGTTTGCAAGACCAGGAAAATAACGTGCCCAACTACTGGATTACGCTCCGAGACTATATTGACCCGATAACTGAGCCGATTGCCGCCCCCAACCCTGATTGGAGGAGGCCGGCGGCTCCTGTTTCCCAATTCAACAATACGCACCCCACCTGGCCGGACTTCCCTGAACCACCGGCAACGCCATTGTATTACACCCGATTCGCTGAATTTAAGGTATTGATTGACCAACCGGTTAGGACCAGGAAAGGTTGGCCTACTGCGATTGAGGTCAAGTTAACGGAGGTGTAGGATGACAATGGTCAACCCTCGCGGGCGTTTTCATGAACTTACCCTAACCGTTGGAGGGTATAATTGGACTAAACAAATTGAAGGAGAAATTGTTATCGAATGGGAATATATAGAGTTGGGCGGAATTTGGAGACGCTCATTAAAATGCACACTTCATGACAGCCCAGATAAACCTGCTAATCAGACCTTGTCATGGGAGGATAATGTTAATCTGTGGAAGGAGGGGGCGGAAGTTACAGTTACACTAGGAACGGACACTATTTTTCAGGGAAGGATTTTATCTATTACCGCACCACAAGAAGAGGCTGATTATATTGGCGATTGGAAAATATCTTTTGAGGCGGGTGATATTTTGTATTACGCAAATTATCAAAACCGGGACATGGGAAATTATGCCGATACCTCGTTAGATTCAAATAAAAAATTAGGGGATGTGGTAAACAACATTTTGGAATACGCCGGTTGTTCTCTCTTTAATAAAGCAGATTTAACCGCATTGTGTAATTTTAATTTTGCAAGTAGGGATCAAGAGGGACTAATATCGGGTATGGCGGGGCCGGTTGCCTACCAGCAGGGGCAATGGGTCTTGGCAGCGGATGGTACAATAATTACCGCCTATAAGGAGAACTTAACGGGGAACGCTGATGTCACCTATGGGATTGAGGAAACCCTTGAATTTGCACCAATTCCCGATGGTGAACCACTGGTAGAGCAACTGGAATTGGTTTCCAATGCTCAGCAATATGTGTTGCAGGGAACCGCCAGTTATAGATACGACAATCGGGTGAACGGCGAGGGCTTTGTGGGTGAGGGCCAATGGGTTAATAACGAGTTTCAGGAAACATTGTCAGAATATCGTAAACACTCGGCGCTTGACCCTGAATCCAATAGCTCTACTATTTATGAGCTACATACCAGGACGATAAGGGTTTATAACGCCAATGGATTGCTTACTACTATTAGAAAATTCGCTTGGGGTCATGCGGCAATGTGGTTTCGTAGAAACATTCAAGATATGCCCGGTCAGGCGTTATCGTATCAAATTAACTATCCATCATCGAATAATCCTAATGCTAGTGATGTGTGGTTTTTAGAAACAACAACTTACACGTTGACTAACAATTTGATTACTAAAATCGTATCAACAAAATCAGAATACTTATGCGAACAAATAAATCCCCGTGAAGAAAGAAGAATTACGGCGCCGATTACCAATATCGGGACAACTTCTAGTCCCTGGGAAATTTATTCAACAGAAACGGATAAACAGGAGACGGTTATCCAAAAATTAGGTCCCAAGTGGTACACAAAACCGACATTTTACAACTGGAAGCGTAACACTTGGGAAGCCAGAGAAGTATCAGTTAGCGATGATCCTACCGAACCGGAGGTACGCCCCCGTTTGGTGGGCAATGATATTTACAGCTTAGAAACTGTAGAACTTGTTTCTACCGTACCCCTTAGCACCGGCAAGCCTAATCCCAATTTTGTTGATAAAAAGCGGGTTACGGTTGAATATGCCGGGAACCAATCTCGCTTAAATATTTTATGTAACCATTATGCGACCATCGTCAAAGGACGGCGCAGAATGTGGCGTATTACTGTACCGTATTCCACCACACTTTATAACCTTATCAAATTGCCATGCCGCAAAATTGCGTGGGCACCAGATGCCCATAATAGGCAATTAAAATATCTGTTAGTCGGTGCAGCTATTCGCTTAAGCGAAAGGCAGTCCGTCGTTGACCTAACATTGTTACATATAGGGAGCATTTAACCATGAGTATAGCCAAGTTTAAGGGGCGGAGTACAGCAGGAGGAGCCAACATCCAACGGCAGGGTGCGCCGCAATTTCGCACACAGTATTCTGCTTATCAACGCCCAGAAGATGACGGTGCGACTTATCCGGTGTATAACCCAGGTGCCCATCAAACAGCAATACGAGAACCCAACCCCACCCCGCCTGAACCTACCCCCCCTGAAATCGAAAAGAATGAAAAGTGTCTATTTATCGCGTTTCAAGGATTTCATGGTTCAGGAACTAGCTTAGAACCTATAGCAAAAATGCGGGTGCAAATTCCACAATGGAATATCAACGAAACCCATAGCTTCACCTTCTCGCAATTTAATGTAGACCCAGAACCTCGTCTGTACTTAACAACATCATCATCCTTCTTTGGACGCATAAAAAAGGGGACAATAATTATTGCAAGTTGTGTATATACTTACGGAACATTTTATGATAGTATTCCCAGAGGATTCGTAGTTTCTACATGTAAACGTAATAGCTATAATCTGGAAGTTCTTGTGGGGGAAACCAACTACGGCAACTATTTTTGGTTAGAAAATATGTTTGATCCATCAACACGAACAATGAACTATTATGCCCCTCCTCACGAACGATATAGATTAAACAATTTTACAGAGCCGTTTTTTGATATGGGAATGGACTCAAATTATGATCCGCAAACAGGTACGTCTCTACACGGATTTTTCATTAATAATCAACCGGGAGCACTTCAAGACCTATCTCGAATATCGGGAAATATAACAATCAAATGGATTTTCAATTATAATCAAAAACTTTTTAGGAGGACACTTTCTTCTTACCCATTAAGCACCTCATTGCTGAAAGATGCGAAAGAGTATTTTGACGAAGTTAAAAACGTTAAATTTACTAAAGAGTTTACTGTTAATTTCGATAATACAGATTATAAAGAAGACCTAAGTGTGGCACGTTTGGTTGGCGATTTATGGCTAAGTTAAGGCGCACGGGGGAGATTCGGTTCAGGAGCGAGCAATCGCTTTCAGTACAGTTTGGCAATGCGCCGTCCTTTACAATTCCAACTCGCGATTATTACGGGCGGCGTAGGGGGAGTGACCGTGTAGTGAGGGGGCATGGTACGGCGTGGGGGGAGCTAACCGGCCCCCCATCAGATAGCCTGCGTTGTGTTGTGTTACGCAATGACCGTCAGGTTAAAGTGGGGTCTAATCCCGCTTTTGTAGTGACAGGTAATATTGGTTTTCGCAATTATTCAGGGCACGTCGCCACCTATCAAAAAGGGACATTGGTGCGGCGCGGAAGTGTACTAATTCCGCCAGGTAAAGATTTGGGGTACGTTGCACCAAACAATATTGCAACAGGTAATAACATCTATATCGGATTAGAGTCCATTACAACGAGCACCACCAACCACACTCTAACGCTAACGATAGAGAATTTGGGAACAAGCCCGTTAACACTGACTATTGAGGTATTGGACGGGAACGGGAATCCTGTAACAGTGACGGTGACGGGGTTACCGGCATCCTTAGCACCTGGTACATCAGTTGTTGTGCAGGTACATCTGCCGGCTGACGTTGTTCAACCCATAACAATTTTGGTGAAGCAAGGAACACAAACGCTGGTGGAAATGCCCAACATAAATAGCTCAATACCGACACCTGCCCCGCCAGCTAATATCATTTCATTGTCAGATGCGGCATTATTGCCCATTACCGAAACGCTTGTAGTGGTGCCCGGTGCAGGTTCGATTTATTTTCTGGAGAATGGGACGCAAAAGACCGTCCCCCCAGGCGCATTAGCTGATTGGATTATTGTTCCATCGGGGGTGCCGGTTGTTCAACAGGCAACGCCTAGCGCACAAATTGGCAAGGTTGTTGTGCCTAACTCTGCTCATATGCAATCGCTGCCGGCTCCGGTTTCGTGGACAATTTATGAAATCCAGTCGCAGGGGATTGCAATTGCTGATGGTTATATGGGGGTGTCACCATGAGTAGTACCGTTAGTCTTATATCACTTCCGGCAATCGTTCTGAAGGGCACAGATGTCCCCGACTCATCGTTAGGGATTAATGGACAACTATACCTAAGGGTCACAACAGGAATATATGACCTGTATGGCCCCAAAACAGGAAGTGGATGGGGGACGCCAATATCCTTGATTGGTCCCGCAGGACCACAAGGCCCTCAAGGACCACAAGGACCTGCGGGCGGGCTGACTGCACGGCAAACCACAACGGTTACCACGTCAAACCTTAATCCAGGGGCGGACTGGACGGGCACAGTTACTCTCGCCCCGGCGTTTGTGTTGCTAAAAATCGGACTGAATTTTCCGGGGTGGCTAAGGGTTTATCCGACTGCTGCAGATCGTACCAATGATGAATCTAGGTCAATCAATGCAGAGCCAACTGTGACAGTTACAGCAGAAATAGCCACCAATGGAAATCAGGAGTTTGCTCCCTATCGGAGTGGTGTTTTTGGGGCGAATCTGGATAATCCAGTAAGTGACATTCAATATCTCTCTTTGCGTAATTTGGACACGGTAGACAGAATGTTTGAAATAAAATTTAGATGGGTTCAACTGGAGGCCTGACTTTATGCCTATGACGATGCAAATCAATACGATTAATCAACCAATTAATGCAACGGTACTGGAAAATGGCCTAAAACAGGCCATGATTAATGCAGGTTTCAACAACAACCCACATAGATATAACAATTATGGTGAAAACCGTTTGGTATTTGTTGAAACTTTTAACTCCAGCACTTATGGAAAAGGAATTGCCGAATTAGTCATAGATGAAACCAGTCTGCGATGCTCTTTGGATTGTTATTTATCATTTGATACTAATACCAATACGGGACAAGGCTGGGTCTCTGGCACAGATTCCTTTTATCCTCTCAGTAGTGTTAATATTAATTGTTATGCGATTAATGGAGGTGAGTTTAAGGCTGTTATCGCTGCTCAGGGGACAACAATCTGGTGGATTTTCCAAGTTCGTCCTAGCCTCAAGCCTACATTCTGGGACGAAAACTTATATCCATATGTCTGGTTTCAGTCTACAACATATTCCAGTTCGGCTTTAGACAGTCTTTTTTGCCCCGGTGATGCGATGGTGTGGCCGTTTGGCGCAAATAATATGGCAACATTCGTTACTAGAAGAGTGTCTGGTCTCTTGCCCAATAACAAGCGAGAGATCAGTACGCCTTTGATTCTTATAGTCATTTCAAACAAGTTTGCAACATTCGCCTTTACCTGTAAACCCTGTCCTGGAAGGGGATACAGTGATGACCAGTGCCTCAAACTGTTGCATTTTCCTGTGAAACGACTATAATAGCATATCATACGCAAGTCCTGGGGGCTTGATGGGTGTGTTTGGCCCTGATTTAGGATTTGCTTACACAAGCGATTTGACACCAGGAGTGGACAAGTTAATTGTTGCGCCTAGTGAAGAGTGGGTTGTGGTCACACAAGGTGAGCCGGGTTTGGTCGCACGTATCGCATAGGAGGGATTTATGACGGTCGCACGAACCAACAGTTCAATCGACGCACCAATTACCGCAACCAATCTTGAAAATGGCCTAAAACAGGCGATGCAAGATGCAGGTTTCGGAACGCACTTTGCTGAATATACGGTGTCTAGTAAAAAAAGAATTGTCTGGAAAACAACATACAATAACGCCCAATACGGCAATGCGTTTACTGAGGCTATATTGGCTTCATCTAGTGGTAGTTTTTATTTGTCATTTACCTTATATTGGTTCTTTAATGCAAGCAATAATACAGGCTCTGCTGAGCCGTTAACGACTGGCACCATGACGCTCAACACGAGTACAAGTATTAATTTTGTCTCACTTAACGGCAATAACCAATTTCGTATGGTGTTGATTATCCAAGGAACAAAGGTAGGTGCAATGTCGCTGGTTCGGCCCGCACATCGCCCTGCCTGGTGGACGGATAACGCCTATCCCTATTTCTTTATGAGCTTTTATACAGCCACACAACTATCTCAATTGCAAGTTAGAGAATGGAGGGGGACTGGTGCATCTAGTTTGCATCCGTTCGGAACAAACATCTATATCCTTCGCCCCATCAGATTAAATGGACTTTTGCCTAATAACAAACGTCAAGTCGTGGCTTCAGTGCAACTCCAAACTGCACCAGGTACTAATCAGGGATTGATAGGCCAGTTTGATGCTGATATTGTCCATGCGGCAATGTCGGGTGCATCGCCTCTGGACATGATTGTTGTGTCGCCGGGGACTGAGGAATATCTTATTCTGGACCCAGGCGATCCAACCTACAACATAGGTGGGTTTGCTGTGAGGATTACTTAATGTCTATCCCCGCAGAGCGCTACAATCTGCCAGCTCCAACAATAAAAGAAGCAGACTATGCCCGTCTTTCTGGGGATGTATTTGCCTGCCCCACCCCCCATTTTGCCGCTGGTAGTTTTTTGTCTCAGATACAAGAATTTGAAGGACAGACAGTATTCGCACCACCAGGCCCATATTTCGCTCACGGTTATGTAAAAAGTAGCCTGGGCGCGTCCGGCGGTGATGGCGGGGGCGGCTCAGGCTCAACTCGCCCACGCGTTGGCTGGCTGTGGCCCAGAACCTGATGAGCAGATATTCAGTCCAGAAATGTTTTAACCCCCGATATTTTTCGGGGGTTTTAAGTTATGGGAAAACCCATAAATTATAAGCTCTACTTTAACATGCTGTCGGGATTGTAGCAAGCGGCTATAGGGGAACCTACAATAAGGGGGGCGATAGAATTCATAAGAAAATTTAATCAGTTGGGATACCTGTGGCTTAGAGTGCGGGGTATTAGCATATTTGAGTGCCGTTTGTCAAATTTGGATTTTTGGATCCAAAAGTGCGAAAACTTGGATCCAAAATCAAATGCAACTCTACACAGCCCGTACTACTGGGCAAGAAATTGCTGAACCCCCTAAGCCGTTGGAGAGATACGGCAAGGCACTCATAGGGGATGGCTCAGGCGTGATTTGAACACGCGACCCAGGGCTTATGAGTCCCCTGCTCTACCGCTGAGCTACTGAGCCGGTACAGATAGATTCTTATTGTAATGGATTTGGGCCGGATCAGGGTGGTCTTTACCCCTGGGCTATCGCAGCGCCAACCGGGTAGGGTATCCCCGTCCCCCCCAAACCGCAGTAGCCGCCAGGATTTTTCGCCAGGTATTGCTGGTGGTAGGCTTCGGCGTAGTAAAACTCCGGGGCATCCAGAATTTCCGTGGTAATGGGGCCATAGCCAGCAGCGCTCAGTACCTGTTGATACACATCGCGGGATTGTTCGGCCAAGGCCCGTTGCTGGGGCGAGTACACATAAATACCCGAACGGTATTGCGTCCCCACGTCATTCCCCTGGCGCATCCCCTGCGTCGGGTCGTGATTCTCCCAAAAGATTTTCAATAGCTCGGCATAACTGACCTGCTGCGGGTCAAACACCACACGCACGACCTCGTTGTGCCCCGTCATGCCCGTACACACTTCCTGATAGGTGGGGTTGGGCGTAAACCCAGCGGCATAGCCCACTGCCGTGCTGTACACCCCCGGCACCTGCCAAAACTTCCGTTCCGCCCCCCAAAAACACCCCATGCCAAACAACGCCAATTCCATTCCCGCAGGAAACGGCGGCGTCAACCGCGTTCCCTTGACAAAGTGCTTCTCCGGCACCGGCAACGGCGTCGCTCGCCCCGGTAACGCCTCCTCCGGCCTGGGTAACACTAATTTTTTTCCAAAACCAAAAACTGCCATAGGTTATCGCCAAAAATATCCTGAAAATTCGCACTAAAACAATTAAAACACCCCAATTCCACCGTGGTTTCGGGATGGATGGAACAGCCCACAGGGGCACGGGAAACGCCTAAACCGTGTCCATCCCCGCCCCCACTGCCTACCTACAGCAGACCCAAAAAGTGCAACACGCCCTGCCCGCTAATGGCTTCCACAACCAACGCCGAAATAAAACCTAGCATCGCCAGACGGCCATTCCAATTTTCCGCACCCGCGGTAAACCCCCACTGCCAAACATTCCGGTCTTGATTGTTCATAAGGCAACTCCTAATGGCGAAATAACTGCATGTATTGGGACTGAACTTATTGCTAATGTAACTGAAATTTTACATTTTCGCAACATTCGGCAATCTCGCGGGCGTCCGTGCCAAGGGCGGACCTAGGGTTGGGGCAGGCATTGTTCCAGGTGATGCTGCTGGATGTACTGTTGCAGTTGGGGGCCGGTGCCCTGGTGGGTAATGCGTCCTTCAGAGAGCAAGACGGCCTGGTCACAGTAGGCCAATTCCTCCAGGCGATGGGTCACCCACAGGGCAGTGATTCCCGTGGTGCGCACAAGCTGTTGCACCTGTTGCACCAGTTCCAACTGTT
>Ga0197142_1002148_pt1 | contig 17472 bp, 12 predicted proteins | sample GBS60_MetaG_FD_148614 | JGI IMG/M metagenome (GOLD analysis project Ga0197142, IMG submission 148614) | Sediment microbial communities from Great Boiling Springs, Gerlach, Nevada, United States - GBS 60_MetaG | ecosystem: Environmental > Aquatic > Thermal springs > Hot (42-90C) > Sediment...
TACAGCTCCGCCGCGGTGGGGGTGTAGAGCACATCCACGCCCACCTGCCGGGCCAGCTCGGTGTCCCGGGCGAGATCCCGGGGGTAGCGGTCCAGATCTTCGCTGGGCCCGAACTGGGTGGGGTTGACAAAGAGGCTCACCACCAGCAGGTCCCCCCGGGTGCGGCCGTATTCCATCAGGCTCAGGTGGCCCTGATGGAAATAGCCCATGGTGGGCACAAAGGCAATGGTGCGGCCCTCCCGCCGCCACTGGCGGGCCAGGGCCTGCATCTCCCGGGGGCTGACGATGAGATCCATAAAAAAACCCGGACTGGTCTCCGGGTGAGGGTCTCGCGCCGTGAGAGTCTCAGTCCGCCTGCCGCAGATCCAAGCTCTGTTTTCTTTTTCTGTAGCACAACCCTTCTTTTCCTGTCAACGGGAGATTTGCTGTCGGCCGGTTCTTCCCCCGGGACCCCAAACGGGGCCCCTCGCGCTGGGTTACCCTTAACTTTCCGGTTTTTTATCCGAAAAAAAAGCAAAGGGGGGATCATGCTCTTCTGCCGGCAACCCATCTTTGAGGCCCGGATGCGGGTGTGGGGCTATGAGCTGGCCGCCAGCTCCGGCCCCCTACCCGGGCTGGAGGACGGGCTGTCCCCCTCCCTCCCGCACCTGGCGCCCGGAAAAGCCCTGTGGCTGCGGGTCACTCCGGCGTTCCTCCGTGAGGTCCCCCCCGGGCTCCTCCCCCCCGCCCCGGTTATCCTGGAGATTCCGGCGGAGGACGCCAGGGCGCTGGAGGGCGGGGAGGTCCTGCAAACCTGGACCCGGGCCGGCCACCGCCTGGCCTCTCTTTGGACCGGGGCGCCGACGGACAAAATCCCCCTCCCTGCCGGGACCGCCCTGGTGAAGGTGGACTTCCCCCGCCTCCCTGCCCCGGAGCGGGAGCAGGTGTTTTCCTGGGCGGCCCGCCAGCGTTTGCAGGTGGTGGCCGCCCGCCTGGAGTCTTTGCAGCACTTCCGGGAGGCCGTGGCCGCGGGCTGCGCCTATGCCCAGGGCAGCTTTTATCGCCGGCGGGAGGAGGGGTCCGCGTCTCCCGCCCGGCGCTTCGCGGTCAATTATGTGACAATCCTCAATGAACTGGGGCAGACCCCTCTGAACTTCCCCCGTTTCGCCGCCCTCATCCAGAGCAATCCCCCCCTGGTGCACCGGCTGCTGCATTACCTCAACTCGGCCTTCTTCGGCCTGCCCTGCCGGGTGCACTCCGTGGAGCAGGCGCTGCTGCTTCTGGGGGAGGAGGAGCTCCGCAAGTGGGCCGCCCTGGTGATCATCCACCACCTGGGGGAGGCGCATCCGGAGGAACTTTTTCTCCTGTCCCTTATCCGGGCCCGGCTGGCCGAGCGCCTGGGGGCAGCGGCCGGGCTGGGCTCCGGGGCCGGACTTTTCCTGGCGGGCCTGCTCTCCCTCCTGGACCTCTATCTGGGAATGCCCCTGGAGGAGCTTCTGGCGGAGATGCCCCTGTCCCCCCTCATCCGGGAAATCCTTCTGGGAGTGCCGGGCCCTTCCCGCCAGGTGCTGGAGCTGATCCTGGCCCTGGAGGACATGGCCTGGGGTCAGGCGCGCCAGCTGGCCCGAGGGCTGAACCTCTCCGAGGAGGCTATCACCGCCGCCTACCTGGAGGCCCTGGAGTCGACCGAGGCCTCCCGGAGTCTCTGGCTCACCTGAGTCAAGACGCCGGGCCGGGAGGAGCAGGAGGCGGAGGTTTGGGCCCCAGCGGAGAGGTAAGGCGCTTTGGGGCGAAGGAAGAGGGGGCCTTTTGGCCATCTCCACCTATTCTGTGGGTCATGCCCTAATACGCCCTGCCTGAGGGGCCGCAAAGCCGGCCCCCGGGAAGAATGGAAGAGGAGGAACCCGGTGAGGTAGGGCAGCCCGATTGCCCACCCTGAAAGGGCGTGGGAAGAAAAGGCCCCAGGGGCAAGGCTCGGCGGCTGTCCAGCCGGGGAGCCCCTTCCCCTGAGGCCCGGGGAGCTCCGGCTCCTTCACACCCGTGGCGCCGGGCTTCCGCAAAGCCGCCCACCCGGGGGATCGCGCCGGGGCGCCGCCCCGGCCGGCTCCCACCAGGGGCGGGGCACCCTCCCCGGGCCGGGGGAGTTGCGCCCTCCGGAAGCCCGCTTCCGGCCCTTCCCCTTGGCTTGCCCGCCGGTTTGAAGGAAGGGCAGAAATCGCCCCTCAGGGCAGGGGTCGGGGTCGGTCTTCCTGGGGAGCCCCTGCGCCATTTTCCGGGGGGCGGGAAGATATAACCGGCTGCCGGCTGGGATCCGGGGCATTTCAGGTATCCGGTTCCGGCTCCCCCCAGCCGCCGCCCCCCGGAGTCCGCACCGTCAGGCGGCTCCCCGCCGGCAGGGCCAGGTTGATCTTCCCGGGGAGCACCTCCTCCCGGCCGTCGGGGTACCTCACCACATTCTCCCCCGGGGCCCCGGGCCTTCCCCCCGCCAGGCCGTAGGGCCGGTGGCGCCGCCGCTCCGTCAGCAGACTCACCTCTACCGGGCTGAGAAAAAGAAACTCCCGCACCAGCCCCAGGCCGCCCGGATGCCGGCCCGCCCCGCCGGAGCCCTCCCGCAGGGCATAGCGCTCCACCCGCACGGGATAGTCATGCTCCAGCACCTCGATGGGGGTGTTCCGGGTGTTGGTCATGTGGGAGTGGGTGCCGGAAAGCCCCGGGCCCTCCGGCCCGCCTCCCAGCCCTCCGGCAATGGTCTCATAATAGGTGAATTCCCGGCCCTGGAGATCCCGGCCCCCGAAGGCCAGATTGTTCATGGTGCCCTGGGAGGCGGCGGGGAGGCGCGCCGGCAGGGCCTGGGCCAGAGCCCCGAAGACCACATCCACCAGGCGCTGGGAGGTCTCCACATTGCCGGCGGCCACCGGCGCCGGAAAGACCGGATCCAGGAGACTGCCCCGCCGGGTGAGGATCCTGAGGGGCCGAAAACAGCCCTGGTTGATGGGATACTCCTCCGCCAGGAGGCAGAGAAAGGCATAATAACAGGCGGCCTGCACCACCGGCGGCACCGCGTTGACCCCGCCCTGGGCCTGATCACAGGTGGCGGTGAAATCCAGCACCGCCTCCGAGCCCCGGAGGGTGAGGGTGAGGCGGATGGCCAGATCCCGGTGGCCCCAGCCGTCATCGTCCAGATAATCCTCAAACCGGTACACTCCGTCCGGGAGGGCGGCGATGAGCTCCCGCATGGCCCGCTCGGAGTAGGTGAGAAGCGCCTCCGCCATGTCCGCCAGCCGCGGGCGGCCATAGCGATACAGAAGCTCCTGAAGACGCACCTGGCCCCGGTGCAGGGCCGCCAGCTGGGCCGCCAGATCCCCCCGGCGCTCCTCCGGCGAGCGCATCTGTGCCAGCAGCGCGGCCAGAAGCTCCTCATCGAGCACCCCCGCCCGACAGAGATAGGAGGGGGGGATGATCACCCCTTCCTCCCGCAGGTCCCGGGCCAGGGGCATGGAGCCGGGGTGGGTTCCCCCCACATCGGCGTGGTGGGCCCGCACCGCCAGGTAGAAGGCCGGCCCGGGGCGGGACTGCACCGATCCCTTCCCCTGAGCCCCCGCCCGGGGCCCGGGGGAGGACGCCGGGTCCGCCGCCTCTTCGCCCTCCTCCTCTGCAAAGACCGCCGCCACCAGGGTGAGGTCCGGCAGATGGGTGCCCCCCTGGTACGGGTCGTTGAGGAGGAGCACATCCCCAGGGCCCAGGGGATGGCGGGGCAGGAGGTGGGCCAGGGTGGCGGGCAGGGCCCCCAGATGCACCGGAATGTGGGCCGCCTGGGCCAGAAGTTCGCCCCGGGCGGTGAAAAGGGCGCAGGAATAGTCCCGGCGCTCCCTGATGTTGGGGGAAAAGGCGCTCTTGCGGAGAACGATGCCCATCTCTTCGGCCACCGCCGCAAAAAGCTTGGCGAAGATGGTGAGCTCCAGGGCCAGGTGGGGGGTGAAGGACACTGCGGAGCCGCCTCCGGAGACAGATGTGCCGCCTCTATCCTACCCAGGGAGGGCCGCAAAGAAAAGGGGGCGGGCAGATGCGGAAACCCCTGGGAGGCGCCGGCTGCCTTTTTCCTGGCGGGTCCCTGCCCCAGCCCCTGGAATTGGGCCGGCCTCCCTGATATAAGAAAACTTTACGGCCGGGCAACCGGACCCGGCGAAGCCACCAGGCAGCAGAGGAGACCGGCACATGGACACCATCCGCATCGGCTATGTGGGGACCGACGGCCGCAGCTTCCTGGCGGCCCTGGAGACCGGCCGGGCCACCAGCGAGCTTTATCCCGGAAGCTACCGGGGGGTGGTGCTGCGGGGCACCCCGGCCATGCCCCCCTTTGCCGCCCGCATGGGCTGGCCGGTGGAGTTCCTGCCGGTGTCCGAACATGCGGTCCCCGCCTATGCCGAGGCCCTGACCGGGGCCTTCCGGGAGGGCCGCCTGGACTATGCCCTCATCATGCCCGAGGCCCTGGTCTTCGACGGCCTGGTGGACCAAGTGGCGGAGGCGGGGTTCGGCGACCGCCTCATCGGCCTCACCCAGGCGGGGGCGTTTCTGGAGGCGGACAAGATCGCCGCCAAACACCTCTGCCGGGAGGCAGGCATCCCCGTGGCCCCGGACTGGCGGGAGCTGGACGCCCGGGACTACCGGAGCGTGCTCACCGCCTGCCTGGAGTACCTCCACGCCTTCGGGGGGGCGGTGCTGAAATACCCCTACAGCGCCGGCGGCAAGGGGGCCCGCATCATCCTGGACACCTGGCAGATCCGGGAGGTCTATGACGGCCTGATCGCCGATTACAAGCAGGATTACATCCGGCTGTGCGGCAAGAAGGGCCCCTGGCCCCTGCTCCTGGAGGCCCGCATGAGCGGGGTGGAGATCAGCTTCACCATTCTGGTGGACCGGGCCGGCCACCACCGGATTCTGCCCACCGCCCTGGACTATCCGGAGCGCTTCGCGGCCCCGCCGGGACCGGACAACCCCATCACCGGCGGCATGGGCTCCATCTCCCCCCACCCTTTGGAGTCCCCGGAGCTGCTGGAGCTGGCCGACCGGGAGCTGGCCCGGCCCCTGGTGGCGGCCCTCAAGGCCCGGGGCATTCTCCGACCCTGCGTCCTCTATCCCGGGTGCTTCGTCTCCTTCGGGGCCGATTTCCGGCCCACCGCCATCCGGGTGTGCGAGATCAACATCCGCCCCGGGGAGCCGGAGTTCCAGCCGGTGGTGCGCCGCCTGCGCAATCTGGGGGCCCTGGTGACCGCCATGGCCGAGGGCCGGTTGCAGGAGGTGGCCCCCGAGGTGCGCCAGGACCAGATCTCCCTGTGCGTGGCCCTGGTCACCGGCCCCGGCGGCCCCAAGCAGCAGAAGGGCTACCCCTGGTCCCTCACCAAAGGGGAGCCTTTGGACATCGACTTCGAATATTTTGAGAAGAAACGGATCCTGGTGGTGCCCTCGGCCATGGACTTTGAGGAAGGGCGCTTCAAATCCGACGGCTCCCGGGTGGCGTATCTTTTGGCCAACGGTACGGTCAAGCCCGGGGAGTCCCCGGCCCGGGTGGCGGAGACCCTGCGGCAGCGGCTCCTTACCGCCTTTGACGGCGGCAGGATCCGGGTCATCCCCCGGGAGAATCCGGCCGGCAACCGCCTGGATCTCCGGCGGGACATCGGCCTGCACTATCTCAAGGCGGAACACCTCCGGGCAGGGCTGACGCCCCGGGGCTGACCGGTCCGTTCCCCCGCGGTCGCACCCTCAGGACCCCCGGGGCCGGCAGGGGAGGGAAAGGCGGTCTGGCCGCTGCGCCCTGGGATCCCGCCCCCTGGACGGGGCCCCCCGGGTCATTGCACCGGGGGCACGTCCTCCTCCGCGAATTTGAGCATTTCCGGCCGGCCGGTGGCCTCCATGAGGCGGTTCCAGATATCCCGGAGGTCCTGGATGGCCTCCTTCACCTCCAGGTGCACCCCCCGGGCCCTCAGCTGGCCCAGGCAGTAATACAGTTCGTTGAGGAGGCGGATCTGGGTGATGCCCACCACCTGCTCCTCGGCTTCGGGTCCCAGCTTGCGCCAGTCCGCCTGCTCCAGCTCCGCCAGCTCCCGGGAGATCTCCTCCGCCAGGCCGGTGAGGAGGCTTTCATAGGACTGGGGGCCGGCCCACAGAAGGCGCCGGCCCCGGCTGAGATAGACCTCAAAGGACATCAGCAGGCCAGCTTGTCCCGGAGATACTCGGCGATGGCGGCATCGTAGCGGGAGGTGACCTCGAAGACCTTGCGGGCCAGCCGGAAGCGGGTGGCCAGATTGGTGTTGCCGTGGGCCTTCATCTCCTTGAGGACCTCCGCATAATCCGCCGGATCCACCACCACCGTCACTGCGGCGTAGTTCTTGGCCGCCGCCCTGAGAAGCGTGGGCCCGCCGATGTCGATCTGCTCAATGGCGTCCTCCAGGGTGCACCCGGGCTTGGCCACCGCCTCCTCAAACCGGTAGAGATTCACCACCACCAGATCAATGGGCTCAATGCCCTGGGCCCGCATCTGCTCCAGATGCTCGGGCCGGTCCCGGCGCCCCAGAATGCCGCCGTGGATCTTGGGGTGCAGGGTCTTCACCCGACCGTCCAGCATCTCCGGAAAGCCGGTGTAGTCCGAGACCTCCACCACGGGCACGCCGTTGTCCCGCAGCAGCCTGGCGGTGCCGCCGGTGGAGAGGATCTCCACCCCCAGAGCCGCCACTCCCTTGGCGAACTCGGTCAGCCCGCTCTTGTCCGTGACACTCATCAATGCCCGGCGGATGCGGATCATCACGTCCTCCTTGCCATGCATGTGGCTTAAGTCCTACTATACCCCCGGGGGAAAAGCAAGGGCCGGCGGGGGATCTTCTCTCCCCCCACCCCTTATAAGGCCGGCAGAAAATCCTTTGCATCCCCCGGGCAATCACCTAAAATGGACCTATGAGGTATGTGATCATCGGCACCAGCGCCGCAGGACTGGCCGGGGCCGAGACTCTCCGCCGCCTTGCCCCCCAGGCCCGCATCACCCTCATCAGCGACGAAAGCCACCTGCCGTACAGCCGGCCCCTGCTCATGTATCTTCTGGGCCGGGAGACCACCCGGGAGAAACTGTTTCTCCGCTCCCCGGATTACTTCCGGGAGTGGGGCTTTGAGACCCTCCTGGGCACCCCCGTCACCCGGGTGGATCCCGGGGCCCGTGAGGTGCACCTGGCGGACGGCCGGGCCCTTCCCTATGACCGCCTCCTCATCGCTTCCGGGGCCAAACCCAGGCTGCCGCCGATTCCCGGCCTGGAGCTTTCCGGGGTCTTCACCCTCCGTCATCTGGCGGATGTGGAGCGGCTGGAGCGCCATCTGGCCCAGGCCCGGCGGGTGGCGGTGGTGGGGGCCGGCGCGGTGGGGCTCAAGGCCGCGGATGCCCTGGCCCACCGGGGGCTGGCGGTGGACCTCCTGGCCCGGGGGGCCCAGCCCCTCTCCAAAGTCCTGGACCAGGTGAGCGCCCGGCTGCTCATGGAGGCCATCGCCCGGCTGGGGATCAGCCTGCACCTGAATTCCTGGCCCACCGCGGTGGTGGGGAACGGCGGCCGGGTCACCGCCCTGGCCCTGAATGACGGCCGGGAACTGCCCACGGACGCCGTCCTCTTCTCCGTGGGGGTGGCCCCCCGGGTGGAATTCCTGGCCAGCACGACCCTCGCCGCCCCGGAGGGCATCCCGGTGGATGAGCATCTCCAGACCGGGGATCCGGACATCTTCGCCGCCGGGGATTGCGTCCTGCCCCGGCATCTCCTCACCGGCGCGCCCGCGGCCTTTCATATCTGGCCCGCGGCGGTGGCCCAGGGGGAGGTGGCGGGCGCCAACCTGGCCGGTGCCGCCCGCCGCTACGACGGCATCCTCCCCATGAACAGCATCTCCCTGAGGGGATGCCGGATCATCACCGGCGGCCACCTCACCCCCGACACCCCGGAGGGGGAGATCTTTGAGGAGCTGGACGCCACCACCGGCCGTTTCAAGCGCCTGGTCTTCGATCAGGGCCGCCTGGTGGGCGCCACCCTGGTGGGGGAGGTGCGCCACGCCGGCATCTACTTCCGGCTCATCGCCAACCGGACGCCGGTGAAGGACCTGCCCGTGGATCCCCGCTCGCCCCACTTTCACCCGGGGCGCTTGTGGGCCCGGCCCCTGCCCGGGGCGGCCTGACGGACACGGGGCGGGGTCCCCCCGTCCCCGGTTAAGGAGGAAACCGCATGAAGACCGTCATCGTCCGGCCGGAGCGCTGTGTGGGCTGCCTGCAGTGCCGCCTGGCCTGTGCGGTGGAACATTCCCAGAGCAAAGACCTGGTCGCAGCCTTGGGGGAAGCCTGGCGCCCCGTGGCCCGCATTGCCGTCTATCCCGGGGGCCGGCACCTCTCCTTTCCCAACAAGTGCCGGCACTGCGATCCGGCCCCCTGTGAGGCAGTGTGCATCGCCGGGGCCATCCGCCGCAATCCCGCCCGGGGTACCACCGACATCGACCCGGCCCGCTGCATCAACTGCGGCATGTGCGCCATGGCCTGCCCCTTCGGGGTGCTCACCTTTGCCCCCACGCCCCAGGCCCCGGAGCGCCGGGCCGTGGCCCTGAAGTGCGACCACTGCCCGGACCGGCAGGCCCAGGGCCGTCCGCCCGCCTGCGTGGAGGCCTGCAAGGTGGGGGCCCTCACTTACGGGGAGCCCGCCCACGCCCTGGCGGAGAAGGCCCGCTGGCTGGCCCGGACCTTTTTCGCCGCCCCCCCGCCTCCGGAGCCCGTCCCGGAGACCATCCGCCTTTGGCGCCACCTGGGGTAAGAGGGTATAATCGGGAGAAACGGGGGAGGAAATTTCGGGCTTCTGATGACCTCCTGGCCCGCCCCTTTCCCCGGGGCAGCCCGGCAACAGCCCGGGAGCCCGGACATCACTGCTACCAGCGCCTGCGGGCGTTCGGCCATCGGCCCCCGGAGGCGGCCGGCACCGCCGGTCAGACGGGGAGGCCGAAATCTCGGGAGAAAGGAGGTACCTGCTGCATGACACACAACCAACCGAGGTGTACCGGGTAAGACGCGCTGCTGTCGGCCGGCAGCCGGCCGGATCCGGAGGGCCGCCGGTCGGGGATGAGTCCCTCATCCGCAACCGCCAACGTCTTCAAGACAGCCGGCGGGGGTTCCCCGCCGGTTGTTTTTGGGGCGGGCCCTGCCCGTTCCGGGCCCGGCCACTCCGGTGATCCCCCTCCCCTCCCGGGGCGTCCCTCTCAGGACCTCTCCTCCTTTCCCTGAGTCCGGTTCAGGGAAACAATCCTTGACATTTTGCCGTGACAATGATAGAAAAAACGGATAAAATATGAAAAATAAAGAAATTTTTCAGAGGGGATATGCCGGCAGACGCGCTTGGAACCCCTGACGTCAACCCGCCGTCCCACCCCGCCCCGTTCTCCGTGCCTGCGTCTGCGCCTCATGGTGTGAGGAAGCCAGCTTTTTCGCCCACTGATTCCGTCCGCTGCCGCCCCGGGGCCGGCACGCATCCGGGGGACACATGAGTCCGGCCCGCAAAATGCTCATCAATGCCGCCGATCCGGAGGAATTCCGGGTGGCCATCCTGGAGGAAGGCGTCCTTACGGATTTCGCCCTCGAGGCCTCCCAGCGGGAATCCACCAAGGGCAACATCTACAAGGGGGTGGTGGTGAACATCGAGCCCAGCCTCCAGGCCGCCTTCGTCAACTACGGCGGCGCCCGCCACGGTTTCCTGCCCCTCTCCGAGGTGCATCCGGACTACTACCAGCAAAAAGGGCCGGACAAGGGCAAGATCCGCATCCAGCAGGCCCTGCGCAAGGGCCAGGAGCTCATCGTCCAGGTGGTGAAGGAGGAAAGCGCCACCAAGGGCGCCTACCTCACCACCTATATCTCCCTGCCCGGCCGCTATCTCGTGCTTTTGGTGAAACAGAGCCACCTGGGGATCTCCCGCAAGATCGACAAGGAGGAGGAGCGCCAGCGCCTCAAGGAGCTGGCCCAGCAGCTGGGCCTGCCCCCGGATATGGGCCTCATTGTCCGCACCGTGGGCACCGAGGGCGGCAAGCGCAATCTGGCCAAGGACCTGAACTATCTCCTCAATCTGTGGAAGGAGATCCAGGAGGCGGCCAAACGGCCGGCGCCCTGCCTGCTGCACAAGGACCTGGACCTCATCACCCGCACGGTGCGGGACTATTTCACCACCGATGTGAAGACCATCCTGGTGGACGACAAGGAGGTCTATCAGCAGCTCAAGGACTTCCTTAAGGTCATTGCCCCTCACCAGGTGTCGGTGCTCAAGCTTTATCAGGACAAAAAGCCGCTCTTTGTGCGCTACCAGATCGAGGATCAGATCGAGCGCCTCTACGCCGAGCGGGTGCCGCTCAAGTCCGGGGGCTCCATCGTCATCAACCAGACGGAGGCCCTGGTGGCCATTGATGTGAACTCCGGCCGCTGTCTGGGGCAGAAGGAGCTGGAGGAGACCGCCTTCAAGACCAACCTGGAGGCGGCGGAGGAGATCGCCCGGCAGCTGAGGCTGCGGGATCTGGGGGGGCTGATTGTCATCGATTTCATCGACATGCGGGACAAGAAACACGCCAAGGAGGTGGAGCGGGCCCTGCGCCAGGCCCTGAAGAACGACAAGGCCCGGGTGACCGTGGGGCACCTCTCCAAATTCGGCCTCCTGGAGCTCTCCCGGCAGCGCATCAAGCCCGCGGCGGAGGCCACCACCTTTGTGCCCTGTGCCGCCTGCCAGGGCAAGGGCCGGGTGCGCTCGGTGCCCTCCCTGGGGGTCAGCCTGCTGCGGCAGCTCAGCCGGGAACTCGCCGACCACCCCCTCCAGGAAGTGCGCATCACTGCGCCGGAGGAGGTGGCCCATTTCCTCCTGAACAGCAAGCGCCGGGAGCTCACCGCCCTGGAGGAGGAATACCACCTGCGCATCACGGTCACCGCCCGGCATGGGGGCCCCCTGGAGGACCTCCAGGTGGAATATCTCCGCAAGGAGACCGCCGAGACCCCGGCGGTGCGGGCGGAGCGGCCCGAGGCGGCCCCGGAGCGGGCCGAAGAGGAGACGGCCGAGACCCCGCCCCCCAAGGCCAAAAAGAGCTCCCGCAGCCGCCGGCGGCGGAGAGGGGAGAAAAAGGAGCAGAAAAGTGCGCAGCAACCTGATGAAAGCGGGATTGGAGAAATACCCCCACCGCTCCCTGCTGAAAGCCATGGGGCTGACGGATGAGGAGATTGACCGGCCCCTCATCGGGATCGCCAACTCCTTCAACGAGCTCATCCCGGGGCACATCCACCTGGACAAGATCACCCAGGCGGTGGCCGCGGGGGTCCGTCTGGCCGGGGGCACGCCCCTGCAGTTCGGGGTCATCGGGGTGTGCGACGGCCTGGCCATGCACCATGAGGGGATGAAATACTCCCTGGCCTCCCGGGAGCTCATCGCCGACTCCATCGAAATCATGGCCATGGCCCATCCTTTTGACGGCCTGGTGCTGGTGGCCAACTGCGACAAGATCGTGCCGGGCATGCTCATGGCCGCCCTGCGCCTGAACCTCCCCGCCCTGCTGGTGAGCGGCGGCCCCATGCTGGCGGGCCGCTTCCAGGGCCGGGCGGTGGACCTCATCAGCGTCTTTGAGGGTGTGGGCGCGGTCAAGGCGGGGCGCCTGAGCGAGGCGGAACTGGGGGAGCTGGCGGAGGCGGCCTGCCCGGGCTGCGGCTCCTGCGCCGGCATGTTCACCGCCAATTCCATGAACTGCCTGTCGGAGGCCCTCGGTCTGGCCCTGCCGGGGAACGGCACCCTGCCGGCGGTGTCCGCCGCCCGCTACCGCCTGGCCAAACGGGCGGGGCTGACCATCATGCAGCTGGTGGAGAAAGGCCTCACCCCCCGCCAGATCGCCACCCGGGCGGCCTTTGAGAACGCCATCGCGGTGGACATGGCCCTGGGCTGCTCCACCAACACGGTGCTGCACGTGCCGGCCATCGCCCACGAGGCGGGAATTGAGCTCCCCCTGTCCCTGTTCAACGAGATCAGCGCCCGCACCCCGCATTTGGCCCACCTGAGCCCCAGCGGCCCCCACCACCTGGAGGATCTGGACGCGGCCGGGGGCGTGCCCGCGGTGCTGAAGCAGCTGCTGGAGGCCGGCTTGGTCGCCGGCACCCCCCTGACCTGCACCGGCAAAACCGTTGCCGAGAATCTGGCAGGGGTGACGGTCAGGGATCCGGAAGTCATCCGGCCCCTTTCCCGGCCCTACCACCGTGAGGGCGGCATTGCCATCCTCTCCGGCAACCTGGCCCCCGAGGGCGCGGTGGTGAAGCAGTCGGCGGTGGCCCCGGAGATGCTGGTGAATGAGGGCCCGGCCCGGGTCTTCGACAGCGAGGAGGCGGCCACCCAGGCCATCCTGGGCGGGGCCATCCGGCCCGGGGACATCGTGGTCATCCGCTATGAAGGCCCCAAAGGCGGGCCCGGCATGCGGGAGATGCTCACCCCGACAAGCGCCATCGCCGGCATGGGCCTGGACAAGGAGGTGGCCCTGCTCACCGACGGCCGCTTCAGCGGCGGCACCCGGGGCGCGGCCATCGGGCATATCTCCCCGGAGGCGGCGGAGGGCGGCCCCATCGCCCTGGTTGAGGAGGGGGACCGCATCCGCATCGACATCCCGGGAAAGTCCCTGACCCTCCTGGTGGATGAGGCCGAGCTGGCCGCCCGCCGGGCCCGCTGGCAGCCGCCGGAGCCCAAGATCACCCACGGCTACCTGGCCCGTTACGCCCGCCTGGTGAGCTCCGGGAGCAGGGGCGCCATCTGCCGCTGAAAGCCGGGGGGCCGCGGGCCGGTTTTTCCCGGTTATCGACAACCGGAGGCGCTGGAACATGGCCGCGGAGGTGACAAAGTCTGGGCGCCGTTTAACGCCGGAGGAGGCGCCGTCGATAAAAGATCCCGGGAAAACCGCAGGTTGACCCGGTTATCGACAAAGTGCCCCGACCTTATGACCATCTTTTCCCCAATATCTGGATTGTCATCGCAGGTGGGGGAAAGCCAAACGAGAGGCGGGATAAACCTGGGACACCGGGCAAGCGGGTGAGGCCTCCAGTGGGGTGGACGGCTGAGTCTCTTCGCCCGGTTTCCCGGAAGGGTTTTTCATCGTTCGGCCAAATCTGCACATACAAGGAACGTGACCCATGAAGCTGACCATGGAGCGGGAGGCGCTGCTGAAAGGAGTGAGCCGCACCCTGGGGGTGGTGGACCGCCGGGGCACCATGCCCATCCTCAGCCATTTCCTGTTCACCGCCCAGTTCCCGGACCAGGTGGCCATCGCCGCCACCGATCTGGAGGTGAGTTTCCGGGGGATCTGGCCGGCCCGGGTGGAGGAGCCCGGGGCCCTGACCCTGCCGGCCCATCAGTTCCACAACCTCATCAAGGAGCTGCCGGGAACCGAACTGGAGCTGGCCGCCACCGACACCACCCGGCTGGTGGTGAGCGTGGGGGAATCCCGCTATCAGTTTGTGGGGCTGCCCGCGGAACAGTTCCCGCCGGTGCCGGAAATCCCGGACCAGCCCCTGGTCCCGGTGGACAGCCGGCTGTTGCGGGAGATGATCGACAAGACCCTCTTCTCCGTGTCCACCGATGATCTCCAGTATCACCTCTCCGGCATCTTCTGGGAGCGGGTGGACGGGCCGGAGGGCCTGTCTTTGCGCCTGGTGTCCACCGACGGCCACCGCCTCACGATGATAGAACGGCCTCTCCCCCAAAGCGAGCAGTTTCACATCGAGGAGGGCATTCTCATCCCCCGCAAGGGCGTGGCGGAGATCTCCCGGCTGCTGGCGGAGGAGGAGCAGGTGGGCCTGGGCCTGAGCAAAAAGAGCCTGGCCCTGAAGGCGGACCACAAGTACCTCTTCATCCGCCTGCTGGAGAAGAAATTCCCTGACTACCGGCGCATCATCCCGGAGAGCTTCGCCTATCGCTTCACCCTGAACCGGCAGATGCTCCACGATGTCATCCGGCGCATCTCCCTCCTGTCCACCGAGCGCTTCCGGGGGGTCATCTTCCACCTGGGCCGCCACACCCTGGAGGCCACCTTCCAGAACCCGGAGGTGGGGGAGGGCCGGGAGCTCATGCCCCTGACCCTGGAGCAGGGCGATCCGGCGGGGCTGCCCCTCACCATCGGCTTCAACGCCCGCTATCTTTTGGAGCCGTTGAGCGCCATGAGCGGCGACACCGTGATCCTGGAGATCAATGACAAGGACCGGCCCTGCCGGCTCATGTCCCAGGATGACCCCAACTATTTCGGCATCATCATGCCCATGAGTCTGTAGCGGAGAAGCAGGACGGCAGGCACGCTGTGCAAGGAGGCGAGGCACCTTGACTGACATCCAGGAAGTCCCGGAGCAGGTGGTGCAGGAGTACGGCGCCGAGCAGATCCAGGTCCTCAAGGATCTGGAGGGGGTGCGGGAGCGCCCTGCCATGTACATCGGCAACACCGGTATCGAGGGGCTGCATCACCTGGTCTATGAAGTGGTGGACAATGCCATTGATGAGGCCATGGCCGGTTTCTGCACCGAGATCAAGGTGCGGATCAACGCCGACCAGAGTGTCACGGTGGAGGACAACGGCCGGGGCATCCCGGTGGATCTGCACCCCACCGAGGGCCTGCCCGCGGTGGAGGTGGTGATGACCCGGCTCCACGCCGGGGGCAAGTTCAACAGCGGGGCGTACAAGGTCTCCGGCGGCCTCCACGGGGTGGGGGTGTCGGTGGTGAACGCCCTGTCGGATCACCTGGAGGTGGAGATCCGCCGGGACGGCAAGGTCTATCACCAGAGCTTCGCCTACGGCCGCACCCAGACACCCCTGACGGTCATCGGCGAGACCAAGCGCCGGGGCACCCGGGTGACCTTTCACCCCGACCCCCAGATCTTTTCCGAGACCCGGTTCAATTACGACCTGCTGGCCCAGCGCCTGCGGGAGCTGGCCTTCCTCAACGCCGGGGTGCGCATCACCCTGGAGGAGGTGGCCACCGGCCGCAGCAAGGAATTTCTCTACGAGGGGGGCATCGTCTCCTTCGTCAAGCACCTGAACCGCAACAAGACCGTCATCCATCCGGAGCCCATCCACATCACCGGGGAGAACAAGGGCATCCAGATCGATCTGGCCCTGCAGTACAACGACAGCTACAACGAGCAGATCTTCAGCTTTGCCAACAATATCAACACCCGGGAGGGGGGCACCCACTTAAGCGGCTTCAAGGCGGGCCTCACCCGGGCCATCAACCAGTATCTGGCCAGCCATGAGCAGATGAAAAAGCTCTTCAAGGGCGCCAGCCTCCAGGGGGAGGACACCCGGGAGGGCCTCACCGCGGTGGTGAGCGTCAAGCTGCCCCACCCGCAGTTTGAGGGCCAGACCAAGACCAAGCTGGGGAACAGCGAGGTCAAGGGCCTGGTGGAGAACCTCCTCTATGAGGGCCTCCTCACCTATCTGGAGGAGAACCCCCAGGTGGCCCGGAACATCCTGGGCAAGCTGGTGGACGCGGCCCGGGCCCGGGAGGCGGCCCGCCGGGCCCGGGACCTGGTGCGCAAGAAGGGGGCCCTGGGGGACCTCACCCTGCCGGGGAAACTCGCCGACTGCCAGGAGCGGGACCCGGCCCGCCGGGAGCTCTACCTGGTGGAGGGCGACTCCGCCGGCGGCTCCGCCAAACAGGCCCGGGACCGGCGTTTCCAGGCCATTTTGCCCCTCAAGGGCAAGATCATCAATGTGGAGAAGGCCCGCTTTGAGAAGATGCTGGAGAACGCCGAGATCCGCACCCTCATCTCCTCTCTGGGGTCGGATCTCTCCCAGGAGCGGCCCAACCTGGAGGATCTGCGCTACCACAAGGTCATCATCATGACGGACGCGGACGTGGACGGGGCCCACATCCGCACCCTGCTCCTCACCTTCTTTTACCGCAAGATGCTGCCCCTCATCGAAAACGGCCACCTCTACATTGCCCAGCCGCCCCTGTACCGCATCACCCGGGGCAATGAGAAGATCTATCTCAAAAATGACGCGGAATACCGGCAGTATCTCATCAAGCGGGGAGTGGAGCGGCGCCGCCTGATCCTGGCCTCGGGCCGCAGTCTGGAGGGGGAGGAGCTGGCAACGGCGGTGGAGCGCCTCCTCACCTACCTGGACGGCCTCAGCCGCTTTGAGAAGCGGGGGGTGCCCCGGGAGGTGCTGAAGGCGGCCCTGGAGGCCGGGCTCCGGGACCGCTGGGTTCTGGGCCGGCGGGAGCTGGTGGAGGATTTGGCCCGGGTCCTCACGGAGACCGGCCGCTGGACCACGGCCCTGGAGTTCGATGAGGAGCACCAGGTCTGGGTGCTCTCGGTGAGCCCCACCCAGGGCGGGGCCGGCGTGCGCCTGGACTGGGAGCTCCTGGGTGCCAGCGACATCAGCACCCTGGTGCGCCTCCATGAGGAGCTGGGGGACCTGAAGGAGACCCCCTACCGCCTGGAGGGCAAGGAGGGGGTCCGGGAGCTGGCCGGCCCCGAGGAGCTGACGGCGGTGATCCTGGAGGAGGGCCAGAAAGGCATCAGCGTGCAGCGCTTCAAGGGCCTGGGGGAGATGAACCCCGAGCAGCTCTGGGAGACCACCATGGATCCGGAGACCCGCACCCTGCTTAAGGTCAACGTCATCGACGCCTCCCAGGCGGACGAGATCTTCTCCATCCTCATGGGGGACAAGGTGGAGCCCCGGCGGGAGTTCATCCAGAACAACGTGCTTGAATTGGCGGACCTGGATATTTAACATGAGACCGGGGCCTGGGCCTGCTTTCCCCGGCCGCTTCGGCACCCTGTAGCCACACACGAAAGGAGCACGACATGGCTGCCCAACGGAAAGCGAAGTTCAAGATCTATGTCACCCGCCGGGAGATGCTCTATGTGGGCGATCAGCCGGATCACACCCTGATGCTCACCGAAATGGAGGGCGAGCCCCTGGAGTACAGCCCCGGGGTGGCCGGGGAGTTTGTCTCCCGCCGCAGTGTCGGCTTCCATGACCGCATCAAGGGGGAAGGCCCCATGCAGGGCTATGCGGTGACCCACTATGAATACGGCGCGGTCTTCTCCCGCTTTGAGGGGGAGCGCAAGGGCGGGGTCACCAGCGGCACCTGGAAGGCCTACAAAGGGACCGGCAAGCTGGCGGGCATCACCGGCACCGGTACCTTTACCGTCAAGCCTTCGGACCGGCCCAACGAATACATCCTGGAGATGGAAGGGACCTACGACCTGTCCGGGGCCGGGGAGCCGGCGGCGCCGGCGGGTCACGGGCACGGCCACTGAGGAGGTGAGTCGGGGTGAGCGTCTGTGAGCGCTGCGGCACCGCCTGCGAGCCGGAGGAGCTCCGGGAACGGGGCGGCCGGCAGCTCTGCGAGGACTGCTTCATTGAGGCGGCCAGCGAGGTCAGGACCTGCGACCCCTGGGCGGTGCACCTGGCCAAGAGTGACAAAGGCCGG
>Ga0197142_1002150_pt1 | contig 17465 bp, 17 predicted proteins | sample GBS60_MetaG_FD_148614 | JGI IMG/M metagenome (GOLD analysis project Ga0197142, IMG submission 148614) | Sediment microbial communities from Great Boiling Springs, Gerlach, Nevada, United States - GBS 60_MetaG | ecosystem: Environmental > Aquatic > Thermal springs > Hot (42-90C) > Sediment...
AAGGCTGAACTTGGTTTGGTGTTGGGTCGGGAACAACCTTGAAAAAGCCTTCAACAAGTTCGCGGAAAACTTGAGTGGCTGCAGGTAAGTGACGGGCAAGTTTAGTTGACAGCACCTTCTTAACTTCCTGAACAACCTGTTCTGAAACCACGCCTTGAACCAGCCCTGCCGCCGCAATAACGAGCAACGAACGAGCAGCGCTGTGATAGCCTTTCGTCGTAGCGCAACCTGAACTCACCACATCGCTGTCATAGAAGACATTAAGCCTTGTCATTTAGCCCCTTTCACCACCTTGCGCTTTTCCTTAGCCATCAACTTGCGCTGCCTTCTCGCTTCCCTTATGAGTTCCTTTTCCGTGATGCCTGCTTCTTTTGCCCACTGAGACAGTTTGTGCAAGCCGACAATAACGCGAACGAACCTTTCATCAGCGTCCTGAATTTCTGCCCGCTTCTTCGGCATCACAAATCACCTGCCAGATAAAGTTTGTCGCTGCTCAGAGGTAGGTTTTCATCCAATCCAAAGTGACCCGCATCACTTCCTCTTCCCAGTTCAGCCTCGCGAAAGTATGGTCGGCATCTGGAATGATGTGGAGTTGCTTTTTGCATTGAAAAGCGGCATGGTAGCGATGGGCGTGGTCAACAGGGACAACTGAGTCGTTCGCTCCGTGAACGATGAGGACTGCCCCGTCGTAGCGAAGCACTTCGCGGAGCGGGTCAAGTTTTTCGGCATCGTCGTAGAAGTTTTTGGAGACTTTCCAGCCGCCAAAATCAATCCATCCCTGCTTTTTAAGCAACTCCCGAACCTCAGGTTGCATCCTTTCAACGAGCGAACCTTTCAAGTCAGCGACGGCAGCCCAAAGGGCTAATGCCCTAACCTTTCCGTCTCGGGACGCAGCGCAAGCCGCTACGCACCCACCCAAACTCAAGCCAATCAAGCCGATGCGTTCTGGGTCAATTTCAGGTTGCTTGCGCAAGAACTCAAGGGCAGAGAGGGCATCAGTGATTTCGCTGCTGACCGTCACTTGCTCAAAGTCACCTTCACTCTCTCCTGAACCGCGAAAATCAAACCTCAAAGCAGCGATGCCATTAACCGCCAACAATCTCGCCATCTTGACGAAAAGCCGGTGCGCTTCAATCCGGTTTCCTGTGAAGCCGTGACAAAGTGCGACTGCTGGGAATTTCCCTTTTCCATCGGGCAAATGCATCATCCCGTAAATCGTTTGCCCTTCCACACGAAATTGAACGAAATGCTCAACCATCCCCTTCGCCTCCTTTTTGGTGAATGTTTCTGCGGATTCTTGGACTGCTATGGGACTATGAGAGCCGTTTCAGGCTTCAAGGCATTTTCAACCCAAACCCACCTCTCTGCCGCAGCCCAAAGCGTTTCCAAGTCGTAGTAGTCTCGCAGTTCGGGGTTGAACAAGTGAACTATAACCTCGCCAGCATCCAAAATAACCCAGTTTGAGGCGGGTTCACCCGTCCGCTTGAGAAACATGCCGAGTTCGTGTTTGGCTCTAAGTTCCATCTCTTCGGCAACAGCGTCAATATGCAACGGATTTTCGCATGTCCCGATGACGAAGAAATCTGCTATCGGGGTCAGTCGCGATACATCTAAGACGACCAAGTCGCTGACCTTCTTCTCGTCGGCAATCCGACAGAAGAACTCCACTAACTCCCAAGGTGTCTTCTCAATTTTTCGCGCCAAGACATTCACCTCCGGTCAGGTTTTTTGAGGCTCATTTGTAAAGCCCATGCTTGGCGATGTAGTCACACACGGCATCAGGGGTCAGGTAACGAATAGGTTCGCCTTTTCGGACCCGTTCGCGAATCATGGTTGACGAAATATCCATGCCGGGGATTGTCAGTAGGTCAATTCTCTCCAAGTAGTCGGAGGGCAATCGCTCGCGCAGTTTAACAGCGTCGTAGCCTGGTCGGGTGACAGCGATGAATCGGCACAATCGGATGAGTTCGTCGTGGCTTTTCCATGTCAGAATTTCCAACACAGCGTCAAGCCCTGTGATGAAGAACAGTTCCGTCTTTTCGCCGAATTGCTGCCGGAAGATTTTGACTGTGTCAACAGCGTAGGAAGGTCCGGGTCGGTCAATTTCAACGCGCGAGACAACGAAGTAAGGATTACTGACGGTTGCGAGGACGGTCATGGCGTATCGGTGCTCTGCCGGCGTGACCTCGTAAGGCTTTTTGTGAGGTGGGACTCCACAGGGGACGAAAATCACTTGAGACATGCCGAAACGGAATCGCGCCTCTTCTGCCGCGATTAGGTGACCGTAGTGGATTGGGTCAAAAGTTCCGCCCATTATGCCGATTCGTTCCGTGTGTGACCACCTCCATCAGCAGAAATTTTGCCACACTAATCAACCAAACAACACTGTGACTAAGGTGAAAATTTCGGCTCGTTTTGCCGATAAGAGAGTAGCGTGTCGTGGAAACTGGAAGCAGAATGTTCAGGCAGAGCACTATTGACCCCGTGGCGGGAGCGTGATAAAATGGCAAGGCTACTCTAAGAGGGGAACATCTTGCGAGTTTCAATTGCGCCGTTAATCAAACTGCTTAATTTCAACGGGAACGGGGAGTGATCGCCCTATGGCACAGCCAAAGCCCAGAGTGCGTGAAGAGCAAAATCAGTTTGAAGAGGAGTTCATACTCATCACCGAGGAGGGCAAGAGGGCGTTGGAGGAGGAATTGAGGCGGTTGTTAGAACGCCAGCGGAAGGAGGTGCTGGAGCATATCCGCGAGTCGCGCAAGATGGGCGAGTTCATGGAAGACACTGACTACGACGACGCCAAAAAGGAGCAGGCTTTCATTCAGGGGCGAATTGAGGAATTGCAGCAAATTTTGAAGATGGTGAAGGTTGTTCCGAAAAGCAAAATCCCGACAAGTAAAGTCGGCTTCGGCTCCGTTGTTGAGTTGACAAATCTGTCAACAGGCAGTCAGGTCACTTACCGAATCGTCGGTCCTTTTGAAGCCAACCCGCTGGAAGGCAAAATCTCCTACCAATCTCCATTGGGAGAGGCGTTGATGGACAAAAGAGTGGGCGACATTGTAGAAGTGAGAGCACCAGCGGGCGTGACGAAATACAAGATTGAGAAAATTTCGCGCTGAGGGCGCGTGCTGCAAGTCCAGAGTGACAAGCCGCTCTTTCAAGTTTTTGCCCAATTCAAACCAGACAGCAACTTTCAAGACCCTGCTGAGGAGGGTTAGGAGAGAAGATGGTGGAACATGACCCTCTGTATTCGGATAGGCTTGAGAAATTGCTCCGGTGGAGGGAAAAAGGCATTGACCCATTCGCCATCACAAAGTTTGAGCGTTCCCACTTAGCAGCGGAAATCGTTTCCGGCTACGAAACTTTGAAAGGTCAAACGGTTAGGGTTGCGGGTCGGCTGACAGCCTTCAGGGAGCATGGCAAACTCACTTTCGCCGACTTAGTGGACAGTTCTGGTAGAATTCAACTTCTGGTCAGGCTCAACAATGTTGGGGAGGATGCATACAGGCAATTTGGGGAGTTGGACACCGGCGACATCATCGGTGCTGAGGGGACTGTCACCAAAACGAGGACGGGCGAAGTCTCCGTTGAGGTTTTCAAGTTTTGGATTTTAGCGAAAGCGTTGCGCCCAATTCCAGAAAAGTGGCATGGGCTCAGGGATGTTGAAGTCCGCTACCGACAGCGTTACCTTGACTTGATCGCCAACCCTGAAGTCCGCAAAATCTTTGTCAAGCGCTCGCAAATAATCCAAGCCATACGGCGATTTTTGGACGAACGAGGTTTCATTGAAGTTGAGACCCCAATCCTTCAACCCGTTTACGGAGGCGCTTTGGCTCGTCCCTTCATAACTCACCACAACGCCCTTGACATGGACCTGTATCTGCGCATTGCCCCAGAACTTTACTTGAAGCGGCTTATTGTCGGTGGCTTTGATAAGGTTTACGAGATCGGGCGCAACTTCCGAAACGAAGGCGTGGACGCACGGCATAACCCTGAATTCACCATGCTTGAAGCCTATCAAGCCTATGCCGATTACAATGACATCATGCGATTGACCGAGGAATTGGTCGCTTATGTCGCCCAATCGGTTTTGGGCACGACGACCATAGTCTACCAAGGTCACACCATTGACTTGACACCACCTTGGCGACGGGTTTCTTTGATGGAGGCTTTGAAGGAAGCGACAGGGGTTGACTTTCGCGAATTTCGCGGGGATGACGAAAAAGCGAGACAAATCGGCAGGGAACTTGGGCTTTCCGTTGAGCCAACTGATCACTGGGGTCGTGTCCTTGACGAAGCGCTCAAAAAGAAAGTCGTGCCAACCTTAATCCAACCAACCTTCCTCGTTGACTACCCAGTTGAAATTTCGCCCCTCGCAAAACGCAAGCCTGATGACCCAACGATGACCGAACGCTTTCAAGGTTTTATCGGTGGCTTAGAAGTTGCCAACGCGTTCAGCGAGTTGAACGACCCGTTGGACCAAAGGGAGCGCTTTGAAATGCAGCAAAGGCTCAGGGAAAGGGGCGACATGGAAGCCCACCCTTTGGATTGGGATTTCGTCAGTGCTCTGGAATACGGAATGCCACCGACAGGAGGCTTGGGCATAGGAATTGACAGGTTGACTATGCTCCTGACCAATTCGCCGTCAATCCGAGAGGTCATCCTCTTCCCGCTCCTGAGACCTGAAGAGTGAATTCGCAAATTGCCCGATACATCTCCTCAATTTCGTGTCATCCTTTTGGCGACGGCTCTTTAAACGAGCAACGAGAGGTGACGAGAAATGTCAGAACAGCAGGAAATCATCCCTCAATGGCTTTTGGAAATCATGTGCTGTCCGGTGCCCGAATGTCGCGGCGATTTGGAGTTGAGGGCAGACATTTTAAGGCTCGTCTGCAAAAAATGTGGTCGCCGCTATCCCATCCGCGACGGCATCCCTGTGATGCTTGTTGAAGAAGCGGAGTTGCCCGCTGAAGGACAGGAAAAGGGTGAGCAGTGAAGCATCAGGCAAAAGGGCGAAAGGATGGAAGACATGAAAGAGAAGCCCGTTCTCTCAGTCATCATCGTCTCTTGGAATGTCCGCGAAGATTTGCGCGAATGTTTGCAATCGCTGTTTCGGGATGCAGAGTGCAGAGCGCAGGGAAGTGAAATTGAGGTCATCGTTGTGGATAACGCTTCAACGGATGGGACTGCGGAGATGGTTGAGGGTGAATTCCCGCAAGTGAAGTTGGTGGTCAACCCCCAGAATTTCGGCTACACGAAAGCCAACAACATCGGCATTAACCGCAGTCGCGGCAAATACATCCTTCTGCTCAACCCAGACACCGTTGTCCATCAAGGTGCTCTTCAGGCTTTGATTGAGTGCGCCGAATCTCACCCTGAGGCGGGAATTATCGGCGCTAAGTTGTTAAACCCTGACGGAAGCATCCAGCGTTCGGCTCGCTCGTTCCCAGATATAGGTGCGGGCTTGTTCCGCAACACTTTCTTGGGACGCTTGTTCCCCAACAACCCTTTCGTTCGCCGCTACTTGTTGACGGACTTTAGTTACGATGAAGTCCGTGAAGTTGATTGGGTTTCGGGAGCAGCGATGTTGGTTCGGCGTGATTTAATTGAGCGAATTGGAGGTCTTGACGAAAGGTTTTGGGCTTACTGCGAGGATGTGGATTTGTGCTGGCGGGCATGGCAAGCAGGTTACAAAGTCCTCTTTTGTCCCAACGCCGTCATTACCCACAAAGTCGGTCGCAGCAGTGACCAAAGGCTTGTCCCTTCCCTCATTCAGCACCACAAAAGCATGTGGCTTTTCTACCTGAAAAACTACCGAAACCGTTACCCGTTGGTCTTGTTCCCACTGATAGGTTTAGGCATTCTGCTTCGTCTGGCGGGAGCGTTGTTGAAGGTCGCTCTACACCAATTGAGGCTGTTTTTTGAGCGGAAATTGACGGCAAAGTTGAAGCACCAAATGCCTTTAGTGCACTCGGAAAACGATCCACCTGAAAGCCGAGAGCCTTAAAACTCCACCTACAAGTGGCAAAATCTGAGTGGACGAGGCTGAAATAAGGAAGGGACGGGGCATGACGGAGAAATTGACAGGAGCAGTGAGGCAAATCGGGTTAGTTGCGTTGGTGTTTTTGGCTGGGTTTTGCGTTTGGGTGACCTATCGTGATTTTCGCCCAACCGCTTTAATGCTTTTCGCCGATGTCGGACAAGGGAAGTGCATTTTGCTTGTCGCGCCTAATGGCAGAACGATGTTGATTGATGCTGGGACTCAAACTTACGGGCAGGAAGGTCGGGAAAAACCGACGGCTCAAAAAATTCTCTCCCAGTTTGCCCGATTAGGGGTCCGTCGGCTTGATGTGATTTTGGTCACGCATCCCGATAAAGACCACTGTAACGCTGTGCCGATATTGGCAACGGAATTGCGACCTCAATTGTTCTGGGCGCCCGTTGGCGATAGCCCAGAAGAGGAATGGCAGGCAGTCAAAACTTTGATGTCAGACGAAAGGGTCAAGACTGTCGTCGCTCAAGTTGGTCAAAGGTTATGGTTGGACACACGAAATAGGGTGGTCGTTGAAGTTCTCGGACCGCCTGAAGGGATTGTGCCAAAGGTCTCAGAATGGAGCCCTAACGACGCTTCAACTGTGCTTAAATTCAGGTTCGGCAAGATAAGCGCTCTGTTCACCGGCGATGTGGGAGAAGTGGGGCAACGGTGGCTTCTTCAGTCTGGAACGGATGTCCAAGCCACAATTTTGGATGTGCCGCATCACGGTTCAAAGCACAATTTGGAAACTTTTTTGACGGCAGTTCGTCCAAAGATTGCGGTGATTTCGGCAGGGCGTCAAAATCCTTTCGGGCATCCTGCCCCAGAAACAGTGGAAACCTTGCAAGGATTGGGCGCAAGTGTGTGGGTAACGGGGGAAGAGGGCAGCCTGCTCGTTAAAACCGATGGTCAAAACCTTGAGTTGACAAAGTTGCCTTAACGAATGCAGAGTGCGAGGTGCCAAGTTCATGGTTCCTTTTTCCGAAGCAACGAAGAGAATGCAACAGGTGGCTGAGGCGGTGGAAAGGGTCATAATCGGCAAAACTCGCTCAGTTCGCTTAGCGGTCACCGCTTTGTTTGCTGGCGGACATTTGCTCATTGAAGACATCCCAGGCGTTGGGAAGACGACTCTCGCAAAGGCGCTGGCTCGTTGCATTGGCGGCACATTCAAGCGAATTCAGTTCACCCCTGATTTGCTTCCATCCGACATAACTGGGACGACCGTTTACAACCAGAAAACTGGCGAGTTTACTTTCCGACCGGGAGCCATTTTCGCCAACATCGTGCTCGCCGATGAAATCAACCGCTCACCGCCGCGAACCCAATCGGCTCTTTTGGAGGCTATGGAAGAGGCTCAGGTCACCGTTGACGGCGTCACTTACGCACTGCCCCAACCCTTCTTTGTGATTGCAACTCAAAACCCTATTGAGAGGCATGGGACTTACCCTTTGCCTGAGGCTCAATTGGATAGGTTTCTGATGCAAGTGAAGTTGGGCTACCCTCAGCCTGAAGAGGAAGCGACCATATTGCAACAACAGGCAATAACTCACCCTATTGAGCAACTTCAACCCGTCATGGACAGCGAGACAGTTTTGCAAATCCAAAAGCAAGTTCGCTTGGTTCGGCTAACTCCCTCGTTGCGCCGCTATATCGTCCAAATTGTTGCAGCGACGCGAAATCACCCAGCCGTCGCCTTAGGCGCAAGCCCACGAGGTTCCTTGGGTTTGATGAGGGCAGGTCAAGCATGGGCTCTGTTGCATGGGCGAGAATTCGTCACGCCCGATGACATAAAGGCAGTAGCACCAGCAGTTTTGGTTCACAGGTTGATTTTGAAAGCGGAAGCACAGGCTCGGGGCATTAATCCTGAACAGGTCATCCAAGAAATCATCGCTTCCGTGCCTGTGCCGCTGGAACGGTGAAAGGCTATGGGCGAACTTAACGGGATTGAGGAAGAACGAACTACATTGCTGACGCCTCGCTTGAGGCGCGTTGCTGTCATCACTGCTGCCTTTGCCTTTTTGGCGGTCAGCCTCGTTTTGGGCAACGAATTGATGTTTCTGGTCACTTTCAGCCTCATTGGGCTTATGGTGTTGGCGAAACTTTTTGCCTACTGGACGCTTAGACCGCTACACCTTGAAGTCAGCGGGACGCCCGAAGCAGTTGAGGGGCAAGAAGTTTCTTTGAGGCTCAGACTTGTCAACAAAGGAGTGTTTCCGCGTTACTTGGTGGAAGTGGAACTTCAGTTGCCACCAAGAGTTGAAGCGGTTGACAGACCACATTTGGTTTTCGGTCAAATCCCGCCACACCAATCAAGTGAAGCCCAATTAAGGGTGCGTTTTCACAAAAGAGGGATGCACTCGGTCGGTAAAGCGATTTTGTTGGCACAAGACCCGTTAGGACTCTTCATCGCAACCCGTCAAGTTCAAACTTCAGACCAAGTTCTCGTTTACCCCTATCCCAAGCCGTTGCCGATGGAACCGCAAGGGGCAATGCATACACTGGTTTGGGATGAAAGAAGTGCTCGGACATCGTTGCCTTCGTTGAGCAGTGATGAATTCTGGGGTGTCCGACCTTATCAAACGGGAGACCCACTCAAGCGAATTCACTGGAAAATCACTGCCCATCAAGGTGAGTTGAACATAATTCAAACCTTGCCCTCCCTCAATCAGGGCGGGGTGATTTTGTTGGACCGTCACCCTGCCGCCCACCGTCCCATCAGCGAAAGTGGTGAGACGACTTTGGACGAACTCGTTCGCTACGCTGCCTTCCTCGTTCGTCAATGGGTTCGCCATCATTGGAAGGTCATCTTTTGGGCTCCGCCCGACCCGCCAATTGAGGTCAACGGTGACTGGTATCCCGTCTGGCGTAAGTTGGCGCTCCTTGAACCCGAACTTTTCAATCTGAGAGATTTGGAGGCGATGGGGCAAGGAGTCGTCTTGACGACTCCTTACTCGCCCCTACTCTCCGTTTACCTTAGGTCTCAAGGTTGGCGGGTTTGGGTTTTGCCTATCGGCGAAAACGAATTGTCAAGCACTTTCAGCGGTGAACTAACTCGCTTGATGGGACGGTGAAGCCAAATGCGTCAACCATTCTGGGTAGTCTATTTGGCAGCAGCCGTGCTTTTGCTCATCGCCTTTTGGGTAGTCGCTTTGGCAACGGAAAGTTATGCCTTCGCAACCGTTTGCTACGCTTGGTCAATGGTGGGGCTTCTGGCCGCGTTTTTGCAATCCCACGCTTCTCACCCAGTTCTTCGCGCTACAGGATCACTTTTGTGGCTCGGTGGGCTCTTGGGAATTATCCCAACCATCGGCAGTAATTGGCAGGCAGCAGTTATGGCAGGCGCTACTGGCGACCTTGCATGGCTAATGATGGTGGCTATCGTTGCTGTCGTTGTCGTTTACCTTGTGGGGCGATGGTGGGGCGAATTTTACGCAGCCGTCTCTTTTATCGTCGTGCCCGTTTTGTCCATCTTTGGGCTCAGCATCCCTATGGTTGCCAGTTTAGAAATCATTTTCGCCCTCATCTCAGCGATGGTGGTTGGGATATTTTTGGTCTCAGCGGAGAGTTTGCTCCTTCGGTGGCAAAAGGGACAGTTGGGAGATGTCACATCAAGGTTGCTTTTGAGTTATTGCTGGAGGTTGGCGGTGACGGGTAGCGCCACTGTTTTGACAATTGGTTTGCTTTTGGTCCCACCAGCGACCTTGCTTCAAGCCCCCTTGAGCCAACAACTCTTCAGGCTTCCTGTTTTGCCTTTCGCCCGATTTAACTACAGCGCTGTTGAATTCCCCGACCTCTTCACCATGCCCGGAGGTCCAATTTCCTTGCCCGACATAGAACTCTTTCGGGTGAGGGGGACAACCTACCCCCGCTGGCGTGTCCGAACTTATGTTCACTATGTCGGCTCTGGTTGGCGTGTCAGTAACGAAGTAGAAGACCCGCAACTTCCGAACTTGAAAGTGCGAGACGATACTGTGGAAATGGTTTGGCAACCGACAAGCAAACCCGCTTCACCGCCGATTGAGGCTGTTGTCTCTTCTGGATTGAGTCGTCCCGTCTTTTTGTCTCCCGGCGAGGCTGTGAAATTGAGGCTAAGCGCATTAGCCAGAGGCATCGTCCTGAGAACAAAAAGCGGTTGCCTTCTGCCAATTTCACCGATGCGAGTCAGCGCTTACAGTGTGACCGCTATCCCCATACCTGAGACTTTGCCACCCAAAGGAAGTGCCTCATTGACTCCAGAGGAAAGACGAGTGTTCTCATACTTCCCTCCCTACTTGTATCGCGTTCGCGAGTTGGCATTGCAGGTCGTCAGGGGCATTGACAAACCTTATGACAAGGCGAAGGCTTTGGAAACTTTCCTGCGAACTCAATATCGCTACTCCGACTCTCCACCTTACGCTGTCGGTCGCAACATTGATGTCGTCACTTTCTTCCTGTTTGACGCCAAAGAAGGTGCCTGCGATTGGTTCGCCTCAGCCCTCGCACTGATGTGCCGAGCAGTGGGGATACCGGCGCGAGTCGTTACTGGGTTCTACAGCGACGAAGTAGATGACGATGGGACTTTGGTCATAAGAGCCAACGATGCCCACGCTTGGGTTGAAGCCTTCATTGACGGTCACGGTTGGGTTACATTGGACGCGACACCGAGCGATGAGGGGAGAGGCTTTGCCTTGTGGGAATTTTTGCAAAGATGGCTTGCCAGAAGGTATCGCGCTTCCTTCGCTAACCCCAACATAATCTGGTGGTTCGTCGCAATTTTATGGCTATTGGGAATAACCCCGACAATGTGGCAACTGGGGCGAAGGACTTGGGAAAGATACAAGCCGAGACCGAAATGGCAGGTTATAGCCCATTGCTACTTGACAGCAGTTCAAATTGGACGCAAAGCAGGTCTGAACTTGCAACTCAACGCCACCCCTTGGGAGAACGCTGAAGTCTGCGCCCAAACACCTCGGTTCCCGGTTCTGGGCAAAAGAGCTTTCCGAGAACTTGCTGACTTGACAGTTGCTGTTCTTTATGCAGGCGAAGAACCGGATCGCATGACTGTCAAGAGAGCGAAGAGACTTCTCAAAACTTTCCGACAGCAAGTTCGCCTCTACAAGCACTGGTTCGCTGCCCCGAAGGTCAAACAACTTTCGCTGAAAACCTTGAAGCAGTTGTGGGAGAGACTGTGAACTTAGGCTTCCCCTTTGAGGGGTTCAGCCTGCAGATGACAAACTCCTTTGAGTGCCAATTCATAGCGAAACACTGACCTCACAAGCCGGTTCAAAAGAGTAAGTTTCCGACCGCTCTATGACCCTCGGGCTTCCGCTTTGGTTTGGCGGGAGATTGATGCGGGCTTTCACTTGGTAAATGCCCATATAACTACCATCGCTTTGGCGATCCAGTAACAGGTTACCGAAAGTCGCCAAATAAGCGTTTGTGCTTTTGTCATAGTAGGCTGGACCGGAACGATAAAGACTCCAACTACCATCAGGCAAGCGCCGATACACCTCTACGCCTACCCCTATTGGTTGTTCCGAAGGATACACATAGACTTTCAACACCGCTACATTCTTCAGACGAGCGAAAAAGGGAACTTGCGTCGTAAATGGGACATCCTCAGTCCTCTCCTCAGGGATGATCTCATAGGTGCACGGAGGGTTTGTTGGCCAAAGCCCCGGCTTAAATTTGTATCGGAAGCCTTTTGGAAGTTCAACCGAAACCATCCAGTTGTTCAGTGAAATGTTGGTGGGATTTGAAGGGAAGGAAGGAGGCGGAAGAATTTGGTCTACCTCTTGATGGGGTTTTCCGTCGTTCACATCACACCCGTCTGTCTTTGCGTAATTGACCAAATGAGTTAGACAGCGTTTGTAAACCCCGACATCAGGCGAAACACCTTGCTTTTCAATTTGAACTCCGCCTGCTACAGGTTGGGCACACGATTTGTCAGGTTGGATAGAAATGGTTACCGCTTGCAAAATGGCTTCTGCTTGAACAGTAGCGCCAACTCGTGATATCGTTAAAGCATAAAGGTCGGTAAGAGGCAATGCATCGCCGATTTGAAGTTCCTTCTTTTTCTCCTGAGTAAGTTTGGCGTTGATTTGTGCTGCCCAAAGAACAGATAGGCGACCTCGCGTTGTTCCTGTTAATTCGAAACCAATTTGGAAAACCCATTCCTTTCGTTCTTTAGCGAAAACAGGGATCACCACGATACCGCGAGTGTGTCCATACACCGTGATATTTCTCCACGATGCAGTCACATTGCGACTGAAAGGCGGAATCATTGCATCCAGCAACGCCCAATTGGCTTTATTTACTGGCACGGTGAATGAATTGACAAATGCTTCCCTGAGTTTCTTGATTTCGTCTACGGCTTCTTTATCAGGAGGGAGGTTTTGTAAGTCGGTAATTTCGGTGAGATAACTTTTGACTTGCAGCCCATTCCAAATACCTGAGGGGCGTTCAAATCTGACCTCTTTTGTGTCATTGTCGGGACAAGACTTAGTGTGTTCGTAAGTTCTAAAAGCGACGCCCTGCATAGCCAATAAGGGGTTGGAAATGTCAATAGGGTCATCAGGTTCGGGCACGAAACCAACATCTGTTGACCAGACCCACGCAGTCTCTGCTTTCGGAGTTCTACCGACAGCGTTTGCTATCACACTATTAGCACCACCGCCTTGCCATATTTCCAACACCCATAGGTCATGCTCAGGGGCGTAATCTAAACTGCCAACAACTTCGCCACCATCAGGTGAAGCCAATAGTTCTCCCAATACAGTCCCATCCCACGCCTTAACTACCACTTTGGATAGGCGATTTTGGTCATCGTAAATGGCTACATGTAGCCGTAACGGTTGTCCGTAGTCTGGGAAAAAGAAGTGCCATCCTTCAGGCAATTGATCAGCAGAAAAAGTCTGCACATGCCGCAGTGTCCAATCTTCGGGAGGTAATTCGCTTTCTAACTCTTGATACGGCTCATCGGGCAAATAAACCGTGACCGTCGGATACAAAACCAGTCGTTGCCATTGTTGGTTAGGAAACTTTGAAAAGTTGCCTTCTACTGCTATAATCAAACTGAGAGACGGGTCAAACGGAAACGGTTGCCTTTTGGCGGTTCTGTGCCCCGACAAACCTAAACTCATGCAGATTCCGATCAATAGCACCACTTGACGACAAATACCCTTTCTGCACATCACCTTTTATCGCCTCCCTGTTATGCGAATCGCCTGACTGCGTGCCCACTTCCTTTATAACACGCCGCAAAAAAAAAATCAACCGACTGAATTCAATTTTGAGTGCTAAAATTCGTGAATTTTGAGGGGAATTGAGTTTAAAAGGGACCTTGCCGTCACGATTTGTCCACCGACTGAGGTCGGTGGCTACAGTAACGAAGTCTGACAAAGCAAGTTGAAAAACTGGGAAAGGCATATTTTCCTAATGGTGCCGAAAATTTTTAGCAGTGTAAGGACACTGTTCTTCAAAAACCAAATAACTTTGTTTCGTGTTTCGCAAAGCTTTTTGTCACTATGAGGAGCGAGGCGGTGCGAATTTCTTCTTATCTCTTTTGTCTCAACGGTTTTTGCTCGCTTAGTTCTTGGCGAACGACAATTGGGACATATCCAACCTCTAAACCCTTAGGCGGCTTCACTATCTGGGCTGGGTCAAGGTCAACAAGTTTGCCCACTGTCGGAGAAGGAAGATATTCTCGGTCCTTCGTCCAGTGTCTGTGAATCAGTTCAACCCTCTTCTGCATTTCCTCCCTCTCTTCCTTCGTCAAGTCGGCATTCAAAAGTGCTGGCTGGTCCGCAAACCTATACCAGTAGTAGGTAACCACGCTTCCATCGCCGAGATACGCCTTGAATGGTCCCGCTACCGGTCCCGGATTCCTCCAGCAACTCTTTGGGTCGTCTATTGGAGTGGTGAAAGGTTCTGGTTCGGGTTCAATGGGGCGAGTAAACTTCACCTCCTTCAGACCAGTCTCGGGAGGAACCTCTTCTGGCAGTATTGGAACCCATTTCGCCTTCTTTGGATCGTCGGAGTTTTCTAAGCGATAGAATTCTGGAAGGATGACAAAATCGCAGTATTTCCTCACAAACTTGTAGTTCCACTTGTAGCCATAAGTGTATTCGTCAACGATTATGGGGGTAGCGAAGGATTCCCAATCCAAACGCACCCTCATTTCCTTTCCCCACGGGAATTCTGATTTCCCAAGTGCTGTAACCCCTCCCTTTTATCCTGCGAACATAAGCCCCTCTCATGTCTACCCTGCCGCTGCTTGGATGCCCTCCAGAAAACCAAGCCTTAACCGATTCCCATAGCGCTTTCTCGTTGTAAACTGTGTCCCTGTGCAAGAGGACAGTGACTCCGTCGTGATTGATTGGGAACAAGACCTCCGCTATGCGTGCATAGAGGTTGCCTTTACTGTCTTTTGCTACCCGACAGGGAATCCACTGGGTCTCCATTTGAACGGCTCTGTTAGGGTCAGCAGGCTTGCTGTCAAGAAGACGACCAGCCCAGTTCGGGTTTTTAAGTCCGTGCTTAGACCAGAAGTAGGGGAGGAAGAAGGCAACAGGACCTTTGAAATTGTTGGCGTTTATGAAGAGAGTCCAACAATTTCCCCCCGTAGGGACATCCTTGCCGTTAGTTTTCTCCTTTGGCTCGGCAAGGGGAAGGTTGATGTAACCGTAGCCGAGTAATTCTCCTTTCGCCCCGTCTTTTATCCTCAGACCGTCCAAAGGGAAAAGAAGGCAGTTACTGAGTTGGGCGACGCCATAAAGACCTCTCGGCTCCTCCCAAGTTCCCCACCCACGACCAGGAGCATTTGCTACCTCAGAAAAATCTGGTCCAACGCCTCCCATTATGAACTTGGGCGTTTCCGTTGGAAACCTTGTATCCCTCCACCACCCGAGCCCTCCTTCAATGTCGGAATAAACAGGGGAATCTTGGGCGAACATCCAAGTGCTTGGGAGTCCTGATTGAAAGTTATGCCCCGGGTAATGCATCAGGAGTGGCCAAGCAGGAACATACATGGAAAATCCATATCCGTAACTTCTGTCAATACCGCCTTCAACAGGGAGAATTAAATAGCCGAAGACATATTCTTTCGCCTCTTCATTTGCTCTCATAAGCCTCACCCCTACGCTAACGAGTAACAAAGGAAGAAGGGAAATCAACAAAGTCTTTTTGAAGACTCCCGCCATCTTCCTCACCCTCCTCACCTTACTTTCAGTCTCAAGGCAAAGATTTTGTCTTCAGGCTTCCTTCTCAATTCAATGAACAGTCCTTCCTTTTCTCTTCGCCAACTGAGTTTCTCACCTTGAGGAAGCAATTCCACATCTTTAATGTCTTGAGAATACGGCTTATCTGCCCCCAGAGACTCTATCACAAGTTGGTTTTCTTCCTGGCTATTCATGAATATGGCATAAAGGTAATCACCCTTTTGAGTGAAGCGAATATCTCGTGATGTGAATTCAATTTCCTGACCATCCACAAAAGAACCAGCAGGAAAATCCGTTGGTCCTTCCTTATAAGTAACCCATGGGCGAGTTCCGTAAATTGCTTCCCCGTAGCGAGAAAGCCAACTCCCTATTTTCAGAAGGATTTCCTGTTGCTCCTCAGGGATTGTGCCATCAGCGCGAGGGGCAACATTGAGGAGCAAACAGCCATTCTTGCTGACTATATCAACAAGTTGGCGAATGATATGTTTTGGCGACTTATAGTCATGATCTTTGATATGACACCAAGATTTACGGCAGATTGAAGTATCGGTCTGCCAAAAGAATGGACTAATATCACCAAGTTGTCCCCCTTCCACATCCAGAACTGCTGTTCCTTCAGGGAAAGCATCATACTTGTAGTTGATTATGACCCCTTCGCCCCATTGGTGTCCTCGGTTGTAATAGTAAGCAGCAAAAAAACCGAAGGTAAGGTTCAAAGACCGACTTCCTTTCGGCAATCCACCAATCAAACCAGACAAGAGAAGGTTTGTATGTGTCAACAAGGTGAAGGAGACGCTCAAGCCAGTGGTCAAGGAAGGCTTCGTCAGGAGAAGTATCCTCCGGTTGCGCCGGACCGTAGAAATCAGCATATTCAGGGTCATTGACATCAGAATCTATTAGCCTTCCGGGATGGAAGAAGAACCAGTGCTCGGCGAAATGATAGGAAACACCGAAACGAAGCCCATTCTCTCTCGCAGCCTTTGCCAATTCGCCCGCCACATCTCTTTTTGGACCCATTCAGACAGAATTCCAGCGAGTGAATGGGCAATCATACATAGCAAAACCGTCATGAAATTGAACAACTGGGACGATATATTTTGCTCCCGCTTTCTTAAACAACTCAACCCAAGCGTAAGGGTCCCACTTCTCCCCTTTGAAGAGGGGGATGAAATCCTTATAGCCAAACTTTGTGTGGGGACCATAAGTTTGAAGGTGGTAGGTGTATTCAGGTCTGTCCTTGACATACATAAAGTGAGGATACCATTCGCTTCCAAAGGCAGGAACTGAGTATAGACCCCAGTGGATGAAAATGCCAAACTTGGCATCAAGATACCACTGGGGGACTTGATAATTCTTGAGGGATTCCCAATTGGGCTCAAAAGGTCCTTCTGGCAAAACAAACTTGTCTATGCCCATCCTCAATCCCTCCTCATACTCATAGACGCAGCCGACCGCGAAACCTCACTTCATCAGACAACAACAGTGCAAAAAGGTTTTGTCATCAAGCAGAAGGATTGTTTGCGATAACCACTCGTCTCAAGGAACCTTGTGAGCAAGCAAAAGATGTCTCAGCGATTGGGCACAAAAGGCAGTGAATAAAATCCGCCATTCAGTGCAATTTAATTATTGGATGGGTGAAATTAGAAAGGCAGGCGACTGAAGATGAAGAGGCGAGGGTTCACCTTGATTGAATTGTTGACCGTCATCGCTGTCACAGCAGTGCTGGCAGCGCTGTTGCTTCCCGTTCTCATGCGGGCAAGGGAGAGTGCAAGGCAATCAAACTGTCTTAGCAACCTAAGGCAAATTGGGATGGCTTTTGAGCAGTATGTCAGCGATTGGGACGAAGCATTTCCTGTCCCAGATGCCAGTCTTCTGCCGATGGACGAATGCGCCGAAGTTTACGAAGGGCACGAACCATTTAACGGTGTCCGCACTTATGGCGACCAACTGCTGCCATACAGCAAAAACGGTCAGATTTGGCGATGCCCCAGCGATCCCAATGAAGTTCAAACGCTTCCAAGTTACGCATTGGGTAAGCGATGGACTTCCTACCATTATCGCCATTATTTCATTGTCGGCTTCCATTGGCTTTGCCCTACAGAGCCTTTGGTTCAATGGGTTCGCGGTCATGTCCCACGGCTGGCGATGTTCACCCAACCTGCAGGAATTTTCTCCTTCCACGAATTGGGCGTTTACCATCGGCAGGAGTTAACCCAAAACCAAGCAACAGGTCA
>Ga0197142_1002154_pt1 | contig 17457 bp, 4 predicted proteins | sample GBS60_MetaG_FD_148614 | JGI IMG/M metagenome (GOLD analysis project Ga0197142, IMG submission 148614) | Sediment microbial communities from Great Boiling Springs, Gerlach, Nevada, United States - GBS 60_MetaG | ecosystem: Environmental > Aquatic > Thermal springs > Hot (42-90C) > Sediment...
GGTTACATCGCCCCGGGGGTTTTGGGTTTGGCGGTAAACAACGTTATAAAAGGCCAGGATGGGCAACTCCGTGGGCCAGCCGAGCCGCAGGGCCTGCTCCAGCACTTCGGTGTTCCAAAGCAATTGGCCGCTGCGTCGATCCAGGGCGCTAACCCGGCCGTGCACCTGAATGGCGTCAGACATTTGCCGGGCAAAAAAGACCGGACCGGTGGGCTGGAAGGACCGATTGGCGATCACGATATATCGGCTCTCGGACGCCAGCACCACCAGACCATCCAAATTCGGTTCTGGATCGACCGAAGCCTGGAACACTTCCAGGCCGGTCTCCACGTCCAGCAGCACCAGGGCGCCGGAGGGCGACAGAACGGCCAGTCGGCCTTCTTCGGTGAGCACCCAGGGCTGGCTTTTGGCGGCAAATGTGCGGGTCCAGAGGGTTTGCTCTTTCCAGGGATCAACCAGAAAGGCTTGGCAAGCCTGTAGATCCGATTTCCAGCAGAGGACCCGTCGGCCCAGGACCAGTAATCGTCCTTTGATGTCGGGGACCCGGCGGGTACCTAATTGCCGGCCGTCCAGCGTACTGAACACTAGGGCCTCCTGCTGGCCGGCGGGGGTCACGAAAAGTACTTCCTCATCCCCGAATAGATCGGGATTTTCAGGGATATCGGTTTTGGTCCACAGGGGCAGCCCGCTGCCGGCCAACGGTTCGACAGCTACCAATTTTCGATCCTGCTGGAAACAGACCGTATGCGAGCTGACCATCAGCGGTAGCGGCTCATTGGCTAGGAAGGGTCCAGGAACCCGCGGTTGAGCTCGACCAATGATCACCCTGCCTAGCAGTGGATGCGGCTGTTTTCGGGCAGGCAGAGTCGGCTGAGTCCAGAGGGTTTGGCCGGGCGTCGAAAGCAGATTCACGCCGGCCACCGCCGAGCCCAGCCAACCAATCAGTAGGTGCCCTCGCTGTACACCAAAACAGTAGCTATACACATTTTGGCTGACGTTCTCCATGCCGGGTGGCCGAGGAACGGCCACCGGTTCGATTTTCTTTCCCCAAGGATGGTCAATTTCTAGTTGATGGGGATTCGGATCGAACCGAAAAGCAAGCGGCGGCGTCAACGAAGAGGTCCTCACGACGGGAACAAATCCTAAGAATTTGTATACCTGGTGTCTGGAGACCGGCTCCACTTTCGGCGGCTCGGTAGGCCAGGGGTTTCGCGGGGCCAGGAGCTTGCGAACCGGATCCTCCGGCGGCAAGGCTTCCAGGAGTTGACGACCGGTTTTGCCTTCGGCGCAGAGCTGTTCGGACCATGGCCCACTCAGGAGCCGATACACTTCAGCGGCCGCCTCATACTGACCGGCTTTTCGATACAGTTGGCCCAGGGCGACAGCGGCCATACGCTGCTGGGCTGGCTCGGCCTGCTCAAAAACGCTTTGCAGGAGCCATTCGGCATCCAGAAACCGCCCCGCATCCTGGTATCGTTGGGCCAATTCCAATCGGACCTGCTGGGCCGCCGGATGGAACCCAAAATAGCGTAGAAACTCTTCCAGCCGATCCGGCTGTTTCCAGGATGTAATTTTGGCATCCAGTTTGCTCCGGATTTCCGGCGTAGCCTGCTGATAGAGTTCGACCAACCGGGCGGCAATCCACCGATCCAGACGAACCGTATGCCCCGAACTGAGCCGACGTTGAGTTTGGCTCAGTTCGGGGGTCGGCTCCAGCAGACGGAGATATTTCTCAAAGGCGACTTCGAGTTGCCCCTGTTGCTGATGGGCCTGGGCCAAAAGTTGCACGAGGCGGGTTTGCTGGTCCCCTTGGGCCCAAAGCTGTTCGATCTGCGGGAGGCGTGCCAGCAGACCCTGGGGGTCCAACTGCAAGCCGTCTTCCGCCGCCGCGGCCAAGAGTTGTCGGAACCGGTTCTGATCCTGGGCCGATTGCCCCGGCAGCGATTTTGCCTCTTGGAGCAGGTCCAAGCAACGGCGCCAATCTCCCTGCGCCAGCACCGCCTCAGCATGGTCCAAAAGGGCTTGGAGCTGACGGGGCGATTGGGCCAGCCGGGCGCCGGTATGCTGCAGCCGTTCCTCCAAAAGCTCCCATCGGTACAGCCCGTCCACATCCTGGGAAAAAATCACTCCGTTGCAGGCGACCAGATTGCCGGGGATAATTCCATGGGGCGATCGGCTTCGGGCGGCCAGTCGCCCAGCCTCTAAATCAAAGGCAGCGACTTCTGCGGTCGTCAGCGGTAGATAGAAGAATCGTCCCTGTCGGTAGCCCCGGCCCGACGGCAACGCCCCGGCCGGCAATGGCACTGCGCCGGAAGCCCAGGCGGGTTGCCCGTCCTGGAGCCGAAGCGCCCAGACGCTTTCCCGCCCGACAACTACGACCTTCCCATCGGCAACGGCCCCGACAAAAAGTCCGTCTCGCCGGGGAGCTGTCCACAACCGATGTCCATCGGCCAACCGAAGACAGACCAACTTATTGGTCAGCGGCGGCGTGAGCAGGACATGTCCATCTCCGATGGTGATCCCGACCTCTAGCCACCGGTCGTCTTGCTGCTTCCAAGCAGCATACGCACGCCGAAGGGCGGCCGGTAGGATACCAAACATAGCAAGCTGGCCGGCAGGCTCTTCTTCCTCTTGGCCCGCTTCGTAAATCCAACGGATGGTTCGCTGCGTCAAATCGACGGCCACAAAATGATTTTCCACGGTTCGGCAGACCAAAATTCCATCCCTATAGGCCGGCAGACACAGAGGCACTTCCGTCTGCCACAATCGTTCCATCGGGATACCTAACGGCACGATCATCCCCCGCTGGGATGGGGATTCCGTCAGTGTACTCGACAGCGGCAAGTGGCTGAGCAGTTGGCCTGACGGGGCATCCAATTCCAGCAGTTGGGTTTCCCGGTCCCGGAGGGCCGCTACATAGAGCCGACCTCCTAGGGGGATCGGGGGACCGAGGAAATAGGTACCCGCTAATTTGATGCCGTCCACATCCGGCGGCCCGCCCAATTCCCACACCGCTTTGCCGGTCCGCAGATCATAGGCTACCAGAACGTTGTAGTTTTTCTGTAGATAGGGTTCGAGTCGGCGTCGGCCGTCCGCGGTAACCACCACCCGTTGAAACTGGACTGGAAAACGAAACGGCGTATCTTCCAGGCCGTAAATGCGTTGCCCATCACTGGACATAAGTCCAAATCCTGTCTCCCCCCAAAAACGCTCCTGTAACCCATCGGTCAATATCTCCCGCAGCCGATCGGCCGACAGATTGCTTTCATCCAGTTCCGGCTGTGGCGGCGAACCACCAGCTAGGCCTAATTGCCGTGCCAACACTCCGGCGAGAATCCGACCCGCTCTTTTCGGCTGCGGTTGCGCGGCGGGGGGGGAGGTTTCTGTTTGGCCTGTCGAGGCGATAGCCCCGGGGAGATCGGCATACGGTTGAAGGAAAAGCCGCAACGGGTCTTCCAGCGGCGCTTCCCAGGCCAGTTGGCCGGTCTGAATATCCACGGCTCGGAGCCGGGTAGGTGTATAAAACACTACCTTTCTGCCCACCACCAGCGGATACAGTTGCACCTGCGCGGGGCGAAGCTGCTCATGCAACCGGCGGCGGAGTTGTAGGAGCAGGTTGGCCAGGAACGGTTCTTCCGCCCCTGGCCAGTGGGCCGACGACTTGAGATACGGCGGCCCCATGTCCGTGGAACGATTGTGGCCCGGGTTTGCATGAACAAAAAGCCAGCCTCTGGGGGCCTCCTCTAAGCCCGGCAGGCCCAGCTTCGCCTGAAGCCACCGAAGCCCATCGACCGATTGGGAAAAGAGTTTTTCTTCCCTACCCGCCCATACAACGGTTCTTCCTTGCCATCGAGGTTCCAGACGGGCCAAGGCTGCTTGTGCGGCCGCATGTTCCCCGGCCCGATACCAGCTAACCGCCTCCTGCAGGGTACGGATCGGTTCCAACTCATCGGCCAGCGGGTGCTCGACTAGGCGGCGAGCTGCTAGGGCGGCCTGCACCGGTTGGTTTCGATCCCACAGAGCCCGGCTGAGCAGCCACAACGCCTCCGCCCCCGAACGGGTGAAGAAAAACCGCTCGGCCACTGCTTGTACAATGTTCAGGTTTCGTTCTGCCAGCGCCTCCCGGAATAATTCTCTGGCCTGTGCTTCGTACAAGGTCTGGTAGGTTTGGAGGCCTTCGGCAGGCATCTGAGCCAGAAGACGCATCGCCTCGGATTTGATGGTTCGATACAGTGGCTCCCCGGGTTCCGGCTGGAAGGCATAATCTTCCGGGGATGCGAGAATGTCGCCCAGGAGGCGGGCAGCTTCGGCAAACCGGCCCTGCTGGATGGCTTCCTGGGCCTGGACCAGGTTCCGGACCTGGAGCCGATCCGCACGCGGCAAGAAGAAATTCGATTTTCCTGAAACCTCCTCAGAACCGGCCTGACGGGGGTTTCTCGGTTGGTTGACGGGACGCAGGGGGGCAACCGGAAGTCGGTCCACTCGGCCTGCCTGCGGCGATTTCTCTTTGGGAGGAAACAGCGAAGCCGGTCGTTTGGGCAACTCCGGCGCCTTAGGCAATGGATTTTCCGCTAGCCAGGTCTTGAACTTCTGGATGGCCTTTTCTCGATCCGCCGTTTCGGCATACCGAAACGCCAGGTAGTTGGGAAAGTACGGGTTCTGTCGGAGTCGTTGAAATTCCTTTGCCGCTTCCGACATCCCATAGTCAGTATGTGCCTGGTCCGTTAGATACACCAGCCAAGCCAGTGCTACGTCTCGCACCTGGATACTGTATTCCTTTTTATCCGCCATCGTGGCACGGGCACATTCGAGGTTGTTTTCCAAAAGAGGAACCAAATGTTCTGCATACGCTTTTCCACCCAGAATCCCTATGACAGAAATGGCTTGGGTGTATATATATCCATGTTGCGGAGTCTTGCCTTTGGACTGTAAGATTTCCACCGCCAAGACCAAACCCTCCGGGATCCGATATTGCATGGCCGTGTGGAGCCGATTATGCACCAACTGGAGTCGGGTCTCTATCGACTCCAGGGGGCGGAGAATCCACAGGCCTAGCAGGCGACGGACCGCCTGCCGCTCCGGGGTATCGGGTCCATGGAGTAGTTGATGAATCCCCTGTTGATATACATGATAATAGTTTTCCACGACATCTACGGAAAAATCCAATTCTGGCAAAGAACTGATAAACAAAAAAGCTGCTGCAGTACCCTTGGAAAGCAGATGCCCGGGAGGACTGGGCGATTGGAAGCGATAGATGATCTGCTGGTACCGGCTGCGCAGGCTCTCGACGGCCGTAGGTCCCCCTTGTTCCACCGCCTCCAACAGGGGCGCTTCCGCCCGTTGCATAGCAACAAATAACTTCCGGGCGCCTTCGTCGAAGCCCACCAGCTCCCGATACCGTCGCCATAACGGCAATGGATGATCGGGGCTGCCGGTCGGATCGGCCAGGAGCTTTTCCAGACGTTGCCGATGCTCGGCCTCCAGAACCTGCGCTAAAATCCACCTGGCCCGACGCCGCACTTCCAAGTCCGGATGCCGAAGGGCCGCTTTTAGGGCCTCGGCCGCCGATAGCCCCGCTCGTGCCAGCTCCGAACTGGCCCGTTCCCGCACCTGATACGAATCGTGGCCCAACTCCTCAATCCACCGGGCAATCTGGGCCGGACTGACTCCGACCGACGGCGACTCTTTGTTCTCTTCTTTCTCGTTACTGGGTTGGGAAGGCGTTTCTTTCAGCGATGGGAACGTGGTTTCTTTCGGGGAAGGCGACGAGGAGGCCTTTTCTTGCCGGGTAGATGAGGATAGCTTTTCTTTCAGGCTAGATGCAGTGGCCGGCTGTTCTTTCGGAGCAGACAGTGCGGAAGGCTTTTCTTGGGAGCTAGATGCCGAGGAGTTTTCTTGTGTGGATGAGGAAACCGACGGCTGTTCTTTCGGACCAGCCGGCGAGGACGGCTTTTCTATGTTGGATGGGGCGGCCGGGGCCTGCAAGGACGGCTTGTCCGACGGCTTCTTCGACGCCTGGTCTGTGGGAGCGGCTTCGGAACTCGGTTGTGGGGGCCGGTTGGCCTCTTGCAGGCCGCTATCGACAAGACTAACCGCCCCAGCAGGCACAACCGATATCGGTTGGCCGGTGATCCATCGGGTTTTGTCTGCCTCTTCGGCGGTACTATTCAGAAAACCAGCCCGCTGGTCCGTTTCCTCAGCACCCCAGTCGAGCAGGATACCCTCTCTGGCTGAGCAAGTTCGAGTGCCAAGTTCATCGTGCCTGTCAGACCCATCTTGTTTGACAGACCATGCTGGTCTGCTAGACCAACCTTGGGTACCAAACCCGGCTTGGGGAGCAGACCAAGCTTGGGTATCCTGCGATTCTCGAATATCCCCACCAACTGCCGCTCCCCCAAAGAGCAAACCGGCCGCCAGAATGCCCCAGAGTCTGTTGGGGTTCAGGAAGATTTTGCGAAGATGTACTAAAATGCATTTACCGGCTGGCATTGGCGTATCTCCGTTTGGGTGAAAAAAACCGGCCCGTCAAAATATTTTAGCCGAAGGAAGCAACTCGCCTCTACCCTGGCGGGAGAGGCCGGCGGTGCCAAAGGCACCGCCGGGTGAGGGGGGCTTATCTGTCATTCACGCACAAGCGGGAATCCAGAAAGGAGGAGAAGTCCCTATTGCTGAAACTCCCGCTTACGCGAGAACAAGCCGGGATTCCTGCTTCCGCAGGAAGGACACATAGACCTCTCCATTCGGCGAAAATGTTACATCCTTTCTTTATTATAACCCCACGATGGTCTTCCGGGAAAACCTGTTTCGATCGCCAACAGAGCCAGAAAACTTCCTTAAAATTTGGGTAACAGGAACATTTTAGCCGAATGAAACAACCCGCCTCTCCCCTGGCGGGAGAGGCCGGCCTGGCCTTCGGCCAGGCCGGATGAGGGGGATTTCTGCGGCCCAAGCAGCCTAGATTCCTGCTTACGCGGGAATGACCCATCCCTCCTCCATTCGGCTAAAGTATTACGGGTAACATTTTAGCCGAAGGCGCCTTTAGGAAGAGGACCCCGGCGGCGGGTTGGCAGGAGTTTCCGCAGGGGCTGGGGAACCGGATTCCGTCTCGGGGTCGGGCGCCTCCGGGGCGCCTGGAAGCAGCGAAAACAGAAGGATTACCAGCAGGACGACCAGGAGGATGACTGCCCCGGCGATCAGGGTCCAGGCTTTCCAGGTAAGGCAGCGGAGGGAAGAGGTGGCTTTTGTCCACCAACCGGCAGGTTCTTCTGTTGCCGAAGGGCCAGCGGCCGCCCCAGGCACCGCCACGCCGCCGGGAACCGCTGTGGCTCCGATGCCTCCCCGCCCGCCGGCAATCGGGGGCGTGGCCATAGCCCCCGGTGTCTCCCCAACCGGCGCCGTCGCACCGCCGGGAGCTTTGGCCGGGGACAAAACGCTCGGCGTCGGAACAAGGCCTTTGGCTCCAGCGACGCCTGCTCGGACACCCATCTGCTCCAATATCTCCAGCACCTCTTTAGCAGAGCCGGCTCGAAAACGGGGGTCTTTCAGCAACAGGCGGTCGATCATGGCAGCCAATGCTGGAGGCAAACCGGGCGCCAACTCGCCAATTGGTTGCACGGCCACGTCGCCCCGCCGCCGAACCAGTTCTTCTACCGGCACCCCTTCCCCGGGCGCATGGCCGCACAGCGCATGATAAAAGGTAGCCCCCAGACTATACAAATCCGATCGCTCCGTAGCCGGTTGTCCCCGGAAAATCTCCGGCGCCAGGTAATAGGCGGTCGAACCCAGGGCTGCCGGGCCGGCCTGGTGGCGGGCTTCGGTCAGGGCGGCCAATCCCAGATCGCTCAGTTTGGCCATCCCCTGGCCGGTAAAAAGAATGTTCGACGGTTTGATGTCCCGGTGCAACAGTCCGGCCGTATGGACCGCAGCCAACGCTAAAGCCACTTGATGGAAAATACCCACCGCCACCGCCGCCGGAAGTCGGCCTGAGCGGCGAATCCAGTCGGCCAAACTACCCCCTTCCATCAGTTCCATGGCCACATAGACCATCTGCCCCGCATCGCCCATATCCTGGACTTCCACCAGATGGGGATGGGTCAAACGGACGGCTGCCCGCAGCCCCTGGCTAAGCTGCTCGACAAGACGCCGATCTCCCCCGCTCGGAATCAGCCGGACTGCTGCCAGTCGATCTAACCCCACATGCCGCGCTTTGTACACCAATCCCGACGGTCCCCGGCCGATGTATTGGACCAACTGATAATGGCCCAGGGTTTGGCCGATCCAACGCTGAGGGTCAGCGGCCAATTCGGCCGCTGCTTCCAGCAGGCCCTTGGCAGCCTGAGAGGGGGCAGCGGCGGTGGAAGCAGAGGGTGCTGACAGCCCGGCTAGTCGGGTAGGTTCGTCCGGTTCGGCCCGCCCGTCCGGTTCGGCCGGTTTGGCCGGAGTGGTCCCAGAGGCTGCCGCCACCGGGGCGGCCGAAGCCGCTGGCGCAGCCAATGGTTGGCCCAGTTGGCTGTACACCGTGCCTGCACCTTGCCAATCCGGCCATCCTGCCCGCCAAACCCAACAATCGTTGCCCACCCGTCCCTCGGCCGCCCATTGGTCCAACTGCTGTTTGCTCACCGGACCGTATTGCTGGCCGTCCGGCGTACGCAGATACCAGATCGGCGAAAGGAGGTCTTCGGCCGGAGCAGGCGTCGGGATGCCGGGGGAAGCAAGTGCATACGGCCCGGCGGGAGTAGTCGGCTCATGAAGGGCCGCCTGCGTCAGTTGGGACGGTTCTACTCCGGTAGGTTGTCCAGAAGCCAACACAGGGTGTGCCATGGCCCGCCCTCGTTCCTCGCCTGCCGGCACGGCGCCGGCTTCGGCGGGTTTGGCTTCCCTAGTTGTTGGCTCAGCTTCGGCAGCAGGCTGGGCAAGGGTGGGCGGCACGGCTAAGATCGGCCTCTTCGGCTCCCGGGATTTCACATATCGTACCGGCGGCGGCGAACCTGTAGTGGGGGCCGGTTTGGCCCCATGATACTCCACAAACAACCCCTCAATCGTACCGGCCGGAATCCACGGCCCGCTCAGCCCTTGCTTGACCAACGTGTCGGGAGTAATCTGGCGTTGGTCGGCCAACAACTTCAACTCGGAAGAGGTGAACGGACCTTCCGATTGCTCCCCCCGTAAGACGTACCATTGAACACTCATGGATCCGCCTCGCCCTCCGCCCCAGGCCGCCAATAGGTACATCAAACCACCTTAGGGAGTATGCCCCTCCCGGCCGACATGGTGGCTCTTGGACTCTCGGATGGGGACGTCTTCTGCAATCCTAGCCCAACCGGCCCGCAGATGTCAAGACACCGATTGGCTAACCCCCATCGCCCAGCCGGCCCGCAGAGGGCAACCCACCGGCCCACAGACTCTAGGAACCACCAACGAATCCCCTCCCGGCGCACAGAAGACCATCGCAAGGAGAACTGCTCGACAAGCAGCAGCGCCCAATCCCCATCCCCCAAAGGGTAAGAACTCCTGGCTTAGCGGCAGGAGAGAGAAACTACCGGAATCCTGAGCAGATTTTTATTGATCTTCGCAAATCGTAGAGACAGCCTAGATCCCTTCTGTTCAGGCACCTTGTCTGTCCCTTCGTTCTGCGAAGCACAATAGGTAGGCTGTCTCGAACGGGTTCAATCAGCACACTCTATGGTGTTCGAGCCGATTCGTGGCCCCTACAACGGGTAAAGGCCGGGCCTAGGAAATACCGCCAAATTAAGCAGGTACCGGCAGGCCGTAGCTGGTCAGAATGCGGCGGAGTTTCGCCTCTTGTTCGGCTGAGAGCGGCACGAGCGGCATCCGCAATTCGCCCGTATCCCGGCCAAGCATCTTCATGGCCGCCTTGATCGGGATGGGATTGGTCGCCAGGCTGAGCATTTCCCGGCACAAAGCGAACAAACGTTTATGCCACGCCAAAGCCTCGCTCACTCGGCCTTCGTCAAAAGCGGCAATCATGGCGGCCATGTCCTGCGGCACCATGTTGCCCACCACCGAGATCACGCCCCGACCGCCTACCGACATGATGGGCAACGTCAAACTGTCGTCGCCGCTCAGCACCGTCAAATCCGTCGCCGTCGTGATCTGCGACACCTGATCCAAAGAGCCGGAGGCCTCTTTGACCAGGGCAATATTCGGCAGTTCCGCCAGCCGAATGATCGTTTCCGGCAAGATGTTCTGGCCGGTTCGGCTAGGGATGTTGTAGATGCAAATCGGTATATCAACGGCCTCGGCCAGGGCCTTGAAGTGCTGATAGAGGCCTTCCTGGGTGGGGCGGTTGTAGTAGGGGCCGACGACCAGGGCCGCATCCGCTTTTTCCTTAGCTGCCCACCGGGTCAGACGCAGGGCTTCGTGGGTGCTGTTGGAGCCGGTGCCCGGCATGACCAAGGCCCGACCGGCCACCATCTGCACCACCTCCCCAATCACCCGTTCGTGTTCTTCATGGGTCAGGGTGGGCGATTCGCCGGTCGTCCCCACCGGACAAAGACACCGAGTGCCCGCCTGAATTTGAAACTCCACCTGGGCACGCAACGCCTGGTAATCGACCTGGCCATCCCGAAACGGCGTAATCAATGCTACCGAAAGCCCAGCAAATTTCTCCGCACGTGTCGCCATGGGTGTGTCTGACTTTCAAAAATGCCTTGTACTGCAAAGGTAACATTTTAGCCGAATGTCGTGGGCGATGGGTCATTCCTGCGTAAGCAGCAGTCCAGGCTGCGGGGCGCCTGCTACGGTGCTCCTGTGTACGAAAGCGGGGCCAAGGCCATATGCACTTCACCTAGTTTAGTTTCTGGATTCCCGCTTGCCCGGGAATGACACACTGAGTTTGGTCTGCCAGGCGAGAGGGCAGTTGCTTCTTTCGGCTAAAATGTTACCTGCAAATATCCCAAAGAATAGACTGCCAAAAATCTCCTGCCAGCAGTCGGCTCCCAGGTGGGAACAACAACGGCGGGACACATAAAAACGGCCCGCTCTCGCACGCTCGATTCTGACACTTCTTCTCTGGCTTCCCAGAAGATGTCGGTTTGAGAACCAAAGTACCGGAGGTGGGAGTTGAACCCACACGGCCTTGCGGCCACTGGATTTTGAGTCCAGCGCGTCTGCCATTCCGCCACTCCGGCTTATTGATCTTTGCAAATCTGTAACATTTTAGCCGAATAGAGGACGGCAATGTGTCATTCCTGCGGAAGCAGGAATCTAGGTTTATTTCCGCTCAAGCGGGAACCCAAGGAATAGGGACTTTGACTACTTTCTGGATTCCCGCTTGCGCGGGAATGACAATACACGGGGCGGTCACTCGGCCTGGCCTTCGGCCAGGCCGGCCTCTCCCGCCAGGGGAGAGGCGAGTTGCTTCATTCGGCTAAAATGTTACGCAAATCTTAGGAACAGCCCAAATCCCTAGTTTTCTGGGACCTTGCGTGTCCATTAGTTTTGCGAAGATCAATAGCAAGGCAATCGATGCCCCCAGGAGAAGATAACTTCATCTTCCCAAAACCAAGGGACACAAACCTGCCTGAAAATCAGGACGTTTGGTCTCTCTACGATTTGCGAAGATCCATAGCAGTCTGGGCCTAGTGGGCAGTCGGGCTTACCAACTATGGAATGATTTTATTTTTCCAGAGGTTCGGACGCAAGCCCCTGGGGAAGAGTTCGCCATTTGTACCACTTTTGTAACACTTTAGCCGAAGGAAGCTCACCGGGAGGGGCCTACTTGTCTGGTCCGCCTGTGCGGCTCTTCGCTGGTGGGAGAGGCCGGCCAACCGACAGGTTGGCCGGGTGAGAGAGAGTTCGCCATTCGTAACACTTTTTTAGCCGAAGGAAACTCACCGGGAGGGACCTGCTTGTCAGGTCCGCCTATTCGCCTCTTCGCTGGTGGGAGAGCCGGCCAACCGACAAATTGGCCGGATCAGGGGTATTTCGGTGGCACTAGATGCCTGGACTGCTGCTTCTGAAGCACACGGAGTGCCCCTCCTCCGGCGAAACTACCATTCTACTTCCTGGGTGCCTCATGTGTTGATCTTGGGGGGTCTGGGTAGAGGTGGTAGAATCAGCGGAGGGGTTGGGGCCGCACCCCACGGGGGATTATCCGACTGCCTGTGGAGTCGGGCTGAGGGGCCTCCGGCACATGAATCTCCAGAGTCTGGGACGGAGGCAGTTCGGGCGACTCGGCCACCGTGTAACCGGGCGTGGAACCACTTTTTCCATCCTTTTGTGCTCGGAACCATTGCCCGAGTTTCGGCAGAAGTCCTCGGCCTGGGGGGACGGTTCTGGCCGGCTCTGCCCTTTCCATCTGCGATGCCCCGGTACCGGCCCCCGGAGAACCCCCCAGCCCGGCGGAACCCGCTCCCCCTAAAAAACTCGAAGGATTTTCAAGCTTCGGAGCAGAACTGCCCCCCCTTTCCCCGGCAAGCCCCCAGGGAGCAACGGGAGTCGAAGGGGCAACTGGCCCAGGCAAAGCGCTGCCCGGCTTGTCTCCCCCAGAAGAGGTATTAGGGATAGAATGCCCCGATGAAGAGGGGGATTTGTCTGGGGATTTATCTAGGGAAAAACCCTTTATCGGGGCATTCTCACCTACGTATTGGTGCTTTGACATTCCTCTGTCAGAGGCGGAACTGAAAGCTTTCTGAAGGGCATTTGCCCCCTCTTTGGGCGGGGCGGTTCGCATTTCCGGGGTGGTTAATACCACCAGTCGGCCAGGGCCGGGGTAAAACTCTGTCGGAATGGCCGCTGCCGAGCTTTGGCCCGGATCTAGTTCGGCAAGCAGACGGATTCTGGACCCCTCTTTTCCAGTGGTCATGTTCCCCCCCAGTTCTAGGATGATTTCCAACTGCCATCGGCCCTGCTCGGTCCATTGGGGGGTTAAACGCCAGAAAAGATACCCGGCCCCCGCAGTACCCCTTGTCGGCTCTGCTTGTCCCGGTGGGGTATCTGGCCCGCTGGATTCCGAAACCCCTCCGGACAGAGGCAAGAGATACTCGGCCGGTTGGCCGGGCAAAAGACCAAAGGTCGGCTGGGCCACCACCCGAACGAGGTCTAGGCGTTCGGCTTGGACAAGAAGATCCGGCAGTTGTTCCGTAGTGTGGGATTCCAGCACCAGATGCCCGCCTCGTTCGGCCAGGTCCAACATTGCCCCTGCCAGGGGGACCAACCTGGGAAAGTCCTGTTTGACTTTTGGGGCTGCCTGCCGAAGCCCGGTGCCATGCACCCGCACAAAACGCACTCGGAGGAGATATTGGATTGGGGCGCCAGCGGCGACCTGGAGCCGATTGACCAGGTAAACTTTGCCGGCCTGTTCTGGGAGGGCCTCGGCCCGAACCACGGCCAAAATCTGGGATGCCTCGGCCGCGTTGGCGGCCTGGCCTTCGACCACCAGCCGATCCGCTTCCCACCGGAGATGCACCTGACTATGGGGAAACAGCTTAGCCAAGACCTCTTGGAGCACTTCGAGCCGATCGGCCGGAGCGGACGATGCCGCATGACCACCTTCTGCCAAGCCCTGGGGGGAACCTGACGGCGCCCCTTTGCCTAAGGAGGAGGCGTCTGAACTCTCCGGGGATTCTTCGTAGCTAGCCTGTTGGGCTTTTCGGACCGGGGGCCTAGAGGCGGGGGGACTTTTTTGGAAGGGACCGGAAACGGCCACGAGATTTTCCACAATCTCCGAAACTCTGGGCTTTGTACCAGAAATTTCTCCGGGCAGGTCGGCGGGATGGGAAAGCGGCTCGGCTGAGATGAACAACACTCTGCGGACCCAAACCGACGAATCCACCAAGCCCGATGATCCGACCGGAAGCGATGAACCCGCTGCAACCGATGAACCTTTTGGGGTTTCGGGCAGGTGGGCTATGGGGGCTAGAAGCCACTGGCCAGGCTCCACTAGAGCCTGAATCTGCCACCAATGGGCCTGGCCCAGCAAGCCGGATTGACCGGCCGGTCTGGTCTGAATTTGCTGTTTGACCGTCGGGGCCACCTCCAATCGGATTGCCCCTTGCTCGGTCCATTGGGCCAGGATCTCTACCAGGCACTGTTGGGTTTCTGCCGGGCAGGCGGCTTGGGAGGACCTCCGTGTGGACAATAGTTCGAAATCTTTCTCTCCATGACCCGAAGCAGCCGCCTTCTGCCCGGCCCCCCGGCGTTCAGGAGCGGCAATCGGGGAAGAAGGGCGTTGGGACGGCTCTGACAGCCCAGCCTTGTCCGAAGAAATCGATTCCAAACCGTCGAACGTTAACGTTTCCTTTCGGCCACTAGGACTGATCAACTCCTGCTGCCAGAGGATCCGGATCAACTTGCCTGCTTCCAACTCTTCCCACTGCTGGGGCGACACAGCAGGCACAACCAACGCCTGATGGCCAGAAGTTGCTTCCCCTACCAACTCCCACCACCGTCGGCTTTCTGCAGAGAGCATCCCCAGGCCCGAAGAACCGGTTCGTTCGGGTTTGCCGCTCGGCCCGGAGGCCCTGGCAGCAAAGGCCATTTCGACCATCTGCACCCAGAGACGCACCTGGGCCACCTGAAGCATGTTCACAACCGCAGATTCGCCGCTGTCCGTACTGTTTCCGGCCAGACTGGGGCCGGCGGAGACCCGATGTACCTTCCAGTGCTGAATGGCTCGGCGATGCAACAGGGCCAATATCTCTTCTTGATCTGACCAACTAGTAATTTGACCATGGATGAACAGCTTCCCGGCTGCTAGACTCAATTGGATACGGCTATTCGGCAGGCGGGCACGAAGCAGAGCTTCCAGGTATCGGCACTGGGCGGCTGCGCGTTCCCGAAGTTCGCTTTCGGAAAGTGGGATTTGGCCCAATGACCCAGGCTGACTTTCCACCTTGCCCAGGAAGCCCACGCACACAATCGCCCCGCCGTTTGGCCCTTCTGGGGTAGGGACATGGCCGGTTAACACGTTCCACCGGCCTACTTGGCAAACCTGAGCCGGAAAAATATAAGATCCTGGTTTTTGCCGTTGGGAAATTTCTGCAGCGGCAGGCGCCGAAGTGGACGGCTTTGGCAGGTCAGAGGACTGCCCGGCTGCCTTCGGCGAAGCCGGCAACGGATCACCGGGCGGCAGCTCGGCCACCAGTTCTAGAGTAAACTGATTTTCCCCATCCCGTTCTGCCAGACAATAAAGTTTTCCTGCATACACCGGGCGGTTCGCCGCCTGGTACGAACTTTCCCGGACCGAATCCACAAGCCCTGGGTCCACCAGATCCACCTGGCTGGGCCAACGATGCAATAGCGCCAGTTTGGCCGAGCCAATTCGGCTAGCTATCCCATGCCGCCGAAGTTCTTCGACCAGCTCGGTCCACTGGGTGCTTGACAATTCTACCGGCCCAGCTACCGGCACAGCGGGGCCAGCAGAACGGGCTACCGGCCCACCTGGACCTGAATTAGCGGCTTTGGGATGGGCGGCGCCCGATAGCCCCCCTGGAGCGGTCTGCCCAAACCATAACGAAAGCACACCGGAAGACGACTTCTCATCGCCTCCCCGCACGTCGTTCTCATCACCTACCCGTCCGTGGCCAGCGGATCGGTTTCCGGAAGAAACTCCGGGAGAGATACCGGAGGCAGGAGTTGCAGGCGGTTTGCTATGCCCATTCGCTGGGGGCTTCGAATACCCGGAGGAACTACCAGAAAAAGAGGAGCTACCAGACTGGGGAATTTCCGAGGGTTTGTTGTCCCCACTTGCGGTGGGCCGAGAACCCCCAGATGGCATGGGCCGATCTAAGGTGATCCCCCACCGCTCCCGAAACGATGGGGTCAGTTTACTGTGTTCCAACCGCTGCTGATGAGAAGGTACCCCAGGAGGTACTTTGGCCAGGGAACCCCCCATTCTTGTGGGAGTATTGTCCTGCTGGGGCGGGGAAGAAGAGCGATTTTCTCCAGAGGATGTGCTTGCCGACCCTTTGTGGGACTGACTATTAGGCTTGAGAGGGGAGGAAACCTCTCCAGATGGGGGAGAACCTGAGGCCGAAGAAGAGGTTCCCCCGCCGTTGTGGGGCCCTGGGGCAAGGGTGGCAGACCAAATCCATTGCTCCAAAACCCTTCGAGCCAGGGGGCTGAGTCCCCCAGCACTGGGTTGCCCAAGGGCTTGTTCTGCCTTAGATCGCTCCAACCGGATCAGTTCCATTTCCAACAGGATTTGAGATCGGTCCGGATTGTATATTTGGGGGGTGTCTGTCCCAACGGCAGGAGCGGGAGAGGTTTTTAGAGCGGTGTCCGGAGCGGGAACTGAGGGGGAAAGTTTGGCCGGGAGCGTTCCTGGCCCAGAGACATCCCCCTCAGAATGAGTAGAAGAGGACACCTCTACTGGTGTACCACCAGGGGGGATTCGGCTGGTAAGCTCAATCCGGCCCATCCAGATCACCACGACTCCCACAAATGCGCCGATGCCCACCATGGCAGCAGCGAACCCGATCCCCCCGATCAGTTTGGTAAGTATCCCCCATTTAGAACCAAAAAAGGACGTTGGTGTTTCCGTATCGGCAGGAAGAGAAACGGCTTTCGGAACAGGGACGACTTTGGCAGCAGCCCCCTCTTCCTGGGGAGGCCTGGCCACCAAAACCGGCTCTTCGAACGGAGGACGGGCCATGATCTTCTATCCCTCCTTGGAATAAGAGAAGCAGATTTTAAGCAAGCCTTTTTGAAAAGGTCAATTGCAGATTTTCCGCCCTGTCTGCCTCTGGGGAGATGGCCATCGTCGAATCAGGATCGACCAATACCAATATATTGGTGAATCTTTAGGTTTATCCACAATATATTGTTGAATGAACCGGCTCGGACCACCTGAAGACCCTCAGAAAAGAACCGTCTTTGGTTTTTGGTAACTAGCTTGACAGTATCTACCCGGCCATACTACCACCATATATAGGGGCTAAAATTGGGTGGAACACCACTGATTGTGGCAATCGCTCCCGTGTATCCAGGCAAGCTAGTAATTTAGCCGTAAGCAGTAACCCTTGGATTTTTTTGCGATAACTTTGCCAAGAACACTTTAGCCGAATGAAGCAATTCGCCTCTCCCCTTTGCGGGAGAGGCGAATAGGCGGACCTGACCAAGCTGGTCCCTTCAAAGGCGTCTTCCTTCGGCTAATTGGACTGTATCCATCCGGCCAGGCTACTACCATATATAGGGGCTTAAACTGCTGGGTGGAACTCCACCGATTGTGGCAATCGCTCCCGGTGGATACAGTCAATCTAAATAGTTACGGAAGGAGTAGCTTTTGGGAAAGTGCAGTTTCTTCAGCGGTTCTGTTTAGGAACCTCTGAAAAATCCTGAAAATATAGTGAACTATATGGATTTTTGTATATGTCGTCGATCTCGGAGGTTAGTGGGTCCAGCTACAACGTATGGGATGCTAGCATTGACAGCAGCGCAAGATATGGGGTTTCCGGAAAAATCTCCTGAAATACTTCTTTTTTGTCCACGTCGAAT
>Ga0197142_1002155_pt1 | contig 17454 bp, 6 predicted proteins | sample GBS60_MetaG_FD_148614 | JGI IMG/M metagenome (GOLD analysis project Ga0197142, IMG submission 148614) | Sediment microbial communities from Great Boiling Springs, Gerlach, Nevada, United States - GBS 60_MetaG | ecosystem: Environmental > Aquatic > Thermal springs > Hot (42-90C) > Sediment...
TCCACCGCTTCGTGAAGGACGACCAAGTCAGCGCGACCTCGCGGAAGCCTATCCGATAGGCGATGGTGAAGGTTTGATCGCGAAAGTCGTACTGCTGATAGCGCTGCCAAGTGTACCCCAAGCCCATGCGCCAGAGGGGGCTAACTCGCCACGAGAAGTCCCCGACATAGCTCACAGAGTTGGCGTCTAAGGCGCGGCTGAAGTAGCCTGTGAGGTAGTATCGCTCGCCCGCGCTCCAGGTGAGGCTGCCCGACAGTCGGTGTCTGCCCAGCAGGTTCGCGCCGAGCGCGTCTTGGGCGTAGTCGTAGTTCAGGCTAAGCGCGCCGCTCGTGCCCAACGCTTGCGTGATCCCCAAAGTGCCTGTGAGGCTCCAGCCCGCGTTCGGCAGGTTGCCTATGAATCGTCCTACGGTAAGCCCGCCCGTGAGGGTGGTTCCCTGCCCCAGCGATTGGGGGATGAGATTCCAGCGTGCGCGGACGCCGACGCCCTCGCGAGTCTGTGTCCCCAAACTGCCTTGGATGCGGTTGATCGTAAGGTTCAGCGAGAGGGTCTGGCGCAGCGGCAAATCGGCGACGCGCCGCGGAGTGGTCTCGATGAACACATCCGTGCGGAGGCTCTGCGCACGCGCGCCGCGCCAGTAGGTGCTGCCCGCAAGCGTCGCGCCTGTCGAGTAGCCGCGCGCCTGATGCGAGAGTTGCAGGGAGCCGTAGACGCCCTGATGCGCGGGCGAGTCGAGCCACAGCGCGAGGCGCGTGTTCGGCGCAAGCGGCTGCTGATGCCGCCAGTTCAGCCCCCAGTCGCTGCGTGCAAGGCTGGTGAGGCTCACCATCCCCGTGCCCAGCCCCACCCGATACTCGTGTTCGAGGTCAAGGAACATCCCGCGCGCCGCGCCCATCGTGCGCCCGCCCACCTGCGCCGTGCGCAAACGCAACGCGCCAATCTGCGTCGGCGACAGCGTGTAGTAGTACGGCACATCCAGATAGACCTGCCCGCTCTGCACGCCAATCAGCGTGTCGCTGCCGACGCCCCCACTCCAGAGGCTCTGCGAATAGAGCGGCAGGCTCAGCGAGCGCACCTCGCCCACATAAAACTCCGCGCGGTGAAACTGGATGCGCTCATTCGGGTAGAACCAAATCTGCGCCGCCTTGATGACCAAGTCCGACTCGGAGATGTCGGCGAACTGGAACAGCTCAGGCGGCACGACGGCGTCGAAGGGCTCGGTTGTCCCGTAGCGCACGCGCACGACTTCCCAGCGTCCGTCGCGTTGGGTCAGCCCGTAGCCTTGCAAGGCGCGCAGCTCGTAGCTCAGCTCGGCGAACTCGGCGGAGTCGGAGCCGTACTGCAGGCGGGCGTTGCGCGCCTTCACACGCAGGCTCTCCACCTCCAGCTGCAGGTCGTCCGCCTCGATGCGTGTGAAGCCGAAACGGACGCTTGCGCCGCGCTCTTTGCCCGACGCGGCGATGACGCGCTGCTCGTTGGCGTAGGCGAGGTACTCTGTACCCAGCACTTGCACATAGTCGGTCGCGCTGCGCAGCTCGTCTTGAGTCGCCACGAACAGCGCCTGCGTCTCGCCCACAACGCCCAGCCCGACAGTGGTCGCGGTAATCGTCGCGGCGCCGGGCGTCTGGCTGGCGATGAGCGTCGCACGCGCCACGCCGCCCTCAGTGGCGACCACAGGCTCGCGGAACGCGCCCAGCGTCGTGGTGAACGCGACCTGCGTGCCGTCGGGCGCAGGCTTGCCCTGACTGGTGCGCACTTCGGCGACCACCAGTATTTGCGATGCGCCGTCGGCGACCGCCGCCGCGGGATAGACGCTCAGGCGTATCGCCCCATTCGCCCAACAAGCACAAAGGCAGAGGAGCCACAGCCCCCCTGCCCCGATTAGCCGTCGGATGGGTCGCTTGCGCATTCTAAAACTGCGAGCCGCCCAGCACCGCGCCCAGAATAATCGCGAACAGCGTCACTGTCGCGCGCTCGCGTTTGCGGTCGGGGCGACGCTCCTCTTGCGGTTGGGTCGGCTGCTGCACGGGCGGCGCTAAGCGTTCGCGCACCGCCGCGCCCACCTTCTGGGCGACTTCGGCGACCGCCGCGATTCGGGCGATGTTCACATCCTCTTGATCGGAGCCTAACCGTCCGCGTCCCGATTCCGCCACCGAGACGATAACCTCGCCCGTGCGCACATCGATAAGGTCGCCACTGATGGTGATGATTGCCTCGCGCTTGGTGGGGTCGTAGCTGAACTCCTCGATGCGCCCTGCGAACGCGAGGTCAACATCCAGCAGCGCGCCCACGCGCGCGGCGCGCCAAGTGCCATCCGCCTCGCGCTCGTTGAACGGCGGGTTCAGGCGGTCGCGCCGAATGCGGTTCTCCTCAATCGCGCGGGTAATCGACGGGTTCGTCTCACGGAACCGCAGCACATACACGCTGGGAATCTCTTTGAGTTGCGCGTAGAGGGCGTTGAGCGCCTCGACATTCACATTGAACTCGTCGGTCGGTTGCACCGCCGCGCCCTGCGCGAACGGAAACAGCACCAGCTCGCGCGTCTGTGCAGCGCTCCATCCGAGCGACAGGCATGCGATGATCACTGCCCAGCAAGTTCTCACCATTACGCCTCCTTTAGGTGGGCTGGGGGAGTCGCCCCCAGCCCAGATGCGTCTATCGGGTCAGCACCAGCGGTCGCACCGCGCGCGCTGTCTGACCGTCTTCAGTGCGCGCCTCGACCTGCACCTGATAGGTTCCCGGCGGCACGGCGCGCCCTTGATCGTCGCGCAGATTCCACGAGACGGTGTTGACGCCGCGCGTGGCTGCGCGTCCTCGATGCAGGGTCGCAATCGTGCGTCCATCCGAGCCAAGGATCTGGATGCTGGTCTGCGCGTTGTCCGCCAGCACATACGAGATGGACACGCTGTTGGCGCCGCGCCCTGCGCTGCCCACATTCACGCTGGTAATCAGCGCGCCCGTGCGCGCCGCGCGCTCGACGGTGACTTGCAGGCGCGTGCGCCCTGTGGAGACGAAGCGGTACTCAGGCGTCGTGCGCAGGTCGACGGTGCGTCCCGTGTTCAAGTCGGTCAAGCGCAGGCGGTAGCCCTGCGGCACCGTATTCAGGTTCGGGAAGGTCAGCGTGACCTCCTCGCCCGCGCCTGCCTCCACCAGCAGGTCGAACTGGTGGCGGGTGGCGGGTGGTCGCACCTCCTGCATTAGGGGTGTTCCCGTGCCCGACTTGAGAATGGTCAGGTTCACGGGGCGGTCGGGCAGTGGTGCAGGCGGTTCCTCAATGTCACCCGTGCTGCGCCCGCTGCTTATGCCGATAAAGTTCTGTGTGTCTGCACCGCCTACCGTGCGCGCCACCAGCTGCAGCCGCCAGTCGTTCGGTAGGTTGGGATGATCCGCCGCAGAGCGGACAACACCACCGAAGCCCGTACCTGGCAGAAACACAGGCGGATAGACGAACTCGATGTCTTCGTTCACTCTAATCCAATATCCACGATGTGGTAGCAACGGTGTATTCGGGTCGGAAGTGAATTTGTACTCTCTGGAGAACTCGTCCCAGTAGTAAAGCACGCCTCGAATCACACCGCGTTGTGCCGCCTCGAAAAAGCTCAAGCTGCGTCTCGGGTCGCTGGACGCAACAACCACGACCTGTCCCAGCACTAGGGGATACGGATAGGGGTTGCCTATCTGGTTCCAGCCCCTCTTGAGTGGCAGGGGGGTGCTCCTCTCAAACACACCGCTTGGGAAGCGCAGCCTCGAAGCGTCGTAGGAGATAGTTGTGGCTTCAGTGGGCAGGAAAAGCCAGAAGCCCTGCCCGGGTTGAATGGTCTCTATCAACTCATACCGCTCGCGCTCCGGATTCCAGCGCCTCGCTTGGTAAGCGTTGAGGTTGAGTAACTCCTCAAGAGAGGCTGTGGTCTCAAACGGAATGGACACCAGCTGGAATCCCGACTCTAATTTGCGGTTAGCCGTGGCAGAAATGAGGAGAGTCCGCGAGACGGTCTTAGTGGGTGCTGGTGGCGCTTGCACAGCAACGCGAACTGTCACAAATCCGACAGTGGTTGGGTCAGCCACCACACGCCATCTCAAAGAGGCTGTTTGTCCAGGCGCGAGGCGTGGGATGACGCGCGTACGCCTCTCGTCAGGCGCTAAAGAGACTCCCGCAGGCAAAGACAGATCGACGGAAACGTTTGTGAGATCAATCTCGCGCCCGACCACAAAATACTGGTTCGTTACATTCGCCACGACTTCAAATAGCCCGTCCTGTGCCAGTTTCGAAAGGTCGCGCCGATTTGGTTCAATCACAGGTAGCGTCTCGACTCCCAAGGCGATTGGCGGCTGAACATCCAAGTCATTCGGCGTCAGCGTCACATAGAACACAAACTCGCGTTCCTGCCCTGGCGCAAAATTGCGTGGGTTTACAAACAGGTTAATCGCCACATCGTTGATAAACGAGTCGGGGAAAAGCACAGGTTCCCAGATGGTTGTTCCTTGAACAAAAAACCAATTGCCGATGACCAGTCGGTCGATGGGGGTTTGGTCGTCGAACCCCCTAACTGGGCGCAGGAGGTAGCGTGAGGAGCCACCAATCTCGCCACGCCCCAGATAGAACTCGATGGCGTTGGGGATTTGCACGCCGCGCAGGTCTGTGTCGATTTTGATAGGGCGCTGCCCTTGCACATACACATAGGGGGGAGCAGAGGCGCCACTCACATCGAAGCCCGCCTCAACGCCCACTTCTACATCGGAGGCGAGGCGAAGCGCTAAGGTGGCTGGGGAGTCCCCCGTATTGCGCACACGCAGGCTGATGCGTGCTACGGATTGAATGAGGTCGATCCGCAAGTCTGTATCCCAGCCTTGCACATTCCAAATGCGGCGGATATAGAAGCCACTGGCTCCTGGCCACGCTTGTGAAAAGGTGATGGGCGGTGCGCCGTCAGCGCGTCCCCACACAAAGGTCTGGGTCTCTTCCCCGCGCCGCGCCTGGAGGCTAATGAAGATTCCGCCTGGATAGACCGCCCACGGGTATCCTGAGGTGAGCGCGATATCGCTGTCGCCTAACAGCGTATTGCCCCCGGAGGTTCCCAGCTGAATACTTCCTTCCGCAGGGCGCGTCGTGCAACGCGTGCGTTCTATCGGGAAGCATCCTGTCCACCAGTTGACGGTACCGCTAAGCCCAAGGGTCGCTCCCAGTACCCCGTTCGAGACAAAAATCACTTGATAATCGTCGCTAACGGGGTTCTGGTCGCCCTGAAGCTCTGGGCAAGCGCATAGCTCGCCCGGAAAGGGCGAGTACAGCCCGTCATCGACCTGAGCAGATGCATGCCCAATCAATAGGCTGCAGAGAGTTACCAGAGTTGCTCGTCTCATCATTCGTTGCCTCCCTCCTATCGAGTCACTATGAGGGGTCGGACTGTGCGCGCGACCTCGCCCTCCTCGCTTGTCGCGATAATTTGCACTTGGTAGGTTCCGGGCGGTACGGCAATCCCCGCCTCGTTGCGTCCGTTCCAACTTGCCGTGCTGACACCCGATGAGCGAGCGCCGCCCTGAAGGCGCGCAATCGTCTTGCCTGTGGAGTCTTGAATCAGCACTTGCACGGATGCCTCACTATTGAGCGCATACTGAATGGTGAACTGGCTACCGCGCGTCTGCGTGATCGATACATTTGTCACCCGTAGGCGGTTCGCACGCGCAGGGTGTGCCTCGATTACAAACCGTCGCCGACTGGTCTCATCGGTACGGAATTGATAAGAACTGTTTTGAAGCATCGAGAGGCGCGTGCCTGTGGTCTGGTCGATCAGGATAAGTCGAGTGCCTCTGGGCACAGGAAGCTCCTGAGTCCACTGGAGCGTGACCTCCGCGCTGGGTTGGTCTGTGATTACTTCCACTTCCCAGCGATGCGTGCGATTGCTCCCGCGTCGAATGTCTTGCGCTAAAGTACTGCGCGTGCGTGGTTCCAGAATACGCAGCGCGACATACGACTGGAAAAGAGGAGGTTTCTCCACATCTTCGTGCCCAATCTCGTCGTTAGCCGTTGCAGTTGTTCCGATGAGATTGTTCGAATCTTCGCGGTTACCGCTACGCGCAATTAAGCGCAGGAGCCAGCCATCGGACTGCGTTGGTTCCACGCGCGGTGTGTCGTCAATTCGGCTGCGCAGGCTGCCCACGGGGGGCACAACCAGTGTACAGGGCTTGAGTGCTTTCACCCAGTGGGCTTGCCAAGCAATTAGCTCGCCCAGTGGGGCTGTACGCCAAGTGTATTCACCCGTGAGTGGGACATATCGATAAATCTGCAGGCGGACATACTCGCGGTCAGCAGCTTCTTGCAGGCTAATTCGTTGCGGGATTCCGCCTGCACCGATGATTTCGACCTCACATGCTGCCCAGGGCACATTGTAAGGGAACGGATTGCCGACCATGTTCCAGCCTTCTTGGAGTGGGATCAGGTACGCTGTGTTCGGGTCGATTGCCTCTTCGCCCAAAAGAAACGCGGGTGTCGTGGTGCGCACGAAGTAGCCCAGTCCGCGCGGTGGTGTTGGCGTGTTCGAGCCATCAGGACGCACGCCCACATCTGGCGGTGTGAAGCTGGCGCGTGGGTCGCGGTTCACGAGGGAATAGCGAGCGTACGTGTTCTCAGCGGGCAGGTAGCGCGCGAGAATCACATCGCTCCCAAAGATCTCCTCTGGTGTGCGTGTGAGGACATACGGCGTGCTGAACATCGCTAACCCCTCGTTCTGCGTGCGTGCTTTCACCAGCACACGCACCGAGTTGGTTCGAACAACCCCATTGTCCCCAACAGCGGTTATGGAAATCGTGTGCGTGCCAGGGCTCGGAAGCGTCACGAGGAAGCTCAGCAGAATTGTTTTGCGTTCTCGAATGATTTGTGCGGTTGGCTCCCACAGACGACGCTCAAGCAAGTTGTCGTTCAACCGCACTTCCAGAATGTTTGCTGGGTCGACATTTTGTACGCGGCGTAGGGACGCGCGCACGCGCACGCGGGTTGTTTCAATCGTGCCACCTGCGGTAGGCTCTAAGAAAACGATGGTTACGCCAGACACTCCTCGGAGCGCTTCTGCTACATTGATGATTCCGAACCCCAGCTCGGGGTCAGGCACGATGCGTCCACGAGGGTCGGCAGTTTCCTTGAGCGCAATAACGGCTTGAGGCTCCACATCGGTCGGACCATGGCGCTGGGCGCCCGCTGCAAGTACGAGTGCCAACGCTGCCGAAACATAGGGTGCTGAGAAGGAGGTTCCCTGTGTGTATTCATACAACCGTGAAGTGGTCGCCGTCGATAGGACGCCATCGAATGCACTGCTTTGCTGGTCTCCTCCTGGCGCAGCCAAGTCAATGTCTGTGAAGTTAGAATAGAACGCGCGCTCGCCCGTCGGTCCAACCGCAGAGACCCTCACTACATTCTCGTAGCTTGAGGGGTAGACAGGAATACTTGTTCGTTCATTCCCTGCCGATGCGACGGGAATAACCCCGGCACGGTAGATTTCTTGAATAAGGCTATTTTCTATCCGTGAGAACCCAAACCCCCCATAACTCATGTTGAGGACATGAATTTGATTGGCTCTATCCCTTACATATTGATATGCCCGTAGGATGGTTGCAAGAAGCAGGGGGTCGTTAGGTGTGCGTGCGACCTTGAGACCGACGATTACGCGCTCGCTGTTCCAGATCGCACCTGCGATTCCGAGCTGGTTATCAGTACGCGCAGCAGCAACGCCTACAGTCGCTGTCCCGTGTGAAAATCCTGCTCCCTCCGGAGCGATGTTGCGCAGTTGGTTCGCATCGTTGGTGGTAAAGTTTTGAGAAAGGTTTGGCTCAAACACATTAAGTAGGTCCGGATGCCTGTCTTGGAAGTTGTCATCTATAAAAGCGATGCGTATGTTTTGTTTTCCCTTCTCGATATCCCACGCTTCGGGCATTTGCATCATAAAGAGCGCCCACTGTTCGTCGAAGCGTGGGTCGTTCGGTTCTGCGTGCCGATGGCGGATGTAGTGTGGCTCAATATACAAAACATCGGGATGATCTTTCAGTCGGTCAATAGTTTCCTGCATTCTTGCGATGAGAAGTTCAGGGGCGAGCCCGTTGTTTGGTAGACGGAGCACATACACATCCTGTACGGGTATGGGCTGCACTTGAGCGTTGACGGTATTCGCGATGATGCGTGCTGTTTCGAGAGTGCGTCCAGGCTTGAGTTGTACCAGCATTTCGCCTGGCACGACATTTTCAGGCGACCATTCAGACATTTGCGCCACTGCCCACTGTGGAAGCACGACAATTGCTATTAGCCATCGCCACATCGATCGCATTGTGATTCTCCTCCGCAGATAATCGCATGTTGGACGAGTTGGGGGGACACAAGTTTCTCGGTGCCCCCCAAGCATTTTAGGGACTGGGTGGCAGCTCTTGCGTGTTGAACTCGAACGGTCGGCTCCACACATAGCGTAAGCCGCCGGGCCCGGGAAGAGGGCCTGGGTCGTCGCCGAGATTACGCGAGCCAACACGCCAGTAGAGTGTCACGCGTCGCCCTGCCAAACCCAGTCGGTTCAAAAGCGCTGTCTCCAGATTGATTCGCTCCGTAGAAACGGGTGTGCCGCCTGCAGCCGTGGATAAGATTTCAGGTGACACAAAGGTTTGGTCGCGATTTCGGAAGGTTGGATCGGTCGATACCTCTATGCGGTATGCATTCGCTCCTTCCGCTGCGAGCCAGCTAAACCGCACATCTTTCGGGTCGACATCCTCACTGCGCTGAACGGGAGTGAGTAACTGCACAGGAAACAGTACAGTTGCCTGCCCAGAGCGTACACGGTCGGAAAGTTTGAACAGGACGAGTTCTTCACCCTCTGCTTGAATACGCTCGCGGTACACCAGTGCCACTTGGTAGGTATACGAGCGTCCTGGAGCAACTCCTGGAGCCGCCTCGTCGTCTTCGAGGCTTTCAAACTCTAAGTCTTCAGCCCCCTCGCGAGGCAAGCTGGCGTAGGTAATATTGCGCGGTACGGTGGTATCGATGAAGAAGTTTTGGTTGCCCGGCACGACCCCTACAGGGCGCAAGTTGCCGTTGCCATCTGTGCCGATGAAGTCGGAGCGATAGATTTGCCATTGGATGGTGTCGGGCGCGCTCTTTGCAAAGAGGTTGGTTGCCCATGAGACACGCACGAACGGTTCGAAGTTGCCATCAGCGCTAGCTTCCGCGCGTACTGCGTTGACAGGGGTGTTGCCCCCCGAAGAGGCACGCGCGACCCCGAAAGCGATTAGTCCGATGATGAGGATTGGACCCAGCGCCCGCAGGAGTTTGTTGCCCTCGCCGCGCTGGCGGGGTCGCTCGGTGACCACGCGCCCTGCCCTGACCTCGACGGTGGGCACGCGGAAGATGGCGCGTGCGCGGTCTTCGCTCTGGATGCCGCGCCCGAAGTCGATGATTTCGCCCACCGCGTCGCTATCGGACACTTGGGTCACGCGGATGCGTCCGACCTCCTCGCCGCGCCGCACGACGATCATCTCCATGCCTGGTTGCAGCCCGCCGCGAATGCCGCGATTGAGCAGCACCTCTTTGCCCGCGCGGGTAGTTAGGATCGTTGCCTCGGGGATGGTGTAGTTGTTGATGATGCGCACGGCTTCGAAGGCGGCATTGCGGATGGCTTCCTGCACGAGCGTGTCGTCGTCGCCCGTGTAGCCAGGGCGTCGATTGCTGAAGCCCGTGGCGACGGCGCCGTTGATGGGTTCACCTGACGCGATATCGATGACCCGCACCGTGATCACAACTTGCGCCTGCTTCGGACTGCCCACAAAGGTCACGGCGTTCACCTCGCCCGTGATGAGCGATTCGACCTGCAAGGCACGCCCCAGTCGCAGGAAGCCCGTTTTGCCGAGGGGCGTCGAGAGGTCAAGGTCTCTGAGTTGTTGTTCGATTTCGCCGCGCGCCAACACTTCGAACTTGCGCGACTTTTGGTATTCGCCTGCGACGGCGTCGGTGGCGGCGCGGGCGATGCTTGCGCCGCCGAAGCCGCTTTTGTTTTCGAAGTCCAGCACTGCCACACGCGGCAGTTGCACCAGCTGGGCATAGGCGCGCACAGCACCCAGCGGGTAGAGCAGCCCTACTGCGAGCATGCTCAGCACGCCGAGCGAGACTGTGCGCGTCGTCCAAGTTCGTCTCATCCGTGTTTTCACTCTGATTGCTCCTCCTTCATAGTTCTGTTCTCAGCGCGTGAGCATCAGCGGTGCGGTCGCGCGAGCGACCTGCCCATCCTCACTCACGGCTCGAATCTCTACGGTGTATGTGCCTGGCGGTAGTGCGATTCCGCTCTGGTCGCGTCCGTCCCAGGTGGCTTGCTGCACGCCACTGCGCGTTGCTTGGTGCAGCAGTTGGCGCACGACCTTCCCGCCCGACAGGATATTCACCTGCACCGTGGCGTCTCCTGTCAGTTGGAACGCGACGGTGTGCTGTGCGCCGCGCCCTGACTGCACCTGCACCTGCTGGATGCGCAGCAGCCCGCCGCTGGACGCCATTTCGATGCGGAATCGGCTCACGCCGCTGGCGTTCGTGCGGAAGGTGTACGCGCCAGAGGTGCGCAGGTAGCGTCGCTCGCCCGTTTCGAGGTTCACCAGCACGAGGTTCGCCGCGCGCGGCAGCTGCTGCGCGTCGGGCCAGCGCAAGGTGACCTCGCGGTTCGGCTGGCTGCTCTCCACTGTGAACTCCCAGCGCGCGCTGCGAGTTGCGGGCTGGATGTCCACGCCGTAGATACCGCTGTGTGCGCCCCAGCTTAGGCGTGGGAGACTGATGTGTACATACTCTGTGCCCACAGGCGGTGGCTTGAGTAGGTCGTGCGCGTAATCATAGCCTGGGGTTGCGCTGCGCGATGCGCCGATGTAGGCGCGGTCTCTCAGCTCGCCCGACTGCACCTCCAAGGTCAGTCGCCAGCCACCTACTTCTATGTTCGCACTGCGGCTGGGCGCACCTGCTGCCTGCGCTGTCGGCGGGATAATTAGCCGTGTGGCGCGGTAAGCGTACACCCAGTAGCCTTCCCAGATTCTCATCCGAGTGGTTGCAGCATAACTTCCGAACGAGTAGCTCCACAGCGCGTTCGCCACAATCCCTTTCCCTACCGCTGTCGGCAACGAGACTGCGGTGTCGGTGTCGGGGTCGATAAACTGCACTTGGCTCCAGTCCACATCGAAGGGGAACGGATTGCCGATGAGGTTCCAGCCGATTTGGAGCGCAATCTCGAAGGGTCGGTTGGTGTCCGCGCGTGTTCCTTCTACAGCAAGCGGGAGGTCTTCTGAAGTTTCGAGGAAGTAGCCGCGTCCGAGCTGGAAGCGGTTCGCAGGCGCAGTTGGGTAGAACACATAGCGCGACTGGCTCGGCTCCCAAGTGAAGAAGCGGAAGGTCGCCGACGCGGGCACATTCAGCAGGTCGCGCACATCCTGCGTGTAGTCAAACGGCGCGGAGACCAGGAACCGTCCGCGGAAGAAGGTGCGCAACGGCTCCGAACGGAACTCACCGACGACGGTTTCCTGACTCGGATTTACTGTAATTGACCGCTGATTCGGCGTGAAGGTGAAGCCCGTCTTTTCGGGAATCACGAGATACTCACCGGGTGGTACGCTTGCGAAGCTGTAGTTGCCGTTCGGGTCGGTGGTAGTTATGAGTTCTAGGGCGCCTGCACGAAGTCGCACGGTTGCTCCAGGCTCAGGCGCGCCGCCGAAGCGTCGGACGATTCGCCCTGACACAGAGCCGGGGGGCAGCCGTCGCAGCTGGAAGTCGAGCGTGCTGGTTTGGTTGGCAGGCACGGTGAGCGTTTGGCTTTCGGGTGCGTAGCCAGGGGCAACGGCGGTAATCACATACTCGCCTGCAGGCACTGGGAAAGTATAAGTACCGCTTGCGTCGGTAGTCGTCTCACGGCGCGTGTTCGTGGCGACGGCGGTGACGCGCGCGTTGGCGATTGGCTGCCCGTTCTCCACATCGGTCACTACGCCCGTAACTGTTCCAGGCTCAGGTTCTAACACGAAATTGTCGATGTTAGTCGTTTCGCCTGGACGCACCTGCACATCTCTGTAGACGCCACCAGGCGGCTGCACGGGTGGCAGCGAATAGCCGCCGAACGCCAGATCAACAACTGTTACATTCCAACTTCCAGCGGGCACACGCGGGATGAGGAAGGTGCCGTCGGGGTCGGTGACGATTTCGCGCGTCAGTTCGGGGTCGGTGGTGTTGGTGGCGCGCACCAGCGCACCACGCACAGGTTGGTCGTTGATGTCAATCACGCGCCCGCTAATCTGCCCTGGCGGCGTCGCCAGCATAATCAAGTTGAGCCTTCGGGTTGTCGCGACTAAAGTGACAGTCTCGGGGTGTTGTGTCTTGAAGCCAGGGCGTTCGGCGTCGACGATATAGGTGCCTGCTTCCAGTCCCACAATTCGGTAGAAACCATTCGAGTCGGTGATGGCGTACCCTGCGTTCACGCCTGCGATGCTTGGGGGCGTGACGCCCACCACGCGCACCAGCGCACGCGGCAGTGGCGTAAAGGTGCGCGTGTCGGGGTCATACTGGCGCACCACACCCTCCAGCACACTGTGGGTCATCCAGCCGAAGGCGTTGTGCACAAGCTTGTTACGGTAGGCACGACACCATAGGGTTTGCTGTCCTCCAACCGTCGGACCGTCGTTGTAGGCAGAGTTGACACCCTCGATGCCAAACGATAGGAAGGCGACCTTAGAGCGGTTCACATCGTTGGCATAGTAGGAACCTGCTTGGCTGGAGGTGCCCAACAGTGAGCCCTGATTGATACGCGGGCGCGTGTAGATGTAGGGCACGCGCGCCGTCTGCGCCACTGTCACGGTGTCGAGCCAGACCTGATTCCACGCCGCGTCAGTGTAGAGCGGACCTCTGGGCGCGCTTACAGGCGGACGCACATCAAAGGAATCGCGCGCAGGCGTAGCGATGTATACTGCGGGATGCGAAAGACGCAATTCTTCTGGTCGGTCAACGACAGGCGTATCGCCTTCATACCGAGTCCATATCGGGATGCCGCCAGGATTGGCACCCAGGGGGTTCGGATCTTCGTTGGCAGGTGCACTGACAGCCTGCAGTTGGTGGCGTAGCCCGTCGTAGGGGACAAAAAACACATCGTCGGCGGTGTCGCTATCGAACGACACACGCAGGATATCGTTCATAAATTGGTTGGCGAACGAGCCGCGTAGGCTGAGTGCCCACGCGATATCTTGCCCGCTAAACAGGATGCGTCCACTCGCCTGCAGGAAGTTGCGAATGAGCGTCTGTATCTCGGGGTCTAAAATGTGTCCAGGACCAGCCCATACATTCCCCGCGTAGGGGCTCGCCCAGATGACGATGCGCGTGGCGTGCAGCTTGTCGCGAAAGCCACCTGCCAAGTCGGTTGGTTCACGCTCGATGCGTGGCTGGTAGCCCGCCAGTACCGCAGGTGTGATCGGATTGCGGCACTGCACACGCCAAATGCTATACAAGTTGCCGTAGGTGGTGTTTTGACCCAGCGTGTCGGAGCGAACGAAAAATGGCAAGCCCAAGGTTGGGTGTACGATTGCTCCGTCACCATGGATGATAACTCCCTGCCCGCTGGGCGGCTGCGTAATATCGAACGGCGGCTTGCCTGTCGGGTTGTCTGTCCAGTAGCTTTCGATTGGATGCCAGGTCGGGCGCGTGAGGGAGTTTCCAATCCGATCGATGCGGTTCTGCACAAAGATTTGACCGCCCATGTAGTCTGAGACCAGTAAGATGTCGTGTGCCCCTGTGAACGGCTGGGTCGTGAACCCAGACACATTGTCGTAGATGAATTCGTTGCCTGCGTTGTCGCGCACAATTACATCCAAATAAAAGTCGCTCGGTATGTCGGGCGTGCGCCATGTGGCCACGAACCAGTCGGTCGGGTTGCCGTTGGCGTCCAGCTCGGGTTGTAGCAGCAAGGTATCGTCCAGTCTACCATCGAAGCCCAAACGCCTCAGGCTATAGGGATCTTTATACTCATATGTCTGCGGGTTAATCGCTTGCTGCCCCACTTCTACGAACAGTGGCACATAGGCTTGTCCTAAATCCACCAAAATTCGATTAGGGAAGTCAGGATCAAACTGATACAGGCGATAGAGTTTATGTTCCTCGCCGACGGCGTCTTGTTCCGCGCTGTCAGGGTCTTTGAACTGCACGCGCACGAAGTTGATGCCGCTTTGGAGGTCGAGGACACGCACTTTGACGGTGATAGTGTCGCCTGGAAACGCCTCTTTAGGGCTAACGATAGGTAATACTTCCATCAGAGGCGGTGTTTGGTCGAATATCGCTGTCTCCCACAGGTCGTGAACACCTGGTCCGGGGGGGTCCGCGTCTCGTGTGCGCGTGGAGTGATAGGCAATGCGATTGCGTGCGGTGATAGCCGTCGTGGGATACTTGGCGCCTGCGGTGGGTGTGAAAAACGCGACGCCGGGCACATCAGGGCGCGCTAACTGAGGCGTGCTGGGGTCTGTGGTCATCGAAAGTGTATTTGCTGCTGAAAAAGGCTCAGGTAGTAATGCGGGCAGATAATAGATATCGTAGATGTTGTTGACTACATCGACTCGGTCGGAGCGTGCGCCCAGTCGGTGGGGCTGTCCTGATTTGCGTGTCGAGGCGAACACGATGTAGGGGACGTTGTTGATAATCTCCCACGCGGGTTGCCGATCGCGTGGACGGTTGCCGTTTGAGTCGATGAAGGTCGTCCACTGCACAACGGTCAGCGTGTTGAAGTCCAGCACATAGATGTAGCTGGTTCCGTCGGCGGCGATGCGGGCGAATGCCACGCGGTTGCCGTCGGGCGACCAGGCAGGCTCCACATCGTTCTCGCCGGGTGCAGGGAAGGTAATGCGCCTGAAGAAGGTTCCGTCTTCGAACGGGCGTCCGTCGGTGCGCGCCACATAGAGGCGGTAGCGTCGATCCGCTTCCGTCTCGCCTGCTAACAAGCGATTGGAGGAAAAGATTACCAAGTTGCCGCCGGGGCTTAGCGTGGGGCGCAGGTTCTGCGTGATGCCGTTGTTATCAGAAGTAAGCACGACACGCTGTCCTGTGCTTAGGTTGCGCACGACGATGTTGTAGCTACCCGCCGCGCTACGGTTCGCGTAGACGATGATGTTAGCAGGTTCGTTGAGGGCAGGCTGAATTTGGCTCCCAAACTGCTCGTCGGGCGTATCGCCTGTGATAACAGTTAGGTTCGTCAGGTTGCCTAAGTAGGTCTGCGACCCTTCGTCGAGGTCGCCGCGCCAGATCCGATAGCGCGGCGTGGGGTTAATCAGTCGTCCATCTGGTCCGACACCGCTTGCGTTGCTGGAGAAGTACATCTTAGTTGCGCCAGGGTTGTAGACAGGATGCATCTCATCGGGGGCGGCGTTGGTGATGTCGCGATCCCAGCGCGGTGCGCGCGTGCGCTGCTGTTGCTGTTGGAGCGATTGATGGAATCGCTGAGGGTCGAACAGCCCATCCTTGTGCCATCGCGCGTCACCGCTGGGTGGCGCGCTTGGAGGGGCAATTCGGTAGTTTTGCGGTGGAATCGGTTTGTGCGCCGAAGCAGGCAACACATGCCTGTTCGGGTGGTCACGATAGGGGTCTTCCATGCCGTGCCCCTGCGCGTGACCTGTCCAAGCCATTAACAACCCCGCCAGTGCCCAAAGCCATCGTCGTATCACTGCGTTCGAGCCTCCTCTTCCACGATTGGGTTCTGCGTCGATTACGATGTTCCTACCCGATTTTGACGACTCAGACGCAATTGTGTTGCACTCGTGAGTATACCCGACTGTTAGGGGGCAAGCATATGCCAGATGTGGCGCACACGTGCCTCGACTTGTTCTATCGAGCGGTGCGTGCGAATCACCCAGTCGGCGAAAGCAAGCTTGCATCGGGTGGGAAGTTGTGCGTGTAGGATTTGTTGCGCTTGCGGGGGCGAGACGCCGCGTTCGAGCAACCGTCGACGCTGCAGGGCAGGCGTTGCTTGCACCACCACAACTGCATCGAAGAAGCCCTGCAGGACAACCTCGATTAGTAGCGGTACTTCGACAAAAACAGGTGCTGGCGACAAACGGTGGTTCTCCAGCTCTGCTTGTAGTGTGCGCGCAACGGCGGGATGTACAATACGGTTCAAGCGGCGGCGCGCTGTGGAGCTGCTGAACGCGAGCGCTGCCAGTTGCTCCCGCGCCAGTGCGCCGTCTGCTGCTGTAATCGCCTGCCCAAACTCCCTTATGAGTTGTTCCCATACTTCCGTCCCTGGAACGAGAAGCGTCGCCGCCAACTGGTCGCTGCTCATCGTCTGTGCGCCCAGCGACTCGAACATGCGCAAGACCGTCGTCTTGCCTTCAGCAACGCCGCCCGTGATGGCAATCCGTTGCATTAGTCATTCGCGGCGTTCGTCTCGGTTCCTGCCGCCGAATCGTCGGTTTCAGTGGATGTTTGTGGCTCCTCCTGCGATTCCGCGCGCAACTGCTGCAGCTGCGACGAGAGCCGGTCGCCGATGGTGAAGCCACTGCTCTTGCTGGAGCCAGTGCGTTGGCGATGTTCCTGCACAGCGCGTTGCTCTTCGGGCGCGCGTAGGCTTAGCACCATGCGCCGTCGGCGCGGGTCGAACTCGATAATCCGCCCCTTAACCACCTCGCCGACCGAGACGACCTCGTCGGGCGATTTGACGCGCTTGCTGGTCAGTTCGCCAAGAGGCAGGAACGCTTCCACGCCCTCCTCGACGCGGGCGAAGGCGCCTGTGCGCGCAAGGCGGGAGATGGGCACTTCCAGTTCGTCACCTTCCCGATATTTTTGGGCTGCGATTTGCCACGGGTCAGGCATCACTTGACGGCGACTGAGGGCAATCTTGCCGTTTTCAGGTTCCAGACGGATAACAACGACCTCTACCTCGTCGCCCTCTTTGAGCACTTCGCGCGGGTCGTTCACACGCGCCCACGAAATTTCACTGAGGTGCAATAAGCCCTCATACATGCCGATGTCCACAAATGCGCCGTAGTTTGTAATACGCTTTACTACGCCCGTGAGCCGTGTGCCGACCCGAAGAGATGCAAACACGCGCTCGCGACGCTGCCGCTCCTCCTCTTCGCGCTGACGGCGTATCTCCTCTTCCGCCAGACGGTTGGATGCGACCGCCTTGCGCCGCTCGTGATCCAGATCGATGATTTTGATGGGAATGACCTCGCCCACCAGCCGATCCAGCTGGTTTGGCGGCAGGCGGCGGGCAATCTGGCTAGCAGGCACAAAGCATCGCACACCGATGTTGACCACAATCCCGCCCTTGACCGCGTCTTCGACCATCGCCTCGAGCGTCTCTTTGTTCTCATAGGCGCGCACGAGCGACTCCCAAAGCTTGTCGAAGTCCGCCTCGCGCTTGGACAGCACGGGCATGCCTTCCTCGCCGCGCGTGCGCATCACCTTCACATCGATCGTGTCGCCGACCTGAACCACAT
>Ga0197142_1002156_pt1 | contig 17450 bp, 20 predicted proteins | sample GBS60_MetaG_FD_148614 | JGI IMG/M metagenome (GOLD analysis project Ga0197142, IMG submission 148614) | Sediment microbial communities from Great Boiling Springs, Gerlach, Nevada, United States - GBS 60_MetaG | ecosystem: Environmental > Aquatic > Thermal springs > Hot (42-90C) > Sediment...
GGGCGGCCGGTTCGGGCGAGGTTTCGGGAAGAGGGACCCCTGATTGGCCACCCGTGTTCTCAGCCGCAGGACGGGCGGGGAAGACCCCGCCTGTCCCTTTAAAGCGGCCCTGGGAGGGGGATTCCGTGCCTCCTCCCCCGGTTAGCAGGCGGGACCGGCGCCGACCGCCGGCCAACCCCGGGTTTTCGGGACAAGGGGGAGTTCTCCCCCTGCCGGATGCCGCTTCGGTCCCTCGCCCGCCATATCAGGTCTGGCCATCGCCTTTCGGGAAGGCTCCCGGGTGAGCGCCTCCCCCTCCCCTCCTCCCCCATCCCTGCAGCCCTTTGCCCCCCTGGCAGCCTGGCGCCTCCCGAATCCCGGCGGTGGCCCTCAGGCGGAGATGGCACCCTCCGGCCTTGTCTCTCCTCGCCGGGGGCCCGGGGCGTGAGCCATGATCGGGGTCGCCCAGGGCGGCTTCGGGGGGACAAGGAGTCAGGTGCTTCCGCCCTTTTCACTTCCCCATCACGTGGCGCGGCCGAGCCTGAGCGCACACAAACGCTGGGCGCGGCTTTCCTGGGGTGAATCCTGATGCCTTTCCCCGGCCTTGCTGCCCCCGAGGCCTTGACCCTCAGAAGCCGAATCCCCAAAGCAGGCTCATAAGGGAGACCAGATTCTGGAGAAGGTCCAGTCTGAGGTGGTGCAGGGTCTGGGTGACGGCCGCCACCCCGGCGCTGAGAAACAGGAAGGCCCCGAGATTGACGCAGCCATACCCCAGAAGGACAAGCAGCCTTTTTCGAGCCGATTTCCGGTGCGACGCCATCGTCCCCTCCTTTCCTTCCCGAAGTTCACCCATTTATTCGGCACTGCGGTCAGAGTAGTGAAATCCGGGCGGGAAGCCCCATGGCCCGGGGAGGCGATTCTGCGGGGGAGATCGGGGATTTTAGTTGGAGGATGGGTATGCCTGTGATATGTTTTGATTTTGAAGTGGAGCCTTGAGGCGGAGAATGGATCTGTGGGTCCTGGCCGGGGTGCCGGCCTCATCCTTTGTGGTGGCCCTGTCCGGGGCGCTGATGCCCGGGCCACTCCTCACCGTCACCGTCGGGGAGGCGGGCCGCCGGGGCTTCTGGGCCGGCCCCCTCATCATCGTGGGTCACGGCCTCCTGGAACTGGCCCTGGTCCTGCTCCTTTTGGCCGGGGTGGGCGGGTGGTTGAACCGGCCCCAGGTCCTGGGCGTGGTGGGCCTGGCGGGCGCCGGCATGCTGGCCTGGATGGGCCTCGGTCTCCTCAGGGCCTCCCGCACCAGCCGCCTCACCCTGGACGGAGGGGACCCCGGCGGGCTCCATCCGGTGCTGGCCGGAGTGCTCATGAGCCTGGCCAACCCCTACTGGCTGCTCTGGTGGCTCACCATCGGCCTGGGGTATGTGCTCTTTGCCGCCCGCTTCGGGCTTTTGGGCGTCTTTCTCTTCTTTGCCGGCCATATCCTGGCGGATTTTGCCTGGTACACCCTGGTCGCGGCGGCGGTGGCCCAGGGCCGCCGCTTTCTCTCCGATACCCTCTATCGGGGCTTCCTGGCCGGCTGTGGGGTCTTTCTCTTTGGGTTCGGGGGCTACTTCGGCCTGCAGGGTCTGAAATTTCTCTTCAATGCCTGACGACGAGGAGTTCGCATACCTATGATCCAAAAGCCCTTGGTGGTGGGTCTGCTGGAAGTCAACTGTTACATCCTGGGGGACGAGGAGACCAAGGAGGCGGTGGTCATCGATCCGGGGGGCGATGAGGACGAGATCCTGGAGGCCCTGCGCTACCACGGTCTGACTCTCAAATACATCATCGACACCCACGGCCATTTCGACCACGTGGACGCCAACCAGCCGGTGAAGGAGGCCACCGGGGCCCGGATCGCCATCCACGCCCTGGATGCTCCCCTCCTGAACCGGGGCAATGACGCCATCATGTTCACCGGCAAGCCCATGCGGGTCTCCAAACCCGACCTCCTCCTGCAGGAGGGGGATATCCTGAGCTTCGGGAAATACCGCCTCAAGGTGCTGCACACCCCCGGCCACACGCCGGGAGGCATCTCCCTGGTGCTGGAGGACTCCAACCTGGTGTATGTGGGGGACACCCTGTTTGCCGGCTCCATCGGCCGCACGGATTTCCCCGGAGGCGACTTCGACGCCCTCATCCGCAATGTCCGGGAAAAACTCTTCACCCTGGGGGATCATTATATTGTTTATCCCGGCCACGGTCCGGTGACCACCATCGGCCACGAGCGCAAGTACAACCCGTTTTTCTGACCCGGAAGACCTCCGGATTACGGCACCCGGACCCAAGGAGGGGCGGGACCCGGAGCATATCCTGGGGCGCGCATGCACTTCAACGGCAAACGCATCCTTCTGGGAGTGAGCGGCGGCATCGCCTGCTACAAGGCGGTGGAGCTGGCCCGGCGGTTGGTGACCGCGGGGGCCCAGGTCAAGGTGGTGATGACCAAGGGGGCCCAAGAGTTTGTCACCCCCCTCACCTTCGCCGCCATCACCGGCCAGACGGTGGGGACCGGGCTTTTCGGGCCGGGGATCCACCCCCTGGAGCACATCTGGCTGGGCCAGCAGGTGGACGCCATCATCCTGGCGCCGGCCACCGCCAATCTCATCGGGAAATTCGCCGCGGGCATCGGGGACGATCTCCTGACCACCATTCTTCTGGCCGCCACCCGGCCGGTGCTGCTCTGCCCGGCTATGAACTGCGAGATGTACGCCAACCCGGTGGTGCAGGAGAATCTGGCCCGGCTTCAGCAGCGGGGGGTTCAGGTGCTGCCGCCCGGCGCCGGGCCGTTGGCCTGCGGCGCGGTGGGCTACGGCCGCCTGCCGGAGGTGGAGGACATGCTGGCGGCCCTCAGCCGGCTGGTGAGACCCCAGGATCTGGCCGGCCGCCACCTCCTGGTCACCGCCGGCCCCACCCATGAGGACCTGGATCCGGTGCGTTTCCTCACCAACCGCTCCAGCGGCAAGATGGGCTACGCCCTGGCCCGGGCCGCCTGGCGCCGGGGCGCCCGGGTGACCCTGGTGAGCGGCCCCACCGCCCTCCCGGACCCTTATGGAGTGGAGGTGGTGCGGGTGCGTTCCGCCCTGGATCTCCTGGGGGCCCTGTGGGAGCGCTTCCCCCAGGCCGATGCCCTCCTCATGGCCGCCGCGGTGAGCGACTACCGGCCGGAATCCCTGGCGGCCCAGAAGATGAAACGGGGTCCCCAGGCCCAGCAGATCAACCTGGTGCAGAATCCGGATCTGCTCAAAGAGCTGGCCAAGCTCAAGACCCACCAGGTGCTGGTGGGCTTCGCGGCGGAAACCGGAGATCTTCTGGCCGAGGGCCGCCGCAAGCTCAGGGAGAAGAATCTCGACCTCATCGTGGCCAACGAGGTCAACCGGCCCGACAGCGGCTTTGCCGTGGACACCAATGAGGTGACCCTCATCCCCCGGGAGGGGGAACCGCTGGCCTTGCCTCTCATGAGCAAGGAGGAGGTGGCGGAGCGCCTCCTGGACTGGCTGGTGGACTATTGGGGCGCAGGCCCCGGAGAGCAGGGCGGTGAGTGACTCCCCGGCCGTGGAACTGGGCCGTCTCCTCCGCCAGCTGAGGGAATTTCTGGCCTATCAGGGCCGTCTGGGCTGGCTGGGGGTCTCCGCCGCCGGCGCTCCCGGGACGGCCACCGCCTGCGGGGAGGAGGCCCCGGCCCCCGCCCCCCGGCGCCCCACCCTGGAGGAGATCCGGGCGGAGATGGGGGACTGCCGCCGCTGCAAACTCTGGCGCACCCGCACCCACCTGGTCTTCGGAGAGGGCTCCCCCACCGCGGCCCTGATGTTCATCGGGGAGGGACCGGGGGCCGAGGAAGATCTCCAGGGGCGGCCCTTTGTGGGCCCGGCGGGCCAGCTCCTCAACAACCTGCTCACCAAGCTGGGTCTCCGGCGGGAGGAGGTCTATATCGCCAACGTGGTGAAGAGCCGCCCCCCGGGCAACCGGGAACCGGAGCCGGATGAGATCGCCGCCTGTCTGCCCTTTCTCAAGAAGCAGATCGAAGCCATTCAGCCCCGGGTCATCGTGACCCTGGGGCGGGTGGCCGCCCAGGCGCTGCTGGACACTGCCACACCTTTGACCAAATTGAGGGGCACCTGGCAGAGGTATCAGGGCATTCCGGTCATGCCCACCTTCCACCCCTCCTATCTTTTGCGCTTCCCCCGGGAGCGCTTCAAAACCTGGGAGGACATGCAGAAAGTGATGGAGTTCCTGGCCCGCCATGAGTAGTTCGCTTCTCCGCCTCCTTCTGCTGCTGATCACCGCCCTCGGCCTGACCGGCCCGGCGGCGGCCCAGGGCCGCTACATCCATGTGGCGCCGGTGGTGGGCTCCATCAACCCCGGGGTGGCGGAGTTCGTGGTGGACTGCATCCGGCAGGCGGAAAAGGAGCAGGCCGAGGCCCTCATCCTGCAGCTGGATACCCCAGGTGGCCTGGATGCCTCCATGCGCAAGATCAACCAGGCCATGGCCAACTCCCGGGTGCCGGTGGTGGTCTATGTCTCCCCCAAAGGGGCCCGGGCCGCCTCGGCGGGGGTCTTCATCACCATCGCCGCACATGTGGCGGCCATGGCCCCGGGCACCAACATCGGCGCCGCCCACCCGGTGGCTGTGGGCCTGGGCAAGCCCGACAAGGTGATGAGCGAGAAAATGCTCAATGACATGGCCGCCTACGGCCGGGCCCTGGCCCTGGAGCGGGGCCGCAACGCCGACTGGGTGGAGAAGGCGGTTCGCAAAAGCGTCTCCATTGACGCCGCCGAGGCCCTGCGCCTCAAGGTCATTGATTTTGTGGCGGAAAGCCTCCCGGAGCTGGTGGCCAGACTCCACAACCATACCGTGAAGACCGCGGCCGGGCCCCGCACCTTAAAGACCACCGGGGTCCCCTTAAAGGAGATCCCTGAAGGCCTGGGCACCCGCATCCTCAAGCACATCGCCGACCCCAACATCGCCTTCCTCCTCATGCTCATCGGGCTGGCGGGCCTCTATTTTGAGCTGGCCCACCCCGGGGTTATCCTGCCGGGGGTGGTGGGGGCCCTGAGCCTCCTTCTGGCCTTTTATGCCTTCCAGACCCTGCCCGTCAATTTCATCGGCGTCCTGTTGATCCTGCTGGCCTTCATCTTTTTCATCCTGGAGATTTACGTCACCAGCTTCGGCCTCCTCACTCTGGCGGGCCTCATCTCCCTGGCCCTGGGGGGGATGATGCTCTTCCGGGGCGGCGACGCGGAAGGGGGGATGGCGGTGGCCTGGAATATCCTGATCCCCTCCCTGGTGGCCATTACCTTGTTTTTTTTGGGGATCAGCACTCTGGTGGTGAAAAGCCAGATGCGGCGCTCCCTCACCGGCAGCGCCGGCCTGGTGGGGGAACGGGGGGTGGCGTATACCGACCTGACCCCCGAAGGCCGGGTCTTTGTGCACGGTGAATACTGGCAGGCGGTGAGCGACACCCCGGTGGCCCAGGGGCAGGAGGTGGAGGTCCTGGAGGTCATCGGCCTGAAACTCCGGGTCCGGCCGGTCTCCCGGGGCCCGGGCCGGTAGGCGGCCCTCCCCGGGGAAAGGGGCGGGGCCCTGGGGCCGAACCCCCTCTGGCTCCCTTCCAGGCCCCGGATGGAGTCATCGGCGGCCGCGAGGTGGGATCTCCGCCTCTTTTGTCCAAAACAGCGAGCGAGGTGCATATGATGTTTTCCGGTTACACCGTGATTCTGGTGCTGTTGATCTTCTTCCTGTTAAGCGCCGTCAAAATCCTCAACGAATACGAGCGGGGCGTCATCTTCCGGTTGGGCCGGGCCCTCCCCGGGGCCAAGGGCCCGGGCTGGATCATCGTCATCCCCCTCATCGACCGCCTGGTGAAGGTGAATCTGCAGCTGGTCACCTATGACGTCCCCAGCCAGGAGATCATCACCCGGGACAACGTCTCCATCAAGGTGAACGCGGTGGTCTATTTCCGGGTCATCGACCCGGTGAAGGCGGTCATCGAGGTGCGGGATTACTACTCCGCCACCCAGCTTCTGGCCCAGACCACCTTGCGCAGTGTCTGCGGCCAGGTGGAGCTGGACGATCTGCTGGCAGAACGGGAAAAGGTCAACGCCCGGCTGGCGGAGATCCTGGACAAGCACACCGACCCCTGGGGCATCAAGGTGACCCTGGTGGAGCTCAAGGCCATCGACCTGCCGGTGGAGATGCAGCGGGCCATGGCCAAGCAGGCGGAGGCTGAACGGGAACGGCGGGCCAAGGTCATCAACGCCGAAGGGGAATTCCAGGCCGCGGCCAAGATGGCGGAGGCCGCCCGGGTGCTGGCCACCGAACCCATGTCCCTGCAGCTGCGCTATCTCCAGACCTTAAGGGAGATCGCGGCGGAAAACAATTCCACCACTCTCTTCCCCATCCCCATTGACCTGGTGAAGCCTTTCATCAGAATCTACGAGAAGCTGGAGGAAAGGGCTGAGGGCAGGGAAAGCCGGGGCCTGGGGTCATAAGGCCCCGGGCCGCCGGCCCCTCCCATGCCTTCGCCCCGGGGCAGAAGACTGTCCCTGCACGCCCCTGAATCAAAGTGCGCGGCAGCAAATACAGGAGACACACGATGGGCAAAAAGGAGAAAAAGGAGAAGAAGGAAAAACCCCTGGAGAAGATGACCGCCACCGAATTGCGCAAATACGCCCTGGAGCTGGGGGAGATCAGCGGCGTCCACGGCATGAACAAGGAAGAGCTCATCGCCGCCATCAAGAAGGTGAAAGGCATCGTGGACGAAGACAAAAAGGTGGTGAAGCCGGTCAACGTCCGGGAGCTGAAGCTGAAGCTCAAGGAGTTGCGCGCCGCACGGCAGGAGGCCCGGGAAGCAGGCGCCTCCCGCAAGGAGTTGGAGATCCTCCGGCGGCGCATCAACCGGCTGAAGAAGCGCACCCGCAAGGCGGCCTGACGGTGGCTTCCCCCTTGACGGAATGCGGACAGGGATTTAGTTTATGAACAAAAGTTAATTTTCTGATCCAGGCCCCCGCCCTTCTCCCCGAAGGGCAAGGCCGCCCGGATCTCTCCCCCTGATCTGCATACCGCCGGGAGGTGACAAATCATGTGGATGATAAGACACGGTTTCGGGCATGGGCACGGGCACGGCTGCTGCACTTTTGTCGGGCCGCCCCCCCACTGGGGGTGCTGTGGCGGCCGCCTGCCCCACTGCTGCGGCCGCGGCTGGCGGCGCTTCCTTTCCCCCTCGGAGGAGGCGGGGTTCCTGAAGCAGTACCTGGAAGACCTGAAAAAGGAAATGGCCGGGGTCGAGGCCAGGATCAGGGAACTGCAGGGATAAGGCCGCCCGCACACCTGAGGGGCCGCCGGGCCCAGAGCCCCGGCCCCTCCTCCCCCTCACCCCTCCGCTGACGATCCGCCTCCCGCAGGCTGCGGGGAAACCCCTCCCCCATCTCGGGTGGGATGAGGCCGGCCGATTTCTGGGGCGGATCTGAGAACCTGGCCCCTTCTTTTGAGCCCGCTCAGCCTTTCCCCCGCCCAGGTCCGGTTATGGCCGGAGCCCCCGGACGGAGGCCGGCAAGGCCACCCCCCTTGGCCCCCGCCAGCCTCAGGCGCTTCCGCCCCACCGGAGGTCCCCGGTGAGTGGCGGCCTCAGCCCGTGGACCGCTCTCTTGCCTCTATCCGGCGGGGCAGTGCGGGCACAAGCTTCCCCTGAAAGGGCACCCTCACCCCCCGGGCAATGGTCGGGGAAAGGTGTGCCCCTCCCCTTTTATTCCCCCCCTTACTTCCCCATCAAGGTGCGGCGGGTGCGCTCAGCGGTTCATGGAGGCCAGGAATTCGGCGTTGTTGCGGGTGCCCCGCATCTTCTCCAGCAGGAACTCCATGCTGTCCACCGGGCTTAAGGGAGACAGGAGCTTGCGCAGGATCCAGATGCGGTTCAGGTCCTCCGGCGGCAGGAGCAGCTCTTCCTTGCGGGTGCCGCTCTTGTTGATATCAATGGAGGGGAAGATGCGCTTCTCGGTAAGCTTCCGGTCCAGGTGGATCTCCATGTTGCCGGTGCCTTTGAACTCCTCGAAGATCACTTCGTCCATGCGGCTGCCGGTGTCCACCAGGGCGGTGGCGATGATGGTGAGGCTGCCACCTTCCTCCACATTGCGGGCGGCGCCGAAGAAGCGCTTGGGCCGCTGCAGGGCGTTGGCGTCCAGGCCGCCGGAGAGGATCTTGCCGCTGGCCGGGATGACGGTGTTGTAGGCCCGGGCGGTGCGGGTGATGGAATCCAGGAGGATGACCACGTCCCGTTTGTGCTCCACCAGGCGCTTGGCCTTCTCCAGCACCATCTCCGCCACCTGGATGTGACGCTGGGGCGGCTCATCAAAGGTGGAGCTGATGACCTCCGCCTTGACGTTGCGCTCCATGTCCGTCACCTCCTCCGGCCGCTCGTCGATGAGCAGCACGATGAGCACCACCTCCGGGTGGTTGGTGGCGATGGAGTTGGCGATGTTCTGCAGGAGCATGGTCTTGCCGGTGCGGGGCGCGGCCACGATGAGCCCCCGCTGGCCCTTGCCGATGGGGGTCATGAGGTCCAGGATGCGGGCCGAGTAGTTGTCCGGCGTGGTCTCCAGCTTCAAACGCTGGTTGGGATAAAGGGGGGTGAGATTGTCGAAGAGGATCTTGTCCCGGGCCACCGCCGGGTCTTCGAAGTTCACCGACTCCACCTTCAGGAGGGCGAAGTAGCGCTCCCCTTCCTTGGGCGGCCGGATCTGCCCGGTGATGGTGTCCCCGGTGCGCAGGTTGAAGCGCCGGATCTGGGAGGGCGATACATAGATATCGTCCGGTCCCGGCAGGTAGTTGTAATCCGGCGCCCTCAGGAACCCGAAGCCGTCCGGCAGGATCTCCAGCACCCCGCCGCCGGAGATGACGCCGTTTTTCTCCACCTGCGCCTGGAGAATGGCGAAGATGAGCTCCTGTTTGCGCATGCCGCTGGCCCCCTCCACATTGAGGTCCCGGGCCAGGGCGGCCAGTTCATTGATTTTCTTGTGCTTCAATTCCGAAAGGTTCATATTCTGTGCCTCATGGACGGCTTCTGCCGCCATCTTCAAAGAGTCGTGCCCTCGTCAGGACACCCTGATGGCACCGCCCGGCCGCCCGGCGGCGGCAGGCCGGCGTATGCCCGGGCTCACCAGGCGGTCAGGGATGGACGTGGGGGGCTTGTGAGAGATTGCACATGTTGTTTCTGCGCACGTGGCGCGACTGTCTTGCCGGAGGAGGAAAGAGTTGCCTGCCCGTCTCGTACTTCGGAACGAGAAATTGTTTGCTTTAGGGGACAGAGTGCAGAATTGCTGGGACGCTATCCTGTTTCCCGTGCCTTGTCAAGTCGATTCTGGAGCAGATGCCACAGAATTTCCACCTGCCGCCGGGTCCGGTCCAGGGTGCCGGAGTTGTCCACCACAAAATCCGCCCGGCGGCGCTTCTCTGTAAGGGGCATTTGGGCCGCCAGCAGCCCGCTGATCTCCTCCTCCCCCCGATCATCCCGGGCCTTGAGGCGGGCCCGCTGCTCCGCCAGGGGGGCATCCACCACGATGACTGCTTCGTAGTCCTTTTCCCGCCCGGTCTCGAACAAAAGGGGGATCTCCACGATCACCAGCTCGGTGCCCGCCCGGGCCAGGTCCGCCAGCCGCCGCTCCAGCTCCCGGGTGATTTCCGGGTGCACGATGGCATTGAGGCGGGCCAGGGCCTCGGGGTCGGCAAAGACCAGGCGCCCCAGCTTCACCCGGTTGAGGGTGCCGTCCTCGTGGAAAAAGTCCGGGCCGAACTCCCGCCGCAAGGCCTCCCAGACGGGGGTGTGGGGCCGGACCACCTCCCGGGCGATCTCATCGGCGCTGAGGACCACCGCGCCCAGATCCGCAAACATGCGGGCCACGGTGCTCTTGCCGGTCCCGGCCCCGCCGGTGAGGGCGATCTTGCGCATGCCGCTGCCGGGGAGGGGGCCTTCAGGCAACGCCCTCTTCCACCCCTTCCTCCCAAACCCTGTCATTCTGCCGGACCCGCCCCGGTTCCCCGAAGGGACTCCAGCACCCTCCGGAAATCCTCCGGCAGGGGGGCCTCAAAGGTCAGCCGCGCCCCGCTCTGGGGGTGCGTGAAGGAAAGCCGCCAGGCGTGCAACAACTGGCGGGACACCAGCTTCCTCACCCCCGCCAGCCGGGGCAGACTCTGAAACCGGGCCGCGCCCCCGCCGTAGGTGGCATCCCCCACCACCGGGTGCCCCAGCGCCGCCAGGTGCACCCGCAGCTGGTGGGTGCGCCCGGTCTTGGGGGAGAGCTCCACCAGGGTGAGACCCCCGGGCAGTTCCTCCACCACCCGCCAGGTGGTCACCGCCTCCTTGCCCCGCCGGGGCCGGGTGCTCATCTTCTGCCGGGCGGTGGGATGCCGGCCGATCACCCCGGTGATCTCCCCCTCCCGCTCCGGGAGGCGCCCCCACACCAGGGCCAGGTAGGTCTTCTCCACCCGGCGCTCCTGGAACTGCTGCACCAGCCCGGCGTGGGCAAGGGCGCTTTTGGCCGCCACCAGCAGTCCGCTGGTGTCCTTGTCCAGGCGGTGCACCAGCCCCGGGCGGCTGATGTCCCCCACGGCCGCCAGCTCCGGGCAGTGGGCCAGAAGGGCGTTCAGCAGGGTCCCGCCCCGATGCCCGGCGCCGGGGTGCACCACCAGCCCCGGCGGCTTGTTCACCACCAGGAGCTCGTCATCCTCATACAGGATCTCCAGGGGCCGGGGTTCCGGCGCCAGCCCGGTGGGCTCCGGCGGCGGCAGTGTCAGCACCACCCGGTCCCCCTCCCGGACCCGGTAGCTGGCCGGACGCACCGTGCCCTTGACCCGCACCTGCCCCGCCTTCAGCCAGCGGGCCAGGCGGGAGCGGGAAATCCCCGTCTTTTCGGTCAGAAACCGGTCCAGCCGCAGCCCGGCGTCCACTCCGGACACGGTGAGTTCCAGGCTCTCCTGCGGGGCCACGTCATTCACGGCGGCCTTGGCCCGGGGACAGTCCCCGGGAGGAGGCCGACAGTGGGGTCACAGCTCAGGCTCAGCGTCCCTTCCCCCCAAAGTTCCCCGAGGACCGGGTGCCTGGGGGAATGGCCGCCGGGCGGCGGGTTCCTGCGAGGTTTATTCCGGCACGGGCAGGGACGCCGCCGGCCGGGTCTGCCTCCGTGCCGCACGCCCATGGACAGGCGGCCGCACCTCCCGAGGGCTTGCGTCCGGGCACAGAGAACGCCCTCCCCGCCTGCTAGACCTTCCTCAGCACGCCGCCGTTTTTGAGTTCACTGAAGATCATGCGGCCGGCGGTGGTCTGCAGGACGCTGGTCACCGACACCTCCACCTCCTTGCCGATGAAGCGGCGGGCGTTTTCGATGACCACCATGGTGCCGTCGTCCAGGTAGCCCACGCCCTGACCCTGGGATTTGCCTTCCCGCTGGATCTGGACCAGGAGGGTCTCCCCCGGGAGCACCGAAAGCTTGAGGGCGTTGGCCAGCTGATTGAGGTTGAGGACCTCGAGACCCTGGATTTCCGCCACTTTGTGCAGATTGAAATCGTTGGTGAGGATCTTGGCGCCCTTTTTCAAAGCCAGGGCCACCAGCTTGGAGTCCACCCCTCCCGGCGGCAGGGGTTCGTCCACCATCTCCACCTGCAGTCGGTGCTGCTGCTGCAGGCGGCGCAGGATGTCCAGGCCCCGGCGGCCCCGGCTGCGGCGCAGCTCCTCCGGGGAATCGGCGATGTTCTGCAGTTCGTCCAGGATGAATTTGGGCACCACCAGGTGACCGTCCAGAAAGCCGGTGTCGGCGATGTCGGCGATGCGGCCGTCGATGATGACGCTGGTGTCCAGGAGATACACCGGCTTGCGGAACGGCTTTTCCGGCTCCAGGAAGGCGGGCGCCTGCATCTCGGCAATCTTTTTGCCCCCCAGCACCAGCCCGATGTAACCGAAGACCGCGGAGAACATGATATACAGCGGGATCTGCAGGGTGGGGAGTTCCAGGAACTGCTCAAAGGGGTAGCTGGCCACCTTGGCCATCCCCAAGCCGATGAACAGGCCCAGGGTGCCGCCCACGATGGTTTTCAGAGGGATGCGCTTGACTGCGGCCTCCAGGCCCAACGCCAGGGCGGCCAGTCCCAGGCCGGCGGCGCCCCCGGCCCAGCCTGCCCACCACCAGTGGCTGACCTGGGGGATCTGGCTGCCGATGAAATAGCCGCTCACCGCACAGATGGAACCCAGGATGGTGAAGACCGCCAGCTTTTTCAGCACGATGGGCCCACCTCCCTCTCCCGCAGGGATTCGGCCAGGTGCAACGGAGTCCACGGTGGGGAGCCGTTCAGGGGTGACGGCCTTGACAACCGGAGCCTCGCTCCTCTACAGCGCGGTTCAGGGAAGCGGTTACCGTCCGTTATCCTCCCCAGAGGCGGCTGGCTCGGCGTGGGCCAGCATCTCTTGCAGCTGCGCTTCGATTTCCTCTTCCTTTTTATTATTAACCAGAGACAGCTCCTTCACCAGCAAATTTTTGGCGGTGTCCAGCAATTTCCGCTCCCCGAAGGAGAGCTCCTTCTCCGCCTTCAGGAGGGTCAGGTCCCGGAGCACCTCCGCCACCCGCAGGGGCGATCCGGTCTTGATCTTGTCCATATACTCCCGGTAGCGCCGGTTCCAGGTGGTGTTGTTGAGGCGCGCCGGCCGGCTCTTCAGAATGGAGTAGATCTCGGAGACCATCTGGGGGTTGATCACGGTCCTCAGGCCGATGTTGGTGGCATTGTCGGTGGGGATCATGATGATCATGTCATTTTCCAGCAGGCGCATGATGTAGAACCGCTGGGCCCGGCCACCGACTTCCTTTTCCTGGATATCTTCAATGAGGCCCACTCCGTGGGCCGGGTACACGGCCATCTCGCCCACATTGAACATCGCCTCAACCTCCCGCACGATTCACGTGCATTTTATCACAAAAACGACCTCCTGACAATCTCATCCCGGCCGCTGGAAACGAAACTGGAGAATTTCGCCGTCCTGCACCACATGATCCCGGCCTTCCACCATCAAAAGTCCTGCCTCCCGGACCCGGGCCGGGGAGCCCAGACGCACCAGATCCTCATAGCGCATCACCTCGGCCTTGATGAAGCCCCGCTCCATATCGCTGTGTACCCGACCGGCGGCCTTGGGGGCCGGGGTGCCGGCAGGGACCGTCCAGGCCCGCACCTCCGGGCCGACAATGGTATAAAAGGTCACCAGATTCAGCAGCCGGTAGCTTTCGGCGATGAGGCGCCGCACCCCCGGCTCCTTCAGCCCCAGGCTTTCCAGGAACTCCCGGCGCTCCGCCTCCGGCAGCTCCATCAGCTCCGCCTCCAGGTCCCCCAGAATAGGCACCAGGGGCACCCCCCGGGCCTCTGCCAGCTCCTGAAGGGCCCGGTAGGCGGCCCCGCCCCGGAATTCCTCCTCACTCAAGTTGGCCACAAAGAGGTACGGCTTCACCGTGAGGAGGGCCACCGGAGCCAGGTCCTCCCATTCCGCCGCGCTCAGGGGGAGGTCCCGCACCCATTGCCCCCGGTTCAGCGCCGCCTCGGCCTTGGCCAGGCTGGCCAGACTGCGGGCCGCGGCCTTGTCCCCGGACCGGGCGCGCTTCTCCAGTTTGGTCATCTGGCGGCCCAGCACCTCCAGGTCCGCCAGGAAGAGCTCGGTCTCCACCACCTCCACATCCCTGACCGGGTCCAGGGACCCCAGGGGATGGGGACAGGTGGGACTGTCAAAGCAGCGCACCACGTGCACCAGAAGATCGGTGTCCCGGATGTCCGCCAGGAAGCGGTTTCCCAGCCCCTCCCCTTGGGAGGCCCCGGCGATGAGGCCGGCCACGTCCACGAACTCGATGGTGGTGGGCGTCAGCCGCTCCGGCTTCAGAAGCTCCCCCAGAACCTGGAGCCGGGCATCCGGCACCGGCACCACCCCGGTGTTGGGGGAGACGGTGCAAAAGGGATAGGCGGCCACTTCGGCCTGCGCCGCGGTGAGGGCGTTGAAGATGGTGCTCTTGCCCGCATTGGGGAGCCCGATGATGCCGCACCGCCAACCCATAAGCGTCAGGGAGCGGAAAAGCCCCGGTTCCCCCCGAAAAGGACAGGGTCCGGGGGTCCGGCGGAGACGACCGCAGGATCAGCAAGGCGGAAACGGACGGGGTCGGAAATCTGGCGGCGGCCCCAGGGCCGGCGGTGGGAGGTCATCGGTCCTGCCTTTCTTCAGCCAGGGAGTCGGCGCTCCCCTGTCCAGGGACAATCCTCAGGGTGCAGGGAGGGATCGCCCACCACTACAGGCGTGCAGGTTACGGCGGGAGCGGCCGGGTGAGGGGGCCGGATCAGGGGCGGTTGCCGTTAATGCGGTTGCGCAGCACCCCGGAAGTCTTGAAGACCACCACTTTCCGGGCCCGGAGGATGAGGTTTTCCTTGGTTTGCGGGTTTCTGCCCCGCCGGGCGTTTTTCTGTCTCACCGAGAACTTGCCGAAACCGCTCACCAGGAGGTCTTCCCCCGAGGCCAGGGTCTCTTTGATGAGGCTCAGGACCCGTTCCACCACGGCCCGGGACTCCTGCTTGGTCAACCCGACCTGGGTCTGCAAACGGCTGATCAGTTTCTCTTTGGTGAGGGCCATAACCTGCGGCAGCCGTGCTCAGGTTGGTGAAGTCATTAATAATGGTAAAAAAAAGGACACGAACTGTCAAGGGTTTTTTCCCGGCGGCAGGGGCGCGGTGAGCCGCCGGGGCGCCTCCTTGTATTGCCGCAGCCCGAAATCCAGGGCATGGAAGTGGCAGGCATCGATGCACTTGAGGCACATGATGCACTCCGGGCTGCCCTGTGTCTCATAAGGCACCACCCCGGTGGGGCAGGCCTTGGCGCAGGCCTTGCAGTGGACACAGTTCCCCGCGAGGTAGTCCAGCTTGATGAGGGTGAGCCGGTTGAAGAGCCCGTAGAAGGCCCCCAGAGGGCAGAGGGTGCGGCAGAAAAAGCGGCTGATGGGCACCGAGGCCAACAGAATCAGAACCATCAGGGTGATCTTGTTCCAGAAGTAAAAGCCCACTGTTTCCCACAGGGCCGGCTTCAGCGCCAGCAGGGGGAGCGCTCCCAGAAGGGTCCCCGAAGGACAGAGGAGTTTGCAGAACCAGGGATGCCCCAGGCCGTAGCGGTCCACCACCACCAGGGGCATGAGGAGTACCATGACCACCAGAACGACGTATTTCAGATATCTCAGGGGCGGCCACAGGGACAGTTTCCGTCCCGGCAGCAGATAGAGGAGGTCCTGGAGGAAGCCGAAGGGGCAGAGCCAGCCGCAGGGGAGCCGGCCCACCAGGGTGCCGATGAAGCCCAGATACCCGAGGACCATGGTCCCCAAAGGGGGGAGGCTCCCGGCCTGGGTGTAGCGCAGGCCGGCGACAAAATTCTGCACTGCTCCCACCGGGCAGGAGAGCAGGGCCGCGGGACAGGAATAGCAGTTGAGGCCCGGGTGGCAGATGGCTTTCAGGGGACCCTGGTAGATGACCGGCCCGCCGAAGGGAAAGAGCAGGTAGGAGTTGGTGCCCAGGGTGATGAGGGTCTGCACCAGCCGGCGGAAAGCGTTCATTCAGCCCACCCCGATGCACGCCAGGCAGATGGTGTTCCCCAGATTCATCAGGTATTCCAGGTCGCCCGTATTCACCCCGATGAGGAAAAGCAGGGTGAAGAGGATCAGAAGCCAGATGGCCTTGCGGGACATATGGTCCTCCTTGATCTCCCGGAGGGATTTTCCTGCCCGCTATTATATCCAGCGATTGGGCCCAAAGGGGAGACCGGAACCGATTTTTCTCCTCCACCCCCCGGGCGCCCTCTGGGACCCCCACCTTGCCGGGACCTCCCGCCGTGACTACCATTGGACAGGATGGTGAAATGATCAGGTCCGGGGGCCGGCTTTCCGAAGGGAGGGGGCAAGGGGGGAGGGCCCCCGGTTTCACCACCTGATCCCTCCCAAACGAGGCGCGCCATGGCCAGGAAGGCATTGCTTGTGGCTGACATGCTGAACGATTTCATCGATCCCCGCGGCGCCCTGTATGTGGGGCAGGCGGGGCGGGACATCATCCCCTTCATCGCCGCCAAAGCCGCGGCCACCCGGGAGGCCGGCGGCCTGGTCATCTACCTCTGCGACGCCCATGCCCCGGATGATCCGGAATTCCGGCTCTTTCCGCCCCATGCGGTGAAAGGCACCTGGGGCGCCCAGGTCATCCCGGAGCTGGCCCCCGCCCCGGGGGACCTCGTGGTGGAGAAGACCCGCTACAACCCCTTTGCCGGCACGAACCTGGAGGAGGTGCTCCGCCGGGAAGGCATCACCGAGGCCGGGGTGGTGGGGGTGTGCACCTCCATCTGCGTCCTGGAGACCGTCCGGGGCCTCTTTGAAATGGGCCTCTTTGCCATCGTCTTCCGGGACGGGGTGGCCGACTTCGACCCGGAAGCCCACGCCTTCGCCCTGAAATACATGCCCCGGGTTCTGGGGGCCAAGGTGGTATAATGGTCGGCGGGCAGGGGCCCTGGGGGCTTCCGGCACCTGGCGGCCGCAGGCGATTCCGCTCCCTGCCCGGCAGGCCGACCTTCTGAAGGGGGAGGGCGAAGGGTGTGCCCGGCCCCCCGCAGCGAAAGGAGTGACCCATGAAAGTACTGGCGGTATTGGGAAGTCCCCGCTCCCAGGGGAACAGCGCCACCCTGGCCCGGGAGGTGCTCTCCGGCCTCACGGCCGGCGGGGCCGAGGTCCAGGTCTATGAGCTGAACCGCCTGGAGTTCCAGGGCTGCCAGGGCTGCGGGGCCTGCAAGGCCGAGGCCGAGGCCTGCGTCCTGGAGGATGATTTCACCCCCATTTACGCGGCCCTGCGGGAAGCGGACGTGCTGCTCCTGGCCTCGCCGGTCTACTTCGGCGACCTCTCCGGCCAGATGAAGTGCTTCTTCGACCGCCTCTATGCCTTGGCCAACCCCGATTTCACCAGCCGCCTGGCGCCGGGGAAACGGGCCGTGGTCATCCTCACCCAGGGGGCGCCGCCGGAGGAGATGTTCGCCGACATCTTCCCCCGCTATGAACGCTGGCTCCAGCATTTCGGTTTCGGGCCCATCCACCTCCTCCGGGGTCTGGGTCTGAGCGACGCCGGGGAGGCGGCCCAGCGCCCGGAGCTTTTGGCCCGGGCCCGGGAGGTGGCCGGGCGTCTTCTGGTCGGAACCTGATCTCTTCCCCCACCTGAGAAGGGGAGGCCCGGAAGCGGCGGCTCCCCTCCCGTTCACTTTCCCACCCTGGACCGGGTGGGAGCCGGGTGACGGGGGCTTGGCTTCCGGGCCTCCTCCCCCTCATAGTCCCTCCGGGAGCCGGCTGCCTGATTATTACAATTTAGTAAATAAAGCTTGTCTGTTAAACGAAAATGGCGTAAAATTTTC
>Ga0197142_1002157_pt1 | contig 17440 bp, 12 predicted proteins | sample GBS60_MetaG_FD_148614 | JGI IMG/M metagenome (GOLD analysis project Ga0197142, IMG submission 148614) | Sediment microbial communities from Great Boiling Springs, Gerlach, Nevada, United States - GBS 60_MetaG | ecosystem: Environmental > Aquatic > Thermal springs > Hot (42-90C) > Sediment...
CCTTGCAGGTGCATTCAAGAGGATGCGAATGAAATATGCTGTAGGGTAGCATATTGAAGTCTTGTGAGAATAATGATGTTGCAAAATCCTATGCCAAGGTGTTCTTCAGCAATCCGGCAGAATGGCCTGCAATCATATATGTGAAGTATAGCCGAATGAAGTAGTATAACTTTTCGAACGCAGAGTGTCCGAGGTTTTTAACGTTTGAGTAATATACAGTATTCAGTATTGGCTATGTCCTGAAACTTTTCCTAGCAAAGACTGGTGGGCGAGGTGGGAGTCGAACCCACATGGGTTTCCCCGGCGGATTTTAAGTCCGCTGCGTCTGCCATTCCGCCACTCGCCCTTTATGAGCGGGTTTGTAAATAGTTGGTAACAAACAAAGTCTATCAAACGAAGCTTCTCGTGTCAACGCAAGTGAGAGTCCTCTTCCCAACAAAAGCAGAAGGGACAGGCAAAATGTCTCTGCTAAAACGGACCCAACTGAGATCACGAGATCACGAATTGACTCAGTTTCCCCACGAATGGTATAATTAACAAAAGAAAGATAGGCTAGCGACACCGCTTAAGTCGCTGGCTTTTTATGTATATACTATATACATTTATTATCAATTTGTTACGTGGTGTTAACGGAGTCAAGCTTGAGGGAAAGGATATGGAGCATCCTTCCCGGAGTAGCAAGACCCGCGAGATATACAGGCGGCGAACTCAATTCGATTCGTAAGCCGCTTGCGGAAGTAAGCGTTAGGTTCGCGCTTGCATTTCCTGATGTTTACGAAGTGGGAATGTCGAACCTCGGGCTGAGGATACTTTATCATATTCTAAACTCTCAGCCGGAGGTGGCAGCTGAGCGTGTTTTTGCTCCCGCGCCGGACATGGAAGAGCGGATGCGGGAAGCGGATGTTCCGCTATTCTCGTTGGAGTCCTTGCTGCCCGTGAAGGACTTTGACTTGGTAGGCTTTTCGCTTGCCCACGAGATGACCTACACCACGGTCCTCAACATGCTTGATCTCGCCGGTATTCCTATTTACGCTTGCGATCGTACTGAGGCTGATCCTATTATCATCGCCGGTGGTCACTGTACTGCTAACCCGGAGCCTATGGCCGATTTTATCGATGCTTTTGCCATAGGAGATGGGGAAGATGTTGTGTTGGATATCGTGAGGGAATACTCGGCCAATCGTGGGGATCGCCAACGAGTTCTTGAGGCATTGGCGAGGATTGATGGTGTTTACGTGCCCTATGTACAAAACGCTTCTAGTGGATCTCGAAATCTGGTGCGAGCACGCCGCGTATCCAGTCTGGAAAATGCGCCATTCCCAGACTCGATGGTTGTTCCGTTTACTGAAGCTGTGCACGACCGAGTAGCTTTGGAGATCATGCGTGGTTGTACGAGGGGGTGTAGGTTTTGTCAGGCGGGTATGATTACTCGGCCAGTTCGTCATCGCACGCTTGATACACTCTGTGCTCAAGCGGATGTGCTTATAGATCGCACTGGCTATGAAGAAATTGCGCTCACTTCGCTGTCAAGCGCGGATTATCCAAAGATTGCCGAACTTGTTCGCCTGCTAATTGATCGCCATGCTTCAGAAGGAGTAGGAGTTTCACTTCCGAGTCTGCGTGCGGATGCGGAATGCGTTGGGCTTGCGGCACAGATTCAAAGAGTTCGTAAAAGTGGGCTTACATTTGCGCCGGAGGCTGGCACTCAGCGACTTCGCGATGTCATAAACAAGAATGTTACTGAAGAAGATTTGCTTAGTGCTGTAGAGGCAGCCGTAGAATATGGCTGGAGAAGGGTTAAGCTCTACTTTATGATCGGCTTGCCCAAAGAGACCGACGAAGACTTGCAAGGCATTGGTATTCTGGTTCGCAAGGTCAGGGAAGTAGGGCGCAAACGCGGTATTAACCTGGCTGTGAATGTGACAGTTTCGCCATTTGTGCCTAAGCCGCACACGCCTTTTCAGTGGAGGGGTATGGTAGACTCGGTTGAGCTGCAACGTCGCATTAGTATTGTTAGATCAAGCCTTAAGGATAAAAACATTGCCCTAAGTTGGCATGATCCGGCTTGCAGCCGAGTGGAAGCGGCTCTTGCACGCGGTGACAGAGCGGTTGGTCGGGCAATCTACGAAGCTTGGCGACGTGGTGGAAAGTTTGAGCAAGACAACTTCGACAACGCCCGTTGGCTTGAAGCGTTTGATGCTGCAGGTTTGGATATCGCGCATTACGCAAATCGTGAGATTCCAGTTGATTCTCCACTGCCATGGGACCATATTGATATGGGCGTATCTAAAGAGTTTCTAGCACGTGAAAACGCTAAGGCGGAAACTGGCGAAACCACAGCTGATTGTCGATTTGGACCATGTGTTGGGTGTGGTTTGAAATGTCGGCGGAATAATAAGTGCAAAACACTATCGTATTATGAACATACAGATATTAGAGCTGGAATTAACGAACCGATTGTTTCTCAACACTCAACAATCGATCATCAAAGACTTCTACTTACGTTTCGAAAAGGCGAGAATGCGCGCTGGCTAGGTCATTTAGATTTGCTGCGAGCTTTTGAGCGTGCTTTAAGGATGGCTCGTATCGGCGTTGCATATACCCAGGGGTTTAACCCTCGTCCTAAAATGTCTATTATGTCTGCCTTGCCGCTCGGAGCGACAGCTGATGCGGAATTGCTGATGCTGGAGTTGGAGAGGCCGTGCGATCTGCGCGAGGCGGTCAAATCTATAAATAGCAGGCTTCCGGAGGGCTTGTCCATAATTCGTGCCGAAGTCATTTCCGGCCCTAAGAGGGGACCAGTGGTTACTGCGAGTGAGTTCGTGGTAGAAGTCGAACTTCCCGATGAGAATTCGGCAGGCAGGCTTCAGGATGGAATAGTCAATTTGATGGCTCAAGCCCACATTTTTCAGGAACGCGAATCTGGTGGTAAGCGAAGAATGATCGACATTCGAGAAGGTATCGAGTCGATTCGAATTATTGACCGCGTTGGTGCGACAAACGCACGCATAGTTATGACTCTTCCGCATCGCGAATATACAGTGAAGCCGTCTGAAGTAATCGATGCCATTAGCAGACAACTGCAAGGCATCGCGATCAAATCTATTCACAGGTCGAGGCTCATCGCCGATTATCAATTATCGTAAGGATCTTCCGACTTACGGATTTCAAAGCTGCATTGCCTTTGATGACGTTGAGGGAAAGTCTCGAGCTTTGAATTCTGAAAAGGAAGGAGGTGATAGAGCATGTCGAAAGAGATCATAGTGAACGTAGACACGCGCGAAACACGTGTTGCTATAATCGAATCGGGTAAACTGGTCGAGCTTCATGTTGAGCGCGAAGAGCGTGTTGTTGGGAGCATTTATAAGTGCAAAGTGGCCAACGTGTTGGTTGGAATGGACGCGGCTTTTGTGGATATTGGTCTGGAACGCAACGCGTTTCTATACGTAGCGGATGTGTTGCCTGAAATGGATGATGAGTTTCCAACAGCGCGCAAAGACTCCGGGAAGTTAACAAAAATTAAAGACTTGTTAAAGCCTGGCCAGGAGTTGCTTGTGCAAGTTGTGAAAGGTCCTAGAGGAAGTAAGGGGGCAAGAGTGTCCACTAGGATCTCTCTTCCGGGGCGTTATTTGGTTCTTATGCCGGAAGCCGAGAACATTGGCATTTCGCGAAAAATCGAGAACGAATCAGAACGCGACCGTTTGAAAAAGATTGCGGACAATATAAGGCCTCCGGGCTTCGGGTTGATAGTTCGAACAGAATCAGAAGGCCGTGCAGAGGCTGAGATCCGAAGAGATTTAGACTTCCTGATGAGGATGTGGAATCAGATCCAGGAGAAGGCTGCGAAAGTTTCAGCACCGGGATTGGTGCATCAGGATTTAAGCCTTATATACAAGACTATTCGCGATGTCTTTGGCCATGATGTAAACAAGATGCTCATCGATTCGCCAGTGGACTACGAGAAAGCTGTCGAGTTGATTGAACTAATTTCTCCTAAGATGAAGTCTCGGTTGCACCTTTATGACGATCCGGAGCCGATCTTCAAGCGATTTGCTATTGAGTCTGAGCTTGAAAATCTTCTCAGGCGAAAGGTTTGGCTGAAGTCAGGTGGTCATATAACAATCGATTCCACCGAAGCGCTTACTACTATTGACGTCAATACAGGAAAGTTCATCGGTTCTACTAGTTTATCAGATACTATTTTGAAAACGAACTTAGACGCTGTAACGGAGATTGCCAGGCAGCTCAGATTGCGAGACATTGGCGGAATAATCGTGCTGGACTTCATCGATATGACAAGCGCTAAGGATCGACAAAAGGTTGTTAGCGCATTGGAGAAGGAGCTTCGTAAGGACAGAACACGAACAAAGATTTGCCACATCAGCCCGCTTGGTCTCGTGGAGATGACTAGAAAGCGAACCGGTGAGACTCTAACGGAGCTGGTGACAGAGCCGTGTCCGTATTGTCAAGGTAGAGGTCGCATTGAGAGCGCGGAAACGGTGAGTCTTCGTGTGGAACGCGAACTTCGCGAGATGGCTGCAGAGCATGACGAAGAGGCGTTTTTGGTCAATGCCCATCCGGAAGTTGTGCTACATTTAGTTGGTAGTGCGGGAGAGGTTATCGACGCAATTGAGCGGCGTATAAGACGAGCCGTTTATGTGCGAGCGAACGAATCGCTGCACATAGAGAAATACGAGATCATTCCAGGCAACCTGCAGGAAATGGATCGCCAGATGCTTCCTTGGAAGAAGGGTGAGGTTGTTGATTGCCAGGTCATCCGGAACCCATTCTCTACGTTGCCGCGAGCAAGCGCGTGGTTGGATGGATATCTTGTTGAGCTCGAGAACGGCGGCAAATATGTAGGTCGCCGAGTCAAGGCCAAACTTGTGGATATACGAAGATCTTACTCTCTGGGCGAAGTGACTTCTGCGGAGAAGGCGCTTGACAAGACTGGACGCTCGTGATAAAATAACATCCAGTCTATTGGGGCATTGGATTATCCAATGCCCCAACATTCTGAGGGCTTTAGTCAGGGGGTTTCGAAGTGTACGCCATAGTTAAAGCAGGCGGAAGACAATACAAAGTAGAGCAAGACGACATAATTACGGTGAATAGGCTTGCGGCATCCGAAGGTGATGAAATCGTTCTAGACAAGGTTATGCTTGTCTCGGGTGATGAAGGCGTGGCTGTTGGAACCCCTTATGTTCCGGGGGCCGCAGTTATTGGCCAAGTTGTAAAGCACTTTAAGGGTCCTAAGATAAGAGGCTTTACATATAAGCCTAAAAAGGACGAGCGTAGGCATTATGGGCATCGACAGCAACTTACATCTCTGGCTATTAAAGAGATCAGGCTGTCAAATTAAAAGCTGAAAGTTGAGAGTTTGAAGATTAGTGTTTGCAGGAGAAGCAACGCTATCCTGTGACTTAGATTGGACCGAATTTAATTTAAACATTTGATGCTCGAAGAGCTTATAGGTATTAATGTGTTAGGTAGGTAGGTTATGGCACATAAAAAGGGTGTAGGTAGTACTAGAAACGGTCGAGATAGTAAGGCGAAGCGTTTAGGAGTTAAGGAGTTTGCCGGAACACACGTGACAGCTGGCAGCATTCTTGTTCGGCAGCGCGGTACGCCGCTGCACCCTGGCAAGAACGTGGGAAGAGGCAAAGACGACACTTTGTATGCGCTTATTGACGGGTTAGTCAAATTTGAAACCATTGGCGGCAGGAAGGCAGTGAGTGTGTATCCGCCGGTTAATGTATAAAGATTTTATTTGTTTCAATGTTGTCGGTTGGGGGAGATGGACGCATAGCGTGTTCCATCTTCCCTTTCGTTTTTCAAAATGCAGTTTGTAGACCAGGTAGATATCACGGTAAAGGCTGGTGATGGTGGCGACGGAATGGTCGCCTTTCGCAGGGAAAAATACGTTCCTCGAGGTGGACCATCCGGAGGAGACGGGGGGCATGGAGGAAACGTTGTTATTCGCGCTGATGCCAAACTCAATACTCTGGTTGATCTGCGCTACAAGAAACACTACGCCGCTAAAAATGGTGAGAAAGGCGGTACTAACAACAAACACGGTAAAGACGGCGAAGATCTAGTTCTCAGAGTTCCCGTAGGGACTGTCGTAATTGACGCCAATACTGGACAGGTTATTTCTGATCTTGTGCATGATGGTCAGGAGTGCGTTGCTGCACGAGGAGGCAATGGTGGGCGCGGCAATGCTTCATTCGCAACATCAACACTACAGACACCTCGGTTTGCCGAAAAAGGCGAGCCAGGCGAAGAGCGGCATATACGTTTGGAGCTTAAGCTTCTAGCGGATGTAGGCATAGTTGGTTATCCGAACGTAGGCAAATCAACTTTGATCTCGCGAATTTCGTCTGCGAAGCCCAAGATTGCCGACTATCCGTTCACAACGCTTGTTCCTAATCTAGGCGTGGTGCGAATCGACGAGAAATCGTTTGTGGTTGCTGATATGCCCGGATTGATCGAAGGAGCGCATGAGGGAGCTGGCCTTGGACATGTGTTCTTGCGACACATCGAACGTACTCGACTCTTGATACATATGATAGATGTTTCGGGGCTGAGCGGTCGCGATCCTATGCGCGACTTTGAGTCGATCAACGAAGAATTAAGGACTCACAGTGAGCGATTGGCATCGCTGCCCCAGATTGTTGCGCTTAACAAAGTCGACATGCCTGGAGCAAGCGAAATTGTCGATCGGGTGAAACCTCATCTCGAAGCTCGCGGGTTTGAAGTATTCGAGATATCGGCTTTAACTGGTCAGGGGATACAGCCTCTTCTTTATCGGATTGCAGAGAAGCTTGACGAGTTGCCACGTGAGGAGTACACTCCGATTGAGGAGATCGCATATTTCACGGTCGAGCGTGAAGAATCAACATGGGATGCGCGCAGGATTGGCGAGCATGAGTTTATCGTGGAAGGACGACCAGTTGAAAAGCTTGTGCAGAGAACTGACCTCAATAATGAGTATGCCCTTCGTCGCTTACATCGCCAGCTGGAGAAAATGGGGGTTATCAAACGTCTTCGAGATTTGGGCGCTCAACATGGCGATGCCGTGAAAATCGCAAACACGGAGTTTGATTTCGTAGATGAAGAACAGTGGTAGAACGCCGCGGCGATTGGTTGTTAAGGTTGGTACCAGCAGTCTGGTGGGTGACGGTGGTTCGCTTGATCGCAGTAAAGTTGAGAACTTGGTAGATCAGTTGGCGAAGATCAAGCGCGACGGTCGGGATGTGATTCTTGTTTCATCAGGTGCTATTCGTGCAGGGATGGAAAAAATGGGCATTGCAAAGCGCCCTAAGAACATTCCTGAACTTCAAGCAAGTGCTGCTATAGGCCAAGGATATCTGATGCAAATATATTCAGAATTGTTCTCGCGATACGAAGTGGTTCCTGCTCAGGTTCTTTTAACACGTGATGACTTCCACAATCGCGTACGATATCTTAACGCCCGAAATACAATGCATACTCTTCTCCGATTCGGTGCATTGCCGATAGTTAATGAAAATGATACAGTGGCTACCGAGGAAATCCGTTTTGGAGAAAACGATACGCTATCGGCGCTTGTGGCCGCGAGTGTTGATGCGGATTTGCTGCTGAATCTTTCAGATGTAGAGGGTCTCTATGATAGCGACCCGCGTAACAGCAAGGAGTGCCGACTTATTGAAGAAGTTCGCGAGATTACCAGTGAGATTGAAGCCATTGCTGGAAAGTCTGGTCCTTGCGGGAGCGGAGGAATGCGGAGCAAGATCGATGCTGCTAGAATTGCCGTGAATTCGGGAGTTCGAATGATGATCGCTTTGGCGTCGCGTCCCAATGTGATAATTGATGCAGCAGCGGGGAAGAACGTTGGCACTTTGTTTCTTGCGCCACCTGCAGGTCTTAGCCACAGAAAGCGTTGGATAGCTTTTGGAAATAGGACCAAGGGCCGTGTTATCATTAACGAGGGTGCCAAGAAGATGGTTTCCACTGGCGGGAAGAGTTTGCTTGCGGCAGGAATCGTTGGTTGCGAAGGCACCTTCGATGTGGGCGATCTCGTGGCTGTTGTGGATGAATCTGGGAGGCAGATTGCTTGTGGCCTTACTAACTATACGTCAGACGAGATCGAGCTTATCAAAGGAAAGCGATCAAGCGAGATAGAAAAGATTCTCGGCTACAAGTATTTTGACGAGGTTATCCATAGAGATAATCTTGTATTGGGAGTGTAAAATAATTTAGATTGCTGATGGCTTAACAGCTTAAGAGCCGATCTTGGTATATGCTTTTCTTGGACGAGGGATGAACCGTGAACATTGAACAGATGTGTATAGCTGCTAAAGCTGCTGCGATGCAATTGGCTAGTTTGTCAACCGCTATTAAGGATGCGGCGCTTCTTGCTATGGCGGATGCGTTTGAGGCAAACTGTGACGCGATATTCGAGGCTAACAGGAAAGACCTTGAAGCCGCAGAAAGGAACGGCATCAGTGGTGCAATGCTAAAGCGGCTTGAGCTGACTGAAAAGAAGGTTGCTCAGATGGCTGACGGCGTTCGCCAGATTGCAGCATTGCGCGATCCTGTGGGTCAGACTATCGAAGGTTATATTCGTCCAAATGGGATGGAAGTTCGAAAGATTCGTGTACCTATAGGAGTAATTGGCATCATTTACGAGTCTCGCCCGAATGTGACTGCCGATGCGGCGGCGCTGTGTTTGAAAGCGGGTAATGCAGTAATCCTGCGCGGAGGTTCTGAGGCAATTAATTCAAATCTTGCCATAGCTAAGGTTATGCGGGACGCCATTATCCCATGTGGAGTCCCTGAAGGTGCGGTGCAAATTGTCGAGACCACTGATCGTGCAGCAGCTATGGAGCTTATGAAGATGAAGCCATATATAGATTGCCTGATTCCACGCGGTGGCAAGGGACTTATTAAAACAGTGGTGGAAAACTCCACCATTCCCGTCATTGAACATCTGGATGGTAATTGTCACGTATATGTTGATGCCGACGCGGATCTAAAAATGGCGGAAGAGATCGCCTTCAATGCTAAGGTACAGAATCCCGGCGTGTGCAATGCAATGGAAACATTGCTAGTAAACGAACAAATAGCGCACGAGTTTCTTCCTAAGATATGTGCGCGCCTGATTGAAGCGGGAGTAGAGATTAGAGCGTGTGAAAAGGCACGAAAAATCGTTGACGGCTTGAAGGAGGCGACTGAAGAAGATTGGGAAACCGAATATCTCGATCTGATCTTGGCTTTGAAGGTCGTTTCCGGACTCGATGAGGCCATAGAACACATCAATAAATACGGCAGTAGACACTCAGATTCCATTGTTACCGAAAACTATTCGGCGGCGAGAAGATTCACTCGAGAAGTTGATTCGGCCTGTGTTTTTGTTAACGTCTCTACGCGGTTCTCTGATGGCTATGAGTTCGGCAAGGGGGCGGAAATGGGCATTTCCACTCAGAAGCTACACGCACGTGGACCTATGGGAGTGGAGGAGATAACAACCTATAAATACGTGGTGACGGGTAGCGGACAGCTCAGGCAATAGGCGATGCATATTGAACGTCAACAAAATAAACTTTTCATCATTTATTACATTGCATTGAAGTTCGGAGGCGCACTGCTTTGATGCGTCTTGGCATTATGGGAGGCACGTTCGATCCGATCCATATCGGACATTTAATACTAGGAGAGCAGGCTTGGGAAGCGCTCGAGCTTGACAAGGTTATATTTATAACGGCTGGGCAACCACCTCATAAGCCGGAAGCGGTAGAAGCTGAAGCTGTTCATCGTTACAACATGGTTCGCCTTTCGGTACAAGATAATGAGCATTTCGAGTGTTCTAGAATAGAACTTGACCGGTCAGGACCGTCGTACACTATAGATACGTTGCGGCAGATCTTAGGGTTCTATGGTGAGGGCACTCGCGTCTATCTGTTAGTGGGTGCCGACGAGGCACGGGATTTTATGACTTGGCGCGATCCGTACGGCATAAAAGAGCTTTCGACTATTGTGGTGGCCAATCGGCCAGGTTATCCCTTATCGGATGTTCTTAATGCGCTTCCATCTGATTTTGCGAGCGCTGTGAAGCCGTTGGAAATGCCTGGAGTGGACATATCTTCGACCGACATTCGAGCCCGTGTTAAACTTGGATGTTCGATTAAGTACCTCGTTCCGAGTGTAGTTGAAAGCTACATAATAGATAATGGACTCTACAGGGGGCTGAAATGAGAGGCACATCCTGGGTTGCTGTGATTCTGGTGATCCTGCTCGGATCCGTCGTAGGAATTGCGAGCGGAACTTTCCTTGCTGTGTATATGCCTGCGATCATGGAACACGGTGGAGTCGGGCAGGTTTGGACAGAAGTATTTGGCGGCAAGGAACAAGTGCGTATTCTCATGATTGGTGAGGACGATACAGCTAAGCGCAACAGTAATGGCCATGGACTTTCGGATACGCTAGTCGTAATGGCGATCAATACAAGAACTAAAGAGATTCGCGGCATATCGATCCCCCGAGACACACGCGTTGAAATACCTAATCATGGAGTATGCAAGATCAACTCGGCACATGTTTATGGAGGTCCGGAACTCACCAAACAGGTTGTTCAAAATCTCCTCGGAGTCCCTATTGATTATTACATAAAAACCAATACGCGCGGCTTGAGAGGCATGGTAGATCTAGTAGGAGGGGTTTATATAAAGATCGATAAAGATATGCACTATGTCGATAGGCGAGGGGGGCTTTACATAAACCTAAAGGCCGGGCCGGAAAAGCAACTGCTTAACGGCAGGCAAGCTGAAGGTTATGTGAGATTCCGGCACGATCGAATTGGCGACAGCGGTTACGAGATCATCAACGGCAAGAAGGTAGCAGCAGGGAGAACCGCACGACAGCAGATTTTTATGAGGGCGCTCGCAAACCGTATCTTGAGTATGCCTAGCAAGCGCGATAGAATTCGTTTTCTACAAACTGCATACGAACGTGGGTATATCGAAAGTAACCTGACGCTGAAAGATTGGGATGCGCTAGCCGACTATTTTAAAGACATCAAGCCTGAAGAGATTGCAATGGATGTTCTGCCAGGGGCCCCAGGTAATATAGGCGGAGTAAGCTACTGGTTGGTAGATTATGACGAAGCTGCGAGGCTCATAGCTACTAACATGCGTTTCGAGGACAGTGCGAGCGTCGAAGTATTAAACGGTAGCGGCGTTGCCGGCGTCGCTGCGAGAGTGGCGGAACGACTCAGACAGGCTGGTTTCGAAGTTACGCGCACCGACAATGCAGATAGTTCCGATTACAAACATTCATGTATTATTGCGCACAGAAAGAAAACTGAACCAGCCGAACGTATAGCTCGGCTGCTAAATTGCGATAGAGATTCTATAACTTATGACGTAACCAGCAAAGGTGATGCTGATATCACCGTCATAGTTGGTAAAAACTATAGCGAGTTAACCAGCGCAGAATGACTAACAACACTACAAGATTTTAAGGAGCGAAAACATAGAAACTCGAGAGAAATTGCAAATTATAGAGGATATTCTTCGCGATAAGAAGGCGGAGGATGTTGAGATAATAAACGTAGTCGGACGTACGTTGATGGCCGACTACTTTGTGATAGCCAGCGGTACATCCAATATCCATATCAAAGCGATTGCTGATGCGTTGATAATCGACGCTAAGCGCAAGGGCGTTCGTAAACATCACGTCGAAGGTTATGCTGAGGCGAGATGGGTTCTTGTGGATTATGGTGATATAATTGTGCACATAATGTCGCCTGTTGAGCGCGAATACTACGACATTGAATCCCTATGGCGCGAGACAGCCGCCAGGCTGGATAGTGCAGCTCGGTAGGTATGGTTCTTAAAGATCCGGACGATCTCAAAACGCAGGCCGAATTCGATCGACACATGACAGCTGCCAGGGTCTACCGTAACCGTGGAGATTATGCTAAAGCTGGCGAGGAGATCCAAAAGGCGCTTAAATTGCGTCCAGACGATCTTGACGCGCGCGAGTTTGCGGCAGATGTCATATTCGCTCACGGCGATATCGAAAAGGCAGCAGAGCACTACAAGAGCATTCTTGAGTTTGATCCATCGCGCAGCTCTGCTGAGGAGAAATACGCGAAGGCTGTACTTCAAATTGCTGAAGCTGAAAGGCAAAAAAAACTGCTTCAAGAAATGATTGAGCAGCCTAGGAAGACAAGAATTCCGCCGAGAAGCGCGGTGCTTGCTGCCTTGGTTTCAATTGCACCCGGGTTTGGACAGATTTATTGCGCCCAATATGTGAAGGGAATGATCACATTCGCTGCATGGAGCCTTTCATGGCTTTTGTGCTTGGCTTTTGTTGGTCCGCCAGATCAGCGTCTTAGCGTTCCCACACTGTTTTTTGGTTGTCTGGCAACGTCAATACATCTATACGCACTGGTTGATGCCGTATCTCAGGCCGAGAGAACCCGTTCAGGCAATCGTAACCTTACCGAGCCTTAGCGTATGGCGGCGGAAATTGCTGTGAAAGATTAGTCTTGCGCAGGCCCGTCAAGCAGCGATATATAACACTCGAAAGCTTTCACTATGTTCAGCAATGCCTTCTACGCTTTCGACGAATTGGGGCAATCGCTGTTTTCTATAGTTACGCTGCGTTTTTTTCGCGTTCCTCGCGATCTCGTCTGGTTACGCACGTCATCTTTCACATCTGCGCCTGACTCTGGCAGTGCGTCGGTTGCTTGCGACATCGCTACAAGCACTGACTGTTCCGGCTGCATTTTTTCAAGCTTATCGATGTTTGACTCTTCGAATTCGTCTTCTATCCTTTCTTGAACAACGTCAAGCGTTTCGTCGATAACTGCCTCAGGTTCAGGATAAGCTTCGATTTCCAGCGAAGTTTTCACTCTGCCTTTGCCGCGTCGGCGTTTTGCCGTTGAACGGTGTTCCGCTCTGTGAGAATATACCTCTCCCAATATCTCGACGTGTTCAATTGGCGTTGGAGCCAAGCTCTCGTCATACTTTGGGGAGCGCTCCGGTTTTGGCGCCGTTACTTTTATCTGGTGACTACCTTCACTAAGCGTTATAAAGCGCCAGGGGTAATGTTTGCCATCAACCAATATATGGCTGTCACTTGGTCCTGGGGGATAAACATCCACCATTAAACCATGAGGCACCTCGATCTTTATTAGCAAGTAGTTTTTTCCGACTCGCCATTCGACTATCAAGGAACCTACATCGGTAGCAATCGATCCCTTTGCCCATTTCAGTCCGCCGGTGTGTGGTGCTATTGAGAACCTGTGCGAACCAAGAGCAGGTTTGATGCCAACATATTCGGCCAGCAGATCGCGTGTTGGGCACACTGACCAGCCGTGACACATGTCGCCGGTCAGAGTGAAGTTTTCCCAGAGGGTAGAATTGCCTACGTTAATCATAGGTCCCCAATTCTTTCGAATGATGTCAAGCGCTTCGGCGTGCAAGTCGACGGAGTATAATAACTCGAGCAGAAAAGATGCAAAATAAGGTGTTCCGATCTGTGGGAGCGTTCCATTCAGCAGACGGCGGCAGATTGTAGACTTTTGATAGTGATCAGGAATATCAAACAGTGCTGCCACAATATTGGTCTGGCTAGTGTATTTTTCAACTAGCTTGCCATTTATTCTACCTTCAGCGTATAATCCGCGGTTCACAGAATAGAGGTATTTGTTGATGGCGAGTCTGAGCCTAGTTGCGAGTTCAGCATATTGCTCCGCATCTTGCTGTTTACCTATTAAGCTTGCGATGATGCTAGCTACTCGTAATCCCTGATAGTAGAGGCAGTTAAGAATAGTCACGTCTCCTTCTCTTTGGAGATCTGCATGGTCTATGAATACTCGTGCCGGGACTTTTGAGAGAAGCCTATCTTCGCCAGTGTATTTTCCGAACCATGCCAGTAACCTTCGGACTTTAGGGTAAAGCAGCTTAAGAAGTTTTGGGTCGTTGGAGAATGCATAGTAGTCAAGAATGGAGAATACCCACAGCAATGCATAGTCGGCTATAATATCATTCTCCACGGGAGGATACATTCCCGGAATCGCCCCATTGCTTTCTTGGGAGTCTGCAATTTGCTTCAATCCCTGGGCGAGAAGTTTTGTATCACCGAAAGCGTAGTAAGCTACTCGTGATTGGATGCACGCGTCTCCCCACCACTGTGCTCTTTCACTCCATGGGCTGGTAATAAAAGTGTCTTGCATGCATAGCTTAGTGGTGTATACACCGGCACGCCATATCTCGTTCAAAAGACTATCGCTACATTCGAAGCTGCCGGTCTGCTCTACAGGGTAACTCAGTTGATTGACTCTAACATACTCAATGGCGACCTGCCGCGTGCATTGCCTAAACTCAATTTGCATATACCGGAATGCACGGGGTTCGAAGCTCTGCCAGTGGAACTTGCTGTTTCGTAATATGAGTCGGTCGGTATACTTAAGACCCCCACGGTTCGGCTTAACGCGCCCTTCTTCTATTAACTCGCCATAACCTATATCTATTATACCTTTGCCAGATCCGGCTATGCCGATCTCAACGTCGCCAAATACTTCCTTGCCAAAGTCTAATATTACAACAACTCCAGCATCTCCCCGCGGCGTTCTAACATAGGTCAGACCATCTTCGGAAAGCAAAGCGTCTACATCCTTTATGTTGCCGCTTTTCAATGGAGACAAGGCTGTAGCGGCCATAATATCTGGAATTTCAGACAAGTCAGTATCCGCAGGTCTTGGAGGTGAGTTGAAAGTTCCAAATACGCTTCGGGGATTAATTTGCTCCTCTGCAAGTTGAGGAATCTCTCTTGGGACTAGCATTCCCCAAGGCGGGTTAGGTGCTAATCCGACGACAGATGCGTTCTCCCAGCCTTTTTCACGGAACTTTACTTGATTCCAATTTTTGATCTGCATTCCAGCATCGTAGACTTCTTGAAAACCGAGACCTTCGGCAATCCGTTCGCCTTGTGAGGTTCGATCATCTGCTTTCCTTACTTTCCACGTCTCATCGGTAGTGATTGTGAGTCTCTGTTCGTCGATCTCAACATCTAGGCAGCAAAGGAGGCCTGGACGCTTTGTGCGGCAATTACCCGAGAAATGTACAAGGAAGGCAATCACATTTTTGCCAGCGACTAGGTACTTTGTAACGTCGAAGTTGTCGAAGTAGGTGTGGCCTTTTCCGCTTGGAACCGAGCCTCGGCCGACATATTCGCCATTTATGTAGAGTTTATATCGAGTCTCTGCTGCGGCGTAAAGAATGGCTTTCGTAGGTAGGGATGGCAGCGAGAAAATTTTGCGTGCCAATATGAAGCTGTTGGTGGATGTTTCCTGCTCGCGTATCCATATCCATTTGCCATGTTCCAAATGCTGTGATTCTTGCCGATGGCGAGGTTTTCCGTGTCTTCTATGCATATTCCTGCCACGACTGTTGGCTGCGGAGACTAACGAACTGGGGTTGTTTACCATAATCTTGATACCGTCATTAGTGCCGATATAATTTACTCTTTGAATGAGAACGTTTTTAAATCAATTCCATTATCCCAAAAAACGCCTTAAAATGCCAATGCATTGCGCGGAGTGAACAGCGCACACTGTTGTGTGTAAAAATCTTGTGTGATGGTAGTATGGTAGCGTAGTTCTTTACCGCTCGTTGACACCACACGCCAGATTATGCTATACTTTGAGCGTAATTGGGTACTTGCGCTTGTAGCTCAGGGGATAGAGCGAATGGTTGCGGACCATTAGGTCGGGGGTTCGATTCCCTCCAAGCGCACCACGGGGGACTGTTCTGGAACCTGCAACAGTCCCTTTTTTTGTTGCTAAGACAACCCAAACCCCGCAATAAAGCACCTGACAAGGCTTTTGGTAGTGGTGCATGGTACGTCATCCGTAACAAAGACGGCTTAGAAGGTATGCCTACCGTATTAAGTTGAGAAAATCAGTCTGGCTATTTGCAATACTCGACCCATATTAGGAAAAATCAGCGATGCCCCGGGATTACATTCCGAGGCATCGCATAAAGAACCGGCCGGTTAGCTTTATGGTGTGGGTACGACCACCGGAGTTGGTGGGTCAGGCAATCCGAACGGCCGGTTCGGAATCAGGAATCCGCGATCGTTAAAGATGTCGAAGTTTACGAACTCGTAGTTCGCGTTTATCTTGGCGAGAATGTTCACCAACTCGGCGTATCCGAAAGCGGGCGGGTTCGGCAGACCGAATGAACTAGGCAATGCACCAGCGAGCACAGCGTTGGCGATGTCGCGGACTTGGCCTACCGTCTTGCCCTTAAACACGCTATCGGCTAGCCTGAACTTCTCAAGGTCGTAGCCCGATGTTCTTGGCATTAGACGTTGGTCGTTGTAGGCGATGTTCATTTGAAGCGCCAACAACTCTCCGGCCAACGCTCCCGCAGGTGTGGTAGTCGGATTAGTATAGCTGCGGTCAAGCTTGCCGCCGGGTCCGGTTTGTGGTAGGAATGCGCATAATCTGTTCAGCCCAGACGTCGTGCCCTCGAACGTGATGGTCTTGTCGCCCTGTCCAATGATCACCTTGTTTTGGAATGGGGTTCCAAAGAACGTGTAGTTGGCAAATGCGAGCCTGAACCTGTTGTAAACCATCCCGCCGGGGATGATTGGATTAGTCGGGTCGCAGAACTCGTGCCATCCTTTTTGAGTAAATGTGACCGGCATAAAGCATCGCCGATTGTTCTTTTCTTGAGTTATGCAGAAGTCTACCCTCACATCCGCCGAGTGCGGCACACCTATATCTACGCTGCCGCCGCTGGGCACCACGAATGTACTGTTGCCGTGGATAGAGTCGCAGTAAGTAGTCACCTGCCAGGCCTGTTCCTGTGGATTCGGAAGTGCAGGTAGTGTTAATGTGAACGTGCCAGACCTGAGTCCTTGCGGCTCGACGGGAATCGAGGGCACTTCGTAAAAACCTGTTACGGGGTCAGCGTTGACCGAAGGTGTTATATACGGCAGGCCGTCTTTTTGAACACCCAGGTTAGGTGTTGCGCCCAATATTGCCGCGGCCTCAGGGCAGAAGAGACCGAATAATCTGGACGGCTGCCTGTTGAAGAAGTAGTTGCAACCAAACACCTGGTTGACTTGTACCGGCACAGGCAGGGTGATATCAAGTTGATGCTCTAGTGGTGGGAAGTTGACAATTCGGCACGGCCAAGGCGATGTTGCTACAGTGCCGATATATTCTCCTGGCCAAGGTTGCAAGTTCGTTCCGTCCAGAGGAGGCTGGCATTCTGCTGGCGCTGGCGGTGGGTTGTCCATAACTATTCTGAAATCCTGTCTCCACTGGATCGGCCCGAAGCAGAACGCGCCGTTTTGATCGGTGACTCTGGTTTGCAGCAGGTTGCCCATGTCATCGTAGAGCCTCACAGTAACTCCCGGAATGCCTACCGGACTGATTCCC
>Ga0197142_1002158_pt1 | contig 17438 bp, 17 predicted proteins | sample GBS60_MetaG_FD_148614 | JGI IMG/M metagenome (GOLD analysis project Ga0197142, IMG submission 148614) | Sediment microbial communities from Great Boiling Springs, Gerlach, Nevada, United States - GBS 60_MetaG | ecosystem: Environmental > Aquatic > Thermal springs > Hot (42-90C) > Sediment...
TGCTATTGTATGTGCCGTGCCAGCACGCTCAGGTGCGCCGCTGCGTCCTCGCCCTCCTTCAGGCCGGCAAAACCGAACAGGTAGCGGCCCTTGCGCGCCGCGCAGATCCGCCCGAGCATGCGGTCCGTGCCGGCATAGGCTTCCTCGGCAACTTCGAGCGGCGCCGCTTCGCTCCAGCGCGCCTTGAGCTTGGCGAGCACGGCGGCGGCTGCCTCCGGGCCGTCTTCCGTCACGAGAAACGCCCGGCCGAAGGCGTAGCTCGCCACATAGCCGCGCCGCAGCAGGCGCAGCCCCAGCACGCTTTGCGGCACCAGGCGCACGGAGTCGGCCTCGAGCCCCTCGCGGGGGAACCAGCCAAGCGGCGCCGGCGGATCGGTAGCGCCTTCCAGACGCGCCTCCAGGTGCCGTGCGAACGCCTCCAGAGTCTTGCGGTGGTCTTTGTCCGTCTCGGCGGCCAGCTCGACGTAATAGCTGCCTTTGACGAACGTGGCGCGCCGCTCCAGGACCTGCCCGGCCGTTCCGATGCGGCTGATGGGGTAATTGGGATGGCGGTTGGCGCTGAAGATCCCGTAGGCCATCTCCGGAGACGCCATCTCGGAGATGTCGATCAGGATCGTATCTTCGCCGAAGCGGCAAGTCACGCCGGTCATGCGACGAAACTCGTAGAGCAGATAAGCTTCGGCGTTGCCGTTCATGTACTCGAACAGGGTATCGGGGGAGAAGGCGCGGACCTCGCCCTGCTGTTTCCACCCTGGCACGGCCGAGCAGTCGATCGCCGGGGGCCAGGCTGCCGCCGCCGCGGCGGTGAAGAGCGCAACCAGGCAGAGCCGGCAGGCGAAGCTCATGCCAGGACCTCCTGGGCGCGCCGCAGGCGCTCGGCGACAAGAACCCCGTTGGGACACCGCACGGCGCAGGCCGCGCAATCCGCGCACCGGACCGCGCGCACCGGTTCGGGCAGGGCGAGGAAGCTCTCCCGCGCCAGTTGGAACTGCCCGTAGCCGTCGAGATAGCAGAGCGCACGCAAGATGTCCGGCACGGGAAGGCCCTTCGGACATTGACCTTCGCAGGCGCCGCAGGCGCGGCAATAGTAGGGCCGAATGCGCTCGGATTCGGCCGCGAGCAGCCGCCGGTCTTCCTCGGTGAACGGCTCGCTCATGGCTCGCATGTTTTCCTCGAGCTGGTCCAGGTCGGCCATGCTGGGAATGGCCGTGTCCACCTCCGGGTTGCGGAGCACCCATTTGAGCGCCGCCAGCATCTTCCGGCTCTCCGGCTGGAACTTCTCTCGGAGCGGCCGGCCGGGCAGGTAGCGCCAGAGTCCGCCCCCCATCACCTTCATCGCGACGATGGCTTTGCCCGCGCGCCGCGCCTGGCGAATGACGCGGCCCATCTCTTCGCCCATCGTGTAGTTGTAGGAGGTCAAGATCACGTCGATCTGCGGGTTCGATGCCAGCGCGGGAATCAGGCCGGTCTGATTGCTGTGTGTGCTGACGCCGGCAAAGCGCACCTTGCCCTGCTTCCTGGCGGCGGCCAGCGCCTCCAGGAGCTCGTCCGTGATCTGGCTGGGGCGGCTTTTGGCGTGCAGATACCAGATGTCGATGTAGTCGGTGCCGAGCTCGCGCAGGCTGGTTTCGAGCTCCTCGAGCGCGGCGCGTCTCGTGCCGGCATGCGTCTTGGTGCCGATGAGCACGCTTTGGCGTCGAGACTTGAGCGCCGCCCCCACCATGCGCTCGTTGTTGCCGCCCTGATAACTCCGGGCGGTGTCGAAGTAGTTGATGCCGAGCTCGGCCGCTTTCTCCACGACGGCCGGATCCGAGGTGACCAGGCAGCCGAAGCCCACTTCGCTGACCTGGAGTCCGGTGCTGCCCAAGGCACGATAGCGGACTGTCGGGGGTGCGGCGGGCGAGCCCAAGAGCGGCAGGATCAGACCCGAGCCCAGGAAACTGCGGCGAGATGCCTGCAAGCCCATGAATCCTCCTTGCCCCCACTCTATCGCAGTTTCGGGTTCTCTTCTCAGGTGAAATGAGCGTTTCCGCTTTTGGCTTTCCAGGGCCGCGCTACCATCGAAATATGCGGGGCAAATGGCTCCTCGCCTCCGGCGCAGCGATCCTGCTCGGCGCCGCCGTCGGAGCCGTGACGCTGTTGTGGAAGGACCGCGCCGGCGCCCTGGATCGGCCGGATGCGGCCTTGCCCGGCGAGTTCGAGGAGATCAGCCTGACCGGCACCGTTCGGGCGCAGCACGTCATCGGCCTGGCAGCGCCCATCGAAGGAACGCTTTTCAACGTCATGGTGGCCCCGGGCGAGGAGGTGCACGAAGGGCAGCTGCTCGCCCAGATTCGCAACACGGCTCTCGAGGCGGAACTCAAGGCCGCGGGCGAAGAGGTTCGGCGTCTGGAGGATCGGCTCAAGAATCTCGAAAGCGCCTTCCTGGCCGCCCGGCTTGAGGCCTCGCGCGCCAACGCCGATCTCAGCCGGGCTCAGTCGGAATTCTTGCAGGCCGAGAAGGCTGCGCTTCGCCAGCAGCTCCTCTACCGCGAGGGCGCCACGCCGCGCCGCGTCTACGAAGCCGCCCAGGCGGACTACAAGGTCAAAGAGGAAGAGTACGAGATTCGGCGCAAGGCGGCTCAAGCCGCCGAGGAGCACGTCTCGGCGGTGCTGGCCGAGACCGAGACGGTGCGCAAGGCGCTCCAGGAGGCCAAGGAACGCATGGAGCTGGCCGGCTCGGATCTGCTGGCCACCGACGTGGTCTCGCCGGCGAACGGCATCCTCACGGCGCTGTCAGCCAGGGCGGGCGAAGAGGTTCATCCGGAGGCGGGGGATCTGTTTCAGATCGCGGTGGACCTGACGCGCATGGAGGTCCTCGTGGAGCCGGAGCCCCCCTTGCGCGAGAGGATTCGGCCGGGCCAGCGGGCCAGCGTGCACGTGGCCGATGCCCCGGGGGAAGTGTTTCAGGGTTCCGTGCGCCAGGTGGGCCAGGAGGGGGTCGTCGTCGAGTTCAGCAGTCCGGCGCCGGTGGTGCGGCCGGGCCAAACCGCCCACGTCCGCATCCGGCTAACATAGTCGTGCGAGGTCATCATGGAGTTTCTTGCCGGCAGTCTGCTTGAACTGATCACACAAACGTCGACCAACCTGCCGCCGGACGTGCGCGCCGCCATGGCGGAAGCGCTGCGCCGGGAGACGCCCGGCACGCAATCGCATCAGGCGCTCACGGTCATGGCCGCCAACGTCGACATGGCGTACGAGGAGGAAGGACCCATCTGCCAGGACACGGGCATGCCGACCTTCCTCATCCACACGCCGGTCGGCTTCGACCAGATCCGGTTTCGCAAGGCGGTGCTTGCGGCGGTGGCCGAAGCCACCCGGCGCGGCAAGCTGCGCCCGAACTCCGTCGATTCCATTACCGGCAACAACAGCGGCAACAATCTCGGCCCGGAGACGCCCATCCTGCATTTTGAGCAGTGGGAGCGGGACGACGTCGAGGTCAGGCTGATCCTCAAAGGCGGCGGCTGCGAAAACATGAGCACGCAATACTCGCTGCCCTGCGAGCTGGACCATCTGGGCCGGGCGGACCGCGATCTCGAGGGCGTCAAGAAGTGCATTCTGCATGCCGTCTGGCAGGCGCAAGGTTTGGGCTGCGCCCCGGGCGCGATCGGCGTCTGTATCGGAAGCGACCGCGCCCACGGCCACCTGCTGGCCAAATACCAGCTCTTTCGCACCCTGGATGACGTCAACCCGGTGCCTGAGCTGGCCCGGCTGGAAGCCGAGATCATGGAGGAGGCCAACCGGATCGGCGTAGGCGCCATGGGCTTCGGCGGGCGCGCCACGCTGATCGGCTGCAAGATCACGGCGGCGAACCGGCTGCCGGCAAGCTTCTTCGTTTCGGTGGCCTACGACTGCTGGGCCTTCCGCCGACTGGGCGTGCTGCTGGAAGCAACAAGCGGCGCCATCAAGCAGTGGCTCTACCGTGATCCTGAGCGACCTGTCGAGCGCATGGTGGAGGGCGAGGGCTTCCCGCTCACCGGACGCGAGATCGTCCTCCGGCCCCCGGTCAGTGAAGCCGAAGTTCGCGCGCTCAAAGTCGGCGACGTGGTGCTCTTGAGCGGCGAGATGTTCACCGGGCGCGACGCCATCCACGCCTACCTGATGAAGAATCCGCCGCCGGTCAACTTGAGCGGCGCGGCGCTTTATCACTGCGGTCCGGTGATGCTCAAGGAGGGCGAACGCTGGGTGACGAAGGCGGCCGGCCCGACCACGAGCATGCGCGAGGAGCCCTACGAACACGAGGTGATTCGCCGCTACGGCGTGCGTCTCGTCATCGGCAAGGGCGGCATGGGGCCGAAGACGTCCGAGGCGATGAAGGAGTGCGGCGCGGTCTATCTGAACGCCATCGGCGGCGCGGCCCAGTTCTACGCCCGCACCGTGAAGCGGGTCCTCGGGGTGTATCTCATGGAGTTCGGCATTCCCGAGGCGATGTGGCATTACGAGGTGGAGGGTTTCCCGGCCATCGTCACCATGGATGCGCACGGCAACAGCCTCCATGCCGAGGTCGAAAGAACCACCGGCGACGCGCTGGCTGCCCTCAAGGCTTGACTTCGGCCCGGCTTTGCTAAAATAAGGTTGCTTCGGCCAGGTAGCTCAGGTGGTAGAGCGCAGCCCTGAAAAGGCTGGCGTCGGCGGTTCGAGTCCGTCCCTGGCCACCACGCCAAGACGACTTCGTCCCAGCTCAGCCGCCGTCGGGCGTCGTTCGCCTGAGGCGCCGCCGAGCCGCTCGTCGGCGCTCGGCCTTGCGCACGCGCGCCTCGTCCATGCCGAAATAATGGGCCACCTCGTGCCATACTGTATCTTCGACCAGCTTTTCCAGGTGAGCCGGACTGCGCGCCAGTCGCTCATGCGGGCGCTGGTAGATGACGATCCGGTCTGGAAAGCGGAAACTTTCGCTGACGCTGCGCTCCGTCAGCGGGCGGCCGTGGTAGAGCCCCAACAGATTCGGATCCGGCCCTTGCGGCTCGACGACGAACACGACGTTTTGAAGCCGCCGGCGGAAGCGTGCCGGAATGCGAGCGACGGCGCGCTCGACCAGACGGTCGAATTCCTCCGGGGACATGAGCCCTCTCCACATTGTAGAGACGCACCGGGATGCACATTCTTGATGAAGCGCCGCCGGCGCCGGGCGGTCTGATCATCACCATCGACGGGCCCGCCGGGGCAGGCAAGAGTACGATTGCCAGGCGGCTGGCGGCAAGGCTGAACCTGTTGAACATCGATAGCGGCGCCATGTACCGGGCCGTCGCACTATGGGCCCTGCGCAGCGGCGTGTCGCTCGACGATGAGCCGCGCCTGGAGGAGCTGGCCCGCCGCGCCGAGATCCGGCTGGAGAGGGAGCCTGAGCGGATCCTGCTCAACGGCGAGGACGTCACCGAAGCCATCCGCGCTCCGGAGATCTCCGAGGCGGCGTCTCGGATTTCGACCTTCCCCGGTGTCCGCCGCGCGCTGGTGGAACAGCAGCGCCGGCTGGGCTGGGCCGGCGGCGTCGTCATGGAGGGGCGAGATATCGGCTCGGTGGTCTTTCCGGACGCCCCGTTGAAGATCTACCTTGACGCCAGCCTCCCGGTTCGCGCCCAACGACGCCTGGCCGAATTGCGCCAGAAAGGCCTCGCCGTCTCCTACGAGGATGTGGAGCGCCAGATGCGAGAGCGCGACCGGCGCGACAGTACCCGCGCCGACTCCCCGCTCATCTGTCCGCCCGGCGCCGTCGTCGTCGACTCGACCCATCTGTCGCCGCAGGAGGTCGAGGAGGCTATCGTGAATCTGGTGGAGCGCCTGCGGGCGCGCGGAAAGGAAGTATCGCCGTGAAGGATCTGCTTGTGATGAAGTTCGGCGGCACCAGCATGGGGTCGGCCGAACGCATTCGTGTGGCGGCCCGGATCGCCGCCGAGGAGAAGGCCCGCCGTCCCGTCCTGGTGGTGGTTTCGGCCATGTCGGGCGTTACCGACCTGCTGATCGACACGCTACGGCACGCGGAGGTGGGCGACCGCGAGGGCATGGAGGCCAAGCTCCGCCACCTTGAGGAGCGGCACCTGGAGACCTGCCGGGAGCTGATTCCGGCCGGCGAGCGGGCGGCGACGCTGGCGGCCATTGAGAACAAGCTCGCCGATTTCGCCCGGATTGCTCGGGGCATGCTCATGCTGGGGGAGCGGCCGCCGCGCTCGGTCGATGAGGGCATCGCCATCGGCGAACACCTTTCCTCGCTGCTGATGGCCGCCTACTTGCGCTCTCAGGGCGTGCCGGCCGAGGCGGTCAACTGCGCCGAGATCATCGTGACCGACTCGGTCTTCGGGAGCGCGTCGCCCTTGCTTGGGCCGACGCGCGAGCGCGCCCGCGCGCGGCTGCTGCCCATGCTCGAAAACGGCGCGCTGCCCGTGGCGACCGGCTTCAACGGAGCCACCGTGGACGGCCACCCGACGACGCTCGGCCGCGGCGGCTCCGACTACAGCGCCTCGATTCTGGCCTTTGCCCTGGACGCCGCCGAGTTGTGGATCTGGACCGATGTGGACGGCATCATGACCGCCGACCCGCGCATCGTCCCGGACGCCGCGGTGCTACGGGAGGTCACCTACCGCGAGGCCGCCGAGCTGGCTTATAACGGCGCCAAGGTGCTCCATCCCCGAACGCTCGCTCCGCTCATCGAGAAGGGGATTCCGGTGTGGAGCAAGAACAGCTTTGCGCCGGAGAAACCGGGCACCCGCATCGCGGCGAAGATCAACGGCGGCGGCGGGGCGCGGGCGGTCACCTCGATGGCGAAAGTGGCGCTCGTGTCCGTCGAGCCGGCAAGCGCGGCCATCTCCGGCGCCCACGTGATGGCGCGTACACTGGAGGCCCTGGCCAGCACAAATACCGAGGTGCTGGCCTTTTCCAGCTCGAGCTACCAGCAGAGCTTCTGCTTCCTGATCCGTAAGGAAGACCTTACGCCGGCGCTCGAGGCCATCGAGGCCGCCCTGCGCCTGGAGCTGGCCCACGGTTACCTAAAGCCGATCGCCGTGGATGACAACGTCGGTTTGCTCGCCGTCGTCGGCGAGGGCATGCGCGGCACGCCGGGTATCGCCGGGCGCGTCTTCACGGCCATCTCGCGCGAGAAGGTCAATATCATCGCCATCGCTCAAGGCTCGAGCGAGCTTACGATCGCCATCGTCGTCCATCGCGACGGGCTGGAGAAGGCTGTGCGGGCCGTCCACGCCGAGTGCGAAATGGCGGCCAACGCCCGCGCCTGAGCCGGAGCGGCGTTTGCGACAATAGAGGCGGCGGGCCGGCGTCGCCGCAGGCGGGCCCGGCTCAAGGCGAAACAAAAGCAGGGATGGTACGGACGGGCATCTACTACGCCGTGGCCCTCGCAGCCGGCGGTCTGATTCTTTCCTGGCTGACGCGCCCGGCCTGGGCCTGGCCCCTCTATCTGGCGGCGGCCTTCTGTCTTTACTTTTTCCGGGACCCGGAGCGCGTCGTCCCTGAGGGGCCGGTCGCTGTGGCCCCGGCCGACGGCAAACTTGTCGCGATCGTGCCCGAACCCGGCGGCGCCACGCGCCTGAGCATCTTCCTGAGCATCTTCGACGTCCATGTCAACCGGGCCCCCATCGCCGGCACCATCGCGTCCGTAGAATACAAACCCGGTCGCTTCCATGTGGCGAGCCGGGAGGTCGCCTCCGCCGAAAACGAACAGAACACGGTGACGCTCGAAGGCGACGGCAGCCGCGTTGTTTTCAAGCAGATCGCCGGCATCGTCGCACGGCGGATCGTTTTCTACAAAAAGCCCGGTGACCGCGTCGAGAAGGGCGAGCGGGTGGGCCTGATTCAGTTCGGCTCGCGGCTCGACCTCCTGCTCGGCCCGGAGTGGGAGGTCGTCGTGCGCCGGGGCGAAAAAGTTCTGGCCGGCTCGAGCATCGTCGCTCGAAGGAGAGACTTATGAGCGACGCCCGAACCGGCCGGCCTCCGGAGCGGCGCCCGCGTCGCGCCGCCTACGCCTTGCCCGCCCTGTTTACCGCAGGGAATCTGTTCCTGGGCTTTTTGTCGGTGCTTCAGTCTTTCGAAGGCGTCATGCTGGCCAAGTCCGGCGAGCTCGGCTTCAACCCCCACTTCCGGCTGGCGGCCATCTGCATCGGCATCGCAGTCTTTCTCGACGGTCTGGACGGCTGGATTGCCCGGATGACCAACACCGTCAGTGCTTTCGGGCGCGAACTGGATTCGCTGGCCGACGTCATCACCTTCGGCGTCGCCCCGACGGTGCTCGCCTTCTCCTGGGGGATTGCTTTCGTCGACGGCTCCTCGCCCGCACACCTGCAAGACCACATCCGCCGCGCAGGCTATTTCTTCTCCTTCCTGTTCCTGCTGTGCGGCGCGGCGCGGCTGGCGCGCTTCAACATCCAGACCGACCCGGTGCCGAAGAATCCCGGTCCGCCCGGCCGCAAGTATTTCGTCGGTCTGCCGATTCCGGCCGCCGCCGGCATGGTGGCCTCGGTCACCTACGCCGCAGGTTCGACGCCCATCGAGTGGTGGCCGCTGTCGGTGGCCTGGCTGGGTCTGCTCGCCGTGCTTTCCCTTCTGATGGTGAGCACGTGGCGCTACCGCAGTTTCAAGGACTTGAACCTGCTCCGGCCCCGCTCGCCGCGCACCGTCATCCTGCTCGGCAGTTTGATCTATCTGATCTGGAACTATTCCGAGGTCGTGCTGCTCGTGATGGCGATCACCTACGTCGGCAGCGGGATCGTGGTGCGGGTGGCGGGCATCTTCCGACGGCGTTTCCATCCCCATCCGGCGCCGCCCGGACCGGCGATCGAGTCCTCTGCTTAGGGTTTGGTCATGGCAGGCGTGAACGTAGCCATCGTCGGCGGCGACACGCTGCTCGCCCGGGAGATCGAGGCGGTCTTCACCGAGCGCGCCCCCGAGGTGGTTCTGTTGAAGACCGGCCTCGAGCAGGAGGAACGCGAGGCCCGCCGGCGGCGCGAAGAAGACGAGGTCGAGGTTGTGCTGGCCTTTGACGAGGCGATCCTTGAGGCGACGCGCCTGGTGATTCTGGCCGGCACCGAAGAGGCCGGCCGGAAAGCTTACCAGCTCGTCAGGCGCCGGAGGCCGCCTCTCCCACTCATCGATCTCACCTACGCGCTCGAAGATGAGCCTGCCGCGCGACTGCGCGCTCCGCTGGCCGAACCGCTCGAGGTGTCGCGCGAAGCCGGCGAGCTGTTCGTCGTCGCGCACCCGGCGGCGATCGTGCTGGCGGCGTTTTTCCGCCAGCTTGCCGCCCGCCACCCCGTTCATCGCTGGCTGGTTCATGTGTTTGAACCGGCGAGCGAACGCGGAAAGGTCGGCGTCGAGGAGCTCCAGCAGCAGACCGTTCAACTGCTGTCGTTTCGCAGCCTGCCCAAGCAGGTCTTCGCCGAGCAGCTCAGCTTCAACCTCCTGGCGCGTTACGGCAGCGAGGAGCTCCAGCAGCAGACCGTTCAACTGCTGTCGTTTCGCAGCCTGCCCAAGCAGGTCTTCGCCGAGCAGCTCAGCTTCAACCTCCTGGCGCGTTACGGCAGCGAGGCGCCACGGAGTCTTCAGTCGATCGAAGCCCGACTGGAGCGCCATCTGGCCACTCTGCTCGCCCGCGCCAACCTCATGCCGATGCCCTCCCTGCGGCTGATTCAAGCCCCGGTCTTTCACGGGCACAGCTTCTCGGTCTGGATCGAGTTCGACCGGCCGCCGCAGGTCGCCGAACTGGCCGCCTCGCTGGCCTCTGAGGCGATTGAAGTGCGCGGCGCCGACCAGGAGCCTCCGACCAATGTGGGCGTCGCCGGCCAAAGCGGCATGACCGTAGGCGTCATTGAAATCGACCGAAACGATCCGCGCGCGGCGTGGTTCTGGATCGTGGCCGATAACCACCGCACGACGGCCGAAAACACGGTGCGCCTGGCCGAGATGATTCTTGCCGGCGAGGGGGGCCGATGAGGCGCCTCGCGCCGGCCGCTCTGGCGTCGTTGCTTTTGACGGCCTGCGGCTATCACGTGGCCGGACGCGCCGACCTGCTGCCCCGGCACCTGCGCTCGATCGCCATTCCCGCTTTCGCCAACGCCACCATCCACTACACGCTCACCCAGAGCCTGCCGCAGGCCATCGGGCGCGAGTTCATCCGGCGCACCCGCTACCGGATCGTCGCCGATCCGGCGGAGGCAGACGCAACGCTCGAGGGCGCCGTGCTTCAGTATTTTTCCTATCCGACCGTCACCGATCCCGCCACGGGCCGCGCCGCCGGCGTGCAGATGATCCTCGTGCTCGACATCAAGCTGCGGGAGACCGGGACCGGCGCTGTGCTGTTCGAGCGGCCGGGCCTGGTGGTGCAGCACCGCTACGAGATCAGCTCCGACCAGCTCGCCTATCTGGAGGAGAGCGACGCCGCTTTCGAGCGCATCAGCGTCGAGGTCGCTCGCTCGGTGGTCAGCGCCATCCTGGAGAACTTCTAGTGACGGCCGCGCAATTCCTGGAGCGATTGAACCGGCAGGGGCCCCCGGCCGTCTGCCTGTTCGTCGGCGCTGAGGCCTACCTGCGCGACCGCTGCCGCCGGGCGTTGCTCGAGCGTGTGCTTCCGCCCGAGCTGCGCGAGGCCGGCTACACCCGGCACGATCTCGAGGAGGTTTCCCTTGCCGCAGTGCTCGACGACGCCCGTTCGCTCTCGCTGTTTGCGCCCCGGCGCCTGATTTGGGTGAGCTCGGCGGAAGCCCTGCTTGGCCGCGCCGCCCGCCGCGAGGGGCGGAAAGAGCCGGACGAGACGCTAACGCTACTGGAGCGATACGTGAGCCGGCCCTCTCCGGGCGTCGTCCTCGTGTTCGAGGCCGGTCGTTACGACTACGAAGGCGAGGGCAAAAAGCGGCTGGAACGCCTCCAGGAGGCGCTGTCGTTCATCCGTGACCAGGTCGTTCTGGCGCGGCTTGAGGTGAACGAGGCGCGCCGGCTGGCGGCGGAGTTGTCCGCCGCAGCCGGGCTGCGGCTGGGCCGGCAGGAGCTGGCGGCGTTGGTGGAAGCCACCGGCGGCGAAGCCGTCCGCATCGCGGCCGAAGTCGAAAAATTGAGCCTTTACGCCGGCGGGAGCGGTTCCGTCACGGAGGAGGATATCGCGCGGCTGGTGCCGAACGCTCAGGCGACTACGGTCTTCGCTCTGGTGAGCGCGCTCGGCCGGGGAGACCGCCGGGCGGCCCTCCACCAGCTCGACCTGCTGGTTCGACAGGGAGAGTATCTGCCGTTGGCTTTGACCTTTCTGAACTCCTTGTTCCGCCATGCGCTCCTGGCGCGGGAAGCGGGACTGCGGACACCTCAGCAAGTTCAGGCGCACTTGAGCCGCCTCGGGATCCCGATGTGGCCGTCTCGCGCTCGCGAGGTCGCCGAAACCGCCGCCAGCTTCACCCCAGAGGGCCTCCGCGCGGGCCTGATTCGGATCCAGGATGCCGACCAGGCGCTTCGCGATGCCCGCCCGGACGATCGCATCGTCATGGAGCGGCTCGTACTCGCCCTGACGAGCTAGCGGGCGTCCCCGCTGGCTTATACTCGAAAAGGGAACCCATCCATCCGGCGGGTTCCGCCGTCGCTCGAAACCGGTTTCAAGCTCAGGCTCGAATTCAGCCGCTCGATGAAGACGGTTCACGTTGTTGTCGGACTCGGCTTGATTCTGGCTGTCGCTCCCGCCCTGCCACGGGAAGCTCACGCCGACGACGACCCCATCATTCCCGTCGAGCAGGGGGCGGCCCTCAAGGGCTCGACGGCGGAGGAGGCCGGCATCCGGTGGCGGCCGGTGCTGCGCGAAGCTGCGCTGCTGTTCGCCATCACGCAGGGCTTTCGCCTGGCCACCCAGGCCGACACGCGCCAGGCCCTCCGCGGCCCTTTCTTCAAAGACTATTTCGAATCGCTCAAAGGGCTCGGCGGCTGGGGGGACGACGACCCGCCGATCGCCAACTATGTCGCCCACCCGATGCAGGGCTCCATCTGCACCTGGATGCTGGTGCACCATGACCCGAAAGGCGCTCCGCTGGAGTTCGAGATGAACCGACCCTACTGGCGGAGCCGCCTGAAGGGCTTGGGCTTCAGCGCCGCCTACAGCACCTTCTATGAGTTGGGCCCCCTGGGCGACGCCGCGATCGGAAATTTGGGCATGCGCCGGGACTACAAAGGAATGGTCGATGTCGTGATCACGCCGACCCTCGGCCTGGCCTGGCACCTCACCGAAGACGCCCTCGACCGTTACTTCATTCGCTGGCTGGAGCAACGCACCGCCAATCCGGTGGTGAACGCCTTGACCCGATCCTGGCTCAATCCCACCCGGGCCTTCGCCAACATCCTCCGCTTTCGGCGACCCTGGGACCGCCAGACGCGCCCCGGCATCCTTCGCATCCGGGAACTGCACGAGGAGCAGCGCACGGGCGCCGGCATCAACGGCGTGGCGCGGCAGTAGCGGCCTCCGGGGGCCGGTTCGTCAGAAGGACTCTTCCCGCCGACTCTGCGGCCACGAAAGCCGGCTCGAGCGCCAGCTCGCGAGCGCGCTCGGCGCGGACGACCAGCCAGACTCGTACGTTCGCGCGCCAGCGCTCGAGCAGCTCCTCGCGCCGGATGAGCAGAGGCGGAGCGTCGGGATAGGTCAATCCGGGCGCGAGCGACGGCGCCTGCCCCTCGCAGACGTGCAACCGCACGGGGGCATAGAAGTTGATCGAATTCGCCGTTTCGTAATCTCCGAACACGACCACGAAGTCCTCCGGTTGCGCTTGCCGGGCGAGGACCAGGCCGAACGTCTTCGAGGAAACGACGGGTTCGGCGGCGCGGAGGCTATAGGCGGCCGCGCACGCAAACACCGTCATGGCCGTCGTGAGGGCGAAAAGGGTTCGCCGCCGCGCGGCGAGAAAACAGACGAAAAGCACGAGCGACACTCCGGCGGCCACGGCCAGCAGGCGCTTCAGAAGCTCAGGCGGAAAGTCGGAGAGGATGCTGAAATCTCTCGCGTGGGTTCGCTCGGGGTGGCCCTCGCCGCCGGCAAAGCCATAATCGGTGACAAACGCGACGGCAAGCACAAAGGCGGCCGCGGCGAGCAGAACAGCCAGGGCTTGGAACAGCCTGCGCTCCCACGTGAAGGAGCCCGACTCGCCGCCGGCCAGCCGGATTCCCGCCAGCACCGCTAGCGGCGGAAGCAGCGGAAACGCGTAGTGTTCCAGGCGCGAGGAAACCGAGAAGAACACCAGCAGCCAGCCGGCCCAACATGCCGGCAACAGCGCCTCGCGACCGAAGCGATGCACCCGCGCGAGGAACAGGCTCCACGGGAACGACCATACGGGCACGAGCGCCCAGAACACGAGCAGCGGGACGGATTCGTAATCCACGGGTTCCCGCTTGCCGAGGAAGCGCAAAATCTGCTCCTGATAGAAATGCACGCGGAGGAAGCCGGGGTTAGAAAGCTCCATTGCGATGTGCCAGGGCAGCGCCAGGGCGGCGAACAGGAGGCCGCCGGCGAGCAGCCAGCGCCATCGAAGCGGCGGCAGCCGGCGCCCGATGACGGCGTAAGCGGCGATGGCGCCGGCCGGCAGAGCCAGGCCTAGCAGCCCCTTGGCCAGAAAAGCCCCGGCCACGGCGGCGCTCAAGCCGAGCACGGGACCGGGCTGCGGCCGCTCGGCGCGGTCGGCCAGCAGGAAGAAGTACATGGCCAGCGTCAGGAAGAATACGAGCAGAACATCGTGCATCACCTCGAGCGTGAACAGGACCGTCCCGACGGAGAAGGCAAAGGCAAGCCCGGCGGCCAGGGCGGCTTGCGGTCCGGCCAGCAGCGCGGTGATTCGCCCGACGAGCCAGGTTGCGCCGCACACGCCGGCGATCGTGGGGAGGCGCGCCGCCAGTTCATTCTGCCCGAACGCCGTGTAGGAGAGCGCAAGGAGCCAGTAAAGCAGCGGAGGCTTGTCAAGCGAGCGGACGCCGTTGACGTAGGGGGTGAGCCAGTCGCCGCGCTCGAGCATCTGTTGCGCGATGTGGACGTAGACGCCCTCATCGGCGTCGGCGATCGATCGTCCCAAGGCCGTGAGCGAATACACGGCGGCCGCAAGCACAACCGGAAGAATTGCGGCCGGTCGCCGGCCAGGGGAGTCTAGAGCCGCCACTTGGCTCGGAACCACTCCACCGTGCGGCGAAGTCCCTCCTTGAAGTCGACCAGCGGCTCCCAACCGAGCTCGCGGCGGGCCTTCTCGAAGCTCACCTCTTTGCCCGGAAAGTCACCCGGCCGGGCCGGGACGAATTCGATGCGGACGTGCTCGCCGAGGATCTCCCGGATCCCCTCGGCCACCTCGAGGATCGTCACCCGGCGTGCGCCTTCGATGTTGTAGGTTTCCCTGGCCGCCCGTTCGTCCATAGCGAGCAGATGGGCTCGCGCCAGATCGGTCACGTAGAGGAACTTTCGGAACTGATCGCCCGTGCCCGCCACGGTGAGCGGTTCGCCGCGCAGCGCTTTGCGGATGAAGATCGGCATGAGCAACTCCTCGCGCATGCGCGGGCCGTAGGGAATGCCGTAGCGCAGGATCGTCACCGGCAAGTCGTAAAGCTGCTGGTAGTTGTGACAGAGCATCTCCGCGGCGATCTTCGAGCTCGTATAGATGTGGCCCGCGCCGTTCAAATAAAACGGCACCGTCTCGTCGGCCGGAGCGCCGTTCGGCGCGCCGTTATAGACCCAGACGGTCGAGGCCAGGTAGAAGCGTTTCACCCCGTTGAGCCGCGCCGCCTCCAGCGCATGCGCCGTGCCCATGACGTTCAGCGCCGTGGCATAGACCGGATACTTGTGCGCGACGTTGACGTTAGAAACGGCGGCCAGATGGAAGACGTGCTCGGCCCCGCGAATGGCCGTGAGCACGCTCGAGAAATCCATCAGATCGACGTCTTCGAAACGGACGTCGTCGCGGTGAGGTTTGACGCGATGATCGATCACCGTCACTTCATGGCCGGCGTCGACCAGCGCGTCCACGACGTGGGAGCCGATGAAACCGCTTCCGCCGGTGACTACCGTCCTGGCCACGCCCGGTCTCCTTCAGTCGAACAGCGCCGCCAGCGCCGCGATCACCTGCTGCGCCTCCTCGTCGTCCATGCCGGAATAGATCGGCAGGCAGATGTGCCGGGCGCAGAGGTCCTCCGCCACCGGCAGCGAGGCGCCCGCGTAAGGAGCAAACACCGGCTGCTTGTGCAGGGGCTCCTCGTAGACTTCGCCCGCCAGCGAGACGCCGAAGCGCTCCCGCAGTTGGCGCTTGAGCTCGGCGCGGTTGCGCCGCTCCTCCATCACCGCGATGTACTTGTAGTAATTTGAGACGCCTCCGGCCGGCACGCCGAGCGGCTTGATCCGGCGGAAACCGGCCAGCGCCTCGTCGTAGAGCGCGGCGATGCGCTGCCGATCGGCGATCATCTCCGGCAGACGCCCCAGGTGCCGGAGCCCGATGATGGCGTGGGGCTCCGACATGCGCCAGTTGTAGCCCATCCGCGTGTGGGCGTTCACCAGGAAGCTCGCCTTGCCCTGATCCCGATAGATGACGGCCTCTTCGGCGATCCGATCGTCGTTGGTCACCAGCATGCCGCCCTCGGCTGAGGTCATCACCTTGGTCGGATAGAGGCTGAAGGCCGCCGCCAGGCCGAAGGCGCCGGCCATCGTGCCGCCGTAGGAGGAGCCGTGCGCGTGGGCGGCATCCTCAACGAGCGGGATCCCCTCGCGCCGGCACAAGTCGACCAGCTCCGGAAGCCGCCCGGAAACCAGCCCGCCGATGTGAACCACCACGACGGCCGCCGTGCGGTCGGTGAGTGCGCGTTCCACCTCCTCGGGCCGGATGGCGAAGCTCTCCGGATCCATGTCGATGAAAACGGGTCGGGCGCCCGCATGGATCACGGCGGCGGCTGTGGCGAAGAAAGTGTTCGTAGGAACGACAACCTCTCTGCCCTCGACGCCGATGGCTCGCAGGGCGATCTCGAGCGCCGCGGTGCCGCTTGAGACCGAGACGGCGTGCTTGACGCCGCACAGGGCGGCGAAGCGCTGCTCGAACTCTTTGCCGTAGCGGCCGAGCGTCAGCATGCCGCTGGCGAGCACTTCGTCGATTCTTTCGGTAATCCAGGCCCGATCCTCTTCTGTAAACTGGACCCGCGCCGGGGGAATCCTGCGCGCGGGCACGGTAGCGGCTGTCTTAGTGGCGCTCAAGGTCTGCGCTCCCTGTGCTTCGTTGCATGCTGATCTTCGCCTCCGGAGCGCTCCGCTCGCCTCCGGCCGTGATGAGGATCACTCCCACAATGACGAACGCGATGCCCGCCCACCGCATCGGCGGGACCGCCTCTTTCAGGATCGTGACGGCGAGAACAGCGGTGAACCCATATTCTAGCGCAGTGAGCGGAACCGCCACCGTCACTTCGCTCCAGGACAGAGCCGCCAGAATGCAAAAGTAGAAAACGGCGCTCAGCGCCGTGCCGGCGATCACGTGAGGCTGGCAGAGTGCCTTCCAGAAGTAGGCCAGCATGTCCAGGGGCATGTAGCTTTCCATGGCTCCGACAATCTGCATGCCCCGCCGCAGCAGGATTTGTCCCACGGCTCCGGCGAGCGTGGCCACCAGCACCGCGATCACTGTACGCAGCAACGTTGTTCATCCTCCTTCTCGAGCCAGAGGCGGCGAAAGCTGGTCAGCTCGACGCCGGCGGCGCGGATCGCCCGGCGGACCTCGTCGCTCACCAGCGCCTCGTATTCCGCCCGGCACCGGTAGCCCGGTAGCGCCCGCTCGATGGCGGGAGTGAACCGGGTCGCCGGGTGGAAATAGATCTCGGTCACGCCGTCGCGGAGTCTGCCGAGCAGGTCCGCCACGCGCGCGGCGTCCATGGCCCCCGAGTGGGTCAGGCCAAGCACCCAGTCGTTGGTGACGATACCCTCACGGCGTAGACGGCGCCGCAACAGCGCAAGAAACGGGGCCAGCGCCGAGCCGGCGCCCGGCTCGGCCGGCAGCCGCATGGACCGCAGGCCGTAGTCGCGGCCGATTCGTAAGACGAGCGCCAGGACCGTCGGATGCAGGTGCATGTGGTTGTGCACGTCGACGTGCCCGCTCGCCAGACCCGTACGGGCAAACGCCTCAAACTGCGCACGGATCTCACGCTCCATCTGTCGCTGCACCGCCGGGCGGAAGAAAAACTCCAGGCCCGCGCGGACCAGGTTCCGGCGGAATTGTCCGTCGCGCCCCACCAGGTCCGGCACTTCGGAGGGCGGCAATACCGGACGCCCGCGCACGAGCGTGATGTGCAAACCGACTTCGAGAGTATCCAGACGCCGCGCCCGCGCAACGGCGTCGTCAGCCGCCTCGGCGCCGACCATCAGGCCGGCTGTCGTCAGCACGCCGCGCCGGTGCGCCTCCTCGACGGCTTCGTTGACCGGAACGGCCAGGCCG